>Ga0209641_10000317_pt1 | contig 43860 bp, 41 predicted proteins | sample RifCSP16_1_FD_184022 | JGI IMG/M metagenome (GOLD analysis project Ga0209641, IMG submission 184022) | Soil microbial communities from Rifle, Colorado - Rifle CSP2_sed 16_1 (SPAdes) (version 2) | ecosystem: Environmental > Terrestrial > Deep subsurface > Rock core/Sediment | place: Rifle... | reverse complement strand
TCGGCGAGAGGTCAGTTCCTGCCAATTTCGTTTCTGGCGAAACACACCCATTTGAAGGAAGAATATTTCGTCAAACGCAAGGCGGGTTCGGGCTTTGGTTAATTGTTCCTGTGAATCAGGAAAATGGATCTGCAGAAGAGAGGTATTCAAGTCCACCAATTCGGCCGCATCCAAAATGAAGGGCGGCATATGATCAGTTAATCTTGGAACCCAATATGAAACAACCTCCCCCATCAATTCCCGTAATTTTTTTTGAGTAATCTGGGATGTGAGGGAATAAACAGGCACAATCCTATTCGTGTGCAGACTTTCAATCTCAACTGGGTCCCAATCCGGATTATTCATCACCAATCGACCGAGATATTGTTCTACTCTACCGGAAACAGATATGGTATTCCCTTTCCTGAACCTGTTTTCCAGCCAGGGCTGATTGAACCAGGTCAATCTCAATGCCCCGGTTCCATCATCAATTATCACTTCAACAACAGACATCTTCCCGGATCGAACTTTTCTACCAGCCACATTCTTAATTGTTCCGACCACAGTCACTACATCACCAAACCATAAACGGTTGATCGGTTTTAATTTACTGTAATCGTCATAACGCCGGGGGAAAAAATAGAGCATATCCTCAAGAGTGAATAATCCCAATTTCTCAAGATTCGAAGCATATTTAGGTCCGACGCCATGCAACACTGTCAGGGAAGCATTCATCGCAACCGGAGTTGATTCTGTTCTCGCTCCCGGCTGACTTATTGAACGGGGTGGAGAGGATTTTCTTGCTGATCTTTTTTTAGTCGAAGAAACGAATGTGGGTTCAATTTCCTTCTGCTTTGAAGGAGCAGGTTCTTGTTTGCTTACTGACTCATTTTGATCAGTTAACGTTGAAATTTGTTTTTCAAAAAATTGAATTTGTGAGATCAATTCAGTCAAAGTTGTCTCACGCTGATCCCGGTCAGATTCGTTATATCCCTGAAGGCAGGTCGAAACGTATTCAATAAATGCTTCAGGCAATTTTTCGTTCCGAGCCTCAGGTATCCATGAATCCAATATCCTTACGATCCCCCCAAAGACAGCTCTATTATCAAAATCCTTGCCAACCTCATGTAATAGAACTTTCTTTAAATAACTGATTGATTGCATTTAATTATTTTATCATGTGGAAATTTTGGGATCATTCAAATGATCGTGTAATTGTTTTAAATTGATCAAAAATATCAACCACCTGGTTATGGCTCAAATTCTCAAGTGGTGGTTTTACAGGAGACATGGGATACCCATACATCTTATTCATCATGGCTTTTAATGTGGCAGCATATGGAGCATACGCCTCAAGCAGCGTTCTTAATGAAGAGAGTTTTCGTTGAGTCGATTCAACATTAATGGAATTCTGGAATCCATCCCATATCTCTCTTAATAATTGCGAATAAAGATTAGCCAGAGCAGTAATACAACCACCAGCTTCATTATTTAATGCCATGGAAAATAATCTATCGTTACCATTTAGAACCAGCAGTTCTTTTCCAAACCTATCTCCCAATTCCCGGCAATAATGTTCATCTGAAGATGAATCTTTTATGCCTGCAAATTGGTGCTGATAACGTTCTTTCAAATTTGCCAGTAAATTTGGAGGGAAGGATATACCTGTCATAGCTGGAATATTGTAAACAAATAAATATCCATCTGCGGGAACTGCCTTTTCAATGATAGCTCTATACCACTCAAAAAGGGATTGTTCACTCAATTTTCGATAATAATAGGGAGGTAAAACCACAACTCCATTAAAACCCATCGAAAAAGCGAGTTCGGTCAATTCCGTGGTCTCATCCAAACTGGAGGTTCCAGTTCCAACAAGCATCTGGAATCGTGGGTGGGATTGTTTGTAAACTTTTCCGGCTTCCATCACTTTTCTTCTATCCGCCCTTGAAAATGAAGGACCTTCCCCGGTGGTCCCAAGAAGTAAAGCACCATGACAGCCATTATTTTCAAGATGATCCAGGTATATTGGGATCATCTTCTCATCGGGAGAAAGATCCTTTTTTAATGGAGTCAATGCCGCTGCATATACACCTGATAATTCATGAGTCATCATTCTTCCTCTTTCAGAACCACTTAGTAAAAGACTTAATAATCGATTTCCAATGAGATATTATAAAGAGTTTCCAGGTAACGCAAATAAAGAATCTACCATGAACACAGGTACATTCATTGTATACTCTAGCAATAGTTAATAAATCAAAACGGAATTATTCATTCCTGGGTATCTTCTTCTTTTTACTACCATCAGTATTTGGATTCATTCAGGCGTTTGCTTTTCATTTTTTAGATGGATATAATGAATAGGTAAATTACAGGAGGACGAACTGGAAACGCTGCATATAAATTCTGAAGAACCGGCGGAACCAAAAAATGTCAAAAAGTATCAATTACCTACTGGTCTGACATTAGGGGATCGTTATCTCATTCTGGGTGTGGTTGGAGTTGGTGGAATGGGTTCTGTTTATCGAGCCAGAGATCTTCATTTTACGAATGTAACAAAACTGGTTGCTGTAAAGGAAATGCTAAACCTATCTCCAGATGCATCCATTCGTAAAACTGCCATTAATAATTTCGAACGGGAGGCAAACATCCTGGCTACACTCGCTCATTCCGGTATCCCAAGAATATATGATTATTTCACAAAAGAGGATCGTTCCTACCTTGTTCTTGAATTCATCAGCGGGGAGGATCTCGAATCTATCATTACAGGAACAGAAGGATTCATAAGCGAAAGTCAGGTAATTTCATGGGGAATCGAATTGTGCAGCGTATTGAAATATCTCCATGATCATAAACCTGAACCAATCATATTTCGAGATATGAAACCTTCCAACGTGATGATAACGAAAGAAAACCATGTTGTCCTGGTGGATTTTGGAATTGCAAAGCATTTCCAAGCAGGTGAAAAAGGGACAATGATTGGTACCGAAGGATATTCACCTCCTGAACAATATCGTGGTGAAACTAGTCATTCCGCAGATATTTATTCACTTGGTGCCACTCTTCACCATTTGCTCACAAAAAGAGATCCCCGCATGGAACCACCATTTTCATTTGGCGATAGACCCATAGAAAGTATCAATCCCACCGTATCGCCAGAATTGGTTGAAGTGATCAATATATCCCTGCAATATAACCCCAGTGATCGATTTGAATCGATTGATTCAATGCAGGAAGCATTGATCGCTGCCGCCAGGAAAACGGGGACCCTTGGAAATTACGAGAAAGGACCGACAGTAGTTAAGAAAGGGGGCATCAAACCATTGTGGACATTCCAATGCGAAGACGAGATCAGGGGTGCCCCAACCTATTATGAAGGAAATATTTATGTGGGGGCGTGTGATAATAACTTATATTCCTTGAATTCTGCTGATGGTTCTTTTGTATGGAAATATGCCACAGATGGAAAAATCGTAACAAAACCTGAAGCTTTCGATGGAAATATCTTTGTCAGTTCTGAGGATGAACGGTTGCATTCAATAAATACCCGCTCTGGTAAAGTAAATTGGATCTACTATGCAAATGGTCGTTTTCGTTCATCACCCCGCATAGCTGAAGGACATGTATTCGTGGGATCAGATGATCGTCATCTTCATGCAATAAATATTTTAACCGGAAGAGCATCCTGGGACTTTGAGGCTTCTGCACCAATAAGATCAACTCCCTATATCTACATGGAAACCGTTCTTTTCGGCGCAGAGAATGGAGAGTTCTTCTCCATCGATTTTGGGGGAAATTTGAAATGGAAATTCAAAACCAAACAGGCTATTACTTCGTCTCCAACGGTTAACGAAGGTATGGTTTTCTTTGGATCGCACGATTCCAGTTTTTATGCCCTGGATGCAAAGGGAGGTTGGGTAATCTGGCGTTTTCGAATGGGTAAAGGTTCCGTAGTTTCTCCTTGCACCGCTGAGAACATCATTTTCACCGGTTCAGCAGATGGAGTAATTTATGCCATCGATACCAAGACATCAAAGGAAGTATGGAATTTCAAAGCAAACCACCAGGTGAGCGGCTCCCCAACGATCCATAGGGATTCTCTTTATTGTGGAACGGCTAATGGAGTGCTGTATTGTATAGAATATCGAACCGGAAGATTGCGTTGGAAGTTTGAGACCAATGGAGCGATCACGAGTGCTCCAACTGTTTTTGATGACATCTTATATTTCGGATCAACGAACCATATCCTGTATGCAATTGGGGTATGATGGAACATTAAAAGAAGGACCTTGTGAAAAAATTTTTCGGAAGCTTATGGCGAAAGAATAAAGACCAACCTGCACCATCCAATCTTAAAGAAATCTCGACAGCACCTCTTTTGGAATTGCCAAATCCTTATTTCGAAGGAAAATCATCTAAAATTGAACCCAAACAATTTCTGATCGGAACGTGTCAATCTGTAGGAATAAAGAGGGATCATAATGAAGATAGCCTTTTCACTCTCTCTGTAACGATCGGAAATAGTACCTGGAATTCACCAATGGGAATTTTCATTATTGCTGATGGCATGGGAGGTCATCATCACGGTGAAATAGCCAGTGACATCGCCGTCAGAACAGTTGCAGGATCCATAATCAAGAAACTACACCCTGTCATCGCCAATACTGCAAAGACATTGGATGAACCATTACAGGAAATCATGCAAGAATCGGTAGTAGAAGCTCAAAATGCAATCAATAAAATATCACCTGGTAGTGGAACCACATTAACAGCTTTGCTATGTTTGGATCAGCAGATGACGGTCGCACACATTGGTGATAGCCGAGCATATACTCTCCAACCTGGCGGTCGCATCACCGCCATTACCAGAGATCATTCCGTTGCCCGGCGTCTTGAAGAGCTTGGACAAATCTCTGGTGATGATGCAATAAACCACCCCCAAAGAAATGTCCTTTACCGTTCACTTGGAATTAGCGAATCGCTCGAAGTTGATATTTTCACTGAATCAATTCCTAATCCTGGATATCTTCTGATCTGCAGTGATGGATTATGGGGTGTCATTACAGATAAAGAAATATACAAAATAGTTAACGCTGCCAAGTCTTTGCAAACTGCCTGCCAGGAACTCGTAAAAGCTGCAAATGACGCTGGTGGACCAGATAATATCAGCGTTATCCTGGTTCAATTAACTCAATAATGTGAATAACTACGATTACTATTCCATTCTTGGTATTCCAAGAACAGCTTCACAAGAAGAAATTCGGCGCGCCTATTTCCAGGCTGCCCGACAATACCATCCTGATCTTAATACCTTGCCAGGAGATACTGAGTATTTTATTTCTGCTCAGGAAGCATACGAAATCTTATCTGATCACAAAAAGCGGAAACAATACGATGAGAGTCTTCCTCCGTTAACGGAACCTGAATTTCCTTTTTCGTTGGAACTCATTTACAGTCGAGAGTTTCTCATCCAACTGGATGAACCGCAATTAGTTTATGTCCTCTTAAAACTCACCTCTCCAGAAAATGTCAAATCAACTGAAACCGTTATTCCGTTGAACCTCTCCCTGGTGATCGATCATTCCTCATCCATGAAAGGAAGAAAATTAGACCAAGCAAAGGCATCAGTCATCAAATTGATCAAACGATTGAGACCACAAGATTCTTTTTCGATGATCGCTTTCAACGATGATGCTGAGATCATCACTGGTGGCAAGGGATTTGAAGATCTTTCGATAATAGAATCTCGGATCTATAATTTACTTCCATCCGGGGGAACTGAAATATATAACGGTCTTTACAGCGGTTATTCTGAAATCAACCATAATTTTGATCCCAATGGCATCAACCACATCATCCTAATAACTGATGGGCAAACTTATGGAGATGAAGATAAGTGCCTTGAGCTGGCTTTAAAAGCTTCCAAGCGAGGAATCGGAATCAGCGGAATCGGGATAGGATCGGATTGGAATGATGTTTTCATGGATACACTGACTAGTACAACGGGAGGTAATTGTTACTTTGCATCCAATCCCGAAGAAATTTCAGAAAGACTTATGACGAGGTTTGAACAGATCAGTCACTTTTGGTGTCAAAATACCACCTTATCATTCAAGAATCTGCCTTCAACAAAAATTAACTGCGCTTTACGAATACAACCTGAGCCTGGATTAATTCAAAATAAAGATCCCATTGTGCTGGGACCATTAATTGATTCATACGATCTATCGATCCTTCTGGAATTTCAGGTAACTACCCCAGCTAGTTCATCCTTAGTTGAATTATTAGATGGGAATTTCAATATCTTTCATAATACCAAAGATCCTCTTCCGCAAGTAATTGAATTAAAAATAAATTTGCCTGTTCTTGCTTCGAAAAATGAAATCAAATCTCCACCAAAGGAAATCATCAGTGCCATTTCTGAACTGACATTTTACCGGATGCAGGAACAAGCGCGGAAAGAAGCGGCATCAGGAAAATATAAATCAGCCATCGGGCATTTACAGAAAGTAGCAACACATGCCCTTCAGAAAGGGGATGAGTATTTATATCAAATTATCCAATCAGAAGTTGTTTCAATACAGGCTACCCATGCATTAACTCCAGAAGGGGAAAAGAAAATCAAGTATGGAACGAAAGCATTAATCAATCCTCCTGGCAAAGGTTAGATTTCATGATCAACTGTTCTGTTTGCGGCAAAAAACAAATGGTAGGATCTGTTTTCTGTGCTAACTGTGGAGTCCAACTTGTTCCTGAATTAATCCGTTACAAGGGAAAGAGAAATTATCATAAATCTCCAAACCCTTCACTTCTGAACAGGACTTCTGTCGATAAGGAAAAAACCTGGGTTTCCCTGTATAACATGGAAAATGAGGAGATATTTCCTCTCCCAAACAAGAATGAAATTACCATCGGCAGGTATAGCGATGACCATGCCATTCTTCCCGATATCGATCTTTCCAGGTTTGACGCGTTAAAGAATGGTATCTCTCGTTTACACTGTGTTCTCAAGAATAATAATGGCAAGAAGGTTGTATCCGATCTTGGTTCAGCAAATGGCACATTCTTGAATGGATCGCGTTTGATTGATAATTTGGATACTCCTTTTCGTCATGGGGATATACTCACATTGGGAAAATTGTATTTCCAATTAATTCTTCACAAAAATAATTAACCGGGTTTTTTCCCTGAAAGCTCAGGGTTGTGCATGTATAATTGTTGTATCCATGTTCTAGTTGATAAATCAAGGAACGAAACCAATGACACAAACTCTATTGATACATGTCGTTAATGAAGATCCAATTGTCGGAGATGTGGATGAACTCCCAGGTAAGACCGATACCATGGTGTGGGTGAATAATCCCAGGCGAAAAGATGGAAAAGATATTCATTACCTGGACTCAAGGGTTGTGACCATTCTAATACCGGTAGCCCGAATAACTTTTATTGAGATCATCCCAAGTGAGATAGAAGAAGAAATTATAAGTTTTGTCAAGGATTAAGCCATGAATAATGAAAGCCAAAAACGAAGGAAAATTCTGGTTGTCGATGACGAAGAAAGAATGGTTCGGTTCATACGATTAAACCTTGAGCATGATGGTTATATCGTCATCGAGGCATTCAATGGGAAGCAAGCTCTTGAACGATTGCGTGATTCGACTCCTGATATTATTCTTCTGGATGTCATGATGCCTGACTTGGATGGTTTTGAGGTTTTACAAATGGTTCGGGAAATCAATAATGTGCCGGTTATCATGTTAACTGCCAAAGGGGAAGAGAATGACCGGGTTCGCGGGTTGGAATTAGGGGCAGATGATTACATAACCAAACCCTTCAGTCCCCGCGAGCTTGTAAGCCGGGTGAAAGCAGTATTGCGAAGAACCGAAGGTGCCACAGGCAGTATGCACGGTCTGATCGAAGTTGATGACAGGTTGAAATTTGATTTTGACAGGCATGAAGTCTGGTTGGAAGGTAAGATCATTAAATTGCGACCGACTGAATATCGACTTCTATTCCATCTTGTCCAGAATGCTGGTTGGGTGATATCGCACGATCAGTTATTAGCCAAAGTCTGGGGATACGAATATCGGGATGAACCGCATTATGTCCGATTATATATAAATTATTTGAGGCAAAAACTGGAGAAAGATCCTTCAAATCCACAATATATCCTTACAGAAAGGGGCGTGGGCTATCGTTTTGTGGATTTCAGACGCGAAAGAGATGAATTGTCAGCAGGATCCTGATATAGGGTAAAAGCAAATACCATGATAAAATCCTAAAATGCAAAAACAGGATAATTATGACAAAATATAGAATAGTTCTTGTAGATGATCACGAAGTTGTTCGGTTAGGTCTAAAAGCCCTATTGGATCGACATCCATTATTTGAAGTGGTTGGAGAGGCAGGATCCTCGCGCGAAGCCATTGAAGTTGTATCAAATTTACAACCAGACGTGGTAGTCATGGATGTGCGTCTTCCGGGCACCTCAGGTATAGAAGCATGTGAAGAGATCACCCGTCGGTATCCAAGTACAAAAGTGATCATGTTAACTTCTTACGCTGAAGATGAGATGCTGTTTTCCGCAATCCGTGCCGGAGCATCTGGTTATGTGTTGAAGCAAATTGGCGGTGAAGATTTAATTCACGCGCTGGAAGCTGTAAGCAGAGGGGAAGCCCTGCTTGACCCTGCAGTAACCCAACGAGTATTCCAGGAAGTACGGCGTGCTGTTAAAGAAGAAGAAGCATCCGCGTTTGCACACCTAAGCCAACAGGAAAAGCATGTTCTGCTGCTGGTTTCCGAAGGAAAAACTAATCGGGAAATTGCCAAGGCACTTTTCCTCGGTGAAGGGACTGTAAGAAATTATGTCAGCAGCATACTATCGAAACTGGGGGTAAGCAATCGAGCCGAGGCTGCTGCTTATGCAGTTGAGCACAGTCTTCGGGAATATATATCCGTTTAATCCAATTCATCCATATGAAGAGATCCCAGCCTTGCTGGGATCTCTTCGTCAAAAAATCAATTATCAATCCATCTCAAGTTACACACAACATTGATATGTTGGTGGTTTGATCATTTGCCGGCAATAATCAACATTTCATCATTGGTTTCAAATTTAAAATCCTTAAGATCGAGAGATCGTTGTTTTTCCTGTTCAACCGATTCGATCTTAAGCAGGTCTTCCTTGGTGATAACCTGGTGCAGATTATCATTTACCCATTTTCGGAAATCTCCATATTTTTCTTCCAGGTTTTCGATTACTGGTACAGTTTCCAAGTATTGAAGAATTGCCCGAGCTGCATTTTCTCCATCTTTCCTGGCCACCCCTACCAAACCAGTACTAGCCAACCTTGCCCATCCTGCAAGAAAAACTGATTTGATCGCTGTTTTTGTGTCTGGATCAAATGCTTCATAGGAGACCCCTTCAATTGGATAAGATGGATCGGGATTGGCAGCATAGGAATCCCATTCAATCGGTAAGGGAAATTCCTTATCAATGGTATCTCCAATGGCAAAAATAACTGTATCAGCCGGTATCAATCTTTTTGTGCCCAGGCTTTTTGGTTTTATCCTACCATCAACCGCAACCAAAGTGTTATCTTCAACTTCCAATGCTGTTGATCCTTTTGTCCAGTCCCCAATAATTCTTGTGGGGGAGGATAAGAAATTAAATTCCAGGATGGTTGAAGAAACAGGTTCCAATGCTTTTGCCAGACCATCTTTAAATGACTGCCTGGCTTCTTCAACATCCTGCCCTACCGCATTAATGATAGGAGCAACTCTGTTTATTTCAGCATCCAATTTTTCAAAATCCAGATTGGTTACCACATTCTCCAATTCCTGGCGGGTGAATTTTATCTCTCCGGGTCCCCTCCTGACCACCACTGTTACCTTCTCGACTTTTTTATCACGAATCAGGTAACGAGCGATATCCATCATCACGTTCCCGGCACCAACCAGGGCAACTTTAGGGCCTATAAGATAACGACGATCGCTGTATGGGGGAAGCAAATTATAGTGAAATACCACGTCTTTGGCATGGTACACTCCCGGTAGGTATTCTCCTGGTAAATTCAACCATTTGGTTCCCTGGGCACCTGTTGTTACCAGGATGGATTGAAAACCCAATTTAATCAAGTCAGACAAAAACATTGGTCCACCACTGCTAACTTTAACATTTCCAAAATATTCTATATTGGGGAGTTCCATAATTTGAGAAAATTGCTTACGCAGTCCGGTTTTCATTTTGATCTTGTCTGGATAGATACCATATTCAGCAAGACCACCTGGTTTGATATCACGATTAAATAATGCCACCCGAATCCCGTTAGACGCCAGATACCTTGATGCAAATAACCCAGCTGGTCCTGCGCCAACAACTGCTACCATGTGCTTTTCCATTACCGTTTCATCCTCCTCAAAGAAGTACATTTCATAATAAGGATTTTATCCCTTGAATGAATATTTCAATTTATGATATCATGTTTAGTGATATTTTTCACACAATATTTCTTTTCCAAACTGGTGAAACCACCCAAAGAAACACTATTATAATTAATATTCAGAGAATTATTATCCTCTTATTAATTGGATATGGGAAAATTAACAATCCCTTCCTCGCCAGGAAATGAACTCTATACTATGATTTCATAAAAGTAAATAGTTCGCACAAGTTTTCTTATCTTGAATATCTGCAATTAAACAAATACTTTGAAATGGAGAGATTGATCTTCCTGCTTGTATATTCGTGTAATTTATGATGCTGGTCATGGAAACTCTAAATATCCTCTTTCGGAGATAAAATGAAAGATTCAACATTAAAGACCTCACTGCCAAATGGATTATCAATCCTTCTTAAAGAGATCCATACAGCTCCCCTGATCAGCTCATGGATCTGGTACCGTGTTGGTTCAAAAGATGAACCAACCGGATTAACCGGAATCTCTCATTGGGTGGAGCACATGCAATTCAAAGGAACTCCCACTTACCCATCCAATGTCCTGGACAAAGCCATATCACGGGAAGGAGGAATGTGGAACGCATTCACATACCTGGATTGGACAACATTTTTGGAAACTATGCCTGCCTCCAAAATCGACCTGGCATTATCGCTCGAAGCAGATCGGATGGTCAACAGTATTTATGATGCTGAAGAAGTTGCTTCAGAAAGAACCGTGATCATTTCTGAGAGGGAAGGCAGTGAAAACGAACCAATTTTTCTACTGAACGAAGCTGTTCAATCTGCTGCTTTTTCCGTTCATCCCTACCACCACCAGGTCATTGGCGACAAGGCAGATCTCAAAACAATTTCCAGGGATGACCTTTACAACCATTATCGCAAAAATTATTCTCCAAACAATGCGGTTCTCGCATTGGCTGGCGACTTTGACTGCCAGACTATACTTGCTCGAATTTCGGAATTATTTGGAACCATTCCTGCAGGTGAACCAATATCCAGGCTAAAAAGACCAGAACCAGAACCCACTGGAGAACACCTGCTGGATGTTCATGGACCTGGTGAAACTACATTCATCGAGATAGCATACCGGTTCCCATCTGCTACAAATCCGGACCTTTTCCCTTTCATGGTTTTAGACAGTTTATTAAGTGGTCCAAGCAATCCGAGCGTTTTTGGTGGAGGCGGCATTTCCAACAAGACATCCCGCCTATACAGAGCTCTCGTTGAAAAAAACCTGGCAGTAGGTATTTTCGGGAGCGGTCAGATCACTCTGGATCCTTATCTCTACACGACAGAAATAACCCTATCCACAGAGAACAATATTGAAGAAGCCTTATCAGCATTTGACAATGAGATTTTAAAAATCCAACAGGAGCCGATCACTGAAGCGGAGATCCAACGAGCCATAAAACAAGCCCGAGCCATTTTTGCATATGGTACCGAAAATATCTCCCACCAGGCAGCCTGGCTTGGTTTTTCAGAGATGTTCGCTGATTATCAATGGTTTGAAAAATACCTCGAAAACCTGGTTGAGGTAACTCCAGAGGATGTTCAGCGAGTGGCTCAAACATGGTTGATCCCCCAAAAACGATTAATTGGAAAATATATACCTGATGGAGAGGTGTGAATATGAAAAAATTAATAAATAATAAACACGCCTTTCCCGGAAAGGAGGATATTTTCCGTGAAGTACTTCCTAATGGCATCACTTTTCTGTCCAGGGAAAACTTCAACAGTCCTTCTGTTTATTTATCCGGATATCTCTCAGCGGGTAGTCTACATGATACTGACGAGCTAATGGGTTTGGCTAACTTTACCGCCATGATGTTAACAAGGGGAACGACAAAACAGAATTTCCAGGATATCCATAACGCCCTTGAATCATGCGGTGCAAACCTGGGAATCAGTGCCGGTATTCACACATGTCGGTTTTCAGGCAGGTGCCTGGCTGAGGATCTCCCACTGCTTATGGATATCCTGTCTGATAGCCTGTGTACGCCAAGTTTTGAACCTGATCAAATTGAAAACCTGCGAGCCCAATTTTTAACTGGCCTGGCAATGAGAAACCAGGATACAAGAGAAATGGCTGCCCTGACATTTGACCAGATCCTCTTTAATGGGCATCCATACAGCAGGCCGGAAGACGGATACCCGGAAACTATCAAGGCGATCACTAGGCAGCACTTAATTAATTTCCACCAAGTTGGTTATGGTCCTGATGGTATGGTTATTTCGATCGTTGGCGCAGTTAAACCTGAAGATGCCAAGAAACTTGTATCGGACATTCTTGGTGAATGGGAGAACAAGGGACAGGCTGTAAGCCCTGAACTTCCTCCCTACAAACCGCTCAAAGAGAGCATCACCAGGCAAACAAAAATAGAAGGAAAATTCCAAAGCGATCTCATGGTAGGTTCAAATGGACCGAAGCGAAATGACCCGGAATACCTGGCAGCTTCTCTAGGAAATTCGATCCTGGGTCAGTTTGGAATGATGGGGAGAATAGGGGATGTTGTTCGTGAAAAATCCGGACTAGCTTATTACGCCTATAGCTCCTTAAAATCAGGAGAAGGACCCGGTTCATGGGAAGTGAGTGCAGGAGTAAACCCTGCGAATGTTCAAAAAGCAATTGATCTGATCAAAGAAGAGATCACCAGATTTGTGGAATCTGGTGTATCCGAAGAGGAACTGGCAGACAGCCAGGCGAATTTCATTGGCAGGTTACCGATATCATTGGAGTCAAATGCCGGTGTATGCGGAGCTATCTTGAATATAGAGAGATTCAACCTGGGATTGGATTATTACAGACTTTACCCTGCGAATGTTCAAAATGTAAGTATTGATGAAGTTAATGATGCATCCCGGAAATACCTGGATCCAGATCGTTTGGCCATTTCGATCGCTGGTTCCTAGGAGAAACTCATGAGATCAGTTCTTTCGACGGGAGTTGATATCATCGAGATCAAGCGATTTGAAGACACTATCGAGCGCCAGGGTGATAAATTCCTGAAACGCATTTTCACTGATCTGGAATTGTTAGACTGCGGAGGCAAAACGGAATCACTGGCAGCAAGATTTGCAGCCAAGGAAGCTGTTTCAAAAGCGCTTGGGACCGGAATCGGGATAGTCTCATGGCATGACCTGGAAATCACCAAGAATAGTGATGATCAACCTGTAATCAATCTTCATGGTGAAGCAAGTGTCCTGGCTGAGTCACTGAACCTGGTAACCTGGTCAGTCAGTTTAAGCCATACAAAGGAACTAGCGATAGCATTGGTTGTTGCTATTGGATAACACCAGGTCTCTTATTCTTCCTGCCCTATCCATAGGTGGCCGGGAAGGACCAAATCCAGCGTTCGAATGGAAATCTTTCCACTTTCAGAAATATTTTCTGTCATCGATTTCGGGTTGATCAAACACAAGGTGGGAACTTTACCATATTTTGCCTGATAGTATTCAGCTGCCCGTGTAATTTTAGCGGATAAACCTGTCTTTGGATCATTGTCAAACCACATCATTCCAAAATTCATATCAATCTCCATTTCCGTTATTGTTGGGGTTTAAGCAAAAAATAATGCATCGTATCCAACCTGGTTAAACCATGCTAATAATTTCTCAAAGAATTTCCTGGGTGGTAATAGAACAAGGCCGTAATTCAACGGTCGACCTATCTCGATTACTTTACGGAATTGAAAAGATTTTCTTAACAGCCTATCCCTACCAGACAAGACTGCTGAATATACCCGAGAAGGTGGATATCGAGAAGAGGTAATATCCATTCAATGAACCAACTTGCTCTGATGTTCCATTGAGAATTCCTTTTATTTGTAATTAGAATATTTGTTCTATTATATCATGGGTTCTAATGAACTGCAAGGAGATTTCAACCATATTAAGATCAAATTTTCCAATATTAGAACTTTGTATAATCCCCCAAACATCTCTTGTATTAGATGGGCGAGTAAACTATAATTCATACGCTAATTTGATTGGAGATTTGAGGTTCGATCCATGCCCATATATACCTATAAATGTGAAAACTGCGGAATTCAATTCGAGAGACAACAAAGTTTTTCGGATCAACCGCTGACCCGCTGCCCTGAATGCAGCAAGAAAAGCCTTCGGAAAGTTTACACACCGGTTGGAATTGTATTTAAAGGCTCTGGTTTTTACGCCACTGACCACCACTCCCCATCAGGACAGGCTCCAGCAGCGCAATCAAACCATGATGATGTTGAGAAAACCACAACCGAATCGAAAACTACACCCACAAAACCTGAAAAATCTGAAAAGAACACTTCTGACAAGTAAATCCTGATAAGCAATTAAAAAACAAATGATCGGCATCAATGAATCACTTCGCCGATCGTCTTTTTATTAATCAATTGCCAGATATGCTTTTGTTTGTATCCCTCTTCCAAACTGGTCAGGCGAGATCATGCGAATATGATTTTCCAAGATAAACCGTCTTAATATTATCAATTCTGCCAATAGATCTCAGCCCAATGGACTGGATGGTCTGTGGCAGATTCCGGGGGGAGAATATAAACCGGGTTTCTGACGGATAAATCGCTTGAAATGAAGATATGATCGATCCTGTTCCTTCCTGACATATCCACTCCATCTGAACTGATTCCGCTTGGATAGATATTGATCCATGCATTTGTAAAGACTGCATCGATCATTTTATATGCATCTTCATTTTGTCGTAAATTGAAATCACCCATGATGATCACATTCTTCTGCCCCATAGTTTGCTCCAACAACATCTTGGCAAAGGCTTCCTTTGCTGCATCTGAACCTTCAGGATGCACATTGTAAATATTAAAAATCATTTTCCCCACCTGAACCTGGGCATAAGCGGTACCATTTTCATCCTGATCACTGAATGTAAAGATCGTCTGAGTATTCATTAATGGGAAACGTGAAAGGATGGCGGTCCCATAACTGCCGGCAATTGTTTTTGGTCCGTAATAAGAATAGAAACCAAGTTGATCAGCAAAGAATCTCACCAGGTCAATATTGTTTAGCGAAATTCGAGTCGAGTCGCTTTCTTGAAGGACAAGTATGTCTGGGGACACCTGTTGAATGATTGCCAATTGGCGTAAATAGGATTGTTCCCCGGCATTGTCATTCCCCTGTTGAATGTTATATGTCATCACCTTAAAAGAATTAGCTTTGGCAACATTCTCTGGATGGATCGGCCGAAAAAATAAACCTCCTGCCGTCAATAAAATAATAAAAAGGGACAGCAAACTCAATAAAATCGGAAATTTATGCCTTTGAGACCCTTCCAGCCGGTTGTTCCCTTCCTTCATTATCATGACAGCAAGACAAAGTATGAAGGTTATGATCAAGAATGGCAGGTAGAATTTATTTCTAAAGAAAGGACTTACTGGTTCAACATAACCCCATACATTCGTAAAAATGTTCATGAAAACCAAAACAACCAATGTTAAAACACCAAGCAAAAAACCTGGAGCCAACTGCCGCGGTGATGGATTGGTATCACTCAGTTTGTTCCAGAAGTACTCCAAATCAAGGAAAATAATTGGAAGCAGAAAGATCATGACATACAATGGGATCTGCTGCCAGATTGAGGGTGCGCCGACTATTACCGGCTGAGAAACTATGGTGCCAGGAAAACTGACTTGATAGACAAGTATCGTACTCACCAATGATACTGAGAAAAGAATGTTCCAACTGATGACGAATCTCCTGGAAATTCTTTCGTAACTGTCTGCAAACATCATTCGCGATATGAACCACCCCATGGACAGGATAATAACCAACAACACGATGATTATGTAATTTCCTTCCGTCCAGCGTGCCAGGATTCCGGGTGCTGAAAAAACAAAATACACCAATGATAAAACCATGAATATCCCAAGTATGGATGAGGTCACCCCAGGGATCTTTCCCCTGGCATATTCATGAGGTTGTTCGATTACGTTCCTGGTTCTCTCCAATCCAATCATGGATATGACCAGAAAACATCCCAAAATCCATCCCATCCACGATCCATTCGAAGTTAACGAATAATCAAACCCGGAACGTAGACTGCGAAGCATTATTGAAAATGCCATAGCCAGAGCCAGGCCCAATGAAGCTTCAAAACCTGTTATTCCTGATCTCCCTGCTAATTTCGTAGGCTTCAGCAGGAAAGGGAACAAACCAAGACTCAGGGCAGTGCCAATACCAGACACCAACATTCTGTCATTCGTGTTAAGATCTGCCAAAACTCCCCTCGATAGGAATAATCCTCCCACGAAGACCCAGCTCAACCACCCTGGAGCCTGTTTATTAAATATAAAGAATATTACCGGGAAGAAGAAAAACAAAACTCCCAGGGCTTTTGCGTCCAGAGAAGTGTTAAGCAAATCAAGGGTGTAGATCGACGAAACCAAAGTTCCCCCCATCTGAAAGAAAAGCAAGAATATGATTCCAAAGGAGACAATAGCAAAAGTTGATTTCTTCATTTCAGGAACCTCCACAATAAATTCATCTGATCCTTATTAAAATTGAGAACCCCATTAATGAAAGAAAGTCGCTTTATCAGCGACTTTCTGAAAAAGAAATTTTGATTTAAAGAACTTATTTAGTACCGTATGAATTTACATTTCCCAGACCACTTATATTTTGCTGGACTAACGGGGTGCCGAAATAATGAATCGAACCAACACCGCTTATGTTGGCAGTCAGGTTTGATATCACCCAAATTGTTGCACTACCCACGCCACTAATCCTTGCAGTTGCACTGTCAACCTTGTAATCCCCACCATTAAAGCTGCCGGCTCCACTGATGATAATATCCAGAAAATCACCGCTGCCATCAGCATCAATACTACCAGCACCACTTAACCTGACCACCAGGTCCCCCACTTCGGCATTCTGGAGGGCGATACTTCCTGCTCCTGCAGCTATCAATTCCAACTTTGGAGAATTGATTCCGTTCAAGGTTATCTGCCCGGCAGATGGGAAGTTAAGAGATGACAATTCTGTTACAGTGATGGTAACCAGAATTCGATCAGAGGGATCAACCCGATTCTGCCACGAATTGACTGAATTATCAAATATGAGGATCCCGTTTTGAACCTTTGTAGTTAATTGAGGCAGCAAATTATCATCTGCTTCAATCTGAACGGTGCCTTCATTTCCAGACTGTATCATAACGACTGCGGGATAGCGGATATCAATTCCTGAAAAATGTGATACCGCACGTTCTTCAACTTTGATAACACCTGAACCCGGGATCCCCCCATTGAAATCTGATCCGATACCAGATAGGTTTAAATTCCAATCCTGGGGCGTTGTCCAACCCAATTGAGGGGCGAAGTATATCGCCAGGACTGCTGCTATCACGATCAAAAGCGATGCCAACCTACCCCCCAATCTCCAATAGCTTCGAAGGATCAATCCAAGTCCAAGCGCAATAAGAAGGAACGGCCAGGCATGTGTCAGCGCCCAAAGGTTTTCAACTGGGATCATGTTCATATTGATCATCAGCCACACTATTCCTGTAGCTATCATAACAAATGGCCAAAATAACGATCTATCTCTCATTTTCTTTCTCCAATCTTCAAAATATTAATTAAGGCTTTGCAATAATTCATTTCGTATTAATTCGCAATTATTCAGCATCTGGACTTGGTGGTGGGACAACCACATCTGGTTGGTTCTGCTCAATTTTATCCTTGCGAGTATTCAAACCTAATTGCTTGAAAACCAGATAAGATCCAAGGATAAGCAAGGCAATTGGGAACATAAAAGTTCGCCATCCTTCGGAAACACCGAAAGAAAAAATTATTTCAAAAAATGCTCCAAAGATGACAAACATGATCAATCCGATCTCCATCACCTTTCGGCCTGCTTTTTTCCTGGACAAATTTCCTTCCCAGGTACCCATAATGAAGATTCCGAGACCGACAGAGATCAAGATAATTGTCCAGCTATAAGACCAGGTTTCCCATCTACCAGTCAGGTTTTGAAGAAAAAGCATTATGCCGTTTGTAGTAACGATGCTTCCAGGAATTGCCATCCATGAAAATGATTTCCCGAAAATGAACATTCCTACAAAGAAGAGGGCTCCGAACCCCATGATCATGATCGGCCACACCCATCCCCAGAAACTTGTTCCTTTGAACAAACGCTCAAGCAATGAAAGTGCACCCAAACTGATCAGAATTACTCCAACAACCAACGCGCCAACATTTCTTTTTTCAGTCATAATGATTCTCCCATAAAAAAAATAATTAGAAAAAAAATTTTATATTACTTACAAACATTAAGAATAAACTCCTACTTAATTTTAATTACGTAAATACCTCTCCAAGGTTGCATAGGATATGGAATTGGTTAGTACTGAAATGCAAATATAGCCCGGATATCAAACCTCGAATCCGATCAAAAAAAAGAAACTCTGGTGTTTAATTAGAAATTAAAGTTTCCGAACGTTTGCAGCCTGGGGACCTTTTGGCCCTTCGACTACCTCAAACTCCACCTCATCACCTTCATCCAGAACCTTGAAACCCTCAGCCTGGATCGCACTGAAATGCACGAATACATCCGCCCCTGTTTCGCGTTCGATAAAACCAAATCCTTTTGTTCTGTTGAACCACTTTACTTTTCCGTTTTCCATCTCGATACTTCTCCACCAATACTAGGCGCAAACTAATACAGTTTTTCTTGCGTTGCGCTTCAATAATTATATAGCAATTCAGTCAAGGATTCAATCTCCAGATTTCAACAAGTCCTATTTACCTTAATTCCAAATTGAGTTTATTAGTAATGTATAACTGTCTCCTTACTTGCGTGTTATTCCTGATATAACCTTCCCAGGTTTTCAAAGTAAATAGATCCGATCATCGAGGAGTGAAACATGAGCGACCCAAGCTATAAAGTTTACAAGTACCGGTGGGTGGTGCTTGGAGTATTTATGTTCATTAATATTACGATTCAGATGCTATGGATCGCTTTTGCACCCATCACAGGTCCAGCTGCAAGTTATTACGGAGTTACAGACTTACAGATCGGCTTCCTTTCGATGATATTCATGATCGCATTCATACCTCTTTCCATACCTATCTCATGGATGATAGACACATGGGGATTCCATAAGGCGGTTGGATTGGGAGCCGTCCTGATGGGAGTGTTCGGGGTCCTGAGAGGATTGGCAGGCGAGAATTACACGCTTGTTTTATGGTCAACTATCGGAATTGCCATATCACAACCATTTCTATTGAATTCATGGACGACGGTACCTGCAAAATGGTTTGGCATAAGCGAAAGGGCTACAGCGGTTGGCATGGTTACACTGGCGAGTATCCTGGGAACAGCAATTGGAATGGTTCTGACACCCATCCTGTTTGAAAGTTATTCGATCCCAACCATCCAATTAATATATGGGGGTATAGCAGCATTTTCATCAGTTCTATTCGTCCTATTAACCAGGGAGAAACCGCCCACTCCTCCATGCCCGGAAGGAATGGAAACTCGTGCGCTCATGTTGGATGGATTGAAACATGCCATAAGAGTCAAAGCCTTCTGGTTCTTCCTGGCAATATCTTTCATCGGTTTGGGAATATTCAACGGTGTAACCACATGGGTTGAAGGAATCATCCGGGCACGCGGGTTTACACCTAATGATGCAGGAACTATTGGTGCACTTCTCCTTGTTGGCGGGTTAATTGGAGCAATCATCATGCCTTCATTATCGGACAAACAACGAAAACGACAGAGGTATCTATATATTGGGTTTATTCTAGCAATTCCTGGATTAATTGGTATCACCTTTGCGACCAGCAGTTGGTTGTTGATGTTGTCGGCATTCTGGTTGGGATTTTTCCTGGTCAGCACTTTCCCGGTGGGGATGCAATATGCTGCCGAAATTACTCAACCAACTCCTGAAGGAACCTCCAATGGATTGGTACAATTGTTCGGACAGGCAGCAGTTGTATTTGTTTATGTCATGGAAGCCATGCGGACTGCAGATGGTTCTTTCTCGCCTTCCCTGTTGCTGGCTGCAGGATTATTGGTGCTGAGTGTTTTTCTCATCACACAGATGAAAGATCCGAAGTCAATAACGCAGCAATAAAATAAATTAATCCATCCAGTATTTTCTTCCATCATCCAGGAGAGCTTTATGACAAATAAAGAACCTTATATCCTCGCAGTTGACCTGGGAACCTCAGGGTGTAAGACTGCACTCATCTCCATTTCCGGTAAAGTGGCTGGGTGGGAATTTGAGAGTATCGACCTGCTGATCCCGAGTGCAGAATCTGCTGAACAGCGACCAGATGATTGGTGGCAGGCATTCCTGAAAACATCCGCTTTATTGATAGGGAAGGGAATAGTTCCAGTGGAGGATATTGCAGCCATATGCTGTTCGACTCAAGGAGAAGGAACTGTAGCGGTTGACAAACAGGGCAATGCGTTAATGAATGCGATGACCTGGATGGACATGCGGGGAGCTGATGATCTGAAACAGTTGACAGAAGGCGCAATCAACATCGAAGGATATCAACTTTTCAAGCTGATGCGGTGGATGTATTTCACAGGAGGAGCACCAAGTTTAAGGGGAGGGGATCCGTCTGCACATATGCTCTATATAAAGAATCGTAAGCCTGAGATTTATGAGAGGACTTATAAATTTTTAAATGTTCTGGACTACATGAACCTGAAGCTTACTGGTCAATTTACAGCCACACCTGATTCAATATTAACCTCATGGGTGACTGATAACAGGGATACAAAAAACGTCACTTACCATCCCGGATTGGTGAGAGCCAGCGGAATTGATAAAGAGAAATTTCCTGATCTCATCCCTTGTGATGGCATCATCGGAGAATTGAGCGGTGAAGCTGCTGATCTCCTGGGATTAAATCGCAACGTTAAAGTTGTTGCCGGTTCTATAGATGTTACAGCTGCAGCCATTGGATCAGGTGCTGTAAACGATTTTGACACACATTTATATATTGGTACTTCTTCCTGGCTGGCAGCACACGTTCCTTACAAGAAAACAGACATAACCACTGCCATGGCATCTGTACCCTGCGCAATCCCAGGAAAACACCTTCTGATCGCCACGCAAACAACAGCCGGAGGTACACTTAATTACCTGCGGGATAATATTCTGTATCACAAAGATGAACTTCTTCATGAGGAACAATTACCGGATGTTTTCAAGGTAATGGATCGTATCGCGACCCGAGTTCCACCTGGAAGCAATGGCGTCATGTTTGCACCATGGATCTATGGTGAACGCGCTCCAATCGATGACCGCTATGTCCGGTCAGCATTATTCAACTTATCTTTGGAAAACACTCGGGAAGATATCATCAGGGCGATCATGGAAGGAGTGGCATTCAATACACGCTGGCTTCTCCAGCCGGTGGAAAAATTCCTGGGACGCAAAGTGGACCACTTGAATTATGTTGGAGGTGGGGCAAGTTCAGACATCTGGTGCAGAATCATGGCAGACGTGTTGAATCTCACCATCCGCCAGGTAAAGGATCCCATCCAGGCAAATGCAAGGGGAGCTGCCTTCATTGCAGCCGTCGGACTGGGGTATCTCGAATACAAAGATATCCCGGATCTGATCGAATACAAACAATCCTATTCGCCTGATCCGAGTTCGAGAGAAATTTATGACAAGATGTTCGGTATTTTTGTGAAATTCTACAAGAACAACAAAAACCTTTACCGAGAACTAAACAGCTAATCAGGGAAAAACGACTTCCGGATAATCCGGAGACTGACCATCCAAAAGTGGGGTTGGAATCCCGTTGAACACTGATTCAAAAAATGCCAGTGGATAAACACTCGTAATTACCACGACCCGTTGACCATTTAATGGTCCTTTTAATCCCAGTTGAGAAGCGATCGGGGAAAGGATTGGAAGATCGCTAAAATCATAATGAGAAGTACCCAAAATGGTCATGACCCTGGCATCGTCTGAATTAAGATATAACTGGTTGAACAATTGCCAGTTAGTCTCGCTTGACCAGGTTTCACTGAACATAAATAAAAATGGCTGCTCCAATCCCAACTCAATAACTGTTTCAGAGACTGGTTTTAGATAAGCGTCCATACCAAGACCTGCTTTGCAGCGGGAATCCCTCCCACAGAATTCGACCGTGGCACCTCCACCCGTGGAATGTCCAAAAACACCCACATGGTCCAGGTCGAGGAAACCAGCCAGACCATGATCTGGATCGTTTTTATTCCATTGTTCCAAGGTATCCAGAACGAAACCCAAGTCGCCTGACCACTGGTTGATCAACCTGTTGGCAATCGGCAAGTATTCCTGATCTGGCATACCAGAAGGTAATGCATCGGGATTGTTGTATGCCAGTTTTCCGTCCGGGAAGACTGTCAGGACTGCTCCATAGGTATGGTCGATCGCAACAACGATGAATCCTTTGCTGGCGAACTGAATCGCCTGGAATGAATTTTGGGCTCTAAATCCATTCCATCCATGGGAGAATAGAAGCATAGGGTAAGATGTTTCCGTTTGAGCGATAGGAGCATTTAGATAAGCACCTGTCTTAACATAAACAAGATGGTCAAGGAAAAAAGAAGGCATACCCAGGTATTTCGATATTGCTGGTCCGATAAGATCGGCATGATCCATCCATGGAGCTAATTGATCGTCAGGTGAAGGGTTCGCTGGATACCATACCTGGACCATGATCGAACGCTGTTCTGATGCATCATCAGAATAGAGCTCAAGGCGGGATGGATCGGTCAACATGACAGAAAAGGTCCCAACCTGATATTGACCAGAAGATTCGGGTAACCGGGGGATGGGAAGCAAAACCGGAAGAGCGATCGCTGCTATCAGGAAGAGTACTGCAAATGTCCAAACAATCGCTTTCTGCCATGTTTTCTTGAAAAGATTACCGATGGAATTTCCAATGCCGCCAAATGAAAAAACGAAAAGGATCAAAGAGATTCCATAGATTGGAACCAACTGCCAGCGGTATCCTTCGATAAGTATCTGAAGAATAGCTGAGACTACTGTCAGGTAAGGAAGTAGATCAATCCAACGAGGTCGTCCGCGAAACAAGGTGCGAATTAATGAGAAGAACAGTAGTATTGCCGTTATGATCTCAAGGGTGCGCATGGCCACCTCCAGGAGAGTTTGAAAGAATAATCCCCATTATTCTACCTTTATTACGATGGTTTGAACAAGCTTGGATATTATTCTGCTTTGGTCTTCCCAACTTACTTTTGGTGTTATGTAATCAACATTTCCCCATTAATCCACACCACCCAGATCCCGGCACTCTATGACCTGTCCTGAAGGTGTGGTGATATTAATTTGATAATCCTCTTTTTCCAGGTCATAATCATTGAAATCTCCTTCCAAATCGGAAAATATTTTCTCCGCCTTTGATCTTGAGTAATGGAAAGATCGCCAGCTATAAACATCATTTGAAGGAGTTAATTCAGACTTGCATAACAGGGATGCACCTAACATATGATGAAGACCGGGAGAAAGATCCGGATCGTTATATTGTGCAGCTAATTCCGGTACCGCATCGAAACCAAGTGAAGCCAGGTACGCAACATCCAAATCCTGTCCCTGCGTAGCCCGATCCACATTTTGCCGCACGATGAATGCATCAACATTCAATAAAGGCAGGCTGGCTGCAAAGCCAATGGCTGCCAGTAAAACAGCGAGGGCAAACTTTCTTTCTCTGTTTGCCAGTTCCAGGATCATTACTGCCACAAGCAGCGCTCCCAACCAGATCATAAATACATGCGTGTACGTTCGTAATTCAGAAAATCCATATGCAGTTTCGTAAAGGACGAGTCTCTGGTAGGCAGATACCATCATAACTCCCACCAGAAGCACCAGCGCTATTCCCAGTCCTGAAAAAACTTTCTGCTGCGAAAGTTTTTCCCTGAGGGACACTCCACTCAATCCCAAAAGTAAGAACAAACTAATGACTGCCACCACAACCAACTCCCCAAATCCTTTACGGGCATATTCTGCATAGGTGTATCCTTCCAAATGGATATTAGCAGCTCCGCCAAAGAAATACCTGAATTGAACTATGACAAACAAGGAAAACAGGATCACCACACTGCCAAGAATGATCCCGGTTTCGATAAAACCCAAAAATGGCGGGATCAGAGGTTTCTTTTCTCCCTGAATTCCTTCTCCAGCCTGACTACTGGCGGCAGCATGGAGAAAAACACCCATTAGAAGGTAAGCACCAAACAAAATATAAGCTGTGCGGAATATGTATTCAGGAAGTTTTTCCAAACGGAATAAATCCACAAAGGAAGTGACTTTTTGTGCAAATATCAGATCTGCTGACGATAACAAGGATGCAAATATAAGCAAAACAGGAATCGCCAATAGAACTCCCCGGACAATCGCCCAGATCTTGGTGTTTTTCCTATTCGCAGCTTCACCATTTGGATTTCGTGATGTAAGGAAATTGAACGGTCTGGCAATCATCCCACCTGCCAAACGAAAAAAAGCTATTACATGATCAATGATGCCAAATAATAACCACTGTCCTCCCTGATAAGTAAATGCCAATTCAGCCAACAGGAATAACGTAAAGAATACCCCCAGGAACACTGTGAGCGGCTCCTGCCTTAAGAATGTAACAGATGCAAAGAATAGGATCAAAACAATCAATAACCATGAACGCACGGAAGGTTTAACTTCCTGTTGGTGTAAAAAAAGGAATCCACCAAGCAGACATAAAACAACAAAAATGGAAAAATTAACCCCGGGTATTTGTTTCCAAAATAAGATATCAAATAATATACCCAAAATTAGGGGGATGATCCAGATAAGCTTTGATCGGTTTTTCATTGAGTACCTCCTCAGGTAGTTGGTTTATTTTAGGTACAACTGTCTGGCAAAACCTATCAGTATATATCACAGCATATCAAGTTTAAAGAACCAGTAATAAGAGAAATTCAAAAGACAATAATCTTCCTATCGTTTATTTTTTCGCCAGCAATTTATACCAATGGAAACCGAAATATCATTTTCCTGATGATTAAAAGGTAAACCAAACGATTTTTAAGTTCAACATTCCTATCTCCATTTCAACGTGATAGAATCGTATAACTCTATTTCATAGCGAAGGATTTCCACAATGAATTTTCTGACTATTGTCATATTCCTTTTTACCTTGATAATTTCGATTCTGCTTGGCATCCTGGCAGCATATTTATTGATGCGACCCAACCAGCGGAGATTCTTCCATAATCATAAGGTAGCATTGCTTTTCACTTACCTATTGATCGGCCTGGCACTTTTCACTTTGGTCTTTGGAACCACCACCTACTATAAAGCTACAGCTTTCTATCGAGTGGTATCTAATCGATTTGCCGAGGTCCTGCCGGCTGTTGAGGCCGGTTCTGATCTTCCCCGGCAAGGTGAAGCATGGACCAATAATAAGACAGCTATCATCAAAGAAGCATGGCTTCAACAACTAAAAACACCCAGGAATGGGATTCATTGTTACAGCCAAAATGAAACTGTATGTGAATTGATGCAAGGGATTGGCTTGCCAGTATATTCCACCTGGGGAATTTACCTGTCCCTGGTTGTCTTTGGGATAAGCAGTGTAATTGCCTTTCTTTTATACTCAAACTGGATATTGATTACCAATTACGACGACGATACCTCCATTAAGGTAAAACCCAAACGAAAGCCGAAATCAAAAGCAAGGAAATAAGGGTAAACCAGTCCCATTGACAGCAAGGATTAATTATGCGATACTGGGAAAGAGCATTAATAATGCTTTCACTTGCTATCCTTTGCACGAGGAGGTGATGCCCATTATGAGTGGTAGTAATGAACGAAGCGCTGCGGCATCCCTCCTCGCCATGCGATAAAAGATGCCGTAGCGCGCTTAGGTAACCTGTCCAATCGGACAGGTTACAGCTTTAAATCCAACCTTACACTGGATGACTTGCGGAAATACGAACTTACGATCATAACCACGAACCAAAAGATACCGGAATGACATCCTGCTTGCTTTCCTAAAGAGTTGTATCTATAATTGTTTCATTATGCAAAACCTCGCCAATCGATTGGAAGGATCATTGAAATACCTTGTTGTTTTTTCCGCATTGCTGGTTTTGTTCGGCTGGATCATGACAACACCGATGGGTTTCTTCGAAAAAGCAGATGCAATAGGTTTTGCTGTTTGCCACAGGATTCCAGAACGTTCATTCCATATTGGAAATTACCAGCTTCCTCTTTGTGCACGCTGCAGTGGCATGTACCTGGGAGCCATAACCGGGTTAATCTTCCAGGCAATATACTCAAAACGTCGCTCGGGAAATCCTCCATGGGCTGTGATCATCCCACTGGCGATCCTTGTGATTGCATTCGGTATTGATGGTGCTAATTCATATCTCTACTTGATCAAAGAAACTTACACGGGCGCTCTTACATCAATCCCCAATCTGTATATTCCCAATAATGTTCTCAGGCTATTTACAGGGAGTGGAATGGGGATCGTCATATCATCAGCGATCTTTCCGGCCTTCAACCAAACCATATGGAAAGAACAAAATCCTGCCCGGGCGATCCCGGGCATCAAGGAATTTATCCTGCTCCTGTTGATCATCTTTATCCTGGATCTGCTTGTATTGACAGAAAATCCATTGGTGTTGTATCCACTGGCTGTGATCACCTCAGCAGGTGTTCTTATTCTATTGACGATGGTATATTCAATCTTATGGATCATGCTTTTCCATAAGGAGAACCAATTTGGAAGATTGCGGGAAGCGTGGGTGTCACTACTGGCAGGGTTCACCATTGGTGTTTTACAAATCGGATTGATCGATATGCTTCGTTTTTGGTTAACAGGGACATGGGGTGGATTCCCATTAGGATGAACCTAACCTTAAAGGATATATTATGGACCTACTAACTGGTATTCTTTCAGCTTTTGGACTTTCAGCAAGTGCTGGACTGAATGCTTATATCCCTCTCCTGGTTGTAGGCACCACAGCCCATTACACAGATCTGATTAAACTTGAAAAACCCTGGGATACCCTAGCCAATCCGTGGATCCTGATATTGCTGGGGGTCCTGGTCATTGTCGAAATGCTGGCTGATAAGATCCCTGCAGTGAATCACATCAATGATGCCATTCAGACACTTGTACGACCAGCAGCTGGTGCGATCGTATTTGCAGCCAGCGCACAAGTCATCACCGACATCCATCCCGTCCTGGCACTTGGGTGCGGTTTGTTGGTGGCAGGTAGTGTTCATATTGTTAAATCGGTTGCCATTCGACCAGCAGTAACTGCGACTACAGGAGGAACAGCCAATGTTCCGGTCAGTATTGCAGAAGATGTTATCGCAATTGGAACTTCAATTCTCTCCATCATCATCCCCATCATGGTAGGATTTTTTATCCTATTAGTGATACTCATGACTATATGGTGGGTAAGAAAGCGAATTAATAATAGGAAATTGGTGTAGAATGAATTTATCTTTTCAAATTATATTTTTTTTAACAGGAGGATTTTATGACCAACAATCTGGGAGGCTTCCCCCCAAACATTACGATAGGAAATTCAGAAAGTGATTTTGTCCGTGAAGCCAGCATGCCCCTGTACAAAGCCAGGGGATGGATGAAATTCGTCGGAATCATGATGATCTTGGGCGGCATACCTGGCGCCCTTGGATTAATTGGCATTATTCCAATATGGCAGGGAGTTCTACTTCTTCAGGCCGCATCTTCGCTTGAAACTGCAGCCAATACCGGGCAGCGATATGCATTCGACTCAGCCATGGGTAATATCAAGACTTTTTTTGTGATCAATGGCGTTTTGATCATTGTAGGTATTGTTATCGGTCTGATCATTGGGTGCCTTTACCTTGTTTTGGGTTCGGCATTCCTTACCTCAATTCAAAATTATTAATTCCTTAACGATCAATAATAAAAGATCGAACAATTATTTGTTTATGGAGAAGAAATGACAGAAGAATTTGATCCCAACCCTGAAATTGGCCCACAAAAAAAGAAAAACAACACCGTCATCATTGTTGTGGTGGTAGTATTGGTTCTTTGCTGTCTTTGTGCTGCACTCTCTTTTGGCGGTTGGTGGGTTTGGAATAATTTCTAAAGATCAAAACATACATATCAAAACCACCTTCATATAGCTGAAGGTGGTTTTGATCATTAATAAATTCTGCAATTTTTTTATGGATCAATCTTTCCAAACAATTTCTTGAAGTAATCTCTTACCTGCTTCAATCCTGTTAATGCTTTTTCTCTTGTTTCCGGATCGATGTCGAGGGATTCGAATCTTTCCATATCAAGAACCATCTGTTCTCCATCAGCGTTTACCAAAAGGTCAAGTTCCAAATCGTCGAAATATAAACAATCATCAGAAGGTTGTTTGACGGGGAATCCTATGTCACAATACCAACCTTTGATATGATCATCATCCCTGTCATGAATTTCGAGAATGTCATACCATTGATCTGTATAATAAGTCTCAACAAATCGATCACCTTTGTTGATGATAATATTTCCTTCAACTGTAGAATCCCGATCAAAAAATGCCTCAATGACTATCTCCCTATCCGATAAAGACAGTAAACTCCCACCATATTGCCAGCGTACCTTTCCGTGCGCGTCACGCTTGATAATGGTGATCTTTTTCATCCCAGGCACACCACTGCATTAGACGGCAATTTTATCCGGATGATCTCGCCGAGCACCGGTGAAGAACCAAGAAAGAAAAATTGACCAGTGGTAAGCCTGACCTTGAATCCTTTTTTTGTGAATTGAATATCTTCCACCTGTCCTTCAATCTGATAACCTGCAGCGCTCGTCTCCGCATCCGGTCTAACCAGGATCTCAACATTCTCACCAGGTTGATGGTCGTGTTCACATTTCCTGATCTTGAGAACTCCCAATATGGTCTCGACCTCTCCTTCCAAAACCCATTTAGCAGGGAGGATATTTCCCAATCCAAGAAAATTGGCTGTCCATGATGATCCTGGATTTTCCCACAACTCATGGGGAGTACCAGAATTAATAATTCGGCCATCCTTAATTATTAGAATTCTGTCAGCCAGTTCGAAAGCCTCTTCCTGGTCGTGGGTCACATAAATGACTGGAACCCTGTTGGATCTCAGAATCTTGCGCAACACGGACATAAGGTGTTCCTTCAGGTTAAAGTCCAATGCTCCTAGCGGCTCATCCAACATAAGTAAACGTGGTTGCGGAGCAAGTGTCCGAGCAAGTGCCACCCGCTGTTGCTCTCCACCAGAAAGCTTCAAAACATCGCGGTGTTCAAATCCTTCCAATTCAACTAAATCCAGTACATCAGCGATCCGATCCTTAATCGCTTCTGGTTTCATATTCTGAATTTTCATTCCGAACATAATATTTTCTTCCACCGTGAGGAATGGAAAGAGAGCATAATCCTGAAACATCAGTCCAAATTTTCTTTTATAGGCGGGAATAGTACTGAGATCCTGACCATTCCATGAAATTGATCCGGAATCTGGTATTTCCAATCCTGCAATAATCCTTAAAAGAGTGGATTTTCCACTGCCAGAAGCTCCGAGCAGACAAATTGTCTCAAACTCCTGTAGTGAAAATGAGATCCCATCCAAAAGTGGCCTCCCTTCATAATCCTGGTGAACGTCCATTACTTTAAGAATTGATCTCATTAGAATACCTTGTTTCCAGGCAACTGAATTTTTTCGAACAATAATATCGAAATTGTAGTGGCGACCATCAGAATGGTTGCCATAGCCATTGCCTGACCATAATTCATCGCTCCAGGTTGTGATATGAACCGATAAATAGCCAGCGGGATCGTCGGATTTTCGGGTCGGGCAAGCAGGGAAGTGGCTCCAAATTCACCTAAAGAGATTGTGAAGGCAAATATACCGGAAGCAAGCGCAGCCTTGCTAGCGAACGGCCACGTTACTTTTAACCAGGCATTGATCGGTGGAGCACCCAATACAGAAGCTGCCATTCTGTATTCATCTGGAATTGATGCCAGGACTGGCTGAAGACTTCTAATAACAAAAGGCATTGCAATGGTACTATGGGCAAGAGGTACGATCCATGGTGAGATCAATAAATTAAGGGGAGGGTGGTTGAAAGTAATGATATAACCCAGACCAAGACTGACTGCTGATGATCCCAATGGAAGCAGCAATAAGGGATCAAGGATGCGATCCAATTTCCTAGGTCTGGCTAAAGAATAAGCAACGGGGAAACTTAAGAGAAGTGAAATGGCGACCGTCATCAGTGAATATTTGATCGAGTTCATCAGTGCTTGTATGGGGGGGATAAAGAAAATCGAACCAGTTCTATTGATAAATAACTCACGATAATAATCAAGGGTTATTCTTATTGGTTGGGATGCCCTGACACCCAAAGCTGGATCAAATTGAAGAACTGAACGAATAGGCAAAGCCAGCATGGGAAGTATGAAAAGGAGAATAAAAAATCCCAAAACCAGCCATGCTAGCAACCTTGAACGCCAGGTATGGAGTCTTCTTTGCGGGTTGACAGTTTGCCGGCTGATAACTGAACCTTTTGACATCATCCTGCTGTAAATGATCGAGAAGATCAACGTGCTTATCAACTGCACTATGGATAGAAAAGCTGCCATTGGTAAATTCAATAACTGGAGGCTCTGAATATAAATCGCAACCTCCAAGGTGGCGAAATGTGGTCCACCCATGAGGATTATTACCCCAAAACTTGTAAAATCAAAGAGAAATACCAGCATGGAAGAAGCCAAAATCGATGGGGTCAATAAAGGCAGGGTAACCTTTTTGAAAACCTCCCAGGGGGATGCTCCCAGAACCTGAACCGACTGCTCCAAGCGGGGATCAAGGCGCTCCCAGGTATTTCCCACCAACCTGAGAACGATGGTGGTGTTATAAAAAACATGCGCTAGCAATATGGCTCCCAATGTGTTGATAAAGATGATCGGTGGGTTTTCAAAACCGAACCAATTCATAAGGGAAACGTTCAACAACCCTCTATTCCCCAACAGGGCATTGAACCCGGCTGCCACGACAACCGTAGGAAGCATGAAAGGGACACCAGTCAGTGCCTTAAACCATTTCTTGCCCAAGAAATCATAATGGGAGAATAAATAAGCTCCTGGAAGTCCCACCAATAATGTCAATATTGTTGATAACAGCGCCTGGTAAATCGTAAATCCCAATACTGGAATAACTATCTGCCAAGCTGGTTGTAAAATCTTACCCAATCCTCCCTGTCCGATCCCCAATATGAGGATCTTAGAAAGAGGCAGGAAGAAAAAAACTGCCAGGAATACAACTGCTCCCAACCAGAGGATTATTCGTCTCATTTGACCATCTTATTCTCTTAAATAATCAATGAAGGATCGTATTCTGCCAGGATGCAATCCACTCATCTCGGTGACTGGCTATCATGCCTGGAGAGATGACTGCAGGCTCATTCGCAATATTGGAATATTCGGTAAATTCAGGTGGGAGGACTGCACCTGGATTAACAGGATACACGAACATCTGAAGTGGCATATCCTGCTGGAATGGAATATCCAGCATGAAATCAACAAACTTCTCAGCCAGCTGTCTTTGCTTGGTTCCCTTGAGAATTCCGACAAACTCTACCTGTCTGAAACACATTCCAGATGCTGTGATCGAAGCTGTTGGCGATTCAGTTAATTTTGTCTCGGCGAAGATCACTTCAGCAGCAGGGCTGCTGGCATATGACACAACCATCGGCTGGGGACCATGACCGGATGAGCCCGAAAAATTTGTGTAGTAGGCTGTTGACCAGTCACCAACAACCACCAACCCATTTTCTGCCAAATCCTGCCAGTACGAGAGGAAATTGTCTGCACCAAAATGGGAAATTGTCGCCAGCATGAATGCCAGACCAGGGGATGATGTAGCCGGGTTCTCCATCACTAACAACCCTTCATATATTGGATCAAGAAGATCCTCAAATGAACCTGGCACTTGAAGGTTGTTGGTTGAAAAATATGTCCGGTCATAATTAATACATACATCACCAAAATCAACCGGTAAAAGGGTATTCTGCGGATCAAGTTTCAAATCGTCTGAGATATCTGCCAAAAGTGGGGAATCGTAAGGTTCAAAGATACCTGATTCCAATGCCCGTGATAGAAAGGTATTATCTACACCATAAAGGATGTCAGCAAGTGGGTTATCCCTAGAAAGGATCGCCTTATTCAAGACTTCGCCTGCATCTCCACTTTTCAAGAATGACAGTTTCACATTGTTTTCATTTTCGAAGGCAGTGACAAGGTCTGCACTAATTTCAAAGGAATCATGAGTCATTATCGTTAACGTTGGTGTAATGGGCTCGCCTTGCGTTTGAGAGCAGGCACTTCCCAAAAAAGCAACCAGTATAATTAGAATGATCGTTTTCTTCATTTGTCTTCTCCTATTAGGTATTGATATCAATCGATTTCCATCAAATCATCGAAGGTTTATTTTCTCGATGATTCTTTGATGAATACAAAGCAATGCACCGTTACTTATGGTCACCCTGGCGCATGTTCTTACCATTTCATTGCTTATCGCTCGAGAGGTCGAGGGCTCCAAGGATTCATTTTCCAACGGCCAGCGAAGTCCATGGGTCAACACACCTTGCGCCATTCCTCCCCAAGGAATAAGGGAGACCAGATCTCCGGGGACTCCTTCTATTGACGCCTCCGATGCTATATAGAAAACTTCCTGCAAACCATCATCCAGGCGGATATCGATTTGCTCGAGATCTGGACGAGTAAGGAGGGAGATATTGGAAAGGGTCATATCCAATCTACCACCCAATGCTGCCAGCACTAAAATATTCTTTGCCCCCTCCTGCAATGCAAGATCGATAGCCAGGTCTAGATCTGTTTTGTCCTTATCCGATGGATGTCGGATCATTTCAACACCAGCTGATTCCAATTTGTAAAGGTCATCAGCAGAAATGGAATCGAAATCACCAATAGCCTTCACTGGCAACAAACCCATTTCAAGTATATGGCGGGCACCAGCATCGGCGGCAATTAAAACATCACCTTCTCTAACCAATTTCCTGGCTATGGAAACATCGGGGAGTTCTCCATTGGCAAATATCACAATGCGGTTATTAATCATAAAAACCATCCTCGCCGGGGAGGGTGGTTTTCGATACAAGAAGGTGCCTCCGCCGGCATTATCCGGATCAGGTCATACGGGTCGAAAGTAAGGTACTTTCCTCTCAGCCTTAAAAACTGGCTCCCCGTTCAGTTGTATTGGAAGTATAACAGGTGAATTGACTATGTCAAGAAGAAATCCGGGAGAAGCAATATCGGCAATTAAACCCCAAACCCCGTTGCAGATCAGCCCTGATCTGGACGGGGTTTGTTCGGGGAGAATGTTTAATAATTATTATAGCCACCCACTTAAGAATTTCATGAAAAATAGATTAGAGCAAGGTTAGAGAAATAACCTCATTTTTCAATTCTTTCAGCCACGATTTCAGCGATATCTTTAACCGGAATCCTGCCTCCATCTGTATTGCTGGCATCATTCAACATGGTCATGCAGAAAGGACAACCCACAGCCAGCATTTCCGCTCCGGTAGCTTTTGCTTCAGAAAACCTGGCATGATTCACTTTTTCATTTCCATGTTCTTCTTCTTTCCACATCTGGGCACCGCCAGCTCCACAGCAGAAAGATCTATCAGCATGGCGGGGCATCTCAACCAGCTGTAATCCGCTTTCTTTTAGATCCTCTCTTGGTTCAGCAAAAATATGGTTATGTCGCCCAAGGTAACATGGATCATGGTAAGTGACCTTTATCAGGTCGCCCTCTGTTTCCATATGCAGCAAGCCAGCAGCTGATAATTCATTGATCAGCTGAGTATGATGGATCACCTGGTAATGCCCTCCGAATGCTGGATATTCATTCTTCAACGTATGCAGACAATGCGGGCAGGTTGTCACGATCCTTTTGGGAGATACCTGGTTGAGTATTTCAACATTTGTTGAAGCTAATTCATTAAATAAATATTCATTCCCTGCCCTGCGTGCTGAATCTCCCGTACATTGTTCATTTTTTCCCAGTACTGCATAATTTACACCTGCAGCCTCAAGGATCTTTGTAAAAGCCTGAGCGGTCTTCTGAGCACGTGCATCTGTTGCCGGGGCACAACCAACCCACCAAAGAATATCCGGAGTTGGATTTTGTTCAATAGTTGGGACATTTAATCCTTCCGCCCAACTCAATCGTTGGTCATGAGATATATTCCAAGGATTAACATTACGTTCCATACCCCGGAATGCGGTTTCGAGCTGTTTTGGAAAGACATTTTCCATAAGGACCAACGACCGCCTGATATCCAGGATATCGCGCATAGGTTCATTACCAACCGGACAGATATCCACGCAAGCGCCACATGAAGTACAAGCCCAAACTGCTTCATCGGGTATCAGATCTCGCAAATTGATCTCCTGCAAATTAGAGGGATTGACATGGTTCATAGCATAGCGTTTATTGATCTCCAATGCAGCCGGTGACAGTATCTTGCCGGTATCGTATGCCGGGCAAACCTCCTGGCAGCGGAAACACATGATGCAGGCATAACCATCCATGATCTGTTCCCAACCCAAATCAGAAAGTTTGGAAGCACCGAATTGATCCACGCTTTCATCTTCGAAATCCAGCCTACTTAGTTCTCCAATGGATCTGCGTTCAGGTTTAAGCAGGTAATTCAACGGAGCGAAAAATAAATGGACATGTTTGGAATATGGGAAATAAGGTATGAATAAGAAGACCAACCCCAATGCCATCCAAAAACTAAAATGCTCACTGATTATTATTGCATTATGGCTCCAATCCTTCCAGAACAGAGCAACAAAAGAAGCAAATGGCTGCCATTGATCGATGGTATTCGTGGAAGCCAATTTGAATGTCTCACCCATGAATCTGAATCCAACATGCAATAAAATAAAACTACCAACAATGGCAGAATCCCTGAGCATTCCTGTGCGAGCTTTGGGATCCAATAAAGTTGTGTCCCGGGCAGTCAGATAATCAGGTTTGAAAATGAACCTGCGCATAAGGAAGTAAAGCATGCCTGTCAATATCCCCACCGATAGAAGATCTGCAAGCAGCCTGTAAATATTTCCAATCTGACCTGGAAACATGAATCCGGGAATGTATCCACGAATAACATCGACAACATTTACCAGCAGGTAATATCCAAATCCCCACCCTATCAACCCATGGAAGATGCTGGAAACCAACCGATATCTGAATACGGGCTGAAAAGTTCCCACTTTCATTAATACCTTAACGATTCTTTTCGGGATCAGTTTCCAGTCTGGCTTCCCATGGCCAACTGCGATCAAACCTGCCAATCTTTTTACTGCAAACCACGTCGCAATCAATGTCAATAAGACGGCAACGGCGAATAATATCTTCTCTAGTAAAGACAACATGCTACCTCACATGGTTTACCATTGTATTTTAATTAATAAAGAATTTTGCCTGGATCGTTAACCACTGGTATAAAACACGAAAAGTTTACCACACGGGTTTAATCGATGCAATGAAATCACTTTATTTCAAGTGCCCATCAATTAAGAATATCATCAGGTACACCACTGGTATTTATGAATAGAGCCCGTTTATAACGGGCTCTATTATGGATTATTTCGATCCCACAATCAGCTATCATGCTCCATCTCTTGTAAGGTCTGCTGATCCTTTCTTAATTTTGACCACCTCACTGAGAGGCTTATGATATAGAAAGAAATGACAGTAAAAAAAACTGCATACCCTGCGATCATATAATTGGTTGTTTCAGGTGCTTCCATTTTTCTCTCCTATTCCATGACTTTTAATTTAAGTTCTTCAACTTTATTTTGCAGATTCCCCAAACGGATTCGGTGCCAGAAAAGATCCGCAAATATTACAGTAAAGGTGAAGAGTGCGAAGAAGAAGGCGACCTTCATATCAGGAGACATATTAAAACCACCTTGAGCCTGGGCGCTTTCTGATCCAATTACAACTGGATGGATTGTCCTGAAAAACCGGATCGCCATGAATGTAATCGGTACGCTGACTGCGCCGACAAGCGTGTATACTGCGCTAAAACGAGCCCGGCGATTTGGATCCTCAATACCACCGCGCAGCATGAAATAAGCCAGATAGATCATTTCAGTAATGGCAGCGGTAGTCAGCCTTGGTTCCCACGTCCACCAGGTATTCCAGACAGGCCTAGCCCAAATGGATCCAAGAACTATGGCGATGAAAAAGAAAACCAGACTGATCTCAACTGCTGCAACCTCCACAATATCCCACTTTGGTTTTGCAGTTTTCAGATAGGCAATTCCAGCGACTCCTGCTGCAAGAAATCCCAACATTCCCACCCAGGCATTCGCCACGTGGAAATAAAATACCCGTTGAACATTCCCCATGGTGGCTTCCATGGGAGCATAACTCAAAGCCAGGTAAGCAGCAATCCCCAGCAAAACCAGGCTGACGATATCCAGAATGAGCAAAGCGATCGGTTTTTTCTTCATACATTAATCTCCTCAGATTATCTTTTATTCTTCAACTACATAATCAAAAACCATGAATGCAATTGCAATAAAGACCAGGTCATAAACAAACAACAGGTTTATCCAGTAACTAACTTCAGACAATGCCAATCCCTGAAGGAAACCGCTACTTGCTTCAACTGCAGCGACCACGACAGGTATTACAACAGGGAAGAGAAGTATCGGAAGCATGACATCCCTAGTGCGTGTCTGTACAGCCATGGCAGCCAGAAGGGTGCCAATAGCGATATAACCAACAGAACCAAGAAAGATGACCAGCAGCAACCCGGAATTGAACAAGTTGATATTATAAAGAACGCTGTATACCGGAAGAACAATTGCTTCCACAATGAACATAAAGAAAATATTGCTGAGTACTTTTCCGAAGTATATGCTGGAACGATCGACAGGTGCAAGAAGCAGACCATCGAGGCAACCACGATCCTTTTCAACTGCCATTGATCGGTTCAAGCCGAGCGTTCCGGCAAAAGTGAATGTCACCCACAAGATACCTGATGTAGCAGCTATCCTTGTTTTTGCATCCAGTTTCAAGGCAAAATTAAATATCAGGATAACTAACAAGGCAAACACCAGCATTGCAGAGAGAAGCTCCCGGGAACGCAATTCAGCAGCCAGATCCTTCCAGGCAATTGCAAATATTGCCTTAAGGTAACTACCGATCTTATCCAGAAGAGATGTCTTTTCAGCCATCCATACCTGCCAGGGCTTTTTTATAAAATGTCAGGATATTTCCAGTGCCCAGTTCTTCCTTTTTTCGGGAGGCCATGATCTTGCCTTTATTCAAGACATCAAATCTAGTTGCCAGGTCTTCCACCCGCCCAAGATCATGGGAAGTCATCACCACGGTGCGTCCTCTGGCTGCAACATCACCCAATACCTTATCCAGCATATCACAGGCATCCTGATCCAAACCGGTATGAGGTTCATCAAATAACATCACTTCAGGGTCGTGAAGGACTGCTCTGCCGATTGCAAGTCGTTGCTGCATCCCGCGAGAAAATGTCCTTACCAAATCCTTGCGGCGTGATAGAAGCCCAACCAGGTCCAATACTTCGGTGATGCGATCCGCCTGGTTATTAATGTTGTACATCCTGGCAAAGAAACGCAAATTTTCTTCTGCCGTGAGATCTCCATACAATAACGGCAAGTGAGAAACCACCCCTAATTTTTTTCTGACGGATGAAGCCTGAGAAGGAAGTTGATATCCAGCTATACGAATTGCTCCAAGAGATGGCCGGGAAAGTGTTGCCAGAATGCGCAGAAAAGTAGTTTTCCCTGCTCCATTAGGACCAAGCAAAGCAACAAATTCACCTTGAGCAACATTAAAATCCATCCCTCGCAATACGGTCTTTAACCCAAACCGTTTTACAAGTTTCTGAACTTCAATCATTCTGGACAACTTTCTTCATTTATATATTTCAGTCCTCTCAACAACTTGAATGCCTTATAAAATCTCTTTCAAGCGGGATTTAAGTTCATCCCTACGGATCTTATAAGCTTCTTCCTTGATCAATCCAGCCTTAAATTGATCATCCAATGAATTAATCGCATCCATCAAAGCATCAGCATCATTCCCCAGGGAGTCTGTTTCATCTTCTTCATATTCCGGTTCATCCGAACCTGAAGGTTTTCGGCTTTTCAGATAAAAGAAGAGGGCTGCAAGAATTAATGCCAAGCCAAAAGCGCCTAATCCAATGATCAGGTTTTGCTGGGAATCATCTGAAGAAGTTGTCGATGGAGAATTCTTGACTTTACCGGAGACCACGAACGAAATCGAATCACCTTTCTTTAAATTTTCTCCGGTAAACATCGTGTATACCTGTCCCTGAACATCTCTGGAGCCAGCCGAAGTAAGTTGATCACTGCTTATTTCAATACCTTCAGGGGTCATCACAATAATGGACCCTATATCCATCGTAATGGGTTGATCGATTGTAATTTTCTTATCATAAGGTAGTTGGAAAGCAAACAACAACTGATAGGTACTGGATCCCGGGAAAATTGCTGAAGGATCGCCGAATCCGTTCTCATTTTGGATGTATGGATTGCCAATATCACCTGTTTCAAACACCAGGTTGGATGCGCCTGCCGGGAGAATGTAATTCTGAACAGATTCACCTTTTCCAGCAGGCACAACAGCCAGGTTGCCAGAATTACTCAAAATATAAATTTCAATGACCTGAACCGATCCGGGGTTGGAAAAATCAAAAAACATGTGGACCCGGTCAGCAGAAATTGTACTGTTGTCAGAGGTTGTATCATAAATGGTCAGGGGAAGATCAAACTCAGATATGGTTCCGTCATAGACAGAAAAATCAGTATTATAGGTAATATCACCCAGTTCAGCTGTAACCACCAAAGCTACATCTTGCTCCAATGGAACATTTGTGAATTCAAATGAACCATCCGGGTTCGCTGTTGTTGTTAAATTAATAACTTCGTCCATATAGACATAACCAAGTAAGTTTACAACCAGGTTTTCCGGTAGTTTTCTACCGGAGCCATTGGTAATGGTTCCGGAAACCTTCCCAACTGGAATTGTGGAAGTTGGTACAGTTGTTGACTCCAAAGTGGATTCCACCGCAGGTATCTCAGTTGCTGTTGATTCTGATCCAGGTTCGATTACCCCCGAAGTGGGTTCCTGGGTTCCCGATGTTTGTGTCAGCGCTGGTGATGAAGAGGGCTCAATTGTATTATCAGGAATTACTGTCGCTGAAGGAACAAGTGCCACTTGTGTATCCAGGTCATAAGTCAATGTACGCAAATAGGCAGTCAATGCCCATATATCAGCATCAGTTAACGAACTGCTGAATGCCGGCATACCTGGCTGGATACCATTCGCAATCGATTGGTATAAACCCAGACCAGTCACTTGTGACATGAATTGCTGATCTAAGAAATCCACACCTGAATTTGAATTCTTTCCTGTGCTAACATCGCCATTAACACCATGGCACTCTGCACATTGTGCCGCAAATATCACTGATCCCTGTTCGACCAGACTGGATGTATTACTTAACGTGTAAACATAGGAAAGGACATCCCAGCGTTCACTCTCAGACAAACTTGTAAATGGAGGCATATACCTGTCCAATTGACCCTGGGTGATGACCGTATACCACTTGGCAGGATTGTATTGGCTGGAAATATCCCTCAACCCGATAGCTGAAACAGGAACAGGAACACCGCTGGCTTGAGGGCCATTTCCCAATCCCTTTACACCGTGGCATGGTTCACATTTCTCGGCATAGATCAATTGACCGTTCGCTGGTGATGGTGCTGAAGAAGGAAACAATGCTCCCAAGGTTGGCCCTACCGTTGGAGCGACATATCCTGGTGGAGGAGTGATATCCTCTGCAAGCGATAAATCACACGATGCCAGGAAGATAATTAATACGATGCTTATAAGTACGAAACGATTCTTCATTGACCAACCTTCTTAATTATTTTTTTGCCTGATAATTCCACCACTCTTGATCTGACTTCCTTACCAATACTTTACTTGGTTGAATTTCCACACCTGGGACAAAAAACATCCGAGAGCAAAATTGGATTACCACATTTTGAACAAAAACCAGCTGATTTGGAATCTCTTGATAGCCTTCGCTTGGCAATCAACGCTTCAATTTCCTCGTCTTCTTCGACCAGAGAAACCAATTGGTTTTCGGATGCAAGCTTTCGAGCTGTGATTGCATCTTCCAGCATCTTCTCCACATCTGTATCTGCGGTTGTTTGTCTCAACTCATCCAGCTGTTTTAGTATATCCACACCCTTGTTCAATAATTCCTTTCTCATGAAAGGATAATCTTCTTCAGGTATCTTGCCAAGAGTGTTGTCAAAATCCAATTCCTGCAAGGCATTCAGGATCCGATCATTTTCAGCCAAGAGACTCGATATTGTATGATCTTCAAGTAAAATTTTTCCCGGTTTTTGCATAAAAGGATAAATAACATAGATAGCTACCAACAGCATCCCTGTCAGGATCAGAAATATTGCGCCGATTTCCATAATTTCATTCCCTATTTAATAATGGATCAATGATCATCTTGATCTCGTTTACCGACACAAATGGTCCTATCTTGATATTTTGCAGAATGCCATCCTGATCAATAATATATGTCTCAGGCACCCCTATGTTCCGGTTGAACAACTGGGAGATCCTGGTACCAAGGTCTGGACCGTTTATGTATGTTATATCGAATTTTGCCAGGTAGGCGCGGGCTTCCGGTTCTGTGTCGACGTAATCCACACCCAGGAATACGACATCCCCACGAGGTTCATAGAATCTCCAAGCTTCTTCCAGGTCTGGTGCCTCTGATTCACAAGGTTTGCACCAGGAAGCCCAAAAATTTACGACCACCACTTTTCCCCTGAGATCACTCAATGCGATATCACGGCCTTGTGGATATTGATCGTCAGCAAAAGTCGTCAGCACAAATTCTGGAGCTGGTTCTCCTATTGCAACGATACCCTTCTGGGCTCGCAGCAAACCAGTAGCCAGAAACACAAGAAATCCAAGGACAACCACCCAAATAACCCCCTGGACAAATGGGGGTAAGGTTCTCTTGCTGGAATTGTTATCAAATTCTTGTTCAGAATTTCCTGCATCGGTATTATTGGAGGTCATATCACCTGGGAGATTTTCCTTTGAAGATGATCGATCCTGAAATCCTTTTTCAGTCATTTATCCTCTTTCCTTTAATTCTTTTTCCAAACGTTCCAGGTACGGATCGGATTCGTTTTGATTTATATTCAGGTCTTCCTGCCCATCCGATTGTTTTGAAAGAGCCCGCCAGGAGCGAAAAGCTCGAAAGAGAATGAATGCACCTGCGATAAACGCCACTGGGGGTACTATATACACAAGCCAATTCAATCCCTGCCGGGGAGGTTCAGCCAGAACACGGATACCATAAGACTTTGCAAAATAATCTTTTATCTGGTCTTCATTCCACCCCTGTGCAAGCCGCAACCTGATCTCATCACGCCACTGGGCACATGCCTGGGTCGGACAAACATCCAAAGGAGTGTTTTCACAGACAGGGCAAAATAACTGGCTCGCAATAGCATTGACTTCGTCATCTGAAGGTGTGGGCTGCTGGGCATTGACTTTTCCGACCCAACCCATTAGCACTAAAACAGCGATCAATAGAACCCAGGGAAACCGTTTCATCTTTCCTCTTCGCTTGCTTGCTTGTTTAAATTACTTAACAGTACCAGGAACCTGTACCATCCTGGACCTTCTAATCTCTTGTTTGATCGGTTTATTGTCAGGCCAGGCAGCGATAAACATTCCGGCAATAAACACTATTGCACCAATCCATAGCCAATTTACGAGGGGATTCTTGTATATTTTGAAGGTAGCACCAACAGCCGAAATTGGCTGCCAATCAACCAGGATCACATAAAGATCATCCTTCAAGTTACTGCGCAGACCTGGGATGGTCATAGGCTGCTGGGATTCATAATAATAATCCCGGCGGGGAAAAACCTGTCCGACAAACTTTCCATCTTCATAGACACTCAACACCGCCCGGGTGACATTCCTTCCACCTGCAGTATCAAACTGAGCGACTGAGTCGAAAGTAACCGTGTAATTATCAAGTGTTAATGAACTTCCCTGAGGGATAGTACCCTGGGTCTGTGTTTGGAAAATTTCAATCCCTAGAATACCGATCGCCATCAATACCATGCTTATGTGGATGATATAACCACCGTATCTTCTACGGTTTCTGGCAACCAATTTCATCAAAGAGGTCAATAATCCTTCTTTATGTTTCTTATGGCGTGCCATAGAACCGCGCCAGATTTCATATATTGTCACGAAAATGACCAATGCAACAAGGAAGAAACCTATGAGTGCTGCAAAATTTCGAATTCCTGCAAATAAGACAACAACGGGAATGACCACTGCAAGTAATGCAGGTTTCCAAATAGCCTTACCCAGCGTTTTTATGGTGGAGTGTCCCCATGCTGCCAGAGGTGCAAGAGCCATCAGCACCATCAAAGAAGCGAAGAGAGGAGCAGTGGCTCTTTCATAAAAAGGCGGTCCGACGGTCACTTTTTGCCCGGTTGCCAATTCGGATATGAGTGGGAAAATAACACCCCAGAAACAAACGATCAGAATACCCATGAATAGCAGGTTATTGAGCAGGAATAATGCTTCCCTGGAAAGTACAGAGGTCATTGGGTTTTCAGACTTCAATTCGTTCCAGCGATGCATAAGCAGACCTACAGACACAATAAAAGTCAAACCGATGAATGAGAAGAACATCGGTCCTATTGCACTCTGGGCAAATGCATGGACAGAAGAAAGCACCCCTGACCTTGTAAGGAAAGTCCCAAAGATCACCAGGTCATATGTCAGAATGATGAGCAGCATATTCCATTGCTTCAACATGCCCCGTTTCTCCTGGATCATGACTGAGTGGAGGAAGGCTGTACCTGTCAGCCAAGGCATAAAAGCTGCTATTTCGACTGGATCCCAGCCCCAATAACCTCCCCACCCGAGAACATCGTATGCCCAACGAGCACCTAAGACCAATCCGATCGAAAGGAATAACCAAGCCCACAAGGTCCAACGGCGGGTAATTCGAATCCACCGATCATCTGTTCTGCCCGTAATCAGGGCTGCTACTGCAAAAGCGAATGGGATGATAAATGCAACAAATCCAAGGTAAAGCATTGGAGGGTGAATGATCATGCCGGGATGCCGCAGAAGGGGGTTTAACCCGGTTCCATCACCTGGATTGATCAATACTGCACCAACCGGTTTAAACATGGCGGCTGTTTCTCCACCAACAGTGCTCCACCAACGAATGAAAGGATTTTCGAAAAATATG
>Ga0209641_10000315_pt1 | contig 43907 bp, 34 predicted proteins | sample RifCSP16_1_FD_184022 | JGI IMG/M metagenome (GOLD analysis project Ga0209641, IMG submission 184022) | Soil microbial communities from Rifle, Colorado - Rifle CSP2_sed 16_1 (SPAdes) (version 2) | ecosystem: Environmental > Terrestrial > Deep subsurface > Rock core/Sediment | place: Rifle... | reverse complement strand
CTGTGGCTTGATGTCGCGGTGAATCACGCCGGCTTCGTGCGCCACCTCGAGCGCGCGACACATCTGCTTGCCCACCGTGAGCGCCACGCCGACCGGCAGACGACCGCGCTTGCGGATCAGCTCCTTGAGGTTGGTGCCCTCGACCAACTCCATGGTGATGTAGTAGACCCCGTCCACTTCCCCGAGGTCGTGGGTGCGTACCACGTTGCGGTGAGTGATCCGGCGGGCCAGCCGGATCTCCTCCTTGAATCGCTCCAGGCTCTTGCTGTCCTGCGCGATCGCCTCCGGCTTGAGCGTCTTGACCGCCACGATCTCTTCGAGCTGGCGATCGAACGCCCGGTACACCATGCCCATCCCGCCCGCCCCCAACACCTTCCGGATCTCGTAGCGGTTGGCCAGCACCTGCCCCACGTCCAGCAGGCCCGTGAGCGTCGCCGCCGGACGGGTGCCCTGCCCTTGCGCCGTAAGCTGTGCCTGCTGGCCGGCGCTGAGCGCCACAGTCTGGGCGCCGCTGCCGCTCAGGTACTCGACCAGATCCTGTTTTTCTTTGAGCTCCCGAAGCATGCGCTGGAAGGCCGCCGCGAGCTCCCCGATTTCATCGTGTGAGGTGACCTCGATCCTCCCGCTGTACTGTCCCTCCGCCACCTGCCGAGTCGCCGCCACCAGCCGCTGCACCGGACGCGTCACGCGGCGCGCCAGCACCAGGGCAGACACGATGGCCAGCGCCAGCCCCGCGATGAACGCCTGGAACACCGTGTTCCTGAGCTGGACGAATGTCGCCAGCTCGAGGTCCCGCGAACGGAGGCCGGCGTAGGCACCCACCGGGACGCCGGACGCGGTCCGGAGCGCTCCCACCACGCCAACGAGCGTCGCCCCCCTGACGTTCCAGCGCAGTCGCCCTGTCACGGAATCGGCGAACGCCGAATCCCACCCGCTCCCTACCCCCATCGCCTGCTCGATCACCTCGGCGGGGAGCGTCGCCACCGTGGGATGCGGCACCCCGGTGGTGTCGAACGCGAAGAAGACGATCTCGGAGTTGGTGTTGGTCTTCAAGTGCGCCGCGAACGCCGAGTCAACCGGGACGGCGGCGACCAGCACACCGTACACGACCGAGCTCTGAGGGGCCATGATGGGGGCGCCAACGGCCTGGTAGATCAGGTCGCTGCCGTCGGGACCCGGCTCGATCCACACCCCCTCCGCCCGCCGCCCCTCCAACGGAATCCCCACCAGGGCGCCCTCGGCCAGGAGCTCGCCCTCGAGATCACGCTCGTTGGTCTTGGCCCGCAGGATGCCCTCGCCGTCGGTGATCAGGGCCCAGGCAGCCCCCACCTGATCGCGGAACTCCTCGGCCTGATCCAGCAGGTTGGCCCGATTGCCTTGTCGAAGGCCCTCGCCGATGCGAGCGACGTACTGCGGAACCTGGGCCACCAGCGCCGCGCTTTGCATGAGCGCGCCGCTCCGCCCGCTCAACGCGTCGCCAATGGCCGAGCGCGTGGCATCCAGCGCGCGCTCGATGGACTCGTCCGCCGCGCGGTCGGCCCGCTGCTTGGTGAGCCACAGCGCGCCCCCCAACACGACCACCACCACGAACGCCGTGGAGAGGAAGATCTTTCCGGTAAGCCCCGACAGCGGGAACGCCCTAATACCGCCTCCCGCGGGTGGGGTAGGGCTGGCCGAACTTGTTGAGGTGCTGGACGAACTTGTAGCCCCGCGCGTCAAGTTGAAGCGCGAGTCCGCTCAGACCAGAGGCGGCAACCTGCACGACCTGCGGCGGCAGTTCGACGGCGCGCTCGTGCCACGCGCGCAACGTGTACTGACCGGGCGGCACCGGGCCGATCGAAAAGGTGCCATCGCCGCCAGGTTGGGCGTAGTACGGCGAGTCCCGGACCACCACGAAGGCACTCATCTGGGCATGCACGTTACAATACACCCGGATGATGCCGGGTCGCGTGAACTGCGTGGACTTGGCGAGGCCCCGCCCGTAGAGCCCCAGGTCAAAGGGCCCTTCTTGGGAGAGCGAGAAGACGTTATGGTCGAACGGGTCGCTGTTGGGGAAGTTCAGCGTGGAGCCCACGGTGACCACGACCACGCGCGGCTTGAATTCCTTGTCCGACGTAACGATCTGCGCCGTCACCGGCGTCACGGACGCGGGTTGCGTGGATTCCAGCCACACCACTGCCTGCCCGACGTCCGTCGCCGGTTTGTTCCCCTTGTCCAGCACCACCATCTTCCCGGACACCGTGGGGCCGCGCTGGGCAACCGCCGGGCGCCCGCCCACCAGCGTCGCGGTCAAACCAACCGCGGTGTAGCGTAAGAGCCTGAGCACGCCCCTAGAGTACCAACGCACCAGGAGGGCGTCAACGTGACTTCCCGACCACGGAGGCACGCCATGATCTCGAAGGTACTGCTGCTCGCCACCACCCTGCTCGCGGGCTCCCTGGCGGCCCAACCGCCCCTGCCACCACCCGCGGCGACGGGGGATCAGGACACCTCGCTGGCGGCGCGCCTGGAGCGCGCGGAGCGCCTCCTGCAGCTGCTCCGCGAACAGGTGAACCAACAGGCCGCCGCGCGGGTGGAGCCGAGAACGGGTAACCATGTCGAGTTGTCCGGCCTGGTGCTGGTCAACGGGTTCTTCAACAACGCCAAGGTCAACAACAGCGATGTCCCGCAGATCGTCCTGCCGCCGGATCCACCCGGCGGGCTACCGGCCAGCCACGGGGGCGCATCCGCCCGCCAGTCCCAGATCGCGCTCACGGCATCGGTTCCCCAGTTCGCCGGCGGCCAGTTCCACGGCGAGCTGGACCTGGACTTCTTCGGTGGCCAGCAGCCGTCTTCCGGCGGGCGTACCTGGCCCCTGGTGCGCTTGAGACGGGTCCGCGCCGAGGTCGAGTGGCCCCACGGCTGGGTCATGTTCGGCCAGGAGGCCCCGTCCATCGCCGAAATCAACCCGTCCAGCCTGGCGCAGATCGGGTTGGTAGGGTTCGCTCGATCCGGTAACCTCTGGCTATGGCTTCCCCAAGTGCGCGCGGGTGTAGAGGTTGGGACCACCGTCAAGATCGGGATCGAGGGCTCGGCGTTGGCCCCCACGGCCGGCGATCCGCAGGGGGTGGGCCTGCTGTTCACCCAGCCGGATCGGGCGGAGCGCTCCCGGCGCCCGCACCTCCAAGGCCGTTTGCGCATTCGCTGGGACGAGGCGGAGAGCTCGGGAGAGATCAGCTTGGGAGGCCACTACGGCTGGCTGGCCAAGACCGCGGATACGCTGGTCGTCTCACGCGCCGTTGCCGCCGGTGCGCGGTTCACCGCGACCAGATACCTCGAGCTTCGGGGCGAGGTCTTCGCCGGCCAGGCGCTTGCCGGCCTCGGCGGGGGAGGGATCGGGCAGAATCTCGGGGTGGGGAATGCCCCGGTGCGAGCCCGGGGCGGATGGGCCCAGCTCAACGTCCGGCCCCACCCGGCCGTCGAGGTCGGCGGTGGCTACGGGCTCGACGATCCTGATGACGCCGACCTGGACCCCGCGACCGCGCTGTTACGGAATCTCTCGTGGGAAGGTCATGTCCAGTGGCGGCCCGCGCCGCTGGTCCTGGGCCTGGAGTTCCGGCGGATCGAAACCACTTACGGGCCGGCGTTGGGAACCCTGTTCGCGCATCACGTCAACGTCGCCGCCGGGTTCGAGTTCTGATCCAACGGGCGAGCCGGCGCCCAACGCCGAAACGGGGAGGCCGGGCCAATCGCTGGCGGACGGCGGCGGAAGCCGGTAAATCTCTCCCCGGAACCGATCCATGATCCCGTCACTCCCATGACCGACCAGGGCGGTATCGTTCGTCCCCAGACACCGGGCCCTGCGGTGCGGGTGATCTGCGCTCGTTGTCGGGTGGGCGAGATCTCCTACGGATCCAAATTCTGCCCACTATGCGGGTTTTCCCCGGCGACTGGCGAGGTGATCGAAGACCCGCTTCCGGCGGCGCTCGAGGAGGCCGTTCGGCGGGAGCTGGGGGATCAGCTCCGCATCGAGCGACTCCTCGGCCGTGGCGGCATGTCCATCGTGTACCTCGCCCGCGAGCTGGAGCTCAACCGGCTCGTCGCCGTGAAGGTCCTCCCCATTCACCTGTCCATGGGCCCGGACGCGGTCGAGCGATTCAAGCGGGAAGCCAAGATCAGCGCCTCGCTGGATCACTCGCACATCGTTCCGGTGCACCGCATCGGCACCACCCCGACGTTCCTGTGGTACACGATGAAGTGGGTGAAGGGCGGATCTGTGCGGGACCTGCTCGACCGGGGCGGTCCCATGAGCGTGGCCGACTGTCTCAAGCTGCTCGAACCGGTGGCGGCCGCGCTGCACTACGCGCATCGGCGGGGAATTGTCCACCGGGACATCAAGCCGGCGAACATCTTGATCGACGACACCGGCTGGGTGGGGATCTGCGACTTCGGGATCGCCAAGGCGTTCGGCACGACGCCGCTCACGCACACCGGCGCCGCGATCGGGACGCCCGGGTACATGGCCCCCGAGCAGTGCTACGGCAAGGCGCTCGACGGCCGCGCTGACCAGTACTCACTCGCCATCCTGACCTACGAGTGTCTCGCCGGCAAGGTCCCGTTCACCGGCGATTCGATCGGCGAGATCGTGCGCAAGCACTGCATGGAGCCGCCCCCGCGCATCACGGACGCGCGACCTGACGTCCCGGGCACGGTAGCCGACGCGCTCGACCGCTCGCTCAGCAAGCGCCCCGAGGAACGGTTCGAGACGGTGCTGGATTTCGTCCGCGCGTTGGGCGGCGACCCCACGCGAGGCGGGACCATCGTCGCGGCTGCCGAGGACACCCGGGACCTGGCCTCGCTCCCCACCGAGCGGCTGGCCGCAGCACGGCCCCGCCGCCCGCTCATCTGGGTGGCCCTCGCCGTCTTGACCCTGGCGATTGGAGGCGTGGCGCTGTGGTCACTGGGGCCCGGCGAGACAGCTCCGGCAGCGCCCAGCAACCCACCCACTGCCCCGGCGAGATTGCCCGATCCGGGGCGGCTCTCCGTCAACTCGACGCCCTGGGGCGAGGTCTTCGTGGATGACACCCGCGTCGGGCAGACCCCGGTGATGGACCTCGAGCTGCCGCCCGGGCAGCATCGGCTCCGCGTAGAGCGGCCGGGCTTCGCGCCGTACGAGCAAAGCCTGGAGATCTCCTCGGGGGACCGCCTACGGCTGGTTGATATCGTGCTGCGGCCGGTACCTAAACCGTGACCCGACTGGGCCGCCTGGTTGGCACCGCCCTATGGCTGAGCCTCGCCCCGGTCCCCGCCGCCGCGCAGACCGCGAGCGTCCTGCTGGCGGAAGGGATTCGGGCGTATCGCGATCTGGAGTTCGCAGTCGCGGTGCAACTGCTGCGCCGCGCCTTGGAGCCCACAGACACGCGCGGCCTGTCGCCGGCCGACCGGCAGCGCGCCCAGGTGTACCTTGGCGCCGCCGACGTCTTCCGCGACGAGCTGGACCAAGCCGTCGCCACGTTCCGGACCCTGGTGCTCGCCGACCCGCGCTTTCGGCCGGACAGCCTGGTCTTCCCGCCCCGCGTGACCCAGGTGTTTCAGGACGTGCTGCAAACGAATAAAGCCGTAGCCCTCGCGGCGCCGCGAGAGACGCGGCTGCGGGCAGGCGACCAGGGGTTCGCGGTGCGCGCGTACGCCACGTCGAGACATGCCCTTCAGGCACAGATCACGTCGGTCCGGGGCGAGCTGATCGCGACCCTGTACCGGGGGCAGATTACCGACAGCGTGGTCCTGACCTGGGGTGGACTCGACGCAGCCGGAGCCGTCGTGTCGGCGGGGCGCTACACCGTGGTGGTCACGTCGTCCGTGGTGCCTGATCAGGTCCTTCGCAGCGTCCGTCTGCCTCTGGAAGTCACGGTGAACCCGCTGGATACCCTTCCCTGGCCACCAGCGCCGCCACGCACGACCCGCGGGTGGGACTTGCGCTTCGTGATTCCCGGTGTGGTCGTCGGTGCCGGGCTGGCCGTGCCGGCAGCGCTGGGTGTAGGCGGCGGCAAGAGCGCCCGCATCGCGCTCGGCCTGACTTTCGGGACCATGGGCATCATCGGTGGACGCCCACGCACGTCCGGTCCCTCCGCAAGCGCCAATGCCGAGTGGCGCGCCCAGGTTGCCGCCGTGCAGCAGGAAAACCAGCGCCGGCGCAATAGACCGCAGATGGTCATCCGGACCGGCCCGCCGGAGTCCCGGGAAGGACCCACCCGGTGACCGGTCCCGCTTACGCCACCTTCCGGCCCGCCTATCGGTACGTCTCGCGAAACGAGCTCAAGCTCCGCGTCGAGCGCGCCCTCGCCAGCCTGGCCGACTGCCGAGCCTGCCCGCGCGACTGCCGCGTCAACCGCTTCGACGACAAGTGGGCAGCCTGCAAGACCGGCCGTTACGCAGCCGTGTCGAGCTACTTCCCCCACTTCGGCGAAGAGGATTGCCTCCGCGGCTGGAACGGCTCGGGGACCATTTTCTTCTCGCACTGCAACCTCCGGTGCGTCTTTTGCCAGAACTACGACATCAGCCAGGCCATCAAGCCAGGGGCCGCGCCGGTGGCGAAGCCCCACGACATCGCGGGTATGATGCTCCAGCTCCAGGCCCAGGGCTGCCACAACATCAATTTCGTGACGCCCGAGCACGTGGTCCCACAGCTCATGGAAGCGCTGGCCCTGGCCATCGAGCGGGGGCTCGATCTCCCTATCGTGTACAACACCAGCGCCTACGACTCGCTCGAGAGCCTCGCGCTGATGGACGGCGTCGTGGACATCTACATGCCGGACTTCAAGTACTGGAGCGCGGAGCGCAGCCGGACCTACCTCAAGGCGGAGAACTACCCCGACGCCGCCCGGGCGGCCATCAAGGAGATGCACCGCCAGGTGGGGCCACTCGAGATGGACGCCGACGGCGTGGCGCGGCGGGGGCTGCTGATCCGCCACCTTGTGATGCCGGGCTGTCTCGACGAGACGCGCTCGATTCTTCAATGGATCGCGACGGAGCTGGGGCCCGACACCTACGTGAACCTCATGGACCAGTACCGCCCGGCGGGCAGGGTCTCGGCCGAGCGCCACGCCGAGATCAACCGGCCGCTCACCGCGGCGGAGTTCCGGGCTGCGCGACAGATGGCCAGCGAGGTCGGCCTTACCCGGCTCGACCGGCGCCACCCCGCGGTGTGGGCGCAATTGCGTTAGCGAGGCTCAAGAGAAACCTGGTCTGCGTCTTCGCGTAGTATCTTGCAGCGTCCATGTTCCACTGGCTCGTTCTGCTCGCTCAGCTCCAACTCCCCGCCCCCGTCGGGTATGTCAACGACTTCGCGCAGGTCATCGACCCCGCCTCGCAAGAGCAGATGCTGGCGGTGATCGAGGAGGTGCGGCAGAAGTCGGGCGGCGAAATCGTCGTGGTGACGCTGCCGGACCTCGGCGGGCGCCCGGCCTGGGAAGTGACCCGGGACATTGGTCGGCAGTGGCGAGTGGGCGCCCAGGGCGCTGCCGGCGACCGGGCCCGCAACGCGGGCCTGATCATTCTCCTCAAGCCTGGGCAGCGCCCGGGCGACGGTCGGGCCGAGTTGGCCATCGCTCCCGGCACCGGGGCAGAGGGCTTCGTGACGGACGCCTTCTCCGGGCGCGTCCGTGACGCGATCGGGGAGGCCGCCGTCCAGAGCGGTAGCTACGCCACGGGGCTCGTGACCGGTGTGTGGATGATCGGGCAGGCCTACGCCCGCGAGTTCGACTTCGAGCTCACCGGGAACCCGCCCGCGGCCGTTCCCGGCGGCGGCCCGAGCTTCCCGCCCGGAGTGCTGATTGCGGCGCTCATAATCCTGTTCTTGGTCCTGCCGGTCTTCTTCCGCGCGGCTTCCGCGGTGGGCGGGTTTCGCCGGCCCTATTACCGGGCGGCACCCAGCGGGCTCGAGTGGTTGATCCTGAGCACCATCCTGAGCAGCCACCGGCGGGGCGGCAGGAGGCGCGGCGGCTGGGGTAGCGGGGGATTCGGAGGAGGCGGGTTCGGCGGCGGGGGGGGCGGCTTTGGCGGATTTGGTGGCGGTGGGGGCTTCAGCGGCGGCGGCGCCTCGGGGCGATTCTGATGGCCAGAGATTGGTACGCCGAATTGGAAACGTTCGCCGCCAGCCTCGACCAGACGTCGGGAGCGCGACTGGTCTCGCTCGTCTTGTACGGCTCGGCGGCCGGGGGCGACTTCGTCGCCGGGCGCTCGGACCTCAACCTGCTGCTGATCCTCACGGACGCCTCGGTCGCCGGACTGCGATCGATTAGCCCCGCGGTGCATGCTTGGGTCAAGGCGGGACATCCTCCACCCCTCATCTTTTCCGAGCAGGGCTGGCGGGCGTCCACCGACGTTTTCCCCATGGAGATCGAGGACATGCGGCAGGCGCATCGGGTGCTCCGCGGGCGAGATCCCTTCGTGGGGATCGAGACCGCGCCCGCCGATTTGCGACAAGAGCTGGAGCGCGAAGTCCGGGGGAAGGTGCTCCAACTCCGGGTCGAATACACCGCGTCCGGGCCGCATCCCAAGGCGCTGGGGGCGCTGCTGGAGAACTCCGCCCGGACCTTCTTCGTACTGTTTCGCGCGGTCCTCCGGCTTCGCGGCAGGGTGCCGCCGAGGGAGCCCGCGGAGCTGGTCCAGGGGGCGGCGCAGGTCGTCGGGTTCGACGCCGGCGCGTTCGATTGGGTGCTGGCACGGCTGGCCGGCCGCAAGGTGCCGGACCTGACGCAGTTCGACCCGGTGGCGGAACGCTACCTCGCTGCGATCGAACGGCTGGCGACGTTTGTGGATGAGATGTGAAAGATTGCGATCAAGGATAACGGACTACGGAGAACGGATAACGTCTATGAGGATAATACTCGCGTTGGCCACGACCTTGGCCCTCACCAGCTGCGGCTACAACCGCATCCAAACGCTGGATGAGCAGGTCAACGCCTTCAAGAGCCAGATTCAGGTCCAGTTGCAGCGGCGCGCGGACCTGGTGCCCAATCTGGTGGAGACCGTCAAGGGGTACGCGCAGCACGAGGAAGCCATCTTCACATCCGTCGCCGAGGCGCGGGCCAAGTTGGGCGGGGCGATCCAGAGCGGCAGCCTGGGGCAGATGGCGGAGGCGAATCAGGGACTCACTTCCGCGCTCGGCCGCCTGATCGCCGTCGCGGAGAACTACCCGCAGCTCAAGGCCAACGAGAACTTCCGGATGCTGCAGGATCAGCTGGAGGGCACCGAGAACCGTATCGCCACGGCGCGCCAGGACTACAACAACGCGGTGCGGACCTACAACGCGTACATCCGGCAGTTCCCGCAGGTGCTGACGGCTAAGATGATCAGCGCGAAAGAACGGGAGTACTTCGAGCTGACGACACCCGGCGCAGCGGAGGCGCCGAAAGTCCAGTTCAACCGGTGAGATGCGGTAACGGCCAACGAGCGCCGGTGCCTCGGAGCGCGCGTCAGTGAAGCGCGCGCCATGTGGGCTGCCATCGTCTGCGGCGCGCGCGAACTGCTAGCGCGCGAAGAGGCACCGGCGCTCATTCGCCGCTACCGTATTTCCACGCCCGCCTGCTTCTCGATCAGCTTGATGATCTCGACGTGATCGGCTTCCTCACCGAGGGCCTTCCGCCCCTCGGCAAACAGCCGCCAGGCCAGGCCGATGGTCTCGTGCGGCACCTCCGCGTCGCGTAGCAGGTCGGCGGCGATGTCCAGGTCCTTGTTGAGCAGCGCCAAGCGGAACGTCCGCGCCCAGGCGCGGGTGACCACCCGCTGGGGCACCAGGTTCTCGGTCACGTTGGACCGCCCGCTCGACGCGTTGATCACCTCGAGCGCCCTGGCCGCCGGCACCCCCATCTTGGCGAGCGCGGCCAGGCCTTCACCGGCCGCGAGCAGGTTGACCGCGAGCAGGGCATTGTTCACCGCCTTGGTGGCGTGCCCGGTACCGACGGCGCCTACGTGCACGATCTTCACGGCATAGGCTTCGATGATGGGCCGGGCGCGCGCAACCCACGTCTCGTCGCCGCCCACCATCACCGTGAGCTTGCCGGCTTCGGCGCCGGCGACCCCGCCGCTCACGGGGGCATCCACGAACCCCACCTTGCTCGCCCCCAGCCGCTTGGCCAGCTCTCGCGAGGTAAACGGGTCGCCGGAGGTTGCATCGATCAACAACTGCCCGGCCCGCCAGGCGCCCCCGGCGGCATCGGCCACTCCCCAGACCTCGCGGGACGTCGGCAGACAGGTGATGACGACGTCCACCTGCTTCACCAGGGCCCCCGGGGAATCCGCCACCCGTACGCCCGTCGCCTGCGCGAACTCCAGGGCTCGCGCCGCGGTGCGATTCCAGACCACCGTCTCGAACCGCCCGGCCACATGCTTGGCGATCGGCCGCCCGATCGCACCCAACCCGATAAACCCTACGCGTTCTGCCATTACGCTCCGAGCATTTGCTTCCTCAACTGCACCACCTTCCGCCGCATCGAGCCGTCCATCACCCGGTCGCCGATCCGCACCACGATCCCGCCCAGAATCCTGGGATCCTCCCGCACGTGCGGGATGACTTCCTTGGCCGTAGCCGCGCTGAGCCGGCGCTGGATCGCGTCCAGCAATTGTTTGTCCGGTTTGCGGGCGAGAATCACGCCGGCATGCACGCGGTTCAGCTTCAGGTCCAGCAGCGCGTGGTACTCCTGGTTGATGGCGCCGACGATCCCCTGGCGGCCCCGCTTCACCACCGCGCCCAGGAATCGGATGAACGTCTCCGGTGCCCGGCCCGACAGTGCCTGATGCAGCACCCGCTGCTTGAGCGTCTTGGGCACCCTGGGGGAGTCCAGCGCCAACCGAATCCGCTCGTCGGCCTCGATCGCGCCCGCCACGGCCTCAAGCATCGCAGCGAACCGCTCGGTCTCACCGCTCCGTTCCCCGGCCTCGAACAACGCCTGGGCGTAGTTGCGCGCGATGGTGGGTTCTCTCATTGACCCTTCTCAGCGGACTCCAGAAACTCGGTCACCAGGCGCCGGTCGGCCTCACTGTCGAGCTTGGCCTCCAGCAGCTTGGCCGCCGCCGCCAGCGACAGGTCCACGGCCTCGCGGCGCAGCTGCATCCTGGCCCGATCGCGCTCGAACCCGATCTCCCGCTTGGCCCGCTCCAGGATCTGCTCCTGCTCCTGCCGGGCCTTGGCCAAGAGCGCCTCCCGCTCGCGCTCGGCGATCACCTTCGCTTCCGCCAGCAACGCGTGGGTCTGGCCCTTGGCGCTCGCCATCAAACGCCGGTGCTCCTCCAGCAGCGCCTTCGCCTCGGCGTTCATCTTCTCCGCATCCGCCAGCTCCTGCCGGATGCGTCGTTCCCGCTCCTCGGTGTTCTTCAGGATCACCGGCCACGCGAACTTCCGCAGCACGAAGAACAGCGCAATGAAGACGACCCAGGTCCAGAAGAACAGCCCGAAGTTGACCTCGAACGGCGAGGCCGGACCCTCGTGTTCCTGGAGCACCGCGAGCCAGCCCAACAAGACGTCCGGCATTGGCCCCCGCCTACAGCATCTTGAACAGCAGGCCGAACACCAGCGCGATGATGGTGGCTCCTTCGAGCAACACCGCGATGATCAGCGCGGCCCCGCGGATTTCCGCGCCCGCTTCCGGCTGCCGCGCGATCGCTTCCGCGGTTTGCCCGCCGATCCGGCCCAACCCCAGGCCGGCGCCGATGATGGCCAGCCCGATGCCGATGCCGGCGCCCAGCGCCGCATTGGCGCTCTTGGCGGCTTCCACCATCGCCTGGGTTTCCGTGAGCTGCCCGGCGACTTCCTGGAGGAGCGAAAGGACGTTCACCATGTACCATCCCTCACACGCATGGGGAGATCAGATCCCGGATCGCGCTTGGCGCAGCGGCCGCCGCTTCTCCCGAGCGGCTTCCGTCGCGAACCCCCGCCAGCGGCCATCCGGCCAGCGGGATTCCCCGACCAGCCGGCCGGGTACCTGAGGAGCGGCGCGAAGCGCGCGGGCCGCCCCCGCTATCCCTACTATCCCTACTATCCCTACTATCTGGCTATCAATGCTCATGCTGCATCAGTCCAATGAACACTGACGTCAAGAGGGCAAAAACGTACGCCTGCAACAACGCCACGAAAATCTCGAGCAGCATGATGCCCAAGACCAGCGCCGACGTGGCGATACCGATGCTCCACCGCGGCACCAACGGCAGGTGCCCGAACAAAAAGATCAGCCCGAACAGCGACAGGATCACGAAGTGACCGGCCGTCATGTTGCCGAACAACCGGACCGCCAGCGCGAAGGGCTTCACCAGCTTCCCGATCAGCTCGATCGGCCCCATGACGATGGACATCGCCGCTCCACCCACGCCGGATAGCCCGGGCACCCTGGGAAAGATGGTGCGGAAATACCCCCCGGGACCCAACGCGATGAGCCCACTGATCTCGATGGTGAGAAACGCGGTGATGGCCAGGGCGCCGGTCACGGCCACGTTGCCGGTGGGCGTGGAGCCGTGCGGCAGCAGTCCCAGGAGATTGGAGTACAGGATGAAGAAGAACAGCGTCATGATGTAGGGCGCGAACTTCTCGCCCCCGCGGCCGATGTTGGCGACGGCGATCTCATCGCGCACGAACAGCACCATCGCTTCGACCGCGTTGGCGAACCCGGAGGGGGCCCGCTCTCCGGCGCGCTGTCTCTCCAGCTTCCGGCCCGCCACCCACATCGTGAGAAACACTAGGGCGGCCGCGATGAACAGAAACACCACGTGTTTCGTCGGCGTCAGGTTGACCGTCAGTGGCCCCAGGTGGAGATCCGGCCAGCGTTGCCAATGGAGATTCAACGACGGGAAGGCCCCGCCCAGCCCGAAGCTGTAGGCGTCGGCCGTGTGGTGCATCACCACTTCCCCGATATTCGGCGCCTGCATCATTTCAGGAGTCGCGTCTCCAGGAACAACAACGGGACCACCACACCCACATAGCCTAAGGCGCTCGGCAGCGGCGGAAACAGCTCTCGTTCGAGCGCCACCAGGGCGGCGAACAGCACCACCCCAAGCAGCCGGAGCCCCATCCCCATCCCCCACCGCCGGACCAGCGCCGCGAACGACCCACCCAAGGCCGGTCGCACCAGGGCCACCGCCACCAGCTGAAGTCCGGTCGCCAGCAACCCGAACGAGCCCGCCGCGAAGATCGCGCCGGGCCCCCACACCACCCACGCCACCGCCGCGGTCAGCGCCGTGAGGCCGACACCCACGCCGGCAAGCTTCACCGGCGCTCACCGTCTTTCCGGGCTTCAGCCTGCAGTCGCCAGTAGACATGCAGGAAACTGAGCACCGCGCCGACCAACGTCCCGATGATGGTAAACAGGGGCGTGAGCCTGAGCCAGCGGTCCAGCGCCCACCCCCCAGCCATGAACGCGACGATGCCGCCGGCGAAGGTGCACCCAAGGCTCACATACTTGTAGCCTAACCCAAGCTCGCGCCCGGGGGTGGGTTCCGGCTGCATGCCGGCGGAAATGTACCCCTTGTGAAAACTTTCGCAAGCAAATCCCGGGTGGCCGGACCGCGGTTTCCCGAGTACGATTCGTGCCGTGCATGCGGAACCCTTGAGAGTCCCCGACCGAGACGTCGAGCTGCTCGAGCGCCTCGCCGGCGCCCGTGCGGCGCTGCTGGAACAGGTGGGACACCGAATCGTCGGCCAGCACGAAGTGCTGGAAGGCATCCTCACCGCCGTCGTGTCGGGGGGGCATGCCCTCCTGCTCGGTGTCCCGGGGCTGGCCAAGACGCTCATGGTCTCCACCATCGCCGAATCGCTGGCGCTCAAGTTCGCGCGGATTCAGTTCACGCCGGACCTGATGCCCAGCGACATCACCGGCACGGAGATCATTGAGGAAGACCTCACCACGGGGAAGCGCGCCTTCCGGTTCGTACACGGGCCGGTCTTCGCCAACATCGTACTCGGCGATGAGATCAACCGGACCCCGCCCAAGACTCAGGCGGCGCTGCTCCAGGCGATGCAGGAACACGAGGTGACCGTCGCGGGCACCACCTATCCGCTCCCCGGCCCGTTCTTCGTCCTCGCCACCCAGAACCCGATCGAGCAAGAGGGCACCTATCCGCTCCCGGAAGCGCAGCTGGACCGCTTCATGCTGGAGCTCGCGGTCCCGTATCCCAGCCGCGAGGAAGAGGAGATGATCGTCGAAGAGACGACGGGCGACGAAGACCACCCGGTGCGCGCGGTGCTCAAGGCGGATGACTTGATCGAGATGCAGCATCTGGTCCGCCGGATCCCCGCGCCCCGGATCGTGGTCAGCGCGGCGGTGTCGTTGGCGCGCATGACCCGTCCCGGCGACCCCAGCGCCCCCGCGCCGGTCCGCGAGTACGTGAGCTGGGGCGCCGGCCCGCGAGCTTCCCAGTTCCTGGTCCTCGGCGCCAAGGCCCGGGCCGCCCTCGACGGACGTCCCATGGCGGACCTGGACGACGTGAGGAGCGTGGCCCTCTCGGTCCTGCGGCATCGCGTCGTGGTGAACTTCGCCGCTGAGGCAGCCGGGCGCTCGGCCGACGACCTCTGCCGCGAGCTGATCGAAACCGGCACCTGGATGAAACTCCCCTCCTGACTCTCCGTAGGGCCCTTCGGCGTTGCATTCTGCGTCCCCTACCCCCGGCCTAAGCCCAGGGGTTTGGCAACCCGCCTGCTGGAGAGCACCCATGAAGCGCCGTACCAAGGTCGTTCTGGGAGTCCTGGGATTGGCGGTCGTCCTGGCTGGGGTCGGCGTGGTCCGATCCAAGGCAGACGGGTCGGCCGACGGCACCACCAAGACGGTTTCCGTGACCCGGGGCCAGATCGTCGAGAAGGCCCTCGCCGTGGGGACGATCGAGCCCAGGGTCGAGATCAGCGTGAAATCTCAGATCTCCGGCGTCGTGGGACGCCTCTACGCCGACGTGGGGGACCTGGTGCGGGCCGGCGATCCCCTGCTGGAGGTGAAGCCCAACCCCACGCCGCTGGAGCTGGCGGACGCCCGCCGGCAGGTGGAGCTGCGGCACATCGAGCTGGACAACCTCAAGCGCGACATCACCCGGCAATCTTCCCTGAAACAGCAGGGGCTCGTTTCCGAACGGGAATACGAGCTGACCCAGCAGCGTTACGCCGAGTCGCAAGTCCAGCTCACGATGGCGCAGGAACGCCTGGGGTTGCTCGAGGAGGGCAAGGTGAACGTCGCGACCGACCGGATCGAGACCGTGGTCCGCTCGCCCATCACCGGGTTCATCCTCGAGAAGACGGTGCAGATCGGCGATCCGGTGGTCCCGCTCACGACCTACCAGGAGGGGACCGTGCTGATGACGATGGCGGAGATGAAAGACCTTCTGTTCCGCGGCACGGTGGACGAGATCGACGTCGGCAAGCTGCATGAAGGGATGCCGGTCACCATCAAGATCGGCGCGATCCCGGAGGCGAAGATCGAGGGCATCCTCTCCAAGATCTCGCTCAAGGCCAAGAAACAGGAAAGCGCCACGGTCTTTCCGGTGGAGATCTCGCTGGTAGAGATGCACGGCAGCCAGCTCCGGGCCGGCTACTCCGCCAACGCGGACATCATCATCGCGAAGCAGGATAGCGCCCTGATGATCCCGGAGCGCCTGGTGACGTTCGCCGGCGACTCCGCCACGGTCACCGTGCTGCTGCCCGACGGCCGGACCGAGAAGCGCACCATCAAGACGGGCTTGAGCGACGCGCTGAACGTGGAAGTGGTGTCCGGCCTCAGGGACGGCGAGAAGGTGGTGGAGCCGCCGCCCAGGGAAATCAAGTAGGAAGTAAGACGTGAGAAGTGAGACGGGAGGTCAAATGAGCCACATGAAGCGCACGTCGTACGTCTCACGTCTTACTCCTCACTTCTCACATCTCACGTCTCACGGATTCTGATGCTGCGCGACTTCCTGGCCGATCTCCGCCAGCAGCGGTTGCGGACCGCGCTCACCATCCTGGGAGTCACCTGGGGGACGGTGGCGGTCGTGGTGCTCCTCGCGTTCGGCACCGGCCTCGAGCGCCAGACCCGCAAGCGGTTCCACGGATTGGGCGATCGCATCGTCATCCTTTGGGGGGGCCGCACCACCAAGACTTTCCTCGGGTTCCCGGAGGGGCGCTATATCCGATTGCGCGAGGAAGACGTCGAACTGCTGACCCGTGAGATCCCCGACATCGTGATGATCAGCCCCGAATACAGCAACCGCTCCACCCCGGTACGGCGGGGCGTGCAGGGGGCGAATCCCAACATCACGGGCATCCTCCCGGTGTATGCCGAGATGCGTAACATCATCCCAGAAGAAGGCGGCCGATTCATCAACCAGCTCGACCAAGACCAGCGCCGCCGGGTGGCGGTGCTGGGCGACGAGCTGGCCAAGCTGCTGTTTGGGGAGGAACGCCCGGTGGGCCAGCAAATCCTGGTGGGGCAGGTGCCGTTCACCGTGATCGGGGTGATGCGGCCCAAGATCCAGAATTCGTCCTACAACGGCCGCGACAAGGACCGGGTGTTCATCCCGGCCTCCACCCACCGGTCGATCTTCGGTGGCCGCTACCTCGCCAACATGGTCTACCGCACCTCCGACGCCCTCCGCACCAAGGACGTGGAGCGACGCGTGTTCGAGATCCTGGGCCGCAAGTACCGGTTCGACCCGACCGACGAAGACGCGCTCCAACCCTGGGACACGGCCGAGTTCGAGAAGATGTTCGGCTATTTGTTCATGGCCTTCAACGGGTTTTTCGCCCTGGTGGGGAGCTTCACGCTCACGGTAGGCGGCATCGGGGTAGCCAACATCATGTACATCGTGGTGCGGGAGCGGACCCGGGAGATCGGGATCCGGCGCTCGGTGGGCGCCACGCGGCGAAGCATCCTGTACCAGTTCTTCGCCGAGACGTTCGTGATCGTGGGGGTCGGGGCGGTGCTGGGATTCCTGATTTCCGTGGCGCTGGTCACCATCGCCGCGAGGATGCCGGCCAACGAGATCGTGGGCACCCCGGTGCTCTCGCCGCTGGTGGCCGCGGTCACGATCACGCTGCTCGCGGGAATTGGCTTTATCGCGGGCTTGTTCCCCGCTCGCAAAGCCGCGAGCCTGGATCCGGTGGAGTGCCTGAGGCACTGATGTGGAAGATTCTGCTTGAAGAGTTCTACGGTGACCTGAAGGCGCAAAAGACCCGGGCCTTCCTCACGATGTTCGCCATCACGTGGGGGACCATCGCGGTGGTGCTGCTGCTCTCATTTGGCGAGGGCCTCAAGCGCACCGCGGTGAGCGGCCTGCTGGGCGCAGGCCAGCGCATCTTCATGGTCTGGGGTGGCCAGACCAGCATGCTCTTTCAGGGGTTGCCACGTGGCCGGCGGGTTCGCTTCATCGAGGAGGACCTGGACCTGCTCATGCGCTCCATCCCGCAGATCGATCTGGCCAGCGTGTCGTACGGCCGGGGAAGCACCAGCCTGAAGGTTGGCAGCGCCAAGACCAACACCTACATGGAAGGCGTGTACCCGGCGTTCGGCGAGATGCGGAACATCTTTCCCGGGCCCGGCAGCCGGTTCTTGAACCAGGTGGACGTGGACCAGAAGCGGCGGGTGCTGTTCCTGGGCGACAAGCTGGCGGAGCGGTTGTTCGGCACCGAGGATCCCGTCGGGAAGACCGTGATGCTGGACGGGCTGCCGTTCGTGGTGGTGGGCGTCATGCAGAAGAAGTTCCAGGACTCCAGCAATAACGGGCCGGACGAGGACCGGGCCGTGATTCCGGCGTCCACCTTCAAGTCCATCTACGGTCCCCGGTACGTGGACCAACTCATCGTGCGGCCCCGCGACGTGGCGGAAGCCGTGATGGTCAGGCAAGAACTGTATCGAGTACTGGGCCGGCGCTACCAGTTCGATCCATCGGATCAGCGGGCCTTGTCCATCTGGGATTTCATCGAGGGTGAGAAGGAGAACCTCAAGATCGGGCTGGGGATTCAGATCTTCATGGGCCTGGTGGGGGCGTTCACGCTGCTGGTGGCGGGCGTGGGTGTCGCCAACATCATGTACGTGGTGGTGAAGGAGCGGACCCGGGAGATCGGTATCAAGAAGGCGGTAGGTGCGCAGCGGTCCCACATCGTGGCGCAGTTCGTGTTCGAGGCACTGCTGATCGCTTTCACCGGCGGGTTGATCGGCCTCGCGTTCTCAGCGCTCGTGGTCTTCGGCGTGGATGCCGTTCCCACGGAGGGCAACCCGGCCATGCAGTACATCGCCAACCCCAAGCTCTCCTGGCCCATCGCCTCGATCTGCATGGGGATTCTGATGACGATTGGGCTGGCGGCGGGGATCCTGCCGGCCAGGCGTGCGGCAGCGGTGGACCCGGTGGAGTCGCTGCGGTACGAGTAGCGAAGGCCCGCGCCGCGCGGGCTAGAAGATGGTGGCGACCGGGCAGGTGAACCCCGGCACAACGTCCTCGCCGTCCAGCGCACCACGCTCCGTGAGGAGTGACTCGCTCCCGTTCTCGCGATACACGCGGACGCATCGGTGCCGCGGATCCACTACCCACACGAGCTTCACATCTGCATTCAACCAGTCCGCGACCTTGGCGAGGACCTCCCCAGGGCGATCATCGGGCGAGAGGACTTCGACCACGAGGTCGGGGGCGAGCTCAGCGTAGCCCGTGGGCGGCGGCTCAGGGAGCCGGTCGCGCCGAATGAACGCCACATCCGGGGCGCGCACGGTATCCGGATCGGTGCTGAGCTTGAACCCGGTTTCGGCCGCGAGCACGCAACCGAGGTCGTTAGCCCCCACATGATTCATCAGAAAGTGGGCGAGTTTGGCCGCGACCCGCCCATGCAAGTAGCCCGGGGGCTCGCGGACGACGAGCACGCCTCGCACCAGCTCGGTGCGCTTGTCGGGGAGTTTGAGACGAAGGAGTTCGTCCGCGGTCATGGTCGCCGATGGCGGCATGCGCGCAATGTACTGACGGGAGGCCTTCATGGCGAGCGAGATTAGTGAGCCGCTGTCAACCAAGGATCAACGCTGAACTCGAGGGACGCACCTCACAGCGATCGGCGAGCCCTTCACTAATTCTGGTACTTGGCTAGCAGCGCCTGGAAGCGAGGGTTCTTCCGCAACGGATCCCACAGCGGATCCACTCGCAGCACCGGGACCGACCGAAGGATGGATGGCTCAGCAGCCACTCCACCTGCTCGGGGGAGGCAGTGGACCTAAGATGCGCCCCGCCGGAGAACCGCGCCAGCTTGCGGGTCCCGGCGGACCGCGCCTTCGGCGAGATCGAGCGATCCAAGATCTACGACTACCCCGTTGCAGTGACAGCCGCGCAGGCCCAAGTTAGGGATTGCAGCCGCTAGTTCCCGCGAGAGAGACGAAGGCAGTGATTGGAGACCCCGAGGTTGTGCGAGCCGTGGCGACCGTCCTCGTCCTCGCCCTGGCGCGACCCGCAGTCGCATTGGCCCAAGACCCTGTCCCAGATTCGGCCCGGGCGAGTGCGGCCTCCGCCCCGCTGTTTGCGAGCGACCAGCCGCTGCAGCTCACGATCGAAGCGCCGTTCAGCTCGATCCTCAAAGAGCGCGGGTCCAACCCCAAGGAGTACCCGGGCAAGGTGACGGTCCACCAGGCGGGCGAAACCCCGGTGGTACTCGACGTCGAGATCCAAACCCGCGGCAAGGCACGCCTCAGCCGGCAGATCTGCGAGTTCCCTCCGCTGCGCCTCGACTTCCCCAGGACCAGGGTGGAATCAACCGTACTTGCCGGGCAAGACCGACTCAAGCTGGTGACCCATTGTCAGGATGGCCGCGCGGAATACGAGCAATACGTCTTGCAGGAGTACCTGGTCTACCGGGTCTTCAACCTCCTCACCGACCTAAGCTTCCTCGCTCGGCTGGTGCGCGGGACGTACGTGGATACCGATGCCAAGCGCGATACCGTGACGCGGTACGGGTTCCTAATCGAGAGCGACGAGATGCTGGGAATCCGAACGGGCGGGGGAGAGCCCCTCCACGTTCCCGCCGTGCCACCCGCGTGGGCAGACGCCCAGTATCTGGCGCTGGTCGGGGTATTTCAGTACCTGATCGGCAACCCGGATTGGTCCGCGTTCGCCAGAGCGGCCAACGAGGACGAGTGCTGCCACAACACCATCCCAATCGGCAGCCCCGCAGGGCCGGTGTTCCCCGTGCCGTATGACTTCGACATCACCGGGATAGTCAACCCGCGGTATGCCGATCGAGTGTTTCAGCCCGAGACCAGGAACCTGGGGATCTACCGAGTTCGCAACCGGGTCTACCGCGGGCTGTGCGTGTCCGCCGTCTACCTCCCTTCCGTATTCGCCAAGTTGAATGAGCGGCGTGAGGCGATCTACGCGCTCTATGCCGGGCTGGCGGACCTCGATCCCAGAGTCCTCAAAGACACGCGGGAATACCTGGACCAGTTCTACGAGACGATCAACGACCCCAAGGCGGTCGAGTGGGAACTCCACGGCAGGTGCCGGGGGTAGCTCGGCGGATCACCAGCCACGCTGCAGCGCTACCGGCTCCGTCCCAAGTCATACTCGGTGGCAACCAGCCGGAGCCTCAGCGCTCGGCGTACTTGGCGAGCAACGCTTTGAACCGCGGGTGGTCGCGGACGGGGTCCCAGAGCGGGTCCAGCCGCAGGATGGGCACAGTGAGTAACGAGGGACCGCCAGCAGCCGCTCGATCTCGTCGAGCGCGGCCTCGGCTTCCCCGGCCTGCGCCAAGATCTGCGCGCCATATCCCGCCAGTTCCGGGCCGTCTATGGCGTCCTGCCGGTAACTGAACGACTGCTGCACCCAGCGGGCTTCGCGCAGCGCCTCATCTTGACGCCCAGGCCTGCCAGCGCGAACCCGCGAGCCACATGTACGCGCCAGTCGTCCGGCAGTTGCCGAAGCACGGAGTCCAGGACCACCCGTGCCGAATCAAATGCCGCGCGCGCCGCGGGACGATCGCCCCGTAGCTGGTGGGCCCACGCCGCGTACAGCGAGCTGGGCAGGAAGAAGTGATACGACTCGAAGACGCGGACGCGCGCGGAACTCAGCACCTGCAGCAGGGAGTCCGCTTGCCGATTCCAGAGCAGCAGCTGGGCGCGGAGCGCGCCACCCGACCCCTTGACGGATCGTGCTCGTCCCCGATCGCCTGCCCTACCACACGCCGAGCAGCCTCCACCAGAGCGGCCCCAGGCTCATCCATACCAGCAGGCTCGCGATGGACACGATAAGCCCCACCTTCCACCACTTGGCCTGCGAGACGTAGCCCGCGCCGAAGTAGATCGGCCCCGGCGTCGTGCCGTAGTGCGTGACGGACGCCATCAGGTTGGAGCTGTAGGCCAGCGCCAGCGCCGCCAGTCCCGGCGGCGCCCCGGCCACCAACATCACCGCCAGAAACGGCACATACATCGCGGTCGCATGCGCGGTGATGCTGGCAAAGCCGTAGTGGGCGTAGAAGTAGACCAGCAGCAGGACGCCAAAGGCCGCCCACCACGGCCATCCGGTGGTGAAGGCGGCCGAGCTCTCGGCGAAGCGCCGGGTGATCCCGGTCTCGCTCAGCGCCCCCGCCAGCAAGACCAGGCCACCGTACCAGATGAACACGTCCCACGCGGCCCGCTCCGAGCATACGTCCTCCCACGTGAGCACACCGCTCAGGAGCAATACGCCGATCCCCAGTAGCGCCACGGCCGCGTAATGGATGTGGTGGAGCGCCGTCGTCATCCACAGCGCCGCCACCAACCCGAACACCGCCAGCATCAGCTTCTCGCCCCGCACCATGGGGCCCATGCGCGCGATCTCTTCCCTGGCGATCTCCGCGGCGCGCGGCGTATGCCTTACCTCGGGTGGCGACAGGTAGTAAATGAGAAGTCCAACCACCAGCAGCCCCGCGACGCCCGGGACTACCGCCCCCACGAACCACCTGCTGTAGGTGATCTGCACGCCGGCGGTCTGCGCCGCGAGCGACGCGATCAGCGCGTTCGACGCCTGCCCGGTGAGGAACACGGCGCAAGTCACGACGCAGCACTGATACAGGAACACCATCAAGAAAGCGCCCAGCCGCTCCGCCGAGGGGCCCGGGCGGGAGTCGTACGCCTCGGCCAGGCTCCTGGCGATAGGGAAGATGATGCCCCCGGACCGCGCCGCGTTGGACGGGATGAAGCTCGCCAGCACGAACTCGGTCAGCGCCAGCGCGTACCCCAGCCCCAGCGAGCGTTTGCCGATGGCGCGAATGAACAGGAACGCGATGCGCCGGCCCAATCCCGTCTTGAGCATGCCGCGCGACATGAAGAACGCCGCCAGTACCAGCCACACGATCGGGTCGCCGTAGCCCGCGAGCGCCCGGTCGACGGGCAGGAGCCTCAGGAGCGCCGTCGCTGCCACGCCGAGGAGCACCATGGCGCCGCCCGGAAGCGGCTGCACGGTGAGGCCCACCACCGTGGCCACGAAGACGGCGAGGAGGTACCACGACTGGGCGGTGATGCCGGCAGGCACCGGAATCGCGACGATGCCCAGCCCCGCGCTGAGGACGAAGCCCCAGCGTACAACGCGGGTGCGGGACGTGGTCTGCCCTTCCGGGGAGGCTGGTGTGTTGGGATCGAGTGTGGTCACGGGCCGGTTCCTGCGGCCCTCAGAAGGCCGCGAAAGGTCGGGGGGATACTGGGACCCGCCCCACGGGTGGTCAAGGCCTTGCGCGCACGACGCTGTCCTGCTCGCGGGGGGCAACCGTCGTATCGGTATCCCCCGGCATCGTCACGGTGTCCCGCGCCGTCCGCCCCAGGGTGTCCTGGAGCACCCTGAGAATCGAGTCCAGGGTGATCCCGATCTCCGGCATGCCGGCCGTGGGCTCGGCCCCTACCGCGCGCCACAGGAAGGCCGCAACGCTCATGCGACGCTCGATCTCCGCCACGTAGCGCGCGTACGACCGGCTGTCCCGCCCCGGATGCCAGGTTGAGGGACGCGGCAGGCTCGCGGCCAGCTCCGCGGCCTCGTGCTCGGTCAGATCCGATGCAGGCTTCCCGAAGTAGGTTCGCGCGGCTGCCTCTGCCCCGTAGATCCCGGGCCCGAACTCCACCACGTTGAGATACAGCTCGAGAATCCGCCGCTTGGTGAGGTGCCGCTCGAGCTGCCCCGTGAGCAGCGCTTCCTTGACTTTCCGCATCGGATCGCGGGACGGCGAGAGCCACAGGTTCTTGGCCAGCTGCTGGGTGATGGTGGAGGCGCCGCGTGGCGCTTCCAGCTTCCGGAGGGCTTGGGTCAGCGCGTCCTTGAGCTCCGCGCTGGAGAAGCCGTGGTGGAAGAAGAACTCCATGTCCTCTGCCGCCACGACCGCGCGCTTGAGGTGGGGCGAGATCCTCTCGTCCGGCACCCGGTCCCATCGTACGGCGTCCGATCGTCCTGCCGCACGTTGGCGCCGCTGGTACCGCTCGATGAACGCCGTGCCTTCAGGGCTGTGACGGGCGAGCGTCGCGACGTCCGGCCAGGTAGCAGCCTCGTGGCCGATCCAGCCCGCGATGCCGACGGCCAGCCCGCCAGCCACCCACGGCCACACGCGCCGGCGCAGAGGGCGCCGGCGCAGAGGGTCGTTCGGCACCCTCGCCGCGGTCATTCGAACGAACCCCGCCCGCGCTCCCTCTCCGGGCCTTCGCCGCCGCTCGTGGGTGGAGCTGGGGAAGCCAGAGCCCCCGGCCGCGGCCGCAACAGCGAGAGCGCAATCGAGACCAGCAGCGCCAGCGCCACCACGCCCAGCGCCACGGGCGTGGGCACCGGCGCCACGTCCGACAGCATCATCTTCGCGCCCACGAACGCCAGGATCACGGCCAGGCCGTAGCGGAGGTAGTGGAACAGCGGCATGACGCCAGCCAGCACGAAGTACAGGGACCGCAGGCCCAGGATGGCGAAAATGTTGGAGGTGAACACGATGAACGGATCGGTCGTGATGGCCAGTACCGCCGGCACCGAATCCACGGCGAACACCACATCCGTGGACTCGATCACCGCGAGCACCAGCAGGAGCGGTGTCGCGATCCATCCGCCGCGGCGCCTGAGAAAGAATTGCGGGCCGTGATAACGCTTGGTCATGGGGAACATCCGGCGCACCAGCTTGAAGACGGGGTTCCGCTCGGGATGGATCTCTTGATCCCGCTGGAACGCCACATGCACGCCGGTGAAGATCAGGAACGCCCCGAACAGGTACACGATCCAGTGGAACGCGTGGATCAACACCACGCCGGCGGTGATCATGAAGGCCCGCATGACCACCGCCCCCACGATGCCCCAGAACAGCACCTTGTGCTGGTATAGCGAGGGGACGCGGAAGTACGAGAAGATCATCAAGAAGACGAAGACGTTGTCCGCGGAGAGGGACCACTCGACCAGATATCCGGCAAGAAAGGCGACGGCCTGTTCCGGTCCCCGCCAGAAGTACACTACCCACATGAACAGAAACGCCGCCGTGAACCAGGCGGCGGACCATCCCAGGGCTTCGCGGAACTTGATCTCGTGGGCCCGCCGGTGGAACACGCCGAGGTCGAGGGCCAGCAGGGCGACCACGGCGACGGCGAAGATGAGCCAGAGCATAGAAGGCGGGAAAAGCAAAGCGTGAGGGGTGAGGGGTACCCCCTTACCCCTCACCCCTTACGCAGTGGTCTCCGTCACGCGGGCTCCGCAGCCGCACCTGCGGTCGTGGCCATTTCCGGCCGCCAGCCGCCCTCGGCCCGCGCCACGTAGACGCACGCGCTCATGTCGCCAGCGACGTTGACCGTGGTGCGGCACATGTCGAGGATCCGGTCCACGCCCAGGATGATGGCGATGCCCTCCGGCGGCACCCCCACCGTGGCTAGCACCAGCATGATGAGCGGCAGCGATCCGCCTGGCACACCGGCTGCCCCGATTGCGGTGATCACCGACAGTACCACCACGATCACCTGGGTTCCGAGGTTCAGGTGCACGCCGAACACCTGCGCCAAGAACAGCACGGTCACGCCCTCGTACAGCGCCGTGCCGTTCATGCACATGGTGGAGCCGATGGGGAGTACGAAGCCCGCGATGGTGGGCGAGATGCCCAGCTCCTGCTCCGCCACCGCGAGGTTGGTAGGCAGCGTCGCGTTGCTGGAGCTGGTGGAGAAGGCCGTGACGAGGCTGTTTCGGATCTTTTTGTAGTAGACCAGCGGGTTCATCCCCCCGAAGATCCGCACCAGGGCCGAGATACCGAAGACGGCGTGGATCGTGAGCCCCAGCAGTACCACCAACACGTACATCCCGAGCGAGCGCAGGATGTCCCAGCCGAACCGGGAGGTGGTGAAGAAGATCAGCCCGAAGACGCCGTAGGGAGCCAGCTTCATCGCGAATCCGATGATCTTGATGACGATCTCCCCCAGCCCGTCGAGCACCTGAAGGAACGGCTTGGCCTTCTCCTGCGGTATGAGGGTGAGCGCGGCGCCGAACATGACCGAGACGAAGATGATCGCCAGCATGTCCATGTTGGCCGCCGCCTGCACCGGATTGCGGGGCACGATGTTCACGAACGTGTTGATGCCGAATCCGACCGCCGCCCCGGACTGCAACCCCTCGGCTTGGCCCTTGTACGTCTCGAACAGTTGCCGCTGCATCGCCGGGTCGAGCCCCAGGCCCGGGTTCATCATGTTGACCAGGAGCAGGCCGATCACCGCGGAAATGGTGGTGGATAGAGCAAAGTACCCAAGGGTCTTGGCTCCCACCTTTCCAATCCGCCGGATATCCCCGAGTCCCGCCACGCCCATTGTGAGCGAGGCGAACACCAGCGGCACCACCGTCATGAGCAGCATCCGGAGGAACACCTGGCCCACCGGATTGGCCACATTGCTGTTGACCCAGCTGAGCCATCTGGCGTCGGGTGCGAGTTGGTTGGCGGAGACGCCGGCGACCGCGCCGAGCACCAGCCCGAGCATGATCTTGTTGTGGAGCTTCACGGAGCGTTCTCCGTTGTCCGTTGTCCGTTATCCGTCACACGAACAGGGGTGCGAGCACCAGAGTCACCGTGCTCAACAGCTTGATCAACACGTGCAGCGACGGACCAGCGGTGTCCTTGAAGGGATCGCCCACGGTGTCGCCCACCACGCCCGCCTTGTGGGCCGGACTCCCCTTCCCGCCGTGCGCACCCGCCTCGATGAACTTCTTGGCGTTGTCCCACGCGCCGCCGCCGTTGTTGAGCATGGTGGCGACCAGGATCCCGCTGATGGTGCCCACCATCAGGAAGGCCGCGACCGACTCGGCTCCCACGCCGAACAGCTTGAACGTCATCCCCACGGCGATCGGCATGCCAACCGCGAGCAACCCGGGCGCCACCATCGCCTTCAACGCCCCGACCGTCACCAGGTCCACGGCCTTGCCGTAGTCCGGCTTCGAGGTGCCCTTGAGAATGCCCGGGTCCGCGGCGAACTGCCGGCGCACTTCCTTGATCACCTCCACCGCGGCCTTGGTCACCGCGCTGATGGCGAGGGCCGAGAACCAGAACACCAGCATGGCCCCCAGGAGCCCGCCCACGAACACTTCGGGCTTGGAGATGTCCACGGCGGCAAGCGGGGAACCGAGCAGGGCCACTTCATCGAGAAAGGCGGAGAACAGCAGGAACGCCGCCAGCGCCGCGGAGCCGATGGCGTAGCCCTTGGTGAGCGCCTTGGTGGTGTTGCCCACGGCGTCCAGCCGGTCGGTGCGCTTGCGGATGTCCTCCGGCTGCCGTGACATCTCGATGATGCCGCCGGCGTTGTCGGTGATGGGCCCAAAGGTGTCCATCGCCAGGATGTAGGCGGCGGTGCCCAGCATGCCCATGGTGGCCACCGCGGTCCCAAACAGGCCCGCGTGCTCCAGCCCGCTGGACGCGCCCAGCTTGTAGGAGGCGATGATCGCCGCGCCAATGGTGAACGTGGGCAGCGCGGTGCACTCCAACGCCACCGCGAAGCCCGCGATGATGTTGGTCGCCGGGCCGGTTACGGAGGCGGCGGCGATGGATTTCACGGGACGGTAGCGATACTCGGTGTAGTACTGGGTGATATAGACGAAGGCGATCGAAGTGGCGATCCCGATGACGCCGCACAGCGCGAAGTGCCACCAGGCGTTCGGCGCCGTCGCCGGGTTGAGCAGCCAATAGGTGCCCGCCGCGAACCCGATGGCCGCCAGCACCGCGGTCATCCAGTAGCCGCGGTTCAAGGCGTGCATCGGGTCTTCTTCCTCGCGCATCCGCACCATGAGCACGCCGATGATCGAGGCGATGAGCCCGAACGCGCGCACCACCAGCGGGAAGAGCATCAGGCCCACGACCGCCACGGGCGGGAACGCCTCGGGGTTCCGGATCCCCAGCGTGGCGCCCAGGATCATGGCGCCGATGTTTTCCGCCGCGGTGGACTCGAACAGGTCGGCGCCGCGGCCGGCGCAGTCGCCCACGTTATCGCCCACCAAGTCCGCGATCACCGCCGGATTCCGAGGATCGTCTTCGGGTATCCCGGCCTCGACCTTGCCCACCAGGTCGGCGCCCACGTCGGCCGCCTTGGTGTAGATCCCCCCGCCCAGTTGGGCGAACAGCGCCACGAACGACGCGCCGAAGCCGTACCCCACGATCATGAGCGGGATCTTGGTGGCCTCGAATCCGATGGCGTCGAGGATGCCGTACAGCCCGGAGACGCCGAGCAGGCTCATAGCGACCACGAACAGGCCGCTCACCGCCCCGCCGCGGAGCGAGATCTGAAGCGCGCGGTTCAAGCTCGTGCGCGCGGCGCTGGCGGTGCGGATGTTGCTGCGCACCGCGACCACCATCCCCACGACGCCGGCCGTGCCGGAACACAGCGCGCCGAAGAGGAAGGAGAGTGTGGTGGTGAGCGCCAGCACGGCGGCGCGCGGCTCGTCCGCGTGGGGCTCCCGGGCGAAGGCGTAGAGCACGTAGATCAGGACGCCGAGCACCACGCTCAGCCAGCCGATCGTCTGGTACTGCCGCCGGAGGAAGGCCGCGGCGCCCTCTTGAATGGCGTCGGAGATGACCCGCATCTCCGCCGTCCCCTTGTCCTGTGCGAGCACCCAGCGGGCCAGCCCCACGGCTACGCCCAAGGCGACCACACTAATGCCCAGCACCAAGGCAATCAGCATAACCCAATGGCTCCTTATGGAATCCGGCTGAAGCGACGAAAAAGGCGCGTAAATATAGCGCGCACGGCCACCTGCCGCTTGACACCTCGCGCGAGCGGCTCTAGTCTAGGCCAGCCTGCCAAGGGGCCTCCGCCTTCCTCATTGCCACGAGGGTTGCATGAACCTGTTACGGCGTAAGAGTGTGACCGCTCTCCAGGCCGAAGCGCAGACCGACCACAGCCTCAAGCGGGCGCTGGGCGCGCTCAACCTGACGATGCTTGGCATTGGCGCCATCATCGGGACCGGGATTTTCGTGCTCACCGGCACCGTGGCGGCGCAGAATGCGGGCCCCGCCGTGGTGCTGTCGTTCGTGCTGGCCGGCGTCGCGTCGGTCTTCGCGGCGCTGTGCTACGCGGAGTTCGCGTCGTTGGTACCCATGGCGGGAAGCGCCTACACCTACGGCTACGCCACGCTGGGCGAGTTCTTCGCATGGATCATCGGCTGGGACCTGATCCTGGAGTACGCGCTGGGCGCGGTGACGGTCGCCATCGGATGGTCGGGCTACGTCGTCTCGTTCCTGGCGGACATCGGGATCCACATCCCGCCCCAGCTTTCCGCGGCCGCGGGCAGCGAGCTGATCGAGGTCGCGGGCGGGCGGTGGCAGGTGGTGACCCAGCAACTGCTGGACGGCCTCGTCGCCAGCGGCGTGGACCCGGCGACCCTGCCGCACGCCACGGCGCTGTTCAATGTGCCCGCGGTGCTCATCATCGCCATCGTGACCACGCTGCTGGTGATCGGCATCAAGGAATCCGCCAACGTCAACAACGTGATCGTGTTCATCAAAGTCGCCGTGGTGATCCTGTTCATCGTGGGCGCGGTCTGGGCCATCGACGCGGCCAACTGGACCCCGTTCATGCCGCAGAACACCGGCATCGCGGGCGAGTACGGCTGGACCGGCGTGATGACCGGCGCCGGCATCGTGTTCTTCGCCTACATCGGCTTCGACGCGGTGAGCACGGCCGCCCAGGAGGCCAAGAACCCGCAGAAGGACATGCCCGTGGGCATCATCGGGTCGCTCCTGATCTGCACGGTGCTGTACATCCTGGTCTCGGCGATCGCCACCGGCGTGGTGCCCTATCGCGAGCTGGATGTGCCAGATCCCATCGCGGTGGCGGCGGACCAGGCGGGGATGGGCTGGATGTCCACGCTGATCAAGCTCGGCGCCATCGCGGGACTCTCGTCCGTGATCCTGGTGATGCTGCTGGGCCAGTCCCGGATCTTCTGGACCATGTCGCGGGATGGCTTGCTGCCGCAGTTCGTCAACCGTATTCACCCCAAGTTCCGGACCCCGTGGATCACCTCCATCGTGACCGGCATCGGCGTGGCCTTCTTCTCCGCCATCTTCACGGTACGCGAAGCGGGCAGCCTGGTGTCCATCGGCACGTTGCTGGCGTTCGTGATCGTGTCGGCTGGTATCCTGGTGCTGCGGGTCCGCGAGCCCAACCTCCCGCGCACCTTCACAACGCCCTGGGTCTGGTTCGTGGCGCCCATGGGCGCCATCTCGGCGCTCTACCTGATGGTCTCGCTTCCCTGGCGCACTTGGCAGCGGCTGCTGATCTGGCTGATGATCGGGCTGGTGATCTACTTCGCTTATGGGGTGCGGAAGAGCAAGCTGGCGCAGGCGCCGGCGGGGAATTGAGAAAGACGTTAACGCCTCTACCGTTCACGACGGCATAATCCGCTCCGGCCCCTCTTTCTCCTCTTCGTCGAGCTCGTGTAGCAGCGTGTTCACCGTCTGCTGCACGAGCTTCTCCACTTTCACGCCCTGACGCGCCGCCTCGCCCTCGTACGCGAGGTAGGTCTCGTCACTCAGCTCGGCCCACACTCTGAGCTTGTGCATATTGCCTCCCTGCCGAACCGCTACCGGACCGGCACGGCCTTGTGGCCGTAGCAGAGAATCCCGCCCTTCCCCTCTTTCCGGATCCGCCGGAACTCCAGCGACACTTCCATCCCCGGCGCGACGTCGTTGGGCTCGCAGTCGGCCACCTGCACCATGAGACGCGCGCCCTCAGGCGTCTCGATCACGGCCATGGCGTAGGGCGCCTCCATCTGGAACTCGGTGGGGGCCACGTGGATCACCGTGGAGGTCACCACCTTGCCCCGGCGCGAAAGCGTCAGGGTCTCGAATCGCTCGCCGCGACACGCCGGACAGACGCGCCGAGCCGGATAGACCACCGCTCCGCAGGCGGCGCATCGCCCCGCCTCCAGCCGGTATCGGGCCGGCACCTCGCGCCAGTATCGTGGACTGGGCATGGTCAAACCCTCTCGAAGATGTGCACCACCGAGCTGCCACCCGAGCCGCCCATGTTCTGGGTGAGGCCCACGGCGGCGTCTTGCACCTGGCGCTCGCCCGCCTCCCCCCGGAGCTGCTCGAAGATCTCGATCACCTGCGCGATCCCCGTCGCCCCCACCGGATGGCCCTTGGACTTGAGGCCGCCGCTCGGGTTCACGGGAAGGCGCCCTCCCAGCGCAGTCTCCCCGGTCCTCGCCGCTTCCCCGCCCCGTCCCTGCTCGGTGAAGCACAGGGCCTCGAGCACGCAGATCTCCGCGATGGAGAAGCAGTCGTGCACCTCGGCCACGTCAATGTCCGCCGGGCCCAGACCCGCCATGTGGTAGGCCCGGTTGGCCGAGAGACTCACGGCGTCCAGGAAGGCCGGATCGCGCCTCTCGGCCAGCGCCATCGAGGAGGTAGCGAGACCGCTGGCCCGAATCTCCACCGGCCGGTCTGTGAACTCCTGGGCTCGCTCCAGCGGGCAGAGCAGGACCGCGGCAGCGCCGTCGCTCACCGGCGAGCAGTGCAACAGGCGCAGCGGATCCGCCACCAGCGACGAGGCCATCACCTGTTCCAGCGTCACTTCCTGGCGGTACTGTGCCCTGGGGTTGAGCGCGCCGTGCCGATGGTTCTTGACGGACACCGCGGCGAGGTCCTCCAGCGTCGTCCCGTGCTGCGCCATGTGCGCGCGGGCGATCATGGCGTAGAGACCCGGGAAGGTGATGCCGTGATACACCTCGTTCTCCTGGTCCGCGGCGGTGGCCAGCACGTTGGTCACGTCCCCGCCGTCGTTCATCTTCTCCACCCCAACGGCCAGCACCAGGTCGCTCATGCCGGAGGCCACGTCGAGGAACGCCGATCGCAGCGCCACGCCCCCGGAGGCGCAGGCCGACTCTACGCGGGTGATCGGCACGCCGCGGATTCCCAGATGGTCGGCCAGCAAAGGGCCCAGATGCTCCTGGCCCACGAATTGGCCGCCGGACATGTTGCCCACGTAGACGGCGTCCACCGTGTCGGCGCGGGCGTGGCGCAGCGCCTCCAGCGACGCGTCCACGAACAGATCGCGCAGGCTGTGCCGCCACAATTCGCCAAACGGCGTCATTCCCGCCGAAACGACCGCGACTTCTCGCATGGAAAGTCCTCCGCTTACTCGTTCAGCAGGATTTTCTCCCGGTACTTGGCGTACTGGCCGTAGGTGAGGTAGCGGCGCGGGCCATCGAGCATCGAGCGGACCGTTGGCGCGCGGTCCCGGCGCTCGGGCAGAAGCTCCGTGGCGCGCAGCACGAAGGAATCGCTCCCCGCGCCCGAGCCGAACGACGTAATCAGGATGAGGTCATCCGGGTCGGCCACGTCCAGGATCGCGGCCAGGCCGGTGGGCGACGAACCGGAGTACGTGTTCCCCATGGTAGAGACAACCCATCCAGTCTCGAGCTGCTTCTTGGTGAAGCCCAGGTCCGCGCCTACCGAGAGCGGAAACTTCCCGTTGGGCATGTGGAAGACGGCGTAGCGGAAGTCGGACGGCTTGAGGTTGGTGCGCTCCAGGATCGCCTTGGTCGCCTCGGTGACGTGCCGGAAGTAGGCGGGCTCGCCGGTGAAACGGCCGGTGTGGCGGGGGTAGAACTCGCCCTCGCGCCGCCAGAAGTCCGGCGTATCCGTGGTGTAGCTGTACGTCTCGACCACCTTGGCCAACACGTGTTGTTTGCCGAACAGGTAGGCGGCGCCGCCTGCCGAGGCCGAGTACTCGAGCGCGTCGTTGGGAGCGCCCTGTGAGGTGTCGGCGCCGATGCCCATGGCGTATTCCACGCGCCCGGATTCGACCAGCGACAGCGCCACGAACATGGCCTCGGTGCCGGCCTTGCAGGCGAACTCGAAGTCGGCCACGTGCACCTCGGGCCCAATCCCCAGCGCCTCGGCCACGACCGTGCCGCTGGGCTTTACCGCGTAGGGATGGGACTCCGAGCCGATGTACAGCGCGCCTACCAGCCGCGGGTCTATGCCGGCCCGCTCCAGCGCCGCGCGGCCGGCTTCGACCGAGATGGTGATCGTGTCCTCGTCGAGTCCCGGCACCGACTTCTCTTCGAGCAGCAGCCCGCGGCGGATGGCGGCGGGGTCCTTGCCCCACTGACGTGCGATTTCTTCTGCCTTGATCCGATTGCGGGGAATGAACGCGCCGTAACCCACGATGCCAGCCATGCAGTCACCTCGGCAGTAAGGCGCCCAAGGACGCTCTGCCGACAAAGCAGGGCAACGCGCGTTGAAGAAGGAGTGAAACCTGCGTTAAGAGTGCGCCGCGCTTGTTCGTACCACGATCACCGTGGTCCCCCCTCCCCCACCAGCCTGGCCATCCGTTGCTTTACGTCTCGAACCAGGGGTTGGAGTTCGGGATCGGCATCCTTCCACAGGTCCACGAACCGGCCGTAGTACTCCAGCGCCTTCTCGCGGCTGCGCTTGGCCTCGTACAGCTCGCCCAGCCGCTTGTACGCCGGCCCCAGCCGATCGAACTCCCAGAAGATCCTCCCGGGATCTGGCACGCTTATCGCCAGCTCATGCGCAGCGATGGCCGAGTCCGGCTGCTCGGCGAGATCGTAGGCTCGCGCCGCGTCCCACAGATACAGAGACGGGAATCCTTGTTGCTCGTTCGCCCCCAGGTAGGCCCGCGCCGCCTCCGCGTATTGGCCCTCGGCCATGGCCACGGCCGCATCCCACCAGGCACGCTCGCTGGCGGTGCGCACGGTAGGAGCGCTGGCCCATTCACCCCGCAGCCGTCGAACGTCGGCCGGCCGCTTGGCCTCGGCATAGATCGCGGCCATCGCCTCGTACGGCCGATCTTCCGCCGGCACCCGGCTGAGCGGGTGCCGAGTCAACGCCCGCTCCAGCTCCCTCAAGGCGTTCGCGGGGCTGCCATACCGCAGCTCCCTTCTGGCCGGCTCCAGACTCAACCGCAGCACATCCAGGGCTCTTCCGCGCCCTTCCGCTTCGGTGAGGACCTGGGCTGTCACCCGAGCCGCCGCCCGCAATCGCCCTTGCACTTCAGGGACGCCGATTCGGAGAAGCGCCGTGAGACGCTCCGCTCCCACCAGCCTGTCCACCAGCGAATCGGCGGCGCGGAAATCCCGCTGCGCCGTTGCCAGCATGACACTCGACCGGTACATGTTAGCGTTGCCGGGCGCCCAGTTACGAAAGGCTGCCAGCGCAGAATCCGCCGCGTCCCAACGCCCTTGCTCCACTAAGGTGCGGGTAAGCCCGGCGAAGTTCTGCCAGATGGCCCCCACCGCAATGCCCCGGCGAAACAACTCCTCCGCCTCCTTCCAACGCCGGAGATCTTCTAACGTGACCGCTTGGTTGTTGATCGCGGTGCTGTTCTCTGCATCTATCTCCAGGACGGCCTGGTACGCGTCAATGGTCTGCTGCGGATCGTTCTGCACGTTCGAGTAGTAGTACGCCGTCGTGAGTAACCGCTCCAACGGCGGCAGCCGATCCCGCAGCTCGAACGCCTTGGTGAGTGCTGTCTTGATGCGGGACTGCTCGGCAAGCGTGTTGCTCAGGATCACACCCTGCTTCCGGTAGGCCATCGCGAAGTTGCTGTCTACTCCAATGGCCTGCTCCAGCACCCGTACCGCCTGCCCGGCGTCGCCCTGATCGTCAAGTTGTTCGGCGCGGGTGTACAAACGCAGAGCTTCCAGCGAGGCCGTGGTGACCTGCGCCAGCGGCTCGGCTGATCGGATGCTCTTGAACGACTCGCCGATCCGCCCCCGGAGCCTCTTGGACAGCCGATCCACCGCCGGAATCAGTCCCGCGGCGTCAGCCGCCGTCTCCCGCAGTGCCAGCAGCTCGGCACCGTCCGCCGCCCCGATCAGCCGCGCCGTGACGACGTAGCCGCTGCCCAGCACGCCGACGTCGCCACCCAGCACCGCCTTCACGCCCTCCCGTTGGGCGATCTCCCGTCCTAGCGCGGCATCCACCACCGCTGTGTCCGGCCGGCCCATCCGCTTGAGCACGCCTTGAATGGCCGCGGCGTCCATGAGCTTGACCACCGGCGACTGCGACAGGTCGACGCGCAGCGCCTGCGTCACGGAAGGAGCGATGTTGGCGTCCGGTGTGCGATCCGCGAATTCCGCCACGATCAAGAGGCCCCGCTGGTCCAGCACGCCGCTTGCCACCAGCGTCCCCACCGGCCCGATGCCAAGCAGCCTCATCGCCATGTACCCGCCGGCCACGACCGCCAGGCCCGCAAACGCGAGTCCGCCCCCGAGGATCGCCTTGCGCCACGTGAAATGCCGCTCCAGCCCCACCGGCGTCGTAACGCGCACGCCCGTCATGGTCGCCATCGCCCGCTGCCGCTCGCGGCGCCCAGTGAGCAACATGATCGGCAGCCCCACTACCAGCAGCCCGATCGCCCCATAGAACACCCAGTCCGGCAACCCGATCAGCTGCACCGCGGCGTACACGATCGCCAACACCCCCACCGAGGCCAGCCCGAACAGCCCCGCCACGCGCACCGGATGCGCTTTGGCGGCCGCCTCTGCCGCGCTGACCGCCAGGACGGGTTGGGTGCCCGTGGGGGTCATCCCCCCGGTCGGCGTCACCATGGCCTCGAACTGCGCCCGCACCTCCTCGGCCTTCTGCCACCGATCCGCCGCCTTCTTCGCCAAACACCGCATGATCACTTCGTTCAACCCGGGCGGCACCGTGTTCCGATGGCGAGTCACCGCCTCCGGCGCCTCCGTCACATGCATGGACAGCACCGCCTGCGCGTTGGGCCCGGTGAACGGCGGCCGCCCGCACAGCATCTCGTAGCCCAAGGCGCCCAGCGCATAGATGTCGGCCCGATGATCCACGTGGGGGTCGGCCACCGCCTGCTCCGGCGCCATGTAGGCCGGGGTGCCCAGCGCCACGCCGAGCGAGGTGAGTGACGAGGCGCCGGTCGAGGCGCTCACCGCCTTGGCCACCCCGAAATCGGTCACCACTGCGTGGTGGCCCGAGAGCAGCACATTGTCCGGCTTGATGTCCCGATGCACCACGCCTTCGCCGTGCGCGTAGGCCAGCGCGTCCGCAACATCCCGGAGAATCCGAGCCGCCTCACCGATCGGCAACTCGCCCTCGCGGGCCAGCTTGGCGCGCAACGATTCACCCTTGATGAACGGCATTACGTAGTAGAGCAGATCGCCGGAGGCGCCGGCCGTGAGCAGGGGCACCACGTGGGGGTGCTGCAATCGGGCGGCCAGCTGGATCTCCCGCTCGAAGCGCTCGACGTTGACGCCAGCGGCCATCTCGGGTGGGAGCACCTTGATGACGACGTTCCGGCCGAGCCGGACCTCCTCCGCGAGAAAGACCCGGCTCATGCCCCCACCGCCCAGTTCCTTCTCGAGGCGGTACGCGTCCCCGACGACCCCTTGGAGACGGGACAGGAGGTCTGCTGCTTCGTCTTTCCCTTTGCCTCGCTCGCGCTTGGGCGTCATCGCTTCTCTCCCACCAGTCGCGCCAACCGCGCCTTCACGTCCCGCACCAGCGGCTGCAGCTCGGGGTCCGCGTCCTTCCACAACTCGACAAACCGGTTGTAGTAGTCGATGGCCTTCTGCCGGTCACCCTTGGCTTCGTGCAGCTCGCCCAGTCGCTTGAGTGAGCGAGCCATCCAGTGGGCGTCCGAGGACAGCCGGTTGCCAGCGGTCTCGAGGTAGCGCGCATAGTAGGCCGCGGCCGAATCGGCATCACCGCCGCGGTCATACGCGTCGGCGATCTCGATGAGATCGCACAGGGCGCATTGGGGATTGTCCCGCCGTATGGCCTGCAGGGTGGCCACGGCCTCGCGATACTGCCCCCGCAGCGCCGCCATGGCGGCTTCCGTGCGTCGCTGGCCATCCCGGACGTCCGGCAGCCCCCGTAGCGACTCTTCCAGTCCTGCGACCAGTTCCTCCACCACCCGCTGGGCCCGCTCTGGCCGCTCGACCAGGAGAAAATCGCCGATGAACCGCGGGTAGCGACGGTCGGCTACCCGGCGCCGGCCCACCAGCTCCAGGTTACGGCGCCACGCTTGCTCCACCCGCGGCGCCCACGCTTTCCGGTCCTGGGCGAACCAGATCTGCCGCTCCAGCGCGTCCAGCTCGATCAGGAAATCCCGGTCGGCCGCTGACAGGCCGGTCCGCTGCGCATTGCGCCGAATCGCCTCGGCCCGGAGACGGGCAGCTTCCGCGAGCTTGCCCTCGAGCGCGGCCAGGTCGCTGAGCTGGTTGTAGGCCCACACTTCGATCACCGGCTGACCGATCCGCGCCTCCTCCGCGACGCGTTTGACCTCGTCCCATTGCATCCGCGCGGCCGCCAGGTTGGCACGCCACTGAGGCACGTTCGCGCTGGTGGGGAACCGCTCCGCGAACAGCTTGAGAATGGTGTCCGCTTCGGCCAGTTGTCCCTCCTCCTGCAGATCACTCAGCAAACCGACATACGTGATGCCACCCGCGACGTTCTTGTCGATCGCCGCACGTCCCGCCGCGTCGCGCTCGGCAAACCGGCCGAGGTCCTGGTACTGCACGGCGAGATTGTTCCACGCGGTGCCGTCATTGGGGTACTTCTCGAGCAGCGCCAGGTACGACGTCACCGCCTTCTCGGGCTGATGCTCCGCTCGGCTCCAGTACATCGCCTCGACGTGATATCGCTCGCGATCGGACAGGCGATCCCGAAGGGCGTAGGCGCGGCGCAGCGCCGAGTCGCCGCTCGCCCCCATCTGGAACACCAGGTTCGGGTTGGTCTTGTACGCCCCCAGCCGTCGCCAGGCCATGGCGAACGTCGAGTCGCGCGCCACCGCCTCCTCCAGCAGGGCGATGGACCGACCGTAATCTCCCTCGTCCGCGACCTTCTGGGCCTGGGTGTACAGCCGCAGCGCCTCGACCGACTTGGTCGTCAGGCGCTCCAGCGGCGGATCGGCACGCACGGCGCGGAGCGACTCACCGATCCGCTCCCGCAGGTGGGCGGACACCTTCCCCACCGCCTTGAACAGGCCTTCCGAGCCCGAGGCCGGCTCGCTCACCGCCACCAAGGCCTCTCGCGTGCCCGCGGCCACCAGCCTCGCCGAGATGATGTAGTCGCCGCCAACCGGGCGGATCTCGCCCGCGACGAACGCCTTGATGCCTTCTCGGGCCGATAGCTCGGCGGCCAGCTCCGGCGTCAGGGCCTCGGCACTCGAGCGGCCCATGCGCACCAGCACCGCGGCCACCTGCGCCGGCTCCATGACGGTGACGATCTGAGACTGCGACAGCGCGATGCGCAGTAGATCGGTGACCGTCTTGCCGAGCGCGGAGTCCGGCGTGGCGTTCTCAAAATCCGTAACCAGGAGGCGCTCCTGCTCTTTGAGCACTCCCGACGCGACCAAGCTCCCCACCGGTCCGATGCCGAGCAGCCGCATCACCATGTAGACCGTCGCTACGAGGGCTAAGCCGGCGAACGCGAGGCCGCCGCCCAGGATCGCCTTCTGCCAGGTGAAATGCCGCTCCAACCCCACCGGCGTGGTCATCCGCACGCCCGTCATGCTGGCGATGGCCCGCTGCCGCTCCCGCCGCCCCGTCAGCACCATGATCGGCAGCCCGATCCCCAACAGCGCAATCGCCGCCCAGAACACCCAGTCCGGCAGCCCGATCAGCTGCACCGCGGCGTACACGATCGCCAGCACCCCCACCGAGGCCAGCCCGAACAGCCCCGCGACTCGCACGGGATGCGCCTGGGCTGCCGCCGCTGCCGCCCCTGCCGCTCCTGCCGCCAGGACGGGTTGGGTGCCGGTGGGGGTCATCCCCCCGGTCGGCGTCACCATGGCCTCGAACTGCGCCCGCACCTCCTCGGCCTTCTGCCACCGATCCGCCGCCTTCTTCGCCAAACACCGCATCACCACTTCGTTCAGCGCCGGCGGCACCGTGTCCCGGTGCTTCGTCACCGGTTCCGCCGCTTCGGTCACATGCGCACTCAACACGGCCTGCGGATTGGGACCCGTGAACGGCGGCCTTCCGGTCAGCATCTCGTAGGCCAACGCGCCGAGCGCGTAGATGTCCGCCCGGTGGTCCACGTGCGGGTCCGCCACCGCCTGCTCCGGGGCCATATAGGCCGGAGTCCCCAGCGCGACGCCGAGTGAGGTCAACGACGACTCGCCGGTCGAGGCACTGACGGCCTTGGCCACGCCGAAGTCGGTGACCACGGCATGATTGTCCGACAGCAGTACGTTGTCCGGCTTGATGTCCCGATGGATCACGCCCTCGCGATGGGCATAGGCGAGGGCGTCGGCCACATCGCGGAGAATGCGCACCGCTTCGCCCACCGGCAGCTCGCCTTCCCGCGCCAGCTTGGCCCGGAGCGCCTCGCCCTTGATGAAGGGCATGATGTAGTAGAGGATGTCCCCGGCCGACCCGGCGGTGAGCAGGGGGACCACGTGCGGATGCTGCAGCCGGGCGGCGAGCTGAATCTCGCGCTCGAACCGCTCGACGTTCACCCCGGCGGCCATCTCCGGCGGGAGCACCTTGATGACCACCTTGCGGCCGAGCCGCACCTCCTCCGCGAGAAAGACGCGGCTCATGCCCCCGCCGCCCAGCTCCTTCTCCACCCGGTAGGCGTCCGTCACGGCGTCCTGAAGCCGCGCCCGGAGGTCGGACCCCTGACCCTTCCCCCTTCCCCGTTCCCCCTTCCCCATTATCGCTTCTCTCCCGCCAGCCGCGCCAACCGCGCCTTCACGTCCGTCACCTGAGACTGCAGCTCGGGATCCGCATCTTTCCAGAGGTTCACGAATTCGCTGTAGCGCGCGATGGCTTGCTCGCGCTCGCCCCGCTGCTCGTGCAGCTCGCCGGCGCGCCTGAGCATGGCGGGCCGCCATTCGGGGTCCCACAGCCACCGGTAGAAGTCCGGCGTGTCCAGACCACGTTGGTAGGCCGCCAGAGCGGAATCAGTTCGCGCCATAGCTTCATATGCCCGGCCCAGCTGATAGAGTCCGCATGCTGGGCAGCCGACCTCCGACGCGAAACGCTCGAACGCCCGAGCCGCCCCCGCCGGGTCCTTCTCCGCCACCGCGAGATCGCCCTCGGCGTTGTATCTGAACGGATCGCGGCGCAGGTCTTCTGGGACCACGCGTTCCCACTCGCGCATGAGTGTCTGCGCCTTGTCCGCTCGCCCGGAGACGGCGTACGCGCTGATGAGGTCCAGGTAGGGGCGGTCCGTGGCGGGGATCTGGCCCAGCGGATACCGCTGCAACGCGTCGTCCAGCGCCTCGACCCCACGCTGCGGGCGATCGCGGTAGAAGGTCTCCCACCGGGCGCGGCCGATGGCGATGCCGAGCGCCTGGCTCAGGAAGCCTCGGTCTCGCTCCGTCCGCTCCTGGCGATCGAGCAATTCCCCCGCCTGCGCCAGCTTCCCACGCACCCGGAGCAGGTCGGCCGAGGAGCCAACTCGACGACGTTCCCACGCCAGGACCCCGCGCCCGGCGTCGCTCATTTTCTGAATCTGCTCGGCCGCGCCGGCATAGTCTTGCCGATCGAAGGCGAAGAATGCCTTGGCCGAGTAGGCGTTGGGATTGTTGGGCAGCTTGCGTTCGAACGCGTCCAGCGTCGCCATCGCCGCACCCAGCTTGCCCTCGGCCACCTCCACCGTCGCCAGATTACTGAAGTGCTGCCACACCGAGCTGTCGGACGACACCAGGGCCTGTTTGTACAGCGATTCGGCCACCACCCACTGGGCCCGGTCCGTAGACAGCTGATTCGCCAGGTTGTTGAGGGCCACCCAACTGGTGGGATCCACATCCAGTGCGGATCGGTAGGCCGCGATGGTTTTCGCCTTGTCAAACTCCACGCTTTCGTGATAGTACGCCTCGGCTAGATACTGCTCGAGGGCGGGCAACCGCTCGCGATGGCGGAAGGCACGGGTCGCGGCGTCTTGGACCCGGGACCGCTCACCGCCCGCGTTGTCCAACACCACCGCGAGGCGTCGGTACGCCATGCCGAACGTGCTGTCGATGGCCACGGCCTGCTGCAGTAGATCGATGGACCGATCGTAGTCGGCGGCATTCTGGGCTTCCACCGCCCGACTGTACAGGCGCAGCGCTTCGAGCGAGCTGGTGGTCACCTGCTCCAGCGGCCGGCTGGCCCGAATGGACCGGAACGAGTCGCCCACTCGCTCGCGGACCTTGGCCGAGAGCCGGTCGAGTGCCTGGAGGATGCTGCCGTCGTCGGGGGCAGTCTCGCGCATCGCGACCAATTCCGAGCCATCCGAGGTCGCGATCACCCGTGCGGAGAGCGCATACTCCCGCCCTACGGTCGCGACGTCGCCGAGGACCATAGCTGGCAGGCCCTCGCGCTCCGCGATCTCGCGGGCGAGTTCCGGCGTAATCGAGGCGGTGGCGGGGCGGCTCATGCGCCGCAAAACGGCCGCGACGTCCTGGCGGGTCATCACCCGCAGCACCGAGGATTGCGCCAGATCAATACGAAAGGCCTCGGACAGCGACGCGCCGAGCGTGGAGTCGGTGGTCCGGTTCTCGAAGTCCGCCACCAGCAGCCGTGCGCGCTCGGGCAGACGCCCGGAGGCCACCAGGGTCCCGACCGGGCCAATGCCCAACACGCGCATCGCCATGTAGCCCCCGGCGACGATCGCCAGGCCCGCAAACGCGAGTCCGCCCCCCAGGATCGCCTTGCCCCAGGTGAAATGCCGCTCCAACCCCACCGGCGTGGTCATCCGCACGCCCGTCATGCTGGCGATGGCCCGCTGCCGCTCCCGCCGCCCGGTGAGCAGCATGACCGGCAGCCCCACTACCAGCAGCCCGATCGCCCCATAGAACACCCAGTCCGGCAACCCAATCAGCTGCACCGCGGCGTACACGATCGCCAACACGCCGACCGACGCGAGCCCGAAGAGTCCCGCGACCCGCACCGGATGCGCTTTGGCAGCCGCCGCTGCCGCCCCTACCGCCGGGACGGGTTGAGTGCCGGTGGGGGTAATTCCCCCCGTCGGCGTCAGCAAAGCGTCCAAGTGAGGGATCAGCTCGTCCGCCTTCTGCCAGCGGTCCGCCGCCTTCTTCTCCAGGCAGCGCATGATCACGCTGTTCAACGACTCCGGGACCGTAGTGCGATGCTTGGTCGCCGGCTCCGGGGCCTCGGTCACGTGCATCGAGAGCACGGCTTGGGCGTTGGGCCCGCTGAAGGGCGGCCGGCCACACAACATCTCGTAGGCCATGGCCCCCAAGGCGTAAATGTCCGCCCGGTGATCCACATTGGGATCGGCCACGGCCTGCTCCGGCGCCATGTAGGCCGGCGTCCCGAGGGCGACGCCCAGCGAGGTCAGGGATGACTCACCGGTAGATGAGCTGACCGCCTTGGCCACGCCGAAGTCCGTGACCACCGCGTGGCCTTCGGAGAGCAGCACGTTGTCCGGCTTGATGTCCCGGTGGACCACGCCGTGGCGGTGGGCGTAGGCCAGGGCGTCGGCCACTTCCTTGAGAATCCGGACGGCCTCGCTTACCGGCAGTTCGCCCTGCTTGGCCAGACGGGCGCGCAGCGACTCGCCCTGAATGAACGGCATCACGTAGTAGATGAGATCGTCCTTGGAGCCCGCGCTCAGGAGCGGGACCACGTGTGGGTGCTGCAGCTTGGCGGCGAGCTGGATCTCCCGCCGGAACCGCTCCACGTTGACCCCGGCAGCCATTTCGGGCGGCAGCAGCTTGATCACCACTTTGCGCCCCAGCTCCACCTCCTCCGCCAGGAACACGCGCGACATGCCCCCACCGCCTAGCTCCTTCTCGACACGGTAGCTGGCGCCCAGGGCCGACTGAAGTCGATCGCGGAGATCGCTCATCGCGGTCCCCCTTCCCCGGCCAGCCTCGCCATCCGTTGCTTCACGTCCCGCACCAATGGTTGCAGCTCGGGATCGGCGTTCTTCCACAGATCCGCGAACCGGCCGTAGTACTCCGCCGCCTTCTCCCGGTTGCCCTTCGCCTCGTTTAGCTCGCCCAGCCGGCGGAAACCGATTGCCAACCAGCTGTCGTCCACCCCGAGCCGTTGTCCCGGCGTTTCCAGGTACCGCTGGAAGTAGGCGAGCGCGGAATCCGCGTTGCCGGCCCGGTCGTACGCATCGGCCAGCGTGGCGAGATCGCAGAACGGGCACTCCCGGTTGTCTTCCCGCACGGCTCGGAGGAGCGCCACCGCTTCCGGCGGACGACCTTCCGCCAGCGCCATCGCCGCCCGAGCCCGACGCGCGTTGTTACGCGACCCGGGGAGCTCGAGGAACCGCTGGTCCAAGAGCGACTCGAACTCGCCCAGCAGCTGCCGCGCACGTTGCGGCCGGCCCGCCAGCGCGAATAACCCAACGAACTGCTGGTAGCGGCGATTGAGCGGCGCCACGTTGGCCGTGAACCGGCGATTCCGCTGCCACAGTTCCTCCAGGCGCCCCGCGAATCTCGACCGATCCTCCGCGAACCAGAGCTGGCGCGCCACTCGGTCAAGCTCGATCCGGAAATCCCGGTCCTCGGGCGTCACGTCGAACCGCGGCGCATTCGTGCGGATCGCTTGCTCCCGGAGGCCGTCGGACTCGGCAAGTCTGCCCCGCAACTGCGCCACGGACGCCCGCTGGTTGAAGGCCCACACGTCGAGCGTCGGGTGGTCCCGGCCCGCCATCTCCGCGATCCGGGCCACCTCGTCCCAGTCCATGCGGTCGCCCGCAAGGGCAGCCCGCGCTTGCGGGATTTGTGGGCTTTCCGAATACCGCGTCGACCACTGCTCCAGTACCGTGTCGGCCACGGCCAGTAGTCCTCGAGTCCGCAGGCTCCCAAAGAGGTTGCCATAGGCGTTGGCAGATGCCTGTCCCGTGGCAATCGCCCGGCGGTAGGCGTCGTCGCGCTCGGCGAACCGGCCCAGGGCCGCATAGTCCAGCGCGATGTTGTTAAGCGCCGCGGGGTCATCGGGGTACTTCTCCAGCAAGGCAAGGTACGATGTGACCGAGCGCTCCAAATCCCCCTCGACGCTGCTCCAGTAGATTGCCTCCACGTGGTAGCGCTCACGCTCCGAAAGTCGGCTGCGCAGGGCGTAGGCCCGTCGCAGGGCGGCGAGGCCCTCGTCGCGCATTTCGCCCACCAACTGAGCGTTCGAGGACATGTAGGCGCCCATGCGGCGCCAGGCCATCGCGAACGTGGAGTCCCGCGCCACCGCCTCCTTGAGCAGCGCCACCGCCCGCCGGTAGTCACCGCGGTTTGCGACTTCGGAGGCCTGCGTGTACAACCTGAGCGCCTCGAGGGAAGTCGTGGTGAACCGCTCGAGCGGCGGGTCCGCCCGCACGGTTCGGAGTGACTCGCCAATCCGCTCGCGGAGCCGACCCGAAAGCCGGTCCACCGCATGGATCAGATCGTTCGGGCTGGCCGCGGTCTCGCGGGCCGTCGCCAACGCCTCTCCCGTGGCTGCCGCGACCACGCGTGCCGACACCACGTAGCCGGCGCCAACCGGCCGTATGTCACCGGTCACATAAGCCTTGATCCCCTCTCGCGCGGCGATCTCCGAGGCCAGCTCCGGCG
>Ga0209641_10000313_pt1 | contig 43992 bp, 36 predicted proteins | sample RifCSP16_1_FD_184022 | JGI IMG/M metagenome (GOLD analysis project Ga0209641, IMG submission 184022) | Soil microbial communities from Rifle, Colorado - Rifle CSP2_sed 16_1 (SPAdes) (version 2) | ecosystem: Environmental > Terrestrial > Deep subsurface > Rock core/Sediment | place: Rifle... | reverse complement strand
AGTACATCAACAGGAGGGCACTTGCTGCCATTCAGGCCAAGGTGGGGATGATGGAGGCCTTTCTCGGGGGTCGAGCGGATCTGTTGCTCATGTGTCCGAACTGCCGGGCCGTCAAGGCGATGATGGAGGTGCAGAAGGGGTGGGAGCCGTGATCGGCGACCGGGAGATCTCCGGGTTCCGGCGGGGATACTATGAACTCCTGTCCCAACTCTTCATGGAGGCACCCAAGGAGCCTCTCATCGAGGTTCTCGGCCGAGACCTGGAGGGGCGAATAGAGGCTGCTCAGAATCTCAATCCCTCGCTGGCCAAGGGGTGGCAAGCCATCGGGTCATACCTGTCCGAGCATCGGGTAGACCCTGCCCGGCTTTGCGAGGCCCTCGCTGAGGAGCACACCCTCCTCTTCATCTCTCCGTGGGAGCCCGTCGTCTTCCCCTATGAGTCGTACTACATGGAGAGAGAACTCTTCGGTCCCTCTCTGGCCGAGGTTCGGGGATTCCTCCGGCGGGCCGGCCTCGAGACGAGGGAGGGCTTTACGGAGCCCGAGGATCATATCGCCTGCGAGCTAGAGATCATGGGACAACTGATCGCGAGGCAAGAGGTGGCGCAGGAGCCGCTAGAGGAGGAGCGATGGCTCCACCTCCAGGGGGAGTTTCTCAGGACCCATCTCCTCCCGTGGACGTTCCTCCTCTGTGACGAGCTAGAAAAGAGGGAAAAGGTTATATTTTACAAGGGGATCGCCAAACTGACCAGGGGGGTCATGGAGCTGGAGAGGGAGCTGATGGCTGGGTGGGGTCCTGCTGTCCCTCCCCGGCAGCCTGCCCGGGAGCGAGTCACCCGCTGGAAGGGACCGACCTTTGGCCCCCCAGAGATCGAGGGGACGGGCGAAGAGGGGTCAAAAAATACTTGACAAGAGGGGTCGAGTTTAGGGTACCTTAAGCTCAAAGATCTACCTGCATTAACCAGTCCGCTTTTCGTGGAATGAAAAGATGTCCAAGTCCTGTTTCCGCTCTTTCTTCCATCTGACGGTCTGAGCTTGCAACGGGAGTAGTGTAGCTATCTAGGAAAGGAGGCTGAGCGATGGTAGAGGGGTCGGTGAAGAGAATTGACCCTGCACGCCGTTTAGTGGTTATCGCCACCGAGGAGGGGAAGGAGGTTACCCTTCATCTCGGCAAAGGAAGCAACATCGAAGTCCCGGAGCCTGCCACCGGGGGCTTCATGACCGGTAGCTTTGAATACCTGAAAGAGGGCTATTGGGTCGAAGTGAAGTTCACCGAAGGTGACGGTGTCTGTCATTGTACCTCACTGAGTTGTCGCAGTTAGGGAAAGGACGGGGCGCTATGGGCGAACGGAAGGAAAGCGCAGGGGTTCAAGGCGGGAGGAGGAGCTTCCTGAAGGGGCTCCTGACGGGAGCGGGGGTCGCCGTCGCCCTTGGGATGGTACCGAAGAAGGCTGCGGCCCGGAAGAAACCGGGAGTCCCCGATCCGATCCTCTACCGCCGGACTGAAGATGTTGAGAAGTACTATCGGACCCTTTACAGGTAGGAGGGATGGGGATGACGCTACGGAGAGTTCGAGAAAGCGAAACACTCCGAAGTTCCCCGGTCGAGACACTGAACCCCTTGATGGACCGCCGGAAGTTTCTGAAGTCGGCTGGTGTCGGGCTCGGAGTCGGGGCAGCCGGTTCCTTGGTTCCGAACCCCATCTTCCGGGAGGCCTCTGCAGCAGCGGTCGAGGCACCCAAGCTTGCGCAATACAAGACCATCTGCACCAAGTGCGCGGTCGGGTGCGGCCTGATCGGCGAGGTCAAGGACGGCGTCTGGGTGAGCCAGGAGCCTTGGTTCGAGCACCCCATTAACCAGGGAAGCCTGTGTGCCAAGGGCGCCGCAGCGAGGTCGGCTGTCATCAGCGACAAGCGACTTCGCTACCCGATGAAGCTCAGCGGCGGGAAGTGGCAGCGGATTTCCTGGGACCAGGGCATGTCCGAGATCAGCGCGAAACTCCTGGAGCTCCGGAAGAAGTATGGGCCGGATGCGCTCCACATCAATTTCTCTGCCCACTTCTCCAACGAGCATGGCTACGGCATCCGGAAGTGGGCGGGGATGTGGGGGACCAATAACGTCGACTTCCAGGCTCGTATATGACACTCGACCACTGTGGCCGGTCTGGCCAACGTGTTCGGGTACGGGGCAATGACCAACTCTCAGAACGACATCCGCAACAGCCGGAGCGTGATGATCATCGGCATGAATCCGGCTGAGAACCACCCCATCTCCATGCAGCACATCCTGACCGCCAAGGAGGTCAACCGGGCCGTCATCATCTCGGTGGACCCGCGGTTCACCAAGACGTCTGCCTTCGCCAACATGTATGTCCGGATCCGCTCGGGGACCGATATTCCCTTCATCTTCGGGCTGATCAACATCATCCTGGCCAAGGGCTGGGAAGACAAGAAGATGATCAACGAGCGCACCTACGGCTTTGAAGCGCTCAAGACAGAGGTGGCCAAGTACGACCCGGATACCGTCGCGGATATCACCGGGGCGTCCAAAGAGGAGCTGTTCCGGGTGGCGAAGGCCCTGGCCGAGAACCGCCCCGGCACTGTCATCTGGGCCATGGGCGGCACCCAGCACAGCAACGGAACCGCCGTGGTGCGCAGCTACTGTGCCCTGCAGCTCGTCCTGGGGAACATGGGGAGGCCGGGCGGCGGGTGCGATGTGTTCCGCGGCCACGACGGCATCCAGGGCGTCACCGACGTCGGCGGCGGCCCCGAGCACCTGCCCGGCTACTACGGCATAGCGGAGAGCGCCTGGAAGCACTATTCTAACGTGTGGGACGTGCCGTACGAGTGGCTCGTCTCCCGCTTCAAGAGCAAAGAGATGATGGAAAAGCCCGGCTTCACCGTGGCCCGGTGGTACGAGGGGGTGCTGCTCGATCCGAAAGAGCTCGGCCAGGACACCAACATCAAGGCGGTCTTCTTCATGGGCCACTCCACCAACTCGATGCAGCAGATGGACCGGGTCAAGAAGGCACTGGAGAAGGTCGAGCTGATCGTGGACTTCGACCCTTTTGTCACCAACACCGCGGTCCTGCCCGACAGGACGGACGGGATCTATATCATGCCGGCCGCCACCAACTACGAGCAGCCCGGCTCCGCTACCAACACCAACCGTGACCTCCAATGGCGACAGAAGGTCGTGGATCCGATCTGGGAGGCCCGGACGGACCTGGCCATCATGATCGACCTCGCCGAGCGGCTCGGCTTCAAGAAGCAGTTCATCCACAACTTCAAGAGGGACTGGCGGGGGGTCCCCGCCAGCATGAAGGAGGTCAAGGCGCTACCCGATCAGACGGTGGAGGACGTCCTGCGCGAGATTAACTCGGCGTGCCTCTCGATCGGCTACATCGGGCAGACGCCCGAGCGCCTAAAGCGGCAGCAGCAGTGGGCCCACGTCTTCGACATCAAGACCAAGAAGGCGGAGGGCGGCCCGGTGGACGGCGAGCAGTGGGGCCTACCGTGGCCGTGCTGGCACGACAAACACCCCGGCACGCACATCCTCTACCGCCTCGACACCCCCGCCTCCAGGGGCGGGGCCGGGTTCCGTGCGGTTTGGGGACCCAAGGCGCCCGACGGCGAGACCATGCTCGCGTCCGACGGGGCGGCGCCGGTCGGCGGTCCCAACGCCGGCTATCCCGCCCAAAAAGAGTACGCGACCGACCTGACGCAGGAGCCTATCAAGCAGGCCCTGGCCGAGGGGCGGAATCCATACGGTAACGGCCGGGCCCGGCTCAACGCCTGGAACATCCCGGATCCGGTGCCCACGCACCGTGAGCCTATCCACAGCCCGCGGCCGGACCTGATCGCCAAGTGGCCGACCTACGACGACGTGAAGGAACACTACCGCGTCCCGCAACCGTACAAGAGCATGCAGAAGCCCGACTGGGTGAAGAAGTACCCCATCATCCTCACCACGGGGCGGATCGTCGAGCTCGAGGGGGGCAGCGCCGCGGAGCGGAGCTCCTGGTGGCTGGTCGAACTGAACCCCGAGATGTACGTCGAGATCCACCCCAAGCTGGCCAATGATCACGGGATCAAGCATGGCGACTGGGTGTGGATCGAGACGCCGGAGGACATGGACGACAAGCCCAGCCGCATCAAGGTCAAGGCCAAGGTGACCCGCCGGGTCGGCCCCGACACCGTCTTCCTGCCCTACCACTGGGGCGGTGTGTTCGAGGGCAAGTCGCTCGCCGACAAGTACCCGGAGGGGACGGCGCCTTACAGCGTCGGTGAGTCGGCCAACACGGTGACCACCTACGGCTACGACCGGGTGACGCAGATGCAGGAAACCAAGACGACCCTTTGCCGGATCAAGAAGGCCTGAAAGGGGGTGTGAGTTATGGCCTTAACGACCGCTCGGATGAAGTTTTACATCGACGTCAAGCGTTGCATCGAATGCGGCGGCTGCGAGGTCGCGTGCAAGAACGAGAATAACGTCCCGCAGGGCATAGCTCGCATCCGGGTCGTCACGGTGAACGAGGGGCAGCCGGGGGAGACCAACATCGCCGTCCCCTGCATGCACTGCTCCAAGGCACCGTGCGTGGCCGTCTGTCCGGTGGACGCCCTGTACCATCGGCCGGATGGAATCGTCCACGTCAACAAAGAGACCTGCATCGGGTGCGGGTACTGCCTGTATGCGTGTCCCTTCGGGGCGCCGCAATTTCCCAAGGAAAGCGCCTTCGGGGCGCGGGGCGTCATGGACAAGTGCACCTACTGCGCCGGCGGGCCCGACGAGCCCTTCTCGGAGAAGGAGCGGCGCTCTTACGGGTCGAACCGGATCGCCGAGGGGAAGCTGCCCATGTGCGCCTCGGTCTGCTCCACCAAGGCGCTGATCGCAGGGGACGCCGAAGAGGTGGCCAAGGTGGTGCGCGCCCGCGTGGCCGCCCGTGGCTCTGGCGGCGGCGCCTGGGGATGGGAGACCGCATATCCGGCAGGCCCCCGCTTCTAGCGCGCCGACGGCAGGAACCTCGTTCGGCACGGGAGTCAACGGGATCCCCACCGGCGCCCTTGGTCGCCGGTGGGGATTTCATCTTTAGGAGGGATAGCGATGCCACCGCAAATGCCCTCGCTGGAACAACTGGAACCGATCATCCTGGTCACCTCAAAGTGGGGGGCCAGTTTTCACATTCCCTGGTATCTCTTTCTCGGAGGAATGGCCGGAGGAACCCTTTTGATCGCAGCCCTGGCGGACCTGCTCGGGGCAAAACACGAGCGATACCAAGCCCTCTCTCGCATCGCGGCCTATATCACCCTCCCGATTACCATCGTAGGAGGCTTGGCCCTCACCTTTCACTTGGGGAAACCCGAACGAGGAATCCTCTTCCCGCTCTTCATGAGCAACTACCGATCCTGGCTGACCATCGGTGGCTGGATCATCGCAGCCTTCTTCCCTCTCGCCGTGGCATATGCCGTCCTCTGGTACTTTCGGACGGGAAGGGCCCCGCGCCTCATCGTGGCGATCCTATCCATTCCGGCGGGCATCGGGATGGCTCTGTACACCGGGTTTCTCATCTCAGGGACGTGGTCAATCCCTGGGGGCTACTGGTTCAGTCCCCTCTGGGACACCAGATACATCCCGGTGCTCTTTCTCATCTCCGGTCTCTCGACGGGGCTTGCCGGATGCGGGTTGGTCGCCCTCGCGGTGGACCACTTCCGGCCCTCCGGCGTGCTCAGGAGAGAGCTCGGCGGGGCGAGCGAGACTGCCGGGACCCTCAGCCTCCTCGATACGTTGGTCATCATCGCGGAAGGGAGCTGGATCTATCTGATGCTCGCCGCCTTTGCGGCCGGTGACGTCGGGCAGAAGCTCGTATATGGGGTGCTGACCAAAGGCGACCTTGCTCCCTGGTTCTGGTGGGGGGTCATCGCCTTAGCCCTGGCGCTCCCCTTCCTGGCCAGTCTCGTGGAAGTCCTACTCGTCAAGGTCATTCGCGTTCCAGCGGACTGGCTCCTGTACGTGAAATTCGTGATGGTCCTCGTCGGTGGGCTCCTCCTCCGGTACGTCATCGTCTGGGGAGGCGAGATCAGAAAACCCCTCCCCTTCCCACCCTTCAACGTCTACTAGCCGGGGGAATCATGTGGGCACCTACCGATTCAAGGCAGGACGATTCGAGAGTCTGGACAAGGGGGTCGTCACGGAACGGCCCCTGACCATCCTCGTGAATGGTCAAGAACTTGCCACGATGATGAGCACTCCGGTCAAGCTGGATTGCCTCGTGGTGGGGTTTCTCTCCTTCGAAGGGATCATCCGGGATCTTGCCGACATCACCTCCCTCGAGATCCACGAAGAGATGGGCCTGGCCGAGGTCACCCTCGCCAGGCCCTTCACCCCCCCGGTCCGGCGTATCTTCACCTCGGGGTGCAGCGGGGGGATCACCTTTTCGCTGGCGCTCCAGCCATACCTCCCCCTCCTGTCTGAGGAGGTGCTCAAGCCGGAGCAGGTCTATCCCCTCATGCGCCAGCTCTTCGAGGCCTGTACCCTGTACATGGCGACCCGAGGGGTCCACGGGGCGGCCCTGAGCGACGGCGAGAAGCTGCTCATCACGGCCGAGGATGTGGGGCGCCACAACGCCCTGGACAAGATCATGGGCGAGGCGCTCTTGCAACAGATCCCGACCCGCGGGCGCATCCTCTTGAGCACCGGGCGTATCTCTTCCGAGATGCTCCGCAAAGGCGCCCACATGGGGACCCCCTTCATCATTTCGCGGACCTCGCCCACCTCGTTAGCGATCGAAGGGGCAAAGCAGCTGGGAATCACCCTGATCGGCTACGCCCGGGGGGACGGCTTTAATCTCTACACCCACCCGGAGCGGATCCTCTACACCCCCGCTGCCGAGCCCACCCCTGCCCGGTAATCCCATCTCCACCCCTTGATCCCTTTCTCCCTTCATCCCCCCTCTCTGACCCGTTGAGCTTTTGGCGAGATCTCTCTATACTGTCTGTATCGAGGGAGCATTCACCCAACATCGCGCCTCGGAGTTCTCCGTTGAAGCACGTCATCGTCGGGACCGCTGGCCATATCGACCACGGCAAGACCGCCCTGGTCAAGGCCCTCACCGGCATCGACACCGACCGGCTCAAGGAGGAGAAGGAGCGGGGCATCTCCATCGAGCTGGGCTTCGCCTTTCTCCGCCTCGAAGAGAGGATCACCCTGGGCATCGTCGATGTGCCTGGCCACGAACGGTTCGTCAAGACGATGCTGGCCGGCGTGGGAGGGATCGATCTGGTCATCCTGGTCATCGCCGCCGACGAGGGGGTGATGCCCCAGACGCGGGAGCACCTCCACATCTGCCAGCTCCTGGGCATCCGTCGAGGGCTCGTCGCCCTGACGAAGAAGGACCTGGTGGAACCGGAGTGGCTCGATCTCGTTCAGGAGGAGATCCGGACGTTTCTCGCCGGAACCTGCCTTGACGCGGCGCCGATCCTCCCCGTCTCTTCCCTCACCGGCGAGGGGCTCCGTGAAGTTCGCAATGCGCTCGCTTCACTTGCAGCCGAAATCCAACCGAGGCGAGGGGATGGAATCGTTCGCCTTCCCATTGACCGCGTCTTTACCATCCGTGGCTTCGGCACCATAGTGACCGGGACCCTCTGGACAGGCTCCCTTGCCATCGGCGACGAGGTGACCATCCTTCCGAAGGAGCTGCCTTCTCGGGTCCGGCGCCTCCAGGTCCATAATGAGAGTGTGGAGAAGGCCCTGGCCGGGCAGCGAACGGCGGTCAACCTCCCTGGGCTCGAGACCGACCAGATCGAGCGGGGCGACCTCCTCTGCCTCCAGGGTACCCTCCGGGTGAGCACATCCCTTGAGGCGACCCTTGCACTGCTGCCGGACGCCCCCAGGCCGCTCCACAACCGCGCTCGCGTCCGCTTTCATCTGGGGACGGCCGAGATCCTGGCCCGGGCCATCCTGCTCGATCGCGAAAAGGTGAACCCAGGGGAGGAGGCGTACGCCCATCTCCGTCTCGAGCAGCCCACGGCGGCCATGCCCCACGATCGCTACGTCCTTCGGAGCTACTCCCCTTCCACCACCATAGGGGGTGGGGTCATTCTCGATCCCTGCCCATCCCTCAAGCGACGCAGGCGCCCCGAGGTCGTCGCCCACCTCAAGATCCTGGAGCGGGGCTCATCGCGAGATCGTCTCCTGCAAATCTTGAAGAGCAACACCTCCCCCCTCTCTCCCTTGAGCCTCCAATCCCTGGCCGGTCTGGATCCCGAGGCCCTGCAGGGTGAGCTTCGAGAGCTGCTGACAGCCGGAAAAATCATCCGGCTTCCGGGGCGGGACGGAGAGGCTTACCTCCATCGGGAGATCTATGAGGATCTCTGCGGCACCATCCTGAGCCTGCTCAGGCAGTTTCATGCGCAGAACCCGCTGCGGGAGGGGATTTCCAAGGAGGAGCTTCGCAGTCGCCTGGCGCGAGGGGTTGCCCCGGCTCTGTTCACCCAGCTTTTGAACGACCTCACGGTGGCGAAAGAGGTGGTCCAGGATCGAGACCGAGTCCGCCTCACGGCGCACCGGCCCCAACTTTCGGCGGCAGAGGCGGCGCTCACCGAGCGCCTCGAAACCCTCTACCGCGCTGCTGCACTCCAGCCACCGACAGTGGAGGCGGCCTTCAAGGAGGCGGGTGCAGATCGAAGAGCCGCGCAGGCGGTCTTCTTCCGTCTGGTCGAACAGGGCACCCTTATCAAGATCACGGACGACCTGTATGTGCATCGCGACGCGTACGAACAGGCGAAGGCGCGCCTCCTCGAGTATCTGGCGCAGCATTCCTCCATCTCCGTTCCGACCTTCAAGGATCTGCTCGGCATCACCCGCAAGCACGCCATCCCGTACCTGGAGCACTTCGATCAAATCAAGCTCACCCGCCGCCAGGGCGACGACCGCGTCCTCTACGGCCGGTAACACCGCCGATGGAGTCCAGTGCCTAGTTTCCGGTTGACAGAAGGGTGGAAGATATACGATGCTTAGATGAGAGCGGGCTCGGGTGAAGGGTTTTTCCGCAGCCTGGCGGCAGGAGGTGTGATGTTCGGATTAGGGATTCCAGAGCTTTTGGTGATCCTGTTCATCGTCTTGATCGTCTTTGGGGCCAGCCGCCTGCCCGAGATCGGCAGCGGCCTCGGGAAGGCGATCCGAGGCTTCAAGGATGCCACGTCGGGGAAAGATGCCATCGATGTGACCCCCAAGGAAAAGAAAGAGGCGGAAGGAAAAACTGAGGGACAGAAGAGCTAAGCGCCACCCCCTTCCCCCGCTCGATCACCTTGCCGCACCGTCCAACGTTCTCCCTGACTGCTCCCTGGAGTATGTCTGGGGCAGGTCCGCAGGTCCGGGCGCCCCGTCGAGCCGGATCACGGGTGTAGGTCCCTGTGGGCGGGAAGGCCTCCCAGGCTCGTTGCGGTCTTGACGGCGCGCAGGACAGCTTCTACCACCATCTCAGCCCCGACCTGCCCCACGAGATTAGCATCCCCTTCCACCTGCCCGGTTGCCCACGCTCTCCGCCCGGGCCGCCTGGCACGCCCGGTACCCCATGGCCGCATCCGGTCGAGTCCGGGAATCCCCAATGCCCAGATCAAAGAGGATGGCCCCAGGGATCTCAGGGCGGTTGATCCCGACCTCTCCTTTTGATATCGTATCGACAAGGAGACGTACGGGTGTCCGGTGGATCTAGCGGACCTCACGCGTCCGACAGTGGCGTGGATCGCGGTGCGATCAGGGAGAGGGGTCGTGGTGAGGCATTCTGGCGAGGACATCGAGCGCGATTTCGAGCGGCTCCGCTCCACCATGATCGAGATGATGAAGTCCCTCTTCAACCGCGGCCGCCCCGCCCCCGTCCGGGGCTCGAGCTTTGCCCCGGCTATCGATGTCTTCGAGACGAGCTCGGCCGTCATCGTGTTGATGGAGATAGCCGGGACCGACCGGAAGGACATCGAGGTCCACCTCGACGGACAGCGCCTTCGGATTGCCGGGGCGCGGCGCGTGGCTGCTCCGGTCAACGCACAACGATGCCACCAGATGGAGATTGAATCCGGGCCCTTCGAACGATGGGTCTCCCTCGACTTCACCCCGTCCCGTGACGCCATCGAAGCGGTCTATCAGGACGGGTTCCTCCGTATCACCATCCCCAAGAGAGGGGATCCCAGCACCACGTCAGTACCTATTCTCACCGAGTAACCAGGTGTCCTAGGGAGACACTCCATGAGAGCGCAGGACACAGCCCAGAGTCCACCACCCGGCGGCGCTGCCCCGATTCCACGCGACCTCCCACTCCTACCACTCCGGGGAACGGTCCTTTTCCCGCACGTGATTCTTCCGATCCTGGTCGGGCAAGAAAAATCCATCCGCCTCGTTGACGAGGTGGTGGTGGGGAACCGGATGCTCGGGGTGGTGGCCCTCAAGGACCAAGAGACGCAGGATCCCCGCCCCGATGATTTATTCCCGATGGGGACCGCGGCGGTCATCGCCAAGATGATCAAGCTGCCCGACGGAACGATCAGCATCATGGTCCAGGGCCTCGAGCGGATCCGCCTCGGCCAGATGACGCAGACGGACCCGTACTTCCGCGCCACCGTCGTGCCGCTCCCCGATCACGAGGTACGAGACCAGGAGGTCGATGCGCTCGTACTCAATCTGCGCCGCCTCTTCCAGCAGGCGGTGGACCTCTCCCCCAACCTGCCGGCCGAGCTCGCCATCGTGGCGCTCAACATCGATGAGGGCGGGATGCTGGCCGATATGATCACCTCGAACCTGAACCTCTCGGTGGAGGAAAAGCAGGCGGTCCTTGAGATCACGGAGATCAAGCCCCGCCTGAGGCGCGTGACCGAGCTGCTCACGCGGCAGCTGGAGTCCCTCGAGCTCAGTCGCCAGATCCAGGACCAGGTCAAGGCGGGGATGGACAAGAGCCAGCGCGAGTACTACCTGCGCGAGCAACTCAAGGCGATCCAGCAGGAGCTGGGCGAGGGGGATGAGCGGACCCAGGAGGCGGAAGAGCTGCGCCGGCGGATCGATGAGACACCCCTGTCCACCGAGGTCCGAGAGGCGGCGCTCAGGGAGCTCGGCCGGCTGGCGCGGATGCCGCCCGCCGCGGCGGAGTACAGCGTCGTCCGGACCTACCTCGAGTGGCTCCTTGATCTTCCCTGGCTCAAGGGGACCGAGGACCGCCTGGACATCGCCGCCGCCGAGCAGATCCTGAACCAGGATCACTACGACCTGGAGAAGGTGAAAAAACGGATCCTCGAGTATCTGGCGGTTCGGAAGCTGAAGAAGGACATGAAGGGTCCTATCCTCTGCTTTGTCGGCCCCCCCGGCGTCGGCAAGACCTCCCTCGGCCACTCCATCGCGGCTGCGTTGGGCCGGAAGTTCATCCGCATCTCGCTCGGCGGGATCAGGGACGAGGCCGAGATCCGCGGCCACCGCCGGACCTATGTCGGGGCGCTGCCGGGCCGGATCATCCAGAGCATCCGGAAGGCGGGAAGCAATAACCCCGTCTTCATGCTGGATGAGGTGGACAAGATCGGAGCCGACTTCCGGGGAGATCCCTCGTCCGCCCTGCTCGAGGTGCTGGACCCGGAGCAGAACACGACCTTTTCGGACCACTACCTCGAACTTCCCTTCGACCTGTCCCGGGTGATGTTCATCGCGACCGCCAACATCCTGGATCCGATCCCTGCGGCGCTCCGGGATCGGATGGAGGTGCTCGAGCTGCCGGGCTACACTGACTCAGAGAAGCTCCACATCGCCAGGCGCTATCTGGTCCAGAAGCAGCTCGAGGCCCACGGGCTCACGGCAGCGCAGCTCACGGTCACCGACGACGCCATTCGCGAGATCATCAGCTCATACACGCGTGAAGCGGGGGTCCGAAACCTGGAGAGGGAGATTGCCGCCATCTGTCGCGCGGTGGCCAAACAGGTGTCAGAGGGGAGGACCGATCCCGTCATCGTCACCGCGGAAGATCTGCACCCCCTGCTCGGCCCGATCAAGTTCTTCTCGGAGGTGGCGGAGCGGACCGCTCAACCGGGCGTGGCCACCGGGCTCGCCTGGACGCCCACCGGAGGGGAGATCATCTTCGTGGAGGCCACGAAGATGCCAGGAAAGGGGAACCTGATCCTGACCGGCCATCTCGGCGAAGTCATGAAGGAGTCGGCCCAGGCGGCCCTGAGCGCCATCCGGAGCCGTTCTCGGGAACTCGACCTGGCCGAGGACTTCTTCCTGAAGCAGGACATCCACATCCACGTCCCCGCGGCAGCCATTCCCAAGGACGGACCGTCCGCCGGGATCACCATGTTTACGGCACTGCTCTCCCTCGTGACGGGACGGCCGGTCCAGAGCGAGGTGGGGATGACGGGAGAGATCACGTTGCGGGGGCAGGTCTTGCCGGTGGGTGGAATCAAGGAAAAGGCGCTCGCGGCGAAGCGGGCCGGTCTCAAGGCCATGGCCCTCCCCGAGCGGAACGCCAAGGACCTCGAAGACATTCGTGACGAGGTCCGGCAGGGGCTCGAGTTCCGGTTTATCAGGAGCGTCGACCAGATCCCGGAGATGGCCCTCGTCACGGAGGAAGCGCTGCTACCTCACGATGGCCGCTGACCCGGCCTGTAACGATCCCCCGTTGCTGTTGAGGAACCCGAGGAATTCGGCCACCACGCCCGGATCGTACCATCCCTTCCTGGCTTCCTCCTGCAACACCTGCGTGGCGTCGGCATGCGAGAGACTGGCCCGATAGGGACGGTCCACGACCAACGCATCGAACACGTCGACGATCTGCAGGATTCTGGCGGTGAGCGGGATGGACTCGCCCGCGAGACCGTCCGGATACCCGCTTCCATCCCACCGCTCGTGGTGGTGGCGAATGATCGGAAGGACCAGCCGCAGCGATCGCAGGGGTCGACAGATCCGCTCGCCGACCACCGGATGCAGCCGCATGATGCTCGCCTCTTCCGGCGTCAGAGGACCTGGCTTCAGGAGGATCGCCTCGGGAACAGCGATCTTGCCGAGATCGTGCAGATATCCGGCCCGACGGAGGGCCCTGAGATGATCAGAGGGGAGGCCGAGCTGCTGCCCGAGCTGGACGGCGTAATCGGACAGCCGTTCACAGTGCCCATGGGTTGAAGGATCCTTCGCCTCAACGGCCAGGGCCAGACTGACCAGAACCGCCTCCACGTTTTCCAGCTCATCGGTATACTGCTTGAGCTTCAGGAGGGAGCGGACCCGGGCATCCAGTTCCACCCGGTGGACCGGTTTCGTCAAGAAATCGTCGGCGCCGGCCTCGATTCCCCGGACCCGGCTCTCCAGTTCCCCGGCGGTCGTCACGATGATGATCGGGATCAGCCGGGTCTCCTCGCGCTGTTTGAGTTGTTTGCAGACCTCAAAGCCGTCCGGCGGCGGCATGTGTGTATCGAGGAGGATCAGGTCAGGGGGCGCCTGGGCCACCTGGGCCAGGGCCTCCCGACCATCTCTCGCCCGGATGACCTGGTAGTCGTGGACGGTGAGAAAGGCCTCCAGGAGGTTCAGATTCTCCTCCTGGTCATCCACCACCAGGATGCGAGGCTGTCGTTCCTCGGACAGACCCCTCATTGGCGCCCTCTCCGGGGGAGAAATTGCAAGAGCCGTTCCACACCTGGACACCCTCTCCGGGGAGACTTGCGCACGGCAGCGCGCAACTGTTACACTTGGCTCTCCGGAGGTGGAGGCGGAATGGGTCTGGTGGCTCTCCCGGTCTTCAAAACCGGAGGGCCTGCCAAAAGCGGGCCGGTGGGTTCGATTCCCACACGCCTCCGCCAGCTCTCCTCATTCGCCTTGTAGCGCTAAAGGGTCGCGTTGACAAGGAGTTTCCGACGCAAGCCGCGCACCAACCCCTCACTGGCAGGAGGCCTCGTGCTGCGTCGGCAGCGAAAGGTGCTTCGGAGAGGCGTGCTGTGCCGCGGGCGAGGTGGCAGCTTAGTGAGGCTCTTCGTTCGTCATGGACTGGATATATCTTCCGATCACCTGGCGCGTCGCTTCAGACAGCTCGAGAAACTCTAGTCCGGTGCGGTAAATCAGTTCGCGCTCCCCAGTGGGCAGCACGTGTGACCCGTGGACCACCGACCGGGCTACGCGGCACTTGAGCCGCAGTCGCTTTCCGAACAGGTCAAGGTCTAAGGAGGAGAGGGTGCCCGGGCGGACCACATGGGCATGTTCGATCAGCGAACCCCCTATACTGAGGTTCACGACCACTGCATCATAGATGGCCGTGACCCGGCCCTTGGCCTTTCCGCCCACGAGGAACCGGGCGTACTGCCGCCGCGTCGCCGACTTCTGGTCTCGGAGGTCGGCCTCTTGCTCCGGGGTAAGCAGCGTCTCAATCTCGGGGGACGCCTCTGCCGCCGCCTGTGCCTCGATTTCGGGGGGCGCCTGGGCGACGAACTGCACAATAGGCTCCTCGGGGGCCTCGGGGGGGAGTTGAACCTCGACCTCCCCGGCTGCTTCTGCGGAGACCTGGATTTCGACCGCCTCCGGCTCGTGAGCGGCCGATTGCGGCTCACCCCCGTCTGACACTTCGGCGACGAGTGGGACTTCCAACCCCGCCTCGGGTGCCTCTACCGGTGGCTCTGTCCGGACCTCGTCCGGCACTGGGTGGGCCGATTCCGCTTCGACCCCCGGTGGCGTCTCCACGGACGCTTGCGGCTGCACCCCTTCGGGAGCGGACTCGCGGTTAAACCAGTTCTTAACGCGTTTCCTTCGTCTTGCCACCAGAGCTCCTTACCCCTTTCGCTGCCTCCCATGCCGTCCCGAGGCGTCCATAGCTGTTAACCCTCGGTGGCCCCGTAGGAGCGGATGAGCGCCCCCAGTGATTGCTCGGCCCCCCGGGACAGGTGGCAGAACTGCAGCCCGGTCTCATAGTACAGGGCACCCCCTCCCCCCCTGCGGCTCACACGGCTGTGCACCACGCGGCACTCGACCGCCATGCGCTGATCGTCGATCTCTAGCTGGAGGAAGCAGGGGCTTCCAAGGGGAAGCATGCCCTGATGCTCGACAAGCGCTCCCTCCAGACTGAGATCGAGCACCTCGGCCTCCTGGAGCGCTGTGATCGCCGCAGTGACCCCGGAAACGCGAAAGCGCGGAGGCTTCCGCTTCTGGAGGTTCGCGCGCGGAGCTCGTCTCCGGTGTGCCTTTGTGATGACCCTCACCGCTGACCCCTTCTTACCTCAACTCACGGCCCCGCCTGCCCTCGGAGTATCGACCATCTATGCAATTATGTTGCCACCTGGGCCACTGCCGCAGTCCAGCCTCCCCTGTGAAAGGCGGGGGCCTCCTGGGGCGTGATTTCAGACCAAGGATCTCTCAGGCTCGGATACTTGTGGTGACGGAGATGTGGACGCGATCGCCCCCTCGGGTCAGTTCCGCGTATCCCGCTGACTCTCGTCCATCTCGACGGCGATGTTGAGGAGCAGGGTCTCCAGGTCTGTCTGAATGGTGCTCGGAAGCTGCGACGCGTCTCCGGCCGCGACGGGAACGAAGGAGAAGGACCCGCCTCGCTCGCGATGGGACGCCACCACGAGCGCGTTAAAGGCTCCCTCTCCTGTCTTTCCCGCGAACTCAGCGTGCACGACCCGACCCGAGTCAAACAGGATTGCCCCCTGGCCGGCCTTTAAGGAGAGGACGAGCCGCCCGGTCTTTCTGCCGATGGAGACGGCCTGGGTCACCTCCGTCAGATCCATGACCGCCAATGAACCCTGGAGGGTGGGCCCGGCTGCCGCCGCTCCGGGCTTCGTGGCCGCCTTCGGATCCGGGACGCGCGGCGGCCCAAGGCCCGGGACGCCACGAAGCCGCAGGTGAGTGTCGATGCGAGTCACAACGGTGGAGACGGGCAGGTTTTCCGGGAGGACCATATCCGCTTGAGTCTGGGTGGCGTGTGCCATCTGTGAGGTCCGATCGACCAAGAGGACGAACATAATTTCTTTGGTCGCAGGATCGGAGCGAACCGCTGTGCAGAACTCCGAGCCATACATGTCTTCGAACATAGCCTGGCTGATGATGAGATCTGGTCGGCGCTGCCGCAACATCGCCAGGGCGCGCGAGCCGCTCGGAGCCACCGAGACTTCGTATCCCGCGGCCCGCAGCGCCTTCTCGAAGCGGACGCTGCTGTCTGGATCGGCGTCAACGAGCAGCACCATTGGCATGGGATATCTCCCTCCCTTACACCCTCAGGAGGGCAGGGCCGTCTAGGTGACAATTGGCATGATGCGGCTCAAGAATAGCACATCCGGATGCTCTTCGGCTACCCTCTCTGCTCCAGAGGGGCCGCTCGAACCTCTCGGTGGGCAGATGGTGCATGCAGCGTGCCAGAGGTCATAGGGACCGCTGGGCTGGTGACGCCCATGCGACGCGGGTTTCCGGGGCCGGATTATTCATACAAGGCTTCGGAGGGAGGCGATCCGAACACTCAAGGTTCAGGAACCCCCGGCCGATTTCGAGCTGACCGATTCGAGGAGGAAACTGGCGAATGCCTCACAGAGGGGAGAGCGCGAGCGGTTCTTGTGATAAACCAGATAGAAATCGCGAGTGAGTTTGATGCCTTCGAGGGGGACAGTCCGAATTGTTCCCCGGTCCAGGTCGTCCTGGATGGCCCTGAGTGAAATCACCGAAGCTCCTGCGCCGCTCTTCACCGCCTGGCGGATGGCCTCCGTGCTCCCCAGCTCTGCCACTACCGTCAGGGCGCTGGAGTCGAGTCGTGCGACGTGAAGCGCATCCTCGAAGACCTTTCTCGAGCCGGACCCAACCTCTCTTAAGATCATCGGCTGTTCGACAAGCTCTTCCAGGGCGACGACAGGTTTGCTCGCCCAGGCGTGCCCAGGCGGCAAGGCGAGCACCAGTTCATCCTCCAAGAGCTTCAGGTAGATCAGCTGTCCGTCGTCAAACTTCGCTCCAACCGCGCCGAGCTCAACCGTCCCCTCCAGGACCCCCCGGACAATCTCCCGCGAGTCGCCGATCTTCAGCGTGATGGAGATCTCCGGGTACCGAGCCTTGAAGGTAGCCAACAGCGTGGGGAGGACGTACTCGCCGGGAATGTTGCTCCCGCCAATCACGAGGTGCCCCTTCAAGGAGCCTTTATACTCCTCCAGGGCCTGGATGGCCTGGTTCCTCAGGGCGAGGATCTGCTTGGCGTAACCGTACAGGAGCTCTCCCACCTTCGTCGGAAGCACCTCACGGCCCAGCCGGTCCAACAGCTTCACCCCGACAAACTCTTCAAGTACCTTGATGTGGCCGCTCACCGTCGGCTGGGTGAGATACACTGCCTCGGCGGCCCTTGAAAAGCTCTTGAGTTCGACGATCCTGCAGAAGACCTCTAGCGCGCGAATATCCATGGGACCCCCTCGGGGTAGCCCGTTCCCGAGCACTCGTTAGGCGCCACCTTCGCCACCGGCACCCAGCAGGTCACGGTAGAACGCCTCGTAGGCGTCGATTTCTCGCTCGCGGGAGAATTCCCTTTCGATCTTTGCCTGCGCCTGCCTGCCCAGGCGTCGCCTCATATCGGGATCGAGAATCAGACGCTCGGCTTTGCGTTCAAAGTCCTCTTCCGAGGAAAAGAGGAGACCATCCAGCTCATCCACAATGATCGATCGGTTCCCCTCGATATCCGAGGCGAGGACCGCCACCCCCCGACTCATGGCTTCAAGGAGGGCATTGGACATCCCGCCTTCCGAGAGAGAGGAGTTCACCACCACGTCCACGACCCGGAGCATGCTGCAGATCTCTTCGTGGGGAACCGCGCCGAGGTAGCGGGTCCATCGGTTGCCCGCAAGGAGGCTGAGCAGCCGCCTTCCCTCCTCTTCCTCCACGATGGGACCTGCGTAGACGGCGCGAACGTCTGGGTACCGGGTCTGAAGCCGGGCGAGCGGTGGAATGCAAAAGGGAAGATTCTTCACGCTACGGATTCCCGCCGGGAAGAAGAAGACCACATGCTGGGGCCCAAGCCCCCACTGCGACCGATACGTGTCGGTTTTGTCACCGCAGGCAACCGTTTGCCGAATTACCCGAATCTTTCCATCCAGGCATGGGACTTCCCGCAGCAGTTTGTTTCGGATGCTCTCGTGAAAGACGACAATGCCCTGTACTCGAGTCAGGATGTCCACCACCCTTTCGCGCCGCTCCGGATGAAACAGATCAATGTTGACATCGGTGCCGGTGATGGTCACCAGGGGTGGTACGTCATCCGCCTTCGCCTCGTTCACGACGAGTTCTCCGGTCATGAAGGCATGAAACCCATGGAGAAGATCGGGATCAAAGACCCGAATGGCCGAGGGAATTTCCCGTGCATTTTTACATGCGTCGAGCGAGAGGACTTCAACCTGATGCCCGCGTTCGCGGAGACCCGCCGCAATCCGTCCTACGGTAACCGCATTGCCGCGAACGGACGGGTAGTAGTAGGGCGTGATCAACGCGATTCGCATTTGTCATTCCTCGGGGTGGACTTTCCCACCGGCGAGCTTCTCCCGGAGCAGATCATTGACGAGTTGCGGATTGGCCTTCCCCTTCGTCGCGCGCATCACCGCCCCGACCAGTGCCGTGCGGGCCTTTTCCTTTCCCCCTCTGAAGTCGGACACGGGGCCAGGATTCTCGGCCAGCACCTGATCGACGATCCTCCCGAGCTCTTCCGGGTCCGTGATCTGGATTAGTCCCTTCTCCCGGATGATGGCCTCAGGGCTCTTTCCCGTCTGGTACATCGCCTCGAACACCACCTTGGCGATCTTACCGCTAATGACTCCCTCCTGGATGAGCTTCAGGAGGGCGGCCAATTGGGCGGGAGTCACGGGACTTTCGGTGATCTCTTTTCCCTCCCGATTGAGGTATCCCAAGAGCTCGGACATGATCCAGTTGCTCACCAGCTTGACGTCCCGGTGGCGGTGGGTGCATTCCTCAAAAAAGTCGGCCAGCGCCTTGCTGGCGGTGAGCACCGCCGCGTCGTACTCGGGGAGCCCGTACGCCTGAACAAAGCGCTGCCGCCGCTCGGCGGGGAGCTCCGGCAGGCTCGCAGCGATCTCCTCAACCCACGCGGGAGATATCTCGACCGGAACCAGGTCCGGCTCGGGGAAGTAACGGTAATCATGAGCCTCCTCTTTCCCCCGCATGGGGAGCGTGACCCCTTGCGTGGCGTCCCAGAGGTGGGTCTCCTGGACGATCGGTTGACCTGATTTCAGAAGCCTGATCTGTCGCTCGATCTCATACTCCAGGGCCCGCTGGACATTCTTAAACGAATTCATGTTCTTGACCTCGGTCTTCACCCCGAGCTCCGCGGTGCCCGTCGGACGGACCGAGACATTGGCGTCACAGCGAAGATTGCCCTCCTCCATGTTCCCCTGGGAGACCTCCAGATATTGGAGGATGGCCCGAAACTCCTTCAAGAACTCCGCCGCCGCCTCCGGCGTACGCAGGTCCGGTTCCGTCACCATCTCGATCAACGGGACGCCGCACCGATTGAAATCGACCAGGCTGTACTCCGCGCGATCCATGGTCCCAGCGTGGAGGAGTTTTCCGGCATCCTCCTCCAGATGAACCCGCCGAATCCGCACCCGCCTGGCCATCCCGTCGTTGTTGATCTCGACAAACCCCCCAGTGCTGAGGGGGAGCTCGTACTGGGATATCTGATAATCCTTGGGGAGATCGGGGTAGAAATAATTCTTTCGGGCAAAGATGGAGTGGGCCGCGATCAAGCCACGGACAGCGAGCGCAGTGCGAATAGCGAACTCCACCGCCTTCTTATTGAGGACGGGCAAGACCCCCGGCAGGCCGAGACAGACGGGACAGGTTTGGGAGTTGGGGGCTTCCCCGAACCGCGTGCTGCAGCCACAGAAGATCTTCGATGCGGTGAGGAGTTGGGCATGTACTTCGAGCCCGATCACCGCCTCGTATTCTGGTTCGCGATTCATCGCTCACCCGTGCTTGGTGGCTAGTGGTTGGTGACAAGATACTAATCACCAGTCACCGGCCACTATCCCGAGGTGCGGATCGCTTCAAGGTTCATGATGTACTTGTCGGACAGGCCGTGCTCCTCGGCCCCGCTCACCAGAAGCCGCAGGTACCGACGGGAGGGTGCCTTGTATAGGCCCGGTCTCGCCGTAAAGTAGGCGAAGGCCTCCATCTTCCGCCCGTCGGGAGTCTCGACCTCCACGTTTCGGCGGACGTAAACCTTGGGATATCCTTCGTATTCGTCCAACTCTTTGAGATCCGCCTCGGAGATATCCCAGAGGACTCCTTCGACGACCTTCCCCTTCGCCGGACTGAGGTCGGCGACCCCGCCCCCCCACATCGAGGACGTTCCGGTGAAATTCAGCTCGTAATCCCGAAGCGTGGCTGCTGCCACGAACTTCGCGGAACGGCAGCGCCGCTTCATATGATGCCGCTCCATATTCGAACCGTACGCGAAGTAGAACATTGCTCGTCGACGACCGATGACCGTCAGGAAGAAGTTCTTGCACTCGTCGGTGGTCGGTGATCGGCCATCGTCCTAGAGGGGAGGTTTGCGCCTATGCCACTCTGTGGCCTGTTCGTACGCAAAAGCCACCTGAAGCAGGGTCGCCTCATCAAAGGGCTTTCCGAGCAGTTGGAGACCAATGGGAAGCCCGGCCCGTGTAAAGCCACAGGGGAGACAGACCCCCGGAATCCCAGCTAGATTGGCGGAAATGGTGAAGATATCCGAAAGATACATGGTAAGGGGATCTGCAGTCTTCTCACCCAGTCTGAACGCAGGGGTGGGTGCAGTCGGTGTCAGGATGACTTCGCAGCGCTTGAAGGTGTCCTCGAAGTCCTTCCGGATCAGGGTCCGGACCTTCAGGGCCTTCAGATAGTAGGCGTCATAGTAGCCGGCGCTCAGGGCGTAGGTCCCGAGCATGATCCGTCGCTTCACCTCGGCACCAAATCCGTTCTGCCGGCTTTTCATGTACATGGAGAGGAGGTCCTTCGCCTCGCGAGCGCGAAACCCGTACTTGACCGCGTCATACCGGGCCAGATTCGAGCTCGCCTCAGCCGTCGCCACCAGGTAATAGGTCGCCACGGCGTATTCGGTGTGGGGAAGGGAGATGGACTCTGCCTTCGCTCCCAGGGACTCCAAGACGTTGATCGCCGCCCGAATGGCCGTTTCCACCTCGGGGTCCATCCCTTCGATAAAGTACTCCTTCGGGATGCCGATCCTCAGTCCAGTCACCTCGCGACCCAACTGGGCGACGTAGTCCGGAACAGGCACGTTTACCGAGGTGGAGTCGCAGGTATCGTGACCCGCGATGACGCCTAAGAGGATCGCCGCATCCCGAACGTCCTTGGTCATGGGCCCGATCTGATCCAACGATGACGCGAAGGCGACGAGCCCGTATCGCGAGACGCGACCGTAGGTGGGCTTCACCCCGACGATCCCGCAGAAGGCTGCCGGCTGCCGGATCGAGCCACCGGTGTCCGAGCCGAGAGCGGCGGTGCACAGGTCTGCCGCCACCGCCGCCGCCGACCCCCCGCTCGACCCCCCGGGAACCCGATCCAAGTCCCAGGGGTTGCGCGTGACCTTGTAGCCCGAATTCTCGGTGGACGACCCCATGGCGAATTCATCCATGTTGGTCTTTCCGAGCAGCACCATGCCGGCCTGGTTGAGGCGCCTCATCACCGTCGCGTCATAGGGCGGAATGAATCCGTCCAAGATCCTGGAGGAGCAGGTGGTCGGAACATCCTGTGTGCAGATGACGTCCTTGATGGCGAGTGGGATCCCGGCGAGCGGGCCGGCATCCTCCCCCGCGTGGCGGCGTCGATCCAGACGGGAGGCCATCCGGAGCGCCTCGAGGCCCGTCACGGCCATGTACGCCTGGATCTTTCCCTCGACCTGGGCAATCCGCTTGAGAAAGGCCATCAGGACCTGCTTTGCGGTCACCTCCCGGCGCCGGAGCAGTCCCTGCAGTTCATGAATGGTCAGGCCGGTCAGCTCCATCGGAAGACCCGTTCACCGTTCATGGTTGAGGGTTCATGGATAACGCCTATCACGCCGAGAGGGGGACCACGATCATTTCCATCAACTCTGAACCATGAACTACGCCTCCAAGATGCGGGGGACGCGGAAGAAGGCCTCGTGGCGATCGGGGGCATTGGCCAAGGCCTGATCCTGAGAAAGCGACGGGGAGACCACATCCTCGCGAAGGACATTGGTCATCGGGATGACGTGGGACGTCGGCTTGATTTCACGAGTGTCCAGCTGGTTGAGCTTATCGATGTACGTAAGAATCGCATCCAGCTGGGCCCGCATCCTCTCCATCTCCTCGTCGGCCAGGCCCAGCCGGGCCAGCCTCGCCACATGTTCCACCTCTCGGCGCGTGATCTTCATCGCCGCATCCTCCACGGAAGGTATAGAGATGATAGCATTTTACGATGACCCCGCAAAGATTTTCCAATGGAAGGGATAAAGAGCAGCACCTGCAGGTCCCGAGCGACATTGCCGGGAGCGGCGGGGCCCCTCGGCAGGCGACGGCCTGGGAAACCGAGGCGCGATCTGTGCCGGGCTTCCTTGCAGGGATCGTGAACACGGAGGGACCCAGGCCGTAAGCCGCCGCTCAGGGTCGCCGCGGGAGGCCAGGAGCGAGGGGCTTGCAGGTGCTGTTCCCGACGAAGAATGTTCTCCCGAGCCGATCCTTCAGGCCTGGGTGAGTTGGGCGTACTTGACCTTGAGTTTTCTTACCCCGATCCCCGGAAAGGTCACCACAACCTTCAGCTCGTCTCCATTGCCGATCCGCTCGCGGATCCTGCCCACCCCCCATTCCGGATGCCTGACACGGACCCCCGGCTGCAAAAAATCCACAAGGGGGGGGTCATCCGCCTCCGCTTCGTATCGCACGGACGACACCCCCAGGCCTTCCAGGTGTGGGGCATACGACGGAGTCGGGGTCTCGACCCTTTGCAGAAGCTCCGGCGAGATCTCTTCCAGAAACCGGGACGGAAGGTTGACGCTCTCACCGCCGTACAGCCGCCGCTGCATAGCCGCGGTGAGGAAGAGGCGCTTCTTGGCCCGGGTCACCCCCACGTAACAGAGACGCCGCTCCTCCTCAAGCTCTTCCGGATCGGTGTAGGCCCGGCTGTGCGGAAAGACCCCCTCCTCCATTCCCGTGATGAAGACCACGGGAAACTCCAACCCCTTGGCCATATGTAGCGTCATCAGGGTCACTTTTCCCCGCGCATCTTTCATCCCCTCGTCCACATCGGTGAGGAGCGCGACCATATCCAGGAAGGCCTCAAGCGACTTGTCCTCACTCCGCGCGACAAAATCCTGGGCTGCGGAGATCAGCTCGCGAAGGTTTTCGAGGCGACTCAGGGCCTCAGGAGTCGCTTCCCGCTGGAGTTCCTCCAGATATCCGGTCTCCTGGAGAAGGTCGTTGAGCATTTCAGGAACGGAGCTCCCGGGGAGTTTCACCGTACAGCGTTCGATGAGGACCTGGAAGTCCTGGATGGCTTTGGCCTGTCGCGCGGGGAGAAGATTTTCTTTGACCATTTCACGGCAGGCCTCCCAGAGAGACAGCCCCTTTCCTGAGGCAAATCTGCTCACCTTCTCCAAGGTCGTCTTCCCAATCCCTCGAGTCGGGACATTCACCGCTCGGAGAAAGCTGACCGAATCGGCAGGGTTCGCGATGAGCCGGAGATAAGCCAAGAGGTCCTTAATCTCCTTGCGCTCGTAGAACCGGAGGCCGCCCACGATGATATACGGGGTCATCACGCGCCGGCAGGCATCCTCCAGGACCCGGGATTGGGCGTTGACCCGGTAGAACACGGCGAAGTCATCAAAGCTCCACCCTTCCGCGATCGCCAGACGTCTGATGGTCTCCACAACGAAGGTGGCCTCGTCCTCCTCATCCCTCGCTTGGCAGAAACCCACCGGGTCCCCCTCTTCATTCTCGGTCCAGAGATGCTTCGCCTTGCGACCCCGGTTATGGGCGATCACTGAGGAAGCGGTCTCCAGGATTCGCTGGGTGGATCGGTAGTTCTGCTCCAGGCGCACCGTCTTGCAGTAGGGATAGTCTCGTTCAAACTCCAGGATGTTCCCGAGATCGGCCCCACGCCACCGATAAATCGACTGATCATCATCACCCACCACCGCCAGATTCTGATGCCGCTCTGCCAGAAGGCGGATCAACCGGTACTGGGCGTGGTTCGTATCCTGATACTCATCCACCATGATGTAGCGCCAGAGGTCCTGGTAGTAGCCGAGGACCATGGGTCGCTCCAGGAACAGCCGGACCGCCTCGACCAAGAGATCATCAAAGTCTAAGGCCCCGCTCCGCTGGAGCTCAGCCTGGTACCGGTAATAGATCCTGGCCACCCGCTCTTCGAGGTAATCGCCCGCCTGGGCAGCGAATTCCGCCGGGGTGAGGAGATCATTCTTGGCCCGGCTGATCCTGTTTTGGGCCACGCGCGGATGAATCACCCGCTCGCTCAGATCCAACTCCTTGAGGCATTCCCGGAGCAGGGCGAGCTGGTCGGCCTCATCGTAGATCAGAAAAGAGGACCGAAGGCCGAGGTAGGCAGCGTTTTTCCTCAGGATCTTCACGCAGGTGGCGTGAAAGGTCCCCACCCATACGTTCAGCCCCTCGGCCCCGAGGAGCTGGGCCACCCGCCCACGCATCTCGTCGGCCGCCTTGTTGGTAAAGGTCACGGCGAGGATGTTCCAGGGACGAATCTGGAGCCCGCCGATGAGGTAGGCGATCCGGTAGATGATGACACGGGTCTTTCCGGACCCGGCCCCGGCAAGGATGAGGAGGGGTCCCTCGGTGTGGAGGACCGCCTCGCGTTGGGGCGCGTTGAGCTCGGCCAGGTACGCTTCAACGTGCATCGTAGTCACAGGTCAGCGCAAATGTTTGTCGACCAGGGCCCGGTTATAGGCCCGGATGACGTGGAGGCGCGAGACGATCCCGACCAATTTCTTTGGATTGTCCGGATCCACGACCGGCAGGTGCCCGAGATCCCGCACGTGGAAGCGGACGAGGACATCCTGCAGGGTGTTGTCAGGAGTCACCGTGACCAAATCCCTGGTGGCCAGCTCTCCCACCGTGGCTCGAAGGTCTCCATTGTCCAGGGCCTTTTGCACGTCCTGAGCGGTGACGACGCCCGCGAGCTCCCCGGACTGGTTCAATACGGGGAACCACTCATGCTGCTCCTCGGCGGACCTCTGCAGGAACCCCTCGACGGTCATCTCCTCGGGCAGCCAGAGGAGACGGTGGGTGAGGGCCTCCCGCACCGGAACAGCAGCCATGACATCCACGTCGCGGCCCGCCCGAAATGTAATCCCTCGCCTCTTGAGCTTGAGGGTATAGATCGTCTCCGCGTTCAAGACCTTATAGACAAGGACGCTCAGCACGGTGGCCGCCATGATCGGCAGGATGATCCGATAATCCCCGGTCATCTCAAAGAGGATAATAATGGCAGTGATCGGGGCCTGGGCTGCACCCCCAAAGAGTGCCCCCATGCCTACGAGGGCGTAGGCCCCGGGCTTGGCGGTAAAGGCCGGGAAGAGGGTGTTTACGACATGTCCGTACGCCCCTCCGAGCATGGCCCCGAGGAACAGCGAGGGGGCGAAGACCCCGCCCGAGCCCCCCGACCCGAGGGTCAGGGGCGTCGCCACGAGCTTTGCGAAGAAGAGCAGGACGAGGAGAGTCAAGGCCATTCGCCCGTTGAGGCTATCCTCAACCGCTCGCATCCCGGTGCCGTAGATCCCGGGCGTGAGAAGCCCGAGGAGGCCCACGCACAATCCACCGACCGCCGGCTTGAAGGCCTCTCGAAATCGCCATCTGCCAAATACATCCTCGCACAGATATAGAAGCCGGACGAAGGCTACCGCCGCGAGGCCCGCCAGGATCCCGAGAAAGGCGTACAGGAGCATCTCCTTGGCGCTCACGAGATCGTGGGCGGGGACCAGAAAGGCGGGGAAGTTGCCGAGGATCGACCGGGAGACAATGGCCGCCGTGACCGAGGAGAGGATAATGAGGCTGAAATCGGCAGTGAAGTGGCCGACCAGGACTTCCAGGGCGAACATGGCCCCGGCGATGGGGGCGTTCAGCGTGGCGGCCACCCCACCAGCCGCCCCACAGGCGGCGAGGGTGATGACCCGTTGATCCGACATCTTGAGGAACTGGCCTATCTTCGAACCCACGCCGGCCCCCAATTGGACGACCGGCCCGATCTGCCCTCCCGATCCGCCGGACCCGAGGGTCACGGTCACAGAGAGCCCGCGCATCGCCGAGACGAAGCCCGAGATCCTCCCTCCCTTGAGTGCGATGGCCTCCATCACGTCGGGCACATCGAAGGTCCGGGCCTCCCGGGCGATCCGGTATACCCCAAACCCGAGCACCAAGCCACCCAGCGCAGGCGGGAGGAAGGTGAGGTACGGTCCGAAAGGAGACAGGGCGGGTTGCCAGGCCTCGAACGAGAGCCAGGTGATCCATTTCAGGACGGACAGGAAGAGGACGCAACTCAGGGCGGTCGCCAGGCCAACGGCAACCGAGATGGTAACGAGATAGGCGCCTTGGGGAATGTGGGGATTGGAGGCGAGATCGAGGAGCGTGCGCCGCAGTGGACCAGGGGTCCTTTTCTGCCCTTCCTCTCTCTCGGCCATTCGCGATATCGGCCTCTCTGCCTTTCCGAAGGCTTCCGCACCTCGCCTGTAACGACCGTCGCCCTGCGGCTCACTCCACGGTCACGCTCTTGGCGAGATTGCGGGGCTGATCGACATCGCACCCCTTGCGGACGGCGATGTGGTAGGCGAGCAGCTGCAGCGGCATCACCATGAGGATCGGGGTGAGATGCGGAGTCGTTGCCGGGATGGTGATGCAGTGATCGACCAGCGCGCGAAGCTCGGGATCGCCTGCCGTCCCCACGGCGATCACGACACCCCCTCGGGCCTTGACCTCCTGGATGTTGGCCAGGATCTTCGGGTGCGTCCGATCCTGGGGGGCCAGAATGACCACCGGCATCCGGGCATCGATCAAAGCGATGGGCCCATGCTTCATCTCGCCGGCGGGATATCCTTCGGCATGGATGTACGAGACCTCTTTGAGCTTCAAGGCCCCCTCGAGCGCGACCGGGTAGTTGATCCCCCGCCCCAGGAAGAGGAAGTCGGTATGCTGGGAGTAGAGGTGACTCAGCCGCTCCACCACCTGATCGCACCGTATCGTCTCTTCTGCCAACTGGGGCAGCCGCAACAGAGGGGGGAGCAGCTCCTGCACCCGGGAGGCGTCCAAGACCCCCCGGCGCCGCCCGAGATACAGGGCCAAGAGATACAGGGCGGTGAGCTGCGCGGTGAAGGCCTTGGTCGAGGCCACGCCGATCTCCGGTCCGGCATGGGTATAGCACACCCCGTCACTCTCCCGGGCGATGGAGCTGCCCACGACATTGACGATGGAGACGACGCGGCACCCGCGCCGCTTGGCCTCCCTGAGCGCGACCAGGGTGTCCAGGGTCTCTCCCGACTGACTGATGGTGAGCACCAGGGTGTCCGAACCGAGGATAAGCTCGCGGTACCGGAACTCGGAGCTATAGTCCACCTCTACCGGGACCCGGCAGAGCTCCTCCAGGAGGAACTTCCCCACGAGCGCCGCATGCCAGGAGGTACCACAGGCCACCAGCACCACGCGCTGGAGAACCGGAAGGATCTCCGCCACCGCCTCCATCCCGTCGAGGTAGATCTCCCCGGCCTCCAGCGAGTACCGCCCGAGGAGTGTCTCGCGAATGGCCCGGGGTTGTTCGTGGATCTCCTTCAGCATGAAATGCTTGTAGCCGCCCTTCTCGACCAGGACGGGGCTCCACGAGATTTGAGTGGCCGGACGCTGGATCGGGTCCCCCTCCATCGTGGTCACCGTGACCCCCTCCCGGCTGATCACCGCAATCTCTTGATCCTCCAGGAAGAGCACATTGCGCGTGTGGGAGAGGAGCGCCGGGATATCTGAGGCCACCAGAAACTCCCCTTCCCCGATGCCCACCACCAGCGGACTCGAGCAGCGGGCACCGACGAGCCGATCGGGGTCCCCCCGCCAGAGCACCGCGATGGCATACGCACCCGCCACCTCCCGGAGGGCGCGCCGCACCGCCGCTTCCAGGTCGCCCTCGAGGTACTGCTCGATGAGGTGCGCGATCACCTCCGTGTCGGTCTCTGACGTGAACCGATGCCCCTCGGCGATCAGTTTTTCCTTCAGGGGCACGTAGTTCTCAATGATGCCGTTGTGCACCACTACGAGCTCACCGGTGCAATCCACGTGGGGATGCGCGTTCGCCTCGGACGGGCGGCCGTGGGTCGCCCAGCGGGTATGGCCAACGCCGATGTCGCCAGCGAGATCTTTCCCCCACAGGGTGTTTTCCAGATCCTTGATCTTCCCGACGCTCCGGTAGATCTGGAGCGCCCCCTGCTGGAGGAAGGCGACACCGGCCGAATCGTAGCCCCGGTACTCGAGCCGTTTCAAGCCGTCGAGGAGGACCGGCACCACGTTCTTGGGACCGACGTATCCGATGATCCCGCACATGCTACTCAGCCCTCAGTCCTCATCACTCTTCGGAGGCGCCATCGCCTGCCGCTTCTGCCGGGTCGCCTTGGCCCGCCCCTCCTTGGTGACCTGGGGGGCTCGCCCAAAGGCCACGGCATCGGGGGGGACCGCTTCGGTGATGGTAGAGCCGGCCGCGATGATGGCCCCCCGGCCGATCGTGATGGGCGCCACTAGGTTGGCATTGCTCCCGACGAAGACCTCGTCTTCGATGACCGTCTGATGCTTGGCGAAGCCGTCGTAATTACAGGTGATCGTGCCGGCCCCCACGTTCACATTCTCCCCGATCGTCGCGTCACCGACATACGCCAGATGCGGCACCTTGGAACCCGCGCCGATGACCGCCTTCTTCACCTCGCAGAAATTTCCCACCTTGGCTTTCGACCGGAGGCGACTGTGCGGGCGGAGATGGGCATAGGGCCCTACCACGCACCCCTCCGCTATCTCGCTCTCGGAGATCACCGAGCCGTCCAGGATCGTGACGGCATCGGCCAGGTGGGAATTCTGAATCCGGCAGTGGCCATAGATGACGCACCCTGCGCCGATCGTCGTGGCCCCCTGGAGGATGACGCCCGGGTAGATCACCGTGTCGGGGCCAATCGTCACGGCAGCGTCAATGTAGGCGGTGGCCGGGTCCAGAAGGGTGACCCCTTCCGCCATCAGCCGCTCATGCACCCGTTGCCGGAGGACGACCGCAGCCTGGGCCAGCTCCGCCCTCGTGTTCACCCCCAGCACCTCGGTGGAATCGCTCGCCTCAACGGTATGGACCCGGCGCCGCTGCCGGAGGAAGACCTCCACCAGCCCGGGCAGGAAGGACTCCCCCTTGACCGGCGAGACCGGCACCCGCTTCAGGGCAGGAAAGAGGGCCGCGCCAGCGAAGCCGTAACAGCCGGTATTGACCTCCCGCACCCCCTTCTCTTTCGCCGTCGCCTCGACCTCTTCGACGATCCGCCTGAGGGCGCTCCGTCGGTCGCGGAGGATGCGGCCGTACCCGGCGGGATCCTCCACACGAGCGGTGAGGACCGTCGCCACCGCGCGCGCCGCGCGGTGCGCGTCGAGGAGCCCCGCCACGGTCGATTCGGTGAGGAGGGGGGTGTCCCCCCCCAAGACCAGGACGGTCCCACGAAAGCCCGCCAGGGCCATCTCGGTCTGGAGGACCGCGTCGGCCGTGCCGCGGGGTTCCGGCTGCTCTACGAACTCGACCGGCCGTCCCGCGAGAGCCTGCCTGACCCCCTCGGCCCGGGGGCCCACCAGCAGCAGCACGCGCTTTACCCCCAGGCCGAGGCAGAGGTCCACCGGATAGGAGATCAGGGGCCGGCCCAGCAGGGGGTGGAGGACCTTGGGGATCCGGGACCGCATCCGGGTCCCCTCGCCAGCGGCTAGAATGACGGCACAGACGTCGTGCATCTCCGGCTCAGTGGGAAATAGATCATCGTGACCAGGCGCACTCTTACCGCCTACAATGAGCGGTCCATATCCTACCACAGCGCGTGAGAGCGGGAAAGGAAAAGCTCAGGCTTTGGGGGCCGCGTCACCCGGACTTCAGCAGGTATCCGAAGCGGCGCAGGGCCTCCTCGTTCTTCCGCCACGCCCTGTGGACTTTGACCCACAGGCCAAGATAGACGCGCGCCCCAAGGACCCCCTCGATCTCCTGGCGGGCCTGTTGTCCGATCCTCTTCAGCATCCTGCCCCCTTCCCCGATGATGATCCCCTTCTGGGAGTCCCTCTCCACATAGATGGTGGCCTGAATGTCCATGAGGGCCGTCCCCGGCCGCTCTTCCATTTCGTCTACCTGGACCGCCACGGCGTAGGGGACCTCTTGATGCACCAGCTCGAAGACCTTCTCCCGAATAATCTCAGCGACGACAAGATGTCGCGGCTGATCCGTTGTCTGCTCAGCAGGAAAGAAAAGCGGGCCCTCCGGGAGATACCTCAGCAGGATCTCCTCTAGCAGACTCAGGTTGACCCCCTCGGTGGCCGAGATGGGAACCACCTCGGCTGCCGGGATCAGCCTGTGACACGCGTCAATGGCAGGAAGAAGGCGCTGCTTGGGCTTGACCAGGTCGACCTTGTTGAGGGCCAAAACGACCGGGACCTTGCAGTCCTGGAGATGCCCGTGAACCAATTGGTCTTCATCGGAAAGGGGATCGGAGGCATCGATCACCCAGAGGATGAGATCCACCTCTGCCAGGGTCCTGAGGGACAGCTTGACCATCTCGCGATTGAAGAGGGTCTCAGCGTGATGAATGCCCGGGGTATCCAAGAAGATCATTTGGTACGACCCGGTCGTCCTGACTCCCGCAATCCGGTTGCGGGTCGTTTGGGGCTTCGGAGAGACCGCCGCCACCTTCTGACCCACCAGGCGGTTGATCAGCGTGGACTTGCCGACGTTTGGCCGCCCAATGACAGCAATGAATCCTGCCTTATGCCCCGAGGGAACATCGATCATCGCGACACCTCGGCTGTAGTAATCTCCCGTCCCCTTCCGCAGTCTGGGGTGAACAGCGACATATGTCAGATTTACACGGCGGTCGTGTAAGGATTACACGGCGGAGACGTTCAGACATTGCCCGTGTCGTTTTGTGACACGAGGGAGGAACGCGGGGAACGGACAGAACGAGGAGGCTGCCTCCTCATCGCAGGGTGGTCAGCAGCTCCTTCGCAAGGATCCTGGCTTTGTCCGCGAGCGTAGAGGCCCTCGAGAAATCCTTAAGCGCAAGGGCCTCCTTCGCCTTGGACTGGAAACTCCGAATGGTGGAAAGGACCTCCTCCTGGTCCTTGGCCAGCCTTTTCGCATTGATCTGCCTCACCATCTGCTCTGTGCTCTCGATGCTCCTTGCCGCCTGCTGCTTGAGCCGCTCCTCTTCCTCGCGGCCCACCTGGGACGAGAGGAGGCGCGGAGGAGGAGATGAGGGTTCTTCTCGGATGGGGTACGACTGAGGCGAAGCCGGACCGGATGGGACCCCGGCGGCCTTCGATTGGGCACAGCCCACCATGAGGACCGTCAACAAGAACAGGGAGGAAAGGAGTCTCATCGCTGTCACGTCTGCCGATCCTGTCCGGGAGATCACGAACGGGACTGGCTTACCGGAAGCCGGACGACCATGGTGGTCCCCCGGCCCAGCTCCGATGAGGCGTCAATGGAGCCGTTATGCATCTGGACGACCCGGTACACCAAGGAGAGGCCGATACCGCTTCCGTGAGGCTTCGTCGTGTAGTAGAGCTGGTAGATCTTCCCCAGATCATCAGGGGGGATCCCGACCCCTGTGTCGGCGATGCTCACCGTCACAGAATCCCACCGCTCCATCGCCGTCGAAATGCGAACGATGCCGCCGGTCGGCATGGCTTGACAGGCATTCAGCAGGATGTTGAGGAACGCCTGCCGCAGCAGCTCCTCGTCAGCGGCAATGAGAGGAAGCGTGGGGTCCAACTGGAAGGCGAAGCGGACACCCTCCTTCTGCCACTCTGTCTCCATGAGGGCCGCCACGTCTCTGAGGAGGGTGCTCAGGTCTAACAGCCTCAGGCTCAGCTCTTCAGGCCGGATAAACCTCAAGAACCCATGCACCACCCTATCCAACCGCCGGATCTCGCTCCCGATGACCTCGAGGCTCTGCTGAACCTCGTCGGCAGGCATGTCGAGCTTTTCCCTCAGGAGTTCGAGGTGGATCATCATGGCATTCAGGGGGTTCTTGACTTCATGGGCGAGTCCCGACGTGAGCCTGCCAAGCGCCGTCAGCTTGGCGGAGTAGGTGATCAAGGACCGGAGCGTCTTGATCGATTCGAGATCCTTGACAACAACCATGGCCCCCATCGCCCTGTGGCGATCCGTGACGAAGAAGAGCGAGACCAAGAATTCCTTGTTGCCGTCGTCGCGAGGCATGGTGACGGCAGCATTCCGAAAGCTGGCCCGGTGCTCAAAGGCGTGCTGCAGCAGCGGGCGGAGAGGGTGGAAAGGCCTCAGCACGTCATCCCACGGCCATCCCACGACCTCTTCCAAGGGCCGCCCCACAACCACCTCCGCGGCCTTATTGAAGAAAAGGACTCGCCGATCCTGGGTGAAGAGGACGATCCCGTCCTCCAGGTGATCGACGACCTGTTGAAGCTCGGCCTTCTCGCTGAAGAGTTTCAGTCGGTCCGGCTGAAGCTGCTGGCCAAGGAGCTGGAGCGGGGAGGTCAGTTCGCCAATCTCGTCTCCCTGGCCCAGGCTGCCGCCACTGCTCAGGTCACTCCGCCTCCCCCCTTCCGTCTCCCGTGTGAACCTGCGCATCGGCTTCAGGATCAGGGCGCCAACACCCATAGCGACGAGCCAGGTCGCAGGCAGGGCTAGGCCGGCGAGGGCCAGGCTCTTTTGCACAGAGACGTTCAGCTCCTTCCTCAACAGACTGGTGGCGACCCCGAGACGGATGCTCCCAAAGGGCCTGTTGTCGAGGCTCAGGGGCAGTCTGGATTCATAAATTTTCCCCTCCTCGTACAGGGCGTGGAACCGCCCAATGGGATCGAGGGAGAGAAGGTGCTCCAGGCTCGGCCGCTCGGGGGCGGGCGTGCCCTCCTTCTCTCGCTCGCTGTGGAAGATCATTGTTCCCTTCTGGTCGGCGATCAGCGCGTACAGGAGGTTGGGCGAGTATCCGACGCTCGCATCAAGCAGGCTTCGAAGCTCCCGATCGCTCCTGAGGATCTCTGAGGGATTCGCGTCTCGGGCTCGGGAGAGCGACCGGCTGCTTTGCGCGTAGAGCTGCTTCGCGATCAGCTGCGCCTGTCGTATCGCCTCTTGTACCACCAGAGTGGTCACCCAGGAGAGGTGGATGAAGGTGGTGGTGACCACCACCAGAACAGTCAACAGGGTAATCGCCAGGACCTCTTTTCCTTTGATCCCGAACCACATCCTACACCCCGTAGCGATGCAACTTGTTGTGGAGAGTCTTCAAGCTGATCCCGAGGATCTCGGCCGCCTTCGTCTTGTTATTGTTCGCCGAGGCGAGCGTCTTGCGGATGAGGTTCTTCTCCGCCTCCTCGAGGGTGATCCCGAGAGGGACGGAGATGGAATCGGAGCCCTCATCCCTGGCCTTGTTCGTAAGTCCGGGGGGGAGGTGTCGCGCCGTGATGAGATCGGCCTTGCAGGCGATGACCGCCCGTTCGACCGTGTTCCGTAGCTCCCGGACGTTCCCCGGCCAGGGATATCGCATCAGGATTCGCAGCGCCGCTTCATCGACCGCCTTGATCCGCTTCTCGTACTTGGTGTTCAACTCCTCGATGAACGCCTGGAGGAGCAGGGGGATGTCCTCGCGCCGCTCGCGGAGAGGGGGAAGGGCGAGGGAAAAGACGTTCAGGCGGTAGTAGAGATCCTCCCTCAGGTTCCCATCGGCAATCGCCTTCAGGGGGTCCTTGTTGGTGGCAGCCAGGACCCGGACATCGACCTTGATCTCTGCCTTGCCCCCGAGGCGCCTCACCGTGCCGTCCTCAAGGATCCGGAGGAACTTCGCCTGGGTCGACGGGCTCATCTCGGCGATCTCATCCAGGAAGATGGTGCCCTCATGCGCCAGCTCAAAGCAGCCGATCCGCCGCTCCATGGCACCGGTAAAGGCCCCCCGCTCATGACCGAAGATCTCGCTCTCTAAGAGCGTCTCCGGGATGGCCGAGCAGTTCACGGCGACGAAGGCCCGTTGGCCCCGGGGGGAAAGCTCGTGGAGGATGTGCGCCACCAGCTCCTTGCCCGTCCCGCTCTCTCCCGAGACCAGCACCGGAGCTGAGGTCGGAGCCGCGAGATCAATGAGCCGGTACACCTCCTGCATCGCCTTGCCCTTGCCCACCAGCTTCCCGTACCCCCAGACCTCTTTCAGCCGCCGCCGCAGGAGTGTCACCTCCCGGAGCGCTTCCCCCTTCTCGAGGGCCCGCCGAATGAGCACCCTGAGCCGCGGGACATCCACCGGCTTTGTCAGATAGTCGTAGGCCCCTTGCTTCATGGCGGTCACCGCCGTCTCGATGGTCCCGTGGCCAGTCAGGATGATGACCGCGGCGAAGGGTAACTCCTCTTGGAGGCCCTTCAAGAGCCCCAGCCCATCGAGTCCGGGCATGACGAGATCGGCGACGATGACCGCGGGAAGGAAAGCAACGGCCTTCTGGAGGGCTTCCTCCCCGTTGGAAGCTTCCTCGACCTCGTAGCCCCAGTTGGCAAGGAGCGCCTTCAACCCCTTTCGGGATGCCCCTTCATCGTCCGCAACCAGGATCCGCTGCCCCATCCTTTCTCTCCTCACCTGTGGGTAGAAGACCGTGGTTCAATCATGATCGCCTGTGTAGGGCTGGAGTATCCCCCAAGCGGCAATCCCTGTCAATAGCGTGGTGAACGCCCCCGCCGGTTGCTTGGCCGCCTCTGGGAGGTTACCGTTTCCTTCTCCGGTCCGTGATGCGGTGTCAGGGTGTCGAGCGGGCGCCGGGTGTCCAGCGATCAATGCGTGGCGAGATCGACCATTTCGTGGATATTGCCCCGAGGGATCTCCTTGGTGAACTGCCGATCCTGTTTGTGGACCATCATGGGCATGCCATACTTCGGCAACAGCGTGACTGCGTACTTGCGGTCGATCCTCGCACCGGGCACCAGCGACAAGCGATACCGCTGAAGGATCATCGCCAGGGTGATCCGCAGCATCGTCATCGAGAAGGCGTAACCGATGCACATCCGTGGCCCGCCCCCGAATGGGAGATAGGCGTACGGCGACGGTTCGGTGGAGAGCCACCGGTCCGGATCAAACCACTCCGGATTCGGGTACAGCTCCGGAAGATGGTGCGTCATGTATTGGCTGTATAACACACGGGAACCCTTCGGCAGAAAATAGGGTCCAAGCTTGACCGGCTGATCGACGATCCGGGTGCTCCAGACCACCGGCGGGATAAGGCGCAGGCTCTCCTTGATTACCCGTTCCAAGAGAGCCAGGTGATGCAGCTGGTCGATCCTCGGCGCATCACCGTGGAGCGTACTCTCGAGTTCATCCAACAGCACAGCCATGATCCGTGGGTGCTGGGACAGCAGAAACAGCGTCCACGTGAGGGCACTTGCGTTCGTTTCGTGCGCCGCGGCGAAGATGACGTTCACCTGACCGATCAACTCGCCCTCGCTCGCTGAGTTGCCGTTTTCGTCTCTCGCACGCAACAGGACAGACAGCACATCCCCGCCGCCCGTCTCCTCTCGCCGACGGCGATCGATCATGGCCCGAATCTCCCTTTCCAGTCGCCCGGCATGCCCGAGCAACCGGCGATACGGGGTCCCAGGGATGTTTACCTGGAAGAACCAGACACGCCGACGAAAGCACATCGCGAGCCACTCCTTCATCATCTGCCCGATCTGATATGCTTCTTCGGCGTCGCTGCCGCCGAAGAGGACCATGCTGGCGACGCGCAGGGCCAGGGCCTGCATCTCGCCACACATGTTGCGCTGCTCCCCATCCCGCCAGGTGCCGAGCATCTGCTCGGTCAGGTTGACGATGGCATTGTGATAGCCTTCCATGCTCTTCTTGTGAAACGGCGGGATGAGCAACTTGCGTTGCTGGAGGTACTGTTCACCGTTCATGCTGATGAGGCCGAATCGGATCCGCTGGTGTGCCGAGCCCTGCGGTCCCTGCAGCACCATACCGCGCGCCCGAAAGGTATCCGGGTCACTCAGGATCTGGCGGTTGTACTCCGGGCCGATGGCCATGACCACCAGCCGCTCGCGCTTGGACAGCGGATTGATCTTACCAAAGGCACTGATCAACCCCCGCTCTATGTACATCGAGCGCATGACGGGAATCGGATCGCTCACGAACTGGAAGGCGGTCGTGAGCGCCTTCAAGCCACGGAGCGGTGGGGCGTGTTCTTGGCGCAACGGGGTGCTCATCCTGCATGCCCCTGCGACCCCAAGACGCTCAGCGCCCTGTGACAATGGGTGAGACAGGAGGCGGTTATCCCCATCGCATCGTTCAGTCTCGTCCTTCGGGATGATGCATGCGACGACCGGTGCGGGCCCCTTCCAGGGCGGCTTTTCTGTGACCGACATGGTCGGCAACCCCGATGCGAACGTATGTCATCGATAGGTCCGAGAGCCCTGGCCCTGAGCGGTACAGGGCCGATTATAGGGGAAATCTTGCGGAAAGTTCAATGAGTTTCCTTTCGGAGGAAACTCTGCGGCCAGCTCCAGCCTGCGGCGGAGAAGGCGCGGGCGAAGATCCCTTTTGACAACGAAGAATCTCTCTGCTGGTGTCAGGACAGGGGCCTGGCGGAGATGGCGAGAAGGCGGGCCTGTGTGCTCCACATGCGGCGACGCGCCGCTGGCGTCGAATCGTCGTAGCCGAGGAGGTGGAGGAGGCCATGAATCAGCAGGAGGGCCAGCTCCTGGTTGAGGGAATGGCCGTGCGCTTTGGCCTGGCGGGCAGCGGTGTCGACCGAGATGACCACATCGCCGAGGAGATGCGGCCCTGGCAATGGGAAACTCTTCGGTTGCGGAAACGCCAGGACGTCGGTGGGATGATCGTGGTTCAGGTATGCCCGATTGAGCCGCCGGATGGCCCGATCACCGACGAGGAGCACCGAGACCTCATCACTCGGTCTGCCCAAGACGGATAAGGTCCTCTCCCCCACCCGTCTTAGACGGGACAGACCGACCCGCCTCCTCCTTTGCCCGTTTCGAATCTGTATCCCCATCCCCCCGCTTCTCACCCTCCTTCTTCTTCACCTCTTCAAACCTGTATCCTGGATAATCCACCCGGTGGTGGTGGATGGCGGTGAGGACGCGGACCATGGCCCTGGCGATCTGGTGGAGGTCCTTGAGGGTCAGGTCACATTCCGACAGTTGCCCCTCGATGAAGATGTTATTGACGATCCGTTGGACCAGCCCCAGGACTCGGGCCGGGGTGGGTTCGGTGAGCGTCCTGGCTGCCGCCTCGACCGCGTCAGCCACCATGAGAATCGCTGCCTCCCGGGTCTGGGGCTTGGGGCCCGGATACCGATAATCCTCCTCTTTCACCTCACCCAGGTCCGGGTCCTGCGACTCCTTGGCCCTTTCATAGAAGTAGGTGACCAGGCGGGTGCCATGGTGCTGGGGGATGAGATCCACGATGGCGGCCGGAAGGCGATGCTCCATTGCCATCTCGATCCCGTCCTTCACATGAGAGACGACGATGAGGCTGCTCAGACTTGGAGAGAGCTTATCGTGCCTATTCATGGCGTCCATCTGGTTCTCGATGAAGTAGGCCGGTTTCTTGACCTTGCCGATGTCATGATAGTACGCGCCCACCCGACACACGAGCGGATTGGCGCCGATGGCCTCGGCTGCCGCTTCCGCCAGCTCTGCCAACATCAGGCTATGGTGATACGTCCCGGGAGCGGTCTTCATCAGCTGCTTCAACAGGGGCTGATTCAGATTGGACAGCTCGAGAAGCTTCAGATCCGTCGCGGTCCCAAAGAGATACTCCAGGACTGGAAGGAGGGTGGAGGCAAACAGGGCAACCAACGCGCCGTTCGCGAGGCAAGCCGCCAGGTCATACGGCAGCGCCACGCCTGACCGGCCGTAGATCGAGATAAAGGTCAAAACGGTGCCGACGTTGGCGACGGCGACCCAGAATCCCGCTTTAAAGAAGGTGGTGCGGTCCTGAGTCCGCCGGATGCTGAAGGCGCCGACGACGGCCCCGATCGCTCCGTAGAGGAAGAAGGCCACCTCATCCGTGACCATGAGCGCCGACAGAATGGCTAATGCCATCGCCCCCCCGAAGGCCACTCGGGCATTGAAAAGCACGCTCAGCAGCACGCTCCCGAGGGCCACGGGGATCGCATAGTAGAAGGAATGGAGCGGAATGAAAGGGAAACTCTGGCTCAAGGAGACGAGGATAATGAGGAGGAAGCGGTTGATCAGAGTCGCCAAGAGGATCACCGCCCCCAGGAGGTACAGCATCTGTGGGGAGGTGACTGGTCGGGCCTCGAGGAATCGGGCATAAAAGAGGAGGGTCCCGACCACGCACACGGCAAGGAGCACGATCGCAGCGGCCGAAACGGGACCGAAGGGAAGGGGACGATAGGAGGCAACGACTGCCCCGACGGTCAACGCCAGGAGGAACCCCAAGAGCAGAGGGATCAGTGGCCGCTGCTCCGAGGCCCGGAAGAGTCGATCCACCGGGGAAAGGCGGTAGCGGTAGGTCGGCAAGCTGGTCGGCTTGCTCGCCTTGGTGTCGTTCCCCCTCTTCGCCCCCAAAACCACCCACTGAGGGATTTTCATCGGTACGGACTCCCCGCCATCGCCTCAACGTCCCTCGCCCGTCCCCGGATCCTCCTCGCGCCGGCTCGGGTCTCGGGAGGCGAGGGGTGAGGTCTGGCGCTGCTCGTAGGCGCGAATGATCTGCTGGACCAGTTCGTGGCGAACGACGTCCTCCTGGCCAAGGTACTCGAACGCAATCCCCTTGACATCGTTCAGGATCGAACGAACCTCGATGAGTCCCGAGAGCTTTCCGGGGGGGAGGTCCACCTGGGTGATGTCGCCGGTGATCACTGCCTTCGAGTTGAACCCGAGGCGGGTGAGGAACATCTTCATCTGCTCGGAGGTGGTGTTCTGCGCCTCATCGAGGATGATGAAGGCGTCATTCAGGGTGCGCCCCCTCATGAAAGCGAGGGGGGCAATCTCGATGACGCCCATCTCGATCAGCCGGTTCGCGCGCTCCGTCTCAAGCATGTCGTAGAGCGCATCATAGAGTGGGCGGAGATACGGGTGGATCTTTTCGTAGAGGGTCCCCGGGAGAAAGCCGAGCCGTTCCCCCGCCTCCACCGCGGGCCGGGTCAGGATGATCCGACTCACCTCGCGCTTGAGATGGGCCGAGACGGCCATCGCCATCGCCAGGTACGTCTTGCCCGTCCCGGCGGGACCAATCCCAAGGACGATGTCGTGGGTCCGGATGGCATCGATATACCGCTGCTGCCCGAGGCTCTTGGGTCGGACCGCCCGCTTCTTCGCAGAGACCTCGATGAAGTCATCCTGGATCTTTCGGAAGGTCTGCTGCTCTTCCTGACCAATGTGCCGGAGGGCCAGCTTGACATCGTGGTTTCCGATGGTCCGCCCCCCCTGGAGCAGCGCGGTAAGTTCGGCGATCACCTTCTCGGCGATCCCGACCTCCTCCTCGGTCCCGCTGATGGTCAACAGCCCGTCGCGGGCCACCAACCGGACGTGGAGACGCTCCTCGACCATTCGGATATGCTCATCATTCCGGCCGAAAAGAGCCTGGATCTCCGCCCCCGAAGGGAGAGGCACCTGTCTTCGAACCGTCGCGCGTTCGCCTTTCATCTCGCCCTGGACCACATTCCCTCCTGAGAGCAATGAGGGGACGGCTGTTAGCCGTCCCCACTGTCTCTCAAATGCTACTCCTCCTCTCTTGGCAGTGTCAACTGAAAAAGGATGCTATTGCCCACCTTAATTTCAATGACTTAGCCGAAATCCGGTTTGAGGCCGAGTTCCTTGAGCTGCACGGGATCCACCGCCGCAGGGGCACCTGTCATGAGGCACTGAACCCGCTGCGTCTTCGGGAAGGCGATCACCTCGCGGATCGAGTCGGCCCCCGTCAGCAGCATGATGAGGCGGTCGAACCCGAAGGCGATTCCCCCATGGGGCGGGGTGCCGAATTCGAGGGCCTCCAGGAGGAACCCGAACCGCTCCCGCGCCTGCTCCGCGCTGAACCCGAGGGCATCGAACATCTTCTGCTGAGTCTCCCGGTCGTGGTTTCGGATGCTGCCGCCACCCAACTCGTGGCCATTGATCACGAGGTCGTACGCCTTGGCCCGCATCGTCTCGGGGGCGCTCTCGAACAGCGGGAGATCCTCGTCCATGGGGGCGGTGAAGGGGTGGTGGACCGCTACGAGCCGCTTTTCCTCCTCGCTGTACTCCAGGAGGGGAAAATCGGTGACCCAGACAGGACGGATAAGGGTCTTGTCTATCAGGCCCAGCTCGACCCCCAGCTTCACCCGCAGGCGGCCGAGGGACTCCGCCACCACGGCCGGGTTGTCGCCGATCGCGAGGACAAGGTCGCCCGCCACAAGCTCGAAACGCCGGACCAGCCCTTCGAGGGCCTCAGGACCAAGGAACTTGGCCACCGGAGACTGAAGCCCCTCTGCGGTCATCCGAAAGGGGGTGAGGCCCTTCGCCCCGAAACCCTTCACGAACTCGGTGAGGTCATCGATCATTTTTCGGGAGAACGTCTCGGTCTTCCCTTGCACCCTGATGCCCTTGACCTGGCCCCCGCTGGCGAGGGCGTCCGCGAAGGGGCGAAAGGCGGTGCCCCGGAACAGGTCGCTCACCTCCACGAGGAACATCTCGAATCGAATATCCGGCTTATCAAGACCGTACCTCGCCACCGCCTCGTCATACCTCAGGCGCGGGAAGGGCCGGTCAAGCTCGACACCCCGCACCTCACGCAAGATGGTCGAGATCATCTCCTCCGTCATGGCCAGGACGTCCTCCCGGTCTACGAACGACATCTCGACGTCGATCTGGGTGAACTCCGGCTGCCGGTCGGCCCGCAGGTCTTCGTCCCGAAAGCACTTCACGATCTGGAAATAGCGATCGAAGCCGGCCACCATCAGGAGCTGCTTGAAGAGCTGGGGCGACTGGGGCAGCGCGAAGAAGTGCCCGGGGTAGAGCCGGGAGGGCACCAGGTAGTCCCGCGCGCCCTCGGGCGTGCTCCGGGTGAGCGCCGGGGTCTCTACCTCGATGAAGCCATGCCGGTCGAAGAAGGCCCGGACTACTTGGGAGGTCTGATGGCGGATTCGGAAATTTCTTTGGAGCGACGGCCGGCGCAGGTCGAGATACCGATAGGTGAGGCGGAGTTCTTCGCCCACGGGTCGCTCCTCATCCAGGGGAAAGACCGGGGTCCTGGCCTCATTCAGGATGAGCGCTTCGGCGGCCGGCACCTCCACCTCGCCGGTCTTGAGGTGCACATTCTCGGTCCCGGGAGGGCGGCGGCGGACCTGGCCCGTCACGGCGATCACATACTCCGACCGCATCCGCCTGGCGGTCTCGTAGGCGTCAGAGCCGTGCTCCGGCCCAAAGAGGATCTGCACAATCCCCTCGCGGTCCCGGAGGTCCACGAAGACGAGGCCCCCGTGATCCCTCCTCCGGTGGACCCAGCCCATCAGTGTGACGGTCTCGCCGATCTGTTCCGCCGTCACCTCTCCGCAATAATAGCTTCGCCTCATGCTTCCTTCTGCTGTGCCTGATCTTCCCCGCGTGTCAACCGCTCCACCACCTCTGGTAGAGGCACCTGCTCTTGTCCCCCGTGGGCCATGTCCTTGACCGTGGCCATCCCGGCCCTGAGCTCGTCGTCACCCAGGATGAGGGCGTGGCGGTACCGCTCCTTGTGGGCGAGACGCATCTGGCTCTTGACCGAGCGCCTTTCCATATCCAGGGCGGCCCGCAGCCCCTGCCGGCGGAGCTCTTGGACGAGTCGCAGGCCGAGGTGAAAGGCCTCCTCTCCCATGGTCACGGCGAAGACGCCCGCCCATGCCTCCCCGGGACGCTCCGGCGGCAGCGACAGCAACAGACGCTCCATGCCGATGGCAAATCCGATTCCGGGGGTCGGCGGACCCCCCATCTCTGTCACCAACAGGTCGTATCTCCCGCCGCCGGCGAAGGCATTCTGCGCCCCCAGGGCCGGGTTCACGAACTCAAAGGTGGTCCGGGTGTAATAGTCGAGGCCTCGCACCAGGTGTTGGTTGATGCTGTAGTCGATCTTGAGGAGCTGCAACAGCCCCTGCAGCTTCCGGAAATGGGCCTCGCACTCCCCACACAGTGATTCGAGGGGGGTGGGGGCTTGAGCGGCGAGGGCGCGACAGCCCTCCACCTTGCAGTCCAGGATCCGAAGGGGGTTCCGCTCGAGCCGCACGAGGCAATCCGGACATAACCCCGCCTTCTTGCCCAGCATAGAGAGGGCGAACCGTTCGCGGAAGACGGGGCGACAGGTCTCGCAGCCGATGCTGTTGAGGTGGAGCTGCCACCCGGCAACCTCCAAGGTGTCGAACAGGTGCGAGAGGAGGTCGAGGACCTCGGCGTCGAGGGCGGCGTCCTCCACCCCGAGGGCCTCAGCCCCGATCTGATGGAATTGCCGAAACCGGCCCGCCTGGGGGCGCTCGTGGCGGAACATCGGGCCGATGTAATAGACCTTACAGAGGCTCCCCTTGGTGACAAGTCCGTGCTCGAGGTAGGCCCGGACCACGGGAGCCGTGCCCTCCGGGCGCAGGGTGAGACTCTCGTGTCCCCGGTCCTCGAAGGTGTACATCTGCTTGTCGACGATGTCGGTCCCCTCTCCGATCCCCCGGACAAAAAGCTCGGTCCGCTCGAACATGGGCGTCCGGATCTCTTGGTAGCCGTAGTTCTCCAGGACGCGACGGGCCCCGACCTCTATCTGCCGCCACCGACCGACCTCGGCGGGGAGAATGTCCGGCGCGCCCCGGACCCCCTTGATCACGGGCTGGACCTCGCGCATCGAATCTCCTCGGACCGTCCGCACGCCCCCCGCACTCCACAGCGGTGGAACCGGAGGGAGTGAACACACTCCTGACATGAAGCACGGGGAGAGGATTCAGTAGATGGGATTTCGGTCAAAGCGATGGATGGCCTCAATGAACCGGACCGTTCCCGACTTGGAGCGCATCACCAGCGAGTGGGTCTTTGCCCCCCCACCGAAGAACCGGACCCCCTTCAGGAGATCGCCATCGGTGACCCCGGTCGCGGTGAACGTGACCTCTCCCCCCCGGGCGAGATCAGTGATGGTGAGGACTCGATCCACATCCCTCAGGCCGGTCCGGCGGACCCGCTCGACGTCCCTCTCGCTCGCCGGCTTGAACTGCGCCTGCATGTCGCCGCCCAGACATCGGAGCGCCGCCGCCGCCAGCACCCCTTCCGGGGCCCTGCCAATCCCCATGAGGATATCCACCCCTGAATCCTCGAGGGCGGTGGCGATCGCCGCGGAAAGGTCGCCATCCTGAATCAGGTTGATCCGAGCCCCCGCCTCGCGAACCGTCCGGATGAGGTCGGCATGGCGAGGGCGGTCGAGGACGACAACGGTGAGATCCTCGACATAGCACTTCATCGTCTCGGCGATGGATCTGAGATTCGCCTCTGGCCCTGCGGTAATATCGATGGCGCCCAGCGCCTTGGGCCCGACCGCGATCTTCTCCATGTAGACATCCGGGGCGGGAAAGAGGCACCCCTTTTCGGCGAGGGCGACCGCCGCCAGGGCGTTCGCCCGCCCCTCGGCGACAATGGAGGCCCCTTCGAGGGGTTCCGCCGCCACATCCAGCCGAGGGTCCTTGCCAGACCCGACCTGCTCGCCGACATACAGGGTGGGCGTCTCGCCTTTTTCGCCGCGCCCGATCACCACGGTCCCGGCGAACTCGACCACATCAAAGGCGCGGCGCATGGCGTCCAGCGCG
>Ga0209641_10000309_pt1 | contig 44243 bp, 46 predicted proteins | sample RifCSP16_1_FD_184022 | JGI IMG/M metagenome (GOLD analysis project Ga0209641, IMG submission 184022) | Soil microbial communities from Rifle, Colorado - Rifle CSP2_sed 16_1 (SPAdes) (version 2) | ecosystem: Environmental > Terrestrial > Deep subsurface > Rock core/Sediment | place: Rifle... | reverse complement strand
GTCGGGGAAAAGGTACGTTTTCCCCGTGGCGGAAATACTAAAACCGAGGGGTTTTAGAGCGCAACGAAGTGAGCAGTGAAACTTTCCCGTCAGTCACCCTAACAAGGGGCTTGTATTAGAAACATAGAAACACAATACCCGTCGTCCTTATCCGACAGAACGACGGGTAATCGTGTGTCGGGGGACGACGGGCTATATGGGAAGAGAATCTTGCTCTCCGCACTCTCGTGTACGAGCTTCCTCCCTTTTCCGCAAGGCAAAATTCATGCCCCTGATGGAGACAATGCCGCCTGCTATACCAACGGCACCCACCGCCATCATCACGACGAAGAGGATGAACGCCACTCGGTCTGAGAACATTCTCCCTCCTTAGGTTCTGCGATTAAGCTACCAATTTCCCAATAAAGAAGTCAAGCCAAACAAGTTCTAATATCCCTCCTACGCTAAAGTTTCGGAAGGGCGAGTCTCTCCTTCAAGTGCCTCAGGACAAACAGTTTCCTGCCAAGGGATAGTGGTATACTTTCCGTGATGACAATAACTATATGTGCCTCGCTAAAATTCTGGGACGAGACCCTAGAACTTAAAAGCAAATTAGAGAAACTTGGACATACGGTTTATACGCCGATTAAAGTTGACGGAGTCGATTACTGGGAAGAGGATGGATCGAAAAGAGTGGCCGCGAAAAAAACTCAAGACTTGATTAGCGAGCATATGAAAAAGATCGAGCAGTCGGATGCTATACTTGTCGCAAATTACACAAAGAAAGATATAGAAAACTACATCGGAGCAAATACGTTTATGGAAATAGGATTCGCCCACTACTTAAAGAAAAAGATTTATCTCCTAAATCCCATTCCACACCAGCCGTATATAAGAGAAGAGCTGGAATCAGTTGACACCGTTGTCTTAAGGGGAGATTTGAGCAAGATCTAGCCGGGAACTCGGTGCGGATTTACACAATTGACCAGGCGAGTGCTCGGTGGTAGCTTATTTGTACTATGCACAAAATAGCTATAGGACTCGCGGCGGTGTTTGCGGTTATGGTTCTAATAGCCGTGTCTTTAAGCACCTTTAATACTGTACGCGAAGAAAACAACGAGCCGAAGCAACCAACCCGATATAGTATACCGACCGGGGAGTCTGTGAACCAAGCAGATACTAATAAAGACACAGAAGATACATCAGGGTTAAAAACATATACAAACACAAAGTATGGCTACTCGTTTAAATATCCCGAGAATGTTCTTCTCGACTGTGGAGACGAGCCACTCGCAAAAGAGCCAAAAGTGTGCGCGTACATCTGGCCGTCACCCGACGGGCCATCACACGCCCCAACCATGTATGTAGATGTTAGGGAGCCAGAATTGTTTGCATCCAGATATAAGGACACGCTAAACCTTTCTCTCAAGAGATATGCAGAAAAAGTATGGGAAAGAAATAAAGACGAAGAAGAATCTGGGGGAAAAAGAGTTACGGATATTCAAGAAGTCGGAATCGCGGGAAGAGACGGATATCAATTTACTGTTACGGAGAGTTACTCGACAGAAACCGACACGGAGTCTGTGGATAAAAAGACGCGCGTAATATTCATTGACAATAAAGAGGGCGTAAAGCTCAATATAATTTTCCCATCGGGGGATGATACGTTCGAGGATATACTCGACACGCTCACTTTCATATAAATTCCATAACGACGTATTTCATAAAAGGTCGCATAAACCTCAAAGATGACTATGGCAAGAAAAGTTTCAGATTGCAGCAAGTTTCCTAGTGAGAACAACTGCACGTTATTAATCGCAGGCGAGGAGGAAGAAGTTCTAAAAGTTGCAGTGCGTCACGCGATTGAAGAACACGGACATGAGAACACTCCAGATCTTCCCGAAAAGGTTAGGGGAACACTGGCAGACGAATAAATAAAGAAAGAACGAGCATAAAGAGAAGAAGCCCTTTCGGGCTTCTTCTTTTTACCTTCGGAGGTAAGTAAGAAAAAAACTTCTACTTCTTCCTCTTCTTTCCTGCCTTCTTCTTGGCCATTTTTGAGTGTATTTATACTTGCAGTAAGTAGCGACTACCTATCGTCCTGCAACTCTTATAATTATACAACGTAATACACCATAAAAAGTATCTGTTAATAACTTTTTCTCTAATTTTTCATCTGATCTACCATTCTGGGCTCTAAAGAAAAATCACCCCAATTACAAAACGAGCCCTACGGCTCGTTTTGCTTAACTTTCGTTAATTACTTCTTTCGTCGCTTCGCGGCTTTTCGCCTAGCTGGCTTCCTCTTCGCTGCCTTCCTCTTGCGAGGTGCTGCCTTTTTACGAGTAGCCCTCTTTTTCTTCGCCATTTGTTTTTTTGAAATTGGCTTACGCGGGAACAATCGAGCCGGCGACTACCCGGCCAATAGTTCTACTATTAATTTTAGAACATTTTGTTAGTAAAAAGATACATTTTTTGTGTGCATAACTTTAAAGTTGTAAATATCAAGGAAATTTTTTGTGATACAATAATTCTATTAAGATAAATTAGTACCGTGGTTAAGAAAATAGTTCGAAAACAAGTACACGGTTTCATGGATTTTATCCGCGAGCAGGGAGTTGTGGGACTTGCAATCGGATTTATTCTCGGCGGAGCGGTTAGCAGTGTCGTAAAATCTTTTGTTGAAGACATTATCGAGCCGCTAATAGGCATGCTTATTGGATCTGGAGATGGGCTTAAGGCCCTCGCGTTCGGTCCGATTACATACGGTCAATTTTTGACTGCAGTTATAGATTTTCTCATAATCGCGGCGGTTGTTTACTTCGGATTTAAGAAATTAGGTGCCTCGAAGCTGGATAAAGCGGCCAATACATAACGATGACGTTTAAAGTAAAGTATCCGAACCTAACATTTTTAGGGATCTCAATTTTAACCACCGTAATCCTTTCGTATTTCGGTATTTTCGATAAGACTTTCGGGGGTTTAGGAAAACTTGGTTTTCTCGGTGCGTTAGTCGCTGGAGCATTATTTCCGATTACATTCACATCACCCATTGCGGTGGCCTCACTTTATTATCTCGGGAGTCACCTCGGGCTTCCTTTAACTGTCGCCTTCGGTGCGATAGGAGCTCTTCTTGGCGATTTAATGATTTATAGATTTCTCAAAGATCACACCATCGCAGAGATAACAGCGATTCACGAAAAATACAGAGCGAATCATCCGACTCATGATAAACTTGGTCATCGCAAGGCACTCCTTAGTTTATTTCACTCAAAGCCCTTCCACTCACTCGGGCTTTTCCTAGGCGGGCTTCTTATAATGTTGCCAGTTCCGGATGAGCTTGGCATTGCTATCCTCGCATCTTATAGGCTAAACACGAGAAAATTTATGGTTGTGTCGTTGGTCTTAAACGCGGTAAGCGTTTGGATAGTAGCATCCCTCGGCGCCCGATGAGCTAAAAGTCGCAATCTGACTAAACTGGCCTTAGTTGTTATATAGGCAGTCCTTGGTTAAGATTATGTGAATATGAAGCTTTGCCAATGAAGGATAAAGAGATACAAAAACTCATAAATCTAGAAATTAAACGCCAGAAAGAGACGCTCGACCTAATCGCATCAGAGAATCTTGCATCGCGTGATGTGCTCGCGCCACTAGGAAGCCCACTCTCGAATAAATACTCGGAAGGATATCCAGGAAAACGCTACTATCCTGGCAACGAATATCACGACAAAATAGAAATACTGGCTCAAAAGAGGGCGCTTAAATTATTCAAACTTGATCCCAAGAAGTGGAGCGTAAATGTTCAACCGTACTCCGGTTCTCCAGCAAACCTGGCTGTATACGTGGGACTAGCCGAGCCGGGGGACACGATAATGGGGATGAAGCTTGCGGCAGGCGGCCATCTTACGCATGGCCATAAGGTTTCTGCGAGCGGAATATTTTACAACAGCGTCCAGTACGGCGTTAACCCCAAGACTGGAAAAGTTGATTATGATGAAGTATTGCGCCTCGCGAAAAAAGCTAAGCCAAAAGTATTTGTTTCTGGGTTCACTGCTTATCCGAGGAGATTCAACTTCAAGAAATTCGGAGAAATAGCGAAGAAAGTCGGAGCGTATCATTTATCCGACATTTCACACATCGCAGGGCTCGTAGCGGGTGGCGCTCACCCATCACCATTTCCATATGCAGATGTTGTTATGACAACAACTCACAAATCACTTCGCGGACCGCGCGGAGCAGTTTTATTCTCAAGAAATGAGATCAAAGAGAAAATCGATAAAGCAGTTTTCCCAGGACTCCAGGGAGGTCCGCACAACAACGTCACCGCCTCGAAAGCCGTTGCTTTTAAAGAAGCAATGAGGCCTGAGTTTAAAATTTACGCCAGGCAGATTGTTAAAAACGCAGAAGCACTAGCGGGTGAGTTGAAAAAACTCGGATTTAATCTAGTTACGGGAGGAACCGACACGCATCTGATACTTGTCGACATGAGGGCATTTAATATGGACGGGTTGACGGCGGAGCGACGTCTCGAAAAGTCTAATATCGTTGCCAATAGAAATTCTGTGCCAGGCGATCCGTCTCCATTTAAGCCATCGGGGGTGCGCCTCGGAACGCCATCTCTTACAACTCGCGGAATGAAGGAGAAAGAGATGCGCCTCATAGCCCACCTTATATACGATGCCGTACATAACAAGAAAGGAACAAAAGCTAAAGTAATCGCGCTTTGTAAAAAATTCCCTGCCAAGAGTTATTTGTCATAGCGACTCTTCTATAGCAAGATAGGGGATATGAAAATCGACGGCATAAAAATTGCTGATGAGATTGTAAAAAGACTCAAAGGCGAGAACGCCCCAAAGAAAATTTTGGCGGCTATTTTTGTAGGAGACGACACACTATCTGATAGCTTCCTAAAGCAGAAACAGCAAACAGCAGAAAGGCTCGGCATCGACTTTCGTATATATAACCTACCCGATAATCTAAATGGCGACGACTTGAGGCACAAAGTTAGCGAAATTTCAGCACAGGAGGACATAGGAGGAGCTATAGTTCAGCTTCCGCTTCCAAGCGGTATCGATAAGCAATATGTATTGAACGCAGTTCCATCGGAAAAAGACGTAGATGTATTGGGAGAACACAAGTTAGGCGGACTTTTGCAACCTGCTGTCGAAACTTTCAAAGAAATAATAGAAAGAGAGAAAGTTAATCTTCGAGAATCGGTGGTAGTTGTTCTCGGAAAAGGCGTTCTCGTCGGAAAACCGATAGGGAACTGGCTCGAGGGAAAGTGTAAGGAGCTATATATATTAGATTCCAAAAGTGACCCAAGTAAAATTAAAGAGGCGGATATTATCGTGTCAGGAGTCGGCAGAGCCGGGCTTATAGACCCGAACAATCTAAAAGTCGGAGCGGGTGTAATAGACTTCGGTTACTCTAATAAAGGTAAACTCGTAGGAGATTTGAACGTGGAAAACGAGTCAGCTCTTGATAGACTTAAATTTTATACACCTACGCCAGGCGGGACAGGACCGATACTTGTCGCAAAATTGTTTGAGAATTTCTATAAGCTATGCGGACGGCAGTAGCGATAATAATTCTTTTATTAATACTCGTTGGGATAGGTTATTTAGCCGACTCCGGAGAACAGAGCACAACGTTTTTCAAAAACGGAGACGACGGTGAGTCGTCCGAAGAAGTATCTCTTCTAATTCTTGGCAGGGTTGCGGAAGGGCAAGGGGGGCAGTGGCATGCCGCCCCTAACCTTACAGATGCAATTATAATCGCACAGTATCTGCCCGAGAGAAACAGAATTAACCTTATTTCTCTTCCTCGCGACCTCTATGGGGAATTCGGAGGGAGCGAGTTTAAGATAAACGAGATATACAGCAGAAAAAAAATTGGGGAATTTATGGAAAAACTTCCTGAGATAACCGGAGTTGAAGTAGAAAACTATCTCGTAGTTGACGTAGACACCATAAAAGCTGCGGTAGATAGTCTCGGGGGTGTGGACGTAGCTCTTGAAGAAGCAGTCACGGACCCAGTCTCTGGGTTCAAGCTAGAACCGGGGCTACATCATCTAGACGGGGAAAGCGTTATTTGGATTATGAGAAATAGGTTTGCTCCTGGCGGGGATTTTTTCAGGGAGAAAAATCAGCACAACATCATAGCATCTATTTTTGATGCCTTTAATTCTCTATCTTCAGTGGAGAAAACAAGGTTTCTCCTAGGTATGGTGCCTTATGCGCAAGGAACAGAGACAAATTTCAGCGTTGGAGAGCTCGCTCCACGATTAGGTGATATAAACGAAATTTCGTTCAACAGCGTCACACTAGATTTCTCAACCGGCCTTTTGGTGAGTTCTTATGTAGTAATTGGGACGACAACAGTCGTAACCGAAGTGAAGAATTTAGCGACGAGTACCCAGCAAAGCTCTTCGACCCAAGATCCATCAGGACAAGCCGGGCAATCCACGGCCACGAGCCTGCGGGCGTATGTTCTAATTCCTAGAGAGGGAATAAACAACTACAATGCGATACGCGAGTATATAGAGACGAAATTGCAATAATTATTGCTTCGCCTTCTCTTTAATTACTTTCAGTACCTCCTTTTTAATAGCGGCGAGGAGCTTTTTGTCCTCAACAAGTTTGTTTCTAGCGTTCTCTAAACCGACTCCGAGTTTTTCTTCACCGAAGCTGTATGTAGTACCGCTTTTCTTTACCACCCCATCCTTAATCGCAAGATTCAATATATCTCCCTCGTATGAGAACCCCTCGCCGTAAATGATGTCGAGTTCAACAACCTTAAACGGAGGCGCTACTTTATTCTTCGCAATCTTAATTTTAGTTCTGTGACCCACAACGTTTTCGCCTTTTTTAATTTGGGCAATACGCCTTATGTCGATTCTTACAGACGAGTAAAACTTAAGAGCACGTCCGCCTGGTGTTGTCTCGGGATTACCGAACATTATCCCAATCTTTTCTCGCAATTGGTTTATGAAAATTATCATCGTGCCACTTTTAGCGGCAAGCGCTGTTAGTTTTCTAAGCGCTTTGGACATTAGACGCGCTTGTAGCCCGATTTGTTGATCTCCCATCTCGCCATCAATCTCAGCCTGCGGAGTAAGCGCTGCCACCGAATCGACAATAACTAAATCCATAGCACCCGAACGAATTAAACTTTCAAGAATGTTCAGCGCCTCTTCACCGCTCGACGGCTGTGATAAAAGAAGCTCTTTGGTGACAAGACCGATACGTTTTGCGTATTCGGGGTCAAGCGCGTGTTCTGCATCGATGAACGCGACTCGCCCTCCTGCTCTTTGAGTTTCTACGGCAACTGTTAGAGCTAACGTTGTCTTGCCAGACCCCTCCGGTCCGTATATTTCGATAATTCTGCCCTTTGGTAAGCCACCGCCAAGCGCGATATCCAGAGAAAGCGGTCCAGCCGATACTACCTCCACAGCTCCGACACTCGGGTCTCCCAATCTCATAATTGCCTCCTCACCATGCTTGGCTCGGAGCGCTTGAAGAACGGCGTCTAGATCGTCGGCTTTAGCTCCCTCTCCCCTTGCCGCTTCTTTGCTTGTTGTCGTTCTTTTTTTCTCCATACTACTCCTCTATTATTGGCTCTGGGGCTATTGATTCTGGCTGATAGAATACCTGTTTAATTAGAGAGGACTCCTGCCCCAGGTATCGCTTTACCTTGAATTCGAGAGTGTTTAGCCCCGGTTCTAGCTGAACCCTCTTCTCGAAAAATCCTTCCTCATTAGGATAAATCACTTCCCCGTTTAATGTAAGTGTGTCCCTGACCTCTACGTTTCCGGAAACCGTAATAGTTTTCTCACTCGTGGATTCAGGCAGAGAGACATCAATTGTAGGCCTCCCAAGTATGTCATTGTATCTGAACCCGACAAATGCAAGTACGATTACAATAAAAAAGACGACAACTAACCTGCTAGTCCGTATCTTTTTAAAAGCGAATCTATTATAGGGAAGTCTATCGTGTGCTCCTGACGTGGTGGGCTCTGTAGAATTCTTGTAGCTTTGCCAAAGAACGTTCTGGTCAATTACCAACGCCTCGGCAATTTTGAAAAGGTAACCTCTTACATATGGCTTGGCCGGCAAGTTATTGAAATCACCCTCGACCAAAGAATCTATGAATCGCTTTGGTATATCTGTGGCGTTAGAAAGTGCGTCCACGCTAACCCTGCGTTCTTTCATAACAGCAGTTAGAATTTCTGAAATGTTTTTGTATTCGCCGTCCATAACTATTCTTCGTCGCTATATTCTCCTTCGTCCTTTTCGAAATCCATATAAACCTCTCGCGGCCTAGCGCCGTCAGCCGGGCCAATCACTCCCTTATCCTCCATTATATCGAGCAACCTTGCAGCTCTTGCATAACCAACTCTTAATCTTCTCTGGAGAAGCGAGGCAGAAGCCTTACCTGCACGTTTCACAACCTCGAGTGCCTCTTCGTACATATCATCGTCAACATCATCACCCAAGAAATCCTCAAATTTGTTATTGTTTAATCCTTTATCTTCCGTCCCACCGAACTCTACCTCGCCGGATGACGGATTCTCTCTCTTTACGAATTTTGCAACAGCACCAATTTCTTCCTCAGATATAAACGAACCTTGTATGCGCCTCGGTTTGGAAAGATCCGAAGAAATAAAGAGCATATCCCCGCCTCCCAAAAGTTTTTCCGCGCCCGCATTGTCAAGAATTGTTCTCGAATCAATCTGGCTTGCAACCTGCAGGGCTATTCGCGAAGTTATGTTCGCTTTAATGAGTCCAGTGATGACTTCAACCGACGGCCTCTGGGTGGAGACAACGAGGTGAATGCCGGTGGCGCGCGCCATCTGGGCAAGCCTGACAATTGCCCCCTCAACCTCCCTGCCGAAGGTCGTCATTAAATCGGCTAGCTCATCTATGATGACCACAAGATATGGCATAAAGTCACCTTTTCTGCCTTTGTTGTAACTCGTGATGTCCCTACTACCTGCCTTGAGGAGAGTTTCGTATCTATTTTCCATCTCCTGGATTACGAACTTCAACGCGCCAACCGCCTTCTTGCCCTCTGTGATTACCGGGGTTATTAAATGTGGGATTCCCTCGTATATAGAAAGCTCAACACGCTTAGGGTCTATCATGAGAAGCCTCAAGGTTTCCGGAGAATTTTTATAAAGAAGGGAAAGTATGAACGCATGAATAATTACCGACTTTCCGCTTCCTGTGGCACCGGCTATAAGAAGGTGCGGCATTCTTGAAAGGTCCACGAACGTTGGTTCTCCGCTCACATCTCTGCCGAGGGGAAAATTCAAGTTCGGAGATGTTTTGAATTCAGGATAGGCAAGAAGTGAGCCAAGGCGGACGATACTCCCAACTATATTCGGAATTTCTACTCCAACTAGCGATTTACCAGGGATCGGAGCTTCTATCCTTATTGGGTGCGCGGCAAGCGCTAAGCTCAAATCTTGGTTAAGCGAAAGAATTCTTGAAAGCTTTATGCCATCAGCGGGCTTTAACGTGTAGCGTGTTACTTTTGGCCCGATAGTTATTTCGCCCATCTCAACTGGTATGCCGAAACTATCAAGGGTACGCTTTATAATATTCGCATTAGCCCTAAGATCGCCGACAGTAGGTTTCTCGGAGTGAGATTTTAACAAACTGAGTGGAGGAAATTTGTAGTCGCCGCCTCTTGACGATATCAAAAGTCCTGAAAAAGCTAGGTCGGCCGCCGGAGCGCCTTTTTGCTTTGACTCCTCCGCAGCGCGTTTTTTATCTTCCTTGGTATCACCACCAGTAGCCAGAGCCTCCGGCATAATAATCTCCGGTTCCACTTCTTTAACTCTTTTCTCCTTATTAGATTTGGGAAGCTTGAATGTCAATTTTATCGGAACGTTTAGGGCTAAGACTACGGCTGCGACTAGCACCGTGAAATTAACAACAAGTGAAGCCGCATACCCGAAAAGCGCTTCAAGTGAACCGAGAAGGGATCCGACAACGCCCCCCTTGTCAGGGTAGATAATGTCGATTATTCCCAAGCCCGCGGCTATAAAGAATCCTGCCCCGACGAATGTCGTACCCATTGCGGTGCGTTTCACTTGCGAGAGTGCACCCAACCCCAAAACTATGAGTATAAGCGGGACGAGATAATATCCCCATCCAAACGCTTTATCCAAAAGCTTGAAGATAACTTCTCCCGCCGGTCCGGCTTTGGCGAAGGCAGCAAGCAGTAAAACAATCGCGAAGCCGATTGTTCCGATGGCGATTACGCTGGTCTTAGCTCCTGGATGAACTTGGTTCATCCCAGAGTTTTTGGAGTACTTCTTTCTTCTTTTCCTAGACATTAGTTAATATGTACCTTAATTTAACAACAAAAGATGTGGTCAGTAAATCCTGCGTCAATTGAGTACTTAATGGAGAAAACATACAATAAGGAAAATGTTTAGCGAGAAAATCTTCAAGGCGTACGATATACGTGGAGAATACGGGAGAGATTTTGATACACACTTCGCCAAAAAACTCGGCGGTGTCTTAGTAAAACACCTAAACGCTAAAAAATTAGTCGTCTCGAGGGACATGAGGCCCACATCCGAAGCTCTTGTACAAGAAGTAACAGCGGGAGCAGTATCAGCCGGTTGTGATGTTATTGACTTAGGGACAACGAGCACCCCGCTATTTTATTTCGGAGTTATTAATGAAAGCGCCGATGGTGGAATCATGGTCACTGCCTCTCATCTAGGAGATGAATTCAATGGCTTCAAGATTACAAAGAAAAACGCTGTTGGTATCGGTGGCGAAGAGCTACTTAAAGATACCAAAAACTTGCTTGAGAAGGACATAAAAGAAGCCAGTAATAAAGGAAAAATCTCCTCGAAAAATATTTTGGAAGCATACGTTGAATTGTCCATCAAACTCTCCGAATTTAAGCCCGGAGAAATCAGCACGGCAATCAAACTTACTGGAGACGAAATGGTCTTAGCTGAATTTCGCGCGGTCGCGAAGGCGTTAAAAATTAATGTCGTTGAGAGCGGAGAGGAAATCGGTTTCGAGTTTGATACTGACGGTGACCGCCTAATGGTATTCGATTCCTCTGGAAAGAAAATAAGAGGGGATTTAATCGGCGGCTTGCTAGCTGGATACTATTTTGAAGGCAAGAAGGTGGTTTATGACTTGCGCTACTCCAGAGGGGTGATAGAGTTCATGAAATCTAAGAATATCGAAGCAATTCCATCAAGAATCGGTCACAAGTTGATAAAAGATTTAATGCGCGAGCGCAATGCAGAATTCTGTGGGGAACAAAGCGGGCATATATTTTTCAAGGAAGCCGGCTCCGTTGAAGCTCCGGCGCTTGCAGTGCTTAAAATCCTTAGGATTCTTAAAGAAACCGGCAAAGGCATTGATGAGCTAGCGGACTCGGTTAGCACATGGAGCACGATAGAAGAAATTAATTTTGACTTCGAATCGCGTGAGGAGATAGCGAAGCTTCTAGAAAAAGCCAAAGAGAGATACAGTGATGGGAGCATTAATGAAGCTGACGGTGTCCGCATTGAATATCCGAACTGGGGATTTCTTTTGAGGCCGTCTAATACGGAGGCAAAGCTAAGACTCATAGTTGATGCCAGGGAGCCTGGCCTATTGGATGAGAAAAAAGAGGAGTTACTAGAACTATTGAAGTAATAGACGAGTCGTGTTAATCCTATGGCTATGGATAGCTTATCTTTCAAAAGCGCAACGGGGGTGGACCATAGCCCGAGCGAGGTTGCGTCGGCGATAATCGAATTTATGAAGGGGGATACTCATAGGAGCTACGTTGTGACAATTGGCACTGATTCTGAACTTTATGGTAAAACTGCGGCTGACTTTGTGACAGCAATTGTCGTGCACCGAGTCGGCAACGGCGCGAGATATTTCTGGCGCAGAATGAAAATAGACCAACTACACACTATGCGGGACAGAATTCTCCAGGAAGTTTTGACCTCTCTCGACACCGGAAAGTTTATCCTCGCAGAGCTAAAAAGAATGCATTCGCCAGAATTTAAACTAGAAATTCATGTCGATGTCGGAGAAAATGGTGAGACGAGAACAATGATTCAGGAGTTAGTTGGAATCATCCGTGCAAACGACTTCGAGGCCAAAACCAAGCCAGAAAGCTACGCCGCCTCAAGCGTAGCCGACAGGCACGTATAAAAAATGCGAAATATCTACTTAGACTACGCGGCCGCAACGCCGATGCACCCCGATGTCAAAAAAGCCATGGAGCCGTACTTCGCGGAGGACTTCGGCAACGCGGACTCGCTTCACTTATTCGGCCAGCGTGCCAGTGCCGCGATTGATAAAGCACGAGAGGGCATCGCAGGAGAGCTAAACGCTGATTTCGACGGAATAATTTTCACGGGCTCTGCTACTGAGGCGAATAATCACATCATTCGCGGTGCAGTCAGGAGTTTTCTAAAACCTAACACTTCTAACCTAAAACCTAAGATTGTGATTTCAGCTATTGAGCACGAGTCAATTTTAGAAACCGCGGAAGATTTAGAAAAATATGGGGTGACAATCGTAAAAATTCCGGTTTCAAAAGAGGGAATTATTGATACCGCGACACTCAAGAAAGAACTGGACGAAAATACTGCCATAGTGTCCGTGATTTTCGCTTCGAATGTTATCGGAACAATCCAACCGATAAAAGAAATCGGAGAAATAATAAAGAATTTTAGAAAAGAGACGGGGAGCGAGTATCCGCTTTTCCATACGGATGCCGTTCAGGCATTTCAGTTTATGAAGCTCGACATGAAAGAGCTCGGCGTAGACGCGCTAACTCTTTCCGGACAAAAAATCTACGGCCCGAAGGGCGTTGGTGCGCTCGCGATTAGAAAAAACTGGATTTCCAAAGTAGCACCGCTAATAACAGGCGGAACGCAGGAGTTTGCGCAAAGAGCTGGCACACAAAACACCCCGGCAATAGTCGGTTTTGGCAAAGCAGTAGAAATAGTGGTAAGCAGCAGGGAACAAGAAGCAAGGCGGATAGAAAAACTTCGTGATGATTTGTGGAGTGGAATCAAAAAAATCGTTCCAGGCGCCGAACTAAACGGAAGCAAAGAAAACCGTTTACCAAATAATCTTCACGTTTCGTTTCCGGGGAGTGACAACCAAGAACTTCTTATAAGATTCGATCAGGCAGGAATTGCTGTTTCCATCGGTTCGGCGTGTTCTGTTCGTTCGCGCCAAGCCTCGCGAGTTGTTTTAGAACTCGGCCTAGGCGAGGAACGAGCGACAAATAGCATTCGTTTTACACTTGGGAGAAATACGACAGAGGAGGAGGCTAAAGAGACGTTAGGCAGATTGGGAAAGTTGATCTAAAAACGCAGAGCCCGTCGTTCTAATCAGACTATGATAAAATGACTACCATGTTTAAAGCAGTTATTTTCGATTTGGACGGAACTCTGGCGAGTCTGTTGTCTTGGAACAGGATTACAGAGGGGCTGGGTGTATCCCTCAAGAAACACAGGGATTTATATCACGAACTCACCGATGGGAGTCTAAGCCAAGAAGAGGCCGACAAGGCACTTTTCGATTTATGGGTATCTGGTGGAAAAGCGACTAAGGAAAATTTCTTGTCTATTTTTAGAGAAATGCCATTGCGGTCTGGCGCGAAAGATACAGTTAGCTATCTTGTAAATAAAGGCTATAAACTCTGCATCATTACCGGCGCAGTTAATCTATATGCCCGATACTCAGCAGATACGCTCGGGATAGAAAGATGGTTCGCTAATGCGGAAGTCGCTTTTGACAACAACGCACTAACGCACTTCAAGTCTGACATGAGACAAGACGAGAAAAAGCTCGAGCAATTCAAGCAGTATTTGGAAGAAGAAAATCTCGAGGCAAAAGATTGTGTGCCAGTCGGCGACAGCTGGAACGACCACAAGATATTTGAAGCCACTGGTAATGGCATTGCTATAAAGTCTGGTTACGAAGACCCTGAGCTTGAAAAAATCGCGTGGAAGGTAATTAACGAGTTGCCGGAGCTGAAGGACATTCTCTGACATAAAGATAAGCACCAAATACTATAAAAGGCGAGAAGAGCTACCCTGCTAGAGGTAGCCCTTCGTTTACAAGAACTACCAAACGGATATCCCCAGATGGAGTCATCGAGCGTGTTTTATAAAATCTTTTTATGGGTTAAACTAAAGCGCATAGATGGCCAAACGCAAATACATCTTTGTCACTGGAGGGGTAATGTCCGGAGTGGGCAAAGGCGTAGCGACCGCATCGATTGGCAAAATACTCCAGAGCCGAGGCCACAAGATTACCGCCGTAAAAATTGATCCATACGTTAACGTCGACGCAGGCACTATGAACCCCACCGAACACGGTGAGGTTTTTGTTTTAGATGATGGAGGAGAGTGTGATCAGGACCTAGGCAATTACGAACGATTCCTGGATAGAAATTTTAGCAGACTAAATTCTCTCACAACCGGGAGCGTTTATTTGTCTGTGATAAACAAAGAGAGGGCGCTGAAATACAAGGGTAGGTGCGTAGAAGTAGTGCCTCACATTCCCCTTCAAGTAATCGAAGATTTAAATGCGGCAGCGGACCATGACAAAGCCGATATAGTCTTAGTTGAAATTGGTGGAACGGTAGGTGAGTATCAAAATATTTTATTTCTTGAAACAATTCGTTTCCTAAAACTCGCTCATCCGGACGACGTGATTACAATCCTGGTTAGCTACCTGCCGATGAGAAACAGGGACAATGAATTGAAGACAAAACCCACACAATACGCAGTGAGGACTTTAAACTCGACTGGTATTCAGCCGGACATGATTCTGGCAAGAGCCCCCCTTCCATTAGACAACAAGCGCAGAGAAAAAATCGCATTGAACTGCAACCTCTCTATAGAAGATGTTATCTCGGCTCCAGAGGTTGATGACGTATACGAAATTCCGATTCAATTAGATAAAGCCGGTGTGGCAGACAGGCTTTCCAAAAAGCTAGGACTTACCAAGAGAAAAAGAGATATGAAAGAGTGGACTCGATTCGTCGGTAAAATTAAGAGACTTAAAAAAGAAGTTCGCATAGGCATCGTTGGGAAGTATTTTGGCACTGGAGATTTTATACTTTCTGACTCATATCTCTCAGTAATCGAGTCCGTTAAGTACGCATCCTACGCATTAGGAGTGAAGCCAAAGATCGACTGGGTGGATGCCGGAAAATGGAAAACCCTGAATCAGTATGACGGCATTATAGTCCCTGGCGGGTTTGGTAGTAGGGATATAGAAGGAAAGATTAGGGCCATCCGATACGCAAGGGAAAAGAAAGTTCCATTCCTAGGCCTCTGTTATGGTATGCAACTTGCCACCATAGAGTTTGCAAGGAATGTGGCTGGGCTAAGAGGCGCGAATAGTACAGAGATAGACAAAAAAACACGATACCCAGTCATAGATGTTATACCAGACCAAAAAGAGAAACTTGAGAAAGCAAAATACGGCGGAACAATGCGGCTCGGAGCATACCCGGCAGTATTGGGGAGGGAAACGATAGCAGCAAATGCCTATGGCAAGAGAAAAATATCCGAAAGGCACCGCCACCGCTACGAAGTGAACCCGGAGTATATAAAGAAGCTAGAGTCGAAGGGCTTAGTGTTCTCGGGAAAATCTCCCGACGGAATTCTAATGGAAATAGCGGAGCTTCCGAAGAAAAAACACCCATTCTTTCTGGGCACCCAGTTCCATCCGGAACTAAAATCAAGACCGATGTCGCCACATCCGCTGTTTTTAGCCTTTATAAAAGCAGCACTTAAGTAAAGGCAAGAAATTTAGCGTATGCTTTTCAAGAATGGATGGCAGAAGGTCATAGTTACATCAAAAGTTATCATCACAAACAGCGACGGTGACCTACTTGTACTCCTCCGGGGTGAAACTGCTCCAAGCAGGCCGTTGAAATGGGACTTACCAGGCGGTTTAGTGGAGAAAGGAGAGAGTCCCCTCGAGGCCGGCAAGAGAGAGACGGAGGAAGAAGCTGGAGTCAAGCCGAACTCACTCGCAATTCTTGACGTAGATTATACGGTCTACAGAGATGGATTTAAGTACCCCATTGTTTCATTTACATATACGTGCAGTCTAGATAATTGTTCGGGCGACGTGAGACTTAGCTATGAGCACAAAGAATACAAATGGGTGAGCAGAGATGAATTTATCGCCCTCGATATACCCGAGAAATATAAGACGGCGGCAAGGTTACTACAATAAAGTTATCTAAGCTTTTTGTCTGGTATAATTTGAGTAAAGTGATAAAGATAATTGGATTAGGGTTAACTGGCGCGCTTGTGTTTCTCGTCACCGTAGGCTCATTAAATGTTTTTTACCATGGAGAGTTTGGATTAAAGTCATATCAAAGGAATCTAGCTGACGAAGAGAACGAGTATCTGCTTAAAGATAAAGACAGGAATGCATTAAAAGACTTTTTCTCACCGTCGGAGGATGAAAGTGAAACATCGGATTCTCGTATAGTCCCGAGTGATGTTAGTTTAGAGGAGGAATCAGCACCGATACCGCCAACGCCAGACACACCGAATAGTAATGTAGTAAATCCTCCCCTAGACGATGAAAACTCGGACCAAGAAGAAACAGGGGCAGACGAACCAGTTGTTGAAGCCGGCCCACAGCGCATCAGTGGATACCCGCCAGCAGGCGCTTCATCTTTTCACCTATGGTGGGGTGGGACCGGAGGAGATTTATTTAAAGAGGTATCCGCAACAGTCGAAGTAACGAAACAGCCGTCTGTTAACGAGCTATATTTCTGGGCTCTACAGGTAAGTTTTTATGATGACGACTGGCAAAGTACTGGCGGAGCTCATACGGGAATTCAGTGGCATCCTGATAGCTCAGGAACACCTTTTAGGACAGTGAATTGGGGAGGTTATGACAATGACGGAAATGTTCTGTCAGGATCGGAATCTTCATTGCCCCCGAAGCAGAACGATCCCAGTGACAAAAACACGCGTTCGTATAATTGGTCTTCGAGCAGGCAGTATAGGCTTCGTGTTTACAAAATCGAAAATTCTTCCGGTACCTGGCGAGCTGAGATCAGAGATATGGGCACTGGAGCAACAACTGTAATACGAGATCTTTATGGTGGAGGCGATTGGCTGGGGTCTCCGGTCGTCTGGTCTGAGGTTTTCGCGAAATGTGATGACCCCTCGGCGAGTGTTATTTGGCGGGATTTTAAAGCGATAAAGTCCGACGGGCAGTCTGTTACATACAACAGCGCAAGCGCTAACTACCAACATTACAATAACGGCGGTTGCACAAATACAAACTCGCAGACTACCTCTGGCGGAATAAAACAAGCAACGAATACCACACGGACAACACAACAAGGAACAACACTTAGTTTCTGAACGAAATTGATTTAATCTTGACTTCATCGCTGTCTATCGTATAAATAACGCACATATATGAATCCGTTTAATCGGTTTACGATAAAAGCTCAAGAAGCACTCCAAAGAGCGCAGGATTTAGCAGTTGCAGAGAGCCATGGAGAATTTAACGCCCTCCATCTCCTTTCGGCTTTATTCGCAGATTCCGAGTCACTAGTTCGACCGATTCTAAGCCAGGGCGGGATTAACCTGGAAATGCTCGACAAGACAATAAGGGAAGAGCTAAGAAGATTGCCGAAAATATTCTCTACTGCATCAGTTGGCCAGCTGTATCTTTCTCAAGAGGTAATCAAAGTAATCGACCAGGCCGCGAAGAGCGCGTCTCAAAATAAAGACGAGTTTATTTCGTGCGAGCACTTGCTTCTCGGAATTCTTAACGTGGATTCAGCGGCTAGAATGTTGTTAGAGAGACTTGGCATGAGAAAAGAAACAGCGCTAAGAAATCTAGCGAAACTCCGCGGGAGCACGAAAATAATGGATGATATGCCGGAGAGCAAATTCCAAGCACTCGAAAAGTATTCTATAAACCTCACAGAAGAAGCACGTGAAGGAAAGCTCGATCCCGTTATAGGGCGCGAGGAAGAATTACGAAGAATCATCCAGATCCTTTCGCGGAGAACAAAAAACAACCCAATTTTAATTGGTGAGCCGGGCGTTGGAAAAACATCTATAGTCGAGGGGTTGACCCAAAAGATTATTTCGGGCGACGTCCCCGAAACCCTAAAAGATAAAGAGGTTATAACATTAGACATCGGGTCATTAATCGCGGGCACAAAGTTTAGGGGGGAATTCGAGGATAGACTAAAAGCTTTTATTAAAGAAGTGAAGGATGCCGCCGGGCGAATTATTCTCTTCATTGACGAGGCCCACATGATAGTCGGCGCAGGCGCAGCGGAGGGCGCAGTTGATGCGTCTAATTTACTAAAACCAGCCCTCGCGCGCGGCGAGCTACACGCAATTGGGGCCACAACACTCAAGGAGTATCAACGTTATATAGAAAAGGATGCAGCCCTAGAGCGACGTTTTCAGCCCGTTTATGTCGAAGAGCCAAGCGTTGAGGATAGCATAACGATTCTTAGGGGACTCAAAGAGAAATATGAACTTCATCACGGGTTGCGCATCAGCGACGATGCGCTTGTCGCTGCGGCGAATCTATCAGCACGATATATATCAGATAGGTTCCTGCCGGATAAAGCCGTCGATGTTATAGACGAAGCATCAGCAGCAAGAAAACTGGAAAGCGAGAGCCTGCCAGGAAATATAAACAATTTAAGAAAGCAAATAACCTCCCTCGAGATTGAGAAAGCGGCGCTCGTAAATGAGAAGAACAGCGCGAAGACCAAGGGAAGATTAGAGGAAATTGAAAAGGGGCTCGAAGTACTCAAGAAAGAAAATGATGAACTGTCAGCGGATTGGGATGGGGAGAAACTTCTCTTCGAGAAACTAAATAATCTGAGAGGCAGGATAGACGAACTAAAAAGAGAAAAAGAGGTAGCGGAAAGAGACGGAGATTTGGAGCGTGTTGCTCAAATAATCTACGGAGAGCTTCCTAGGGCGGAAAAAGACTATCAAGCCTTTGAGAAGAAGTATTTCTCTACGCCAAAAGCGGACAGAAAGGACGGAAAACGTCGGTTCTTAAAAGAAGATATAGATAGAGAAGATGTTGCGCGTGTAATTTCCCGCTGGACCGGTATACCGATGGAAAACATGTTGGAGTCAGAGGTTGGAAAGCTACAAAGGATAGAAGACGTCCTTCGAGAGAGGATTGTCGGACAAGACGATGCGATAAAAGTTGTATCGAGCGCTCTAAGACGCGCTCGCGCGGGGCTTGCGCCCGTGGATAGGCCATTGGGATCGTTTATGTTTTTGGGACCGACCGGAGTAGGCAAAACAGAACTTGCTAGAGCGCTTTCCGAGTTTATGTTCGACGACGAAAAGGCACTAGTGAGAATAGATATGTCTGAATATATGGAGCGGCATACGACAGCGCGCCTCGTTGGTTCACCGCCAGGATATGTCGGTTTCGAAGAGGGAGGACAGCTTACCGAGATAGTCCGCCACAGACCCTACAGCTTGATACTTTTTGATGAGATAGAGAAAGCGCACCCGGAGGTATTTAACATCCTCCTGCAAATACTCGACAATGGGAGGTTGACGGATGGAAAGGGAAGAATAGTCAACTTTAAGAACACAATTATCATAATGACCTCAAACGTTGGTAGTCGATTCACACGTGAGATGTCGAGGCTTGGATTTACCACCGCGGAGAAGGAAGATAGATTGGCTAAAGACGAAGATTACAAAGAGAAAGTTAAAAGCGCGCTAAAGGAAAGTTTCCGCCCGGAGTTCTTGAACAGGATAGACGAAATTGTAATATTCAACTCCCTCGATAAAAATATCCTCGGCAAGATCGTAGATATTCAACTCGTTGAACTATCGAAGCAACTCGACGAACGCGGGATTAAGCTCTCCGTAGATTCCAAGGCCAAGAAATATATAATTGATAACGGATTTGATCCAGAATTCGGAGCGCGTCCTATAAAGAGACTGATACAAAGAGTAATCCTCGACAAACTAGCGGATCACATAGTAAGTGGGAAAATAAAAGATGGGAGCAAGGTTAAAATCAGCCTCGATAAATCAGACATTACGGTTAGCGCTTAAGGCTCTTATCGCCTCTACCCTGCTTTACTGGTTGCGATCAGGCGGTTTCTCTTTTTGGGTGGCGCTAGTTTTCATCCTAGCGTTCGGAGTTTTCTATCTAAGACCGATGCTTAACAATGGAAAGTTTATACCCTCCTCGCTCGCCCTCCTGTCTATCCCGTTTTTCTCTCCGGTTCTCGCAAGCGGAGGAGAATTTCTATTTATCACATCATGGGGCGTTTCTTTCTTCATATTGCTCGGAGTTAAAAATCTCGTCTTAATACAGCGCCAAAAGGCATATCGAATTGTGCATTTCGGCATAATAGCGGCACTCGGAACTCTTCTTATAGAACGCTTCGGACTCACATCGCAGGGACTTGTGTTCATAGCGCTTTTTCTTATGTTCAGGGAGTTTTACTCGACTGTCACAGAGTCTGAAGGGGAGCGCCCGACTCTTATAGCGGCACTCGAGGCATTCATGTTTATAGAGATTGCCTGGATAATACTGTTCCTATCAGTGGATGTGCTTATTGGCGGCGCATTTCTGACACTCTTTGTTTTTATTTTTCACGACACAACCACACATAGACTCGCGGGCAGCTTATCCAGGGCAATCGTAGTGAGAAACGCGGTTCTATTCGCGGCCCTGACCATTCTAATCTCCGCTTTGTCTGCAATTGGAGCTCTTGTTTAGAGAAAAGTAGCCGCTCGGCCAACGCCTATTTACTTTTATTAGTTTGGGCGTATTATGGTTCCAAAGCGTCATGAATAAATACTCAATAATCAATCATGTTAAACGAACCACTAGTAGTGGTCGGGATTGCTATTGTGGCAATAGCAGCCGGCTACTTCATTCGATATACGATAGGAGCGCGAAGGATAAACTCCCTGGAGAACAAGCTTCAGGAGGACTTAAGGAAAGCTAAAAACAAAGCTCAAGATATTGTTCTTGAGGCGAAAAATAAAGCAGTAGAGCTTCTCGACGAAGCTAAGGAAGAAGACAAAGAAAGAAAAGCGAGCTTGGATCGCTTGGAAGAGCGTTTCCTAAAGAAAGACGAAGAGTTCGGACGAAAAGAAGACGAATTCAGAAAAGAGCGTGAGAGACTCGAAAAACAGACACAAGAACTCGCTGAGTCTGCTAATGAAATAGAAAAAATCAGAGAAAGGGCAACGGAGGCGCTTGCCGAGGCAGCCGGGCTTACTAAAGAAGAGGCAAAGCAGAAGTTATTGACCGAAATTCAAAACGAGCACAGAGAAGAACTAGCGAAAACCATAGCCAACCTAGCTCGTGAGAGAAACGAAGAGGTTGAAAAGAAAAGCGTTGAGATTATTACGGCGGCGATGCAAAGATACTCCCGATCGCATGTGTCCGAACTTACAACGTCCGTGTTCACGCTTCCCTCGGAAGATCTGAAAGGAAAAATCATTGGTAGGGAAGGGAGAAACATTAGAACCTTAGAAAGGATGACGGGGACAGAGTTCATAATAGACGAAACACCGGAAAGCATAATAATTTCTTCGTTCGATCCGCTAAGGCGCGAGATTGCAAGGCTTACACTTCAGAAACTTATAAAAGACGGGCGTATACAGCCGGCAAAGATTGAAGAGAAAGTGGAAGAAGCGAAATCTGAAATAGAGCAAAGAATGCAAGAAATAGGGGAAGAAGCGGCCCAGGAAATAGGAGTCTACGATTTTCCAAAGGAAATAGTACAACTTTTGGGAAGACTAAATTTTCGTACCAGCTTCGGACAGAATGTGCTTACGCATTCGATAGAAATGGCGCACCTTGCCGGCATGATAGCGGCCGAGCTCGGTGCGAATGTAGATGTTGCGAAAAAGGGAGCTCTTCTGCATGATATAGGAAAAGCAATTGACCACGAAGTGCCGGGTACCCACGTGGAGCTAGGCAGAAAGATTCTCAAGAAATACGGGATAGACACTGCCGTGATTGCTGCGATGGAATCTCACCACGAAGAATATCCGTTTTCTACGCCAGAATCATTTATAGTCGCTGCGGTTGATGCGCTCTCTGCAGCGCGCCCAGGCGCAAGGCGAGGGACACTAGAAAGCTATGTAAAACGTCTGGAAGACCTAGAGCGTATTGCTATGGAATTTAAGGGTGTTAAGCAGGCATATGCCGTTTCGGCGGGACGAGAATTGAGGGTTTTCGTAGTGCCAGAGCAAATAGATGACTTTATGGCTCTACAATTGGCGAGAGACGTTGCGGCGAAAATCCAATCCGAGTTAAAATACCCAGGCGAGATTAAGGTGAACGTTATAAGAGAAGTAAGGGCCGTAGAGTACGCGAAATAGCATTACAGGTGAAACGCCCTGTCACAGCCCCAAATTTCTGCTATAATGGCAACATACGTTATTTGAAAGGTCGAATTCGAATCAAAACTTAACTAATGAGAAAACCAGAATTAGTCGATGCAGTACACACGGCTGCAAGCCTAGACACAAAAACTCAGGCAGAAGCAGCGGTGGATGCAGTTTTCGACGCAATCACGAAGACACTGTCGAAAGGTGAGGAAGTAACAATCACCGGCTTTGGAACTTTCAAGGTCTCAAAGAGAGCAGCTCGTCAGGGCGTAAACCCAAGAACAGGCGAGAAAATCCAGATTGGCGCTAAGACTGTACCAAGATTTAGCGCAGGAAAGTCTCTAAAGGACGCCGTAGCCTAAATCAAAAAGGTTTAAGACAAGAAATCCCGCTCTACGGCGGGATTTCTTGTTTGGCCATTACCGAAACTTACATTATTCCAATCCAAGTGTTACCTTAACTGAATTGCTTATTTCTAAGAATAATTCATACGCACTTTTGACGTTACCTAAACTGGTTTGCAAAAGCATTCGAGGTGCAACCTCCTCAACCACTTCAGCGGTTTCAGCGGTGAGGGGCAGTGTATCTATTTCTGCCTCTGTGCTACTAGCAATCGTTTCGACTGTAGTTGTAGCCTCTTGCGGCTGAACCGCAAGAATAATCTCACTCGCCTGTAAACGCAGATCTCCAGCATCTGTTAAAAGAGTGTTTATAGAGTTTATCTGTTCGGTGAACACCCCTGCGTCTATAAGACCGAGAGTCTCAAGCTTTTCAATGTCCGCCGATATTTTTTCAAATCTCTCCGTAGCAGTTTTAAGGATGTCCTCGCTGTAGAAGACAAGGACAAACTCTACGATGTTCTCGACCCCAGGCGTGTAGGTCGTGTCCCTATAGTCTTTTACTTTTTGTGCCAGAGCCTGCACTGCCTCAAGATTTTCAAGTGTTGGTGTAGTTGCGAGAGCCTCGGAGTAAAAAGTGTTATATCCCACCAAATCGAGAAGATACAAAGCTTTTAACTCTGCTCCACGAGTGCCTTCGTCGAACTGCCGGTTGTCTAGGTCGGATGTGAGCTGTGCCACTTTCTCGAGTGCAAGGACAAGCGCCTTGCCAAGTCCATCCTTTGCCATCTCAAACCGTTCAGTCTCGGTCAGAGACTCATCTTGGTTTATGGCTATGAATAATTCATCTTCCTGTGCAAAAGAAACGCGGGGATTCATTCCAATCCCCACGAGAATAGCTAAGAGTATTAATATTGTTGTGCGCTTCATTGCTTAGTACTCAATTACCTGATTTAACAGTTCATCTATTTCGTCTTCACCATCCAGCATGCCTTCCTGTGAGCTGTCTGCCAGAGCGACAGTTCGACTTGTCCTATCAAAATATTCAATATCATTTAAGCGAATGTCTATGTCCCCCGTCACCGCGTCAGCCTCACTTACCAGAGCTTCATTGTTTACTCCATGAAGAGTCGGTAGAAACAACGTCTTTAAAGACCCCGCGACGCTTCCTAGTGCTAGAACAAGTACAAAAACCGCGGTAAGAGTAACAGATGCGGCAAAACTCAATCCGCGAGAAAATATTGTGTTCCTGGTCGTTCTTTCAATCGGAATTCCCGACTGAGAGGACAAAATTACTGAACGTGAAACGCGCACGAATTCTTCATTCGGCTCGATTGCTCTTAGTCCTCCAAGTTTTTTGATAAGTTCGTTTTGCGTCATGATTCGATTAGCTTCTTCAGGTTCTTTAGCGCTCTGTGCTGGATAACCTTGGTGGCTCCCTCGGTTTTGCCTATGGCCTTCGCGACCTCTTGGTGGGTAAGCTCGTCCACGAAGCGCATTATAAGAACGTCTTGCTCAATGCCCTTAAGTCTAAAAATAGCTTCGAGCATTACATCCCAACCGATTTTCGCATCTAGGCCACTGCCCTGAGTTTCCTTCTCAAGGAGAATGTCGTCCCCAAGTTCATCAATGCTCACTTGGGGTTTTGATCTCCTGTGATGATCTATCACGGAATTCCGGGCTATACTGTAAAGCCAACTACTAAACGGGTAACCACGAGACTCGTACGTCTCGATATGCTCCCATGCTTTCAAGAACGTTTGGTGGGTGAGGTCTTCGGCCTCCTCACGATGGCCTACTTTAACGAGGACAAACCTATAGATCCTGGGCATGTAAAAATCGTACAGTAGGCCAAAAGCCTCGGCCTCACCCTCCTTAGCCCGGGCGATTAGGTTTTGCTCGTCCTCTAACATTTAAAACGGAATGTAACGCCAAATGGTTACGATAGCAATAGCCTAAACCAGAGTTTATTGCATCGGGCTATCAAGAAGATCAATGCCCATCTGGACACTATCGAACTCCTCCTCGAGCTCACCCTCGTTGAACGATTCTGGGAGTAGAGCCCCATCGTTAGGCGCTTGGCCTACGGACTCGGAGGATTCGGCCTCGTTGTTTTGTGCTCCGCTTGGAGTCGCACCATTCTCAATATCGTCTCCGCTAACAGAATCAACAATTGTCGCAGTTTGTGGTTCGATGTCTGAGCTTGTCGGAGCGTTCCCGAAAAGGGATACTAAAACGATAACCATAACCCCCACAACCATTTGTATATTTTCTCTATTCATTTAAGACCTACTTATGCATCCATTATACCCGAGGAGGCAGAATTTATACAGGTTTTATGCGATGCCAGCAACCACGCGAGTCTTAAGCTCAATTGATTAAACCGCGGCGTTGATATAAAAATATGTAGTGACATACGGTCATGAGTGGTGAGGTACTCAAGTGGTCGAAGAGGGGAGTTTGCTAAACTCCTAGGTCGGAGCAATCCGGCGCGAGGGTTCGAATCCCTCCCTCACCGCAGGGGGATATGAGTTTTATCCTCATGGCGAAATTGCGAAAGCAATTTCTTGTGAGGACATCACTCGAAAAACAAATAAGAGTAAATCTTATTTGTTCTTCTCGTTCGTCCTCATAGTTCAACGGATAGAACACGGGATTGCGGATCCCGTAATGGAGGTTCGATTCCTCCTGGGGACACAAGAATTTCACTTTTTGATAAGTTTGTCCGCACAGAAGCAGCGTGATAATATTACGATATGTATCGCGAGATTGATGCTAGCGCCGTTGAGTTTTTTCAAGTAGCCTATTTTCTTATTGTCGTGATTTCTTTGACAGCTTCATTTCTAATTATGAGGAGAGAAAAGACTACTATTCCTGCAGGGGGCGTCGATACGTCTAGGCTTTCTCGCGGTAAGAGGTGGATCATATTCATGCTGTGCATCATAACGCCGGTGGTTTCACAAGCGATTTTTTACTACGGGTGGAAAAACGTTATGCTAAATAAAGCGAAAACGGCAAATCTAATTGGATTTATAGCATACCCGCTTTGGATAGTTACATTCGGTTTCTTGCGCATTATGCTATTTGGACCAGGTTTTTAGTTTGACCCTGTGGCGCTGCTAGCGCTGTTGCTCAACCTAGCACTACTCGAATAGAATGAGGGTGCGCTGGTCGTTACTTAATCCAGGCACGCGGGCGTCGTATAGTGGCTATTATGTCAGGTTTCCAACCTGAAAACGGGAGTTCGATTCTCCTCGCCCGCTCATAAGACACACGTATCAATTGAATTTTAATGCTGCTTTTGATAGCGTGTAGTGGCGATGACAGCTAAGAAAGTAAATACCAGCTCATTACAGCAAAGGCCGCCTGTAGTAGCAGTTGTCGGTCATGTTGATCATGGGAAAACGACACTTCTAGATTTCATTAGGAAAGCAAATATAGCTGGCGGAGAAGCTGGCGGGATTACGCAATCTATCGGAGCGTATGAAATAGAGCGTGATGGGAAAAAAATAACATTTATAGATACCCCAGGGCACGAAGCTTTTTCAATGATGCGCACGCACGGCGCGACAGTCGCAGATCTTGCCGTGCTCGTTGTCTCAGCGACCGAGGGAGTTAAACCACAGACGGAAGAAGCAATCAAAACCCTAAAAGATACCAATACACCGCTCGTTGTAGCAGTTACCAAAATGGATATGCCAAGCGCTGACATTGAGAAAGTAAAAAGAGAACTTCTCTCGGCGGGAATAGCGCTAGAGGGCGCGGGGGGAGATGTTAGCTGGCAATCTGTGTCTGGGAAAACCGGGGAAGGAGTCGAGGATCTCCTTAGTTTGATAACTCTGGTGGGTGATGTGGCGGGGCTTACATTCGATCCATCGGCGCACGCCAACGGGTTTATATTGGAAGCAGAAAAAGATAGCAGAAGAGGCATAATCGCTCACATCGTTCTGAAAAACGGTGTACTCAGAAGAGGCGATGAGATTGTGACTAAAAGCGCAAGCGGGAAAGTAAAAATCATGGAGGATTTTATGGGTAAGCCTATAACAGAAATTTCTCCATCGTCTCCAGCGACAGTTGGTAGCTTTGATAGCTTACCAAGAAGCGGCGACGAATTTTGGGCGGACAAAGTTCGGATCGAGGTTGTCGGTATGGTTGGTGGCGAGACATCAAGAGAACTCGCCGAAGCGCTTGATATAGAAAAGGGAGCTGGAGAAAAAGAAAAAGCAGGGCCAAACGCAGTACTAAAAGCAGACTCCGGTGGATCTCTAGAAGCCCTGAAGCAAGTTCTTCGTAAAGTCGTGGAACCGAAAGATGCATCCGTTGGGGATATAACAGATCACGACGTCCAATTTGCCAAGTCGACAGGAAGCGTAATCATTGGGTTCAGAGTAAAAGTAGGAGACGCAGCCAAGAAGCTCGCCGACGTTCACAAAATAAAAATTGTTACATCCGATGTAATTTATAAACTTGAAGAAGAGCTAGAATCACTCGATTTATCTGAAACCAAATTCGTCAAAGGCGGCACGCTAGAGGTTCTCGCAACATTTAGTGGTACTCAGAGCAAGCAAACCGTCGGAGGCAAAGTAATAGAAGGCAAATTAGGACAGAACGCTCCAGTCAATATAATTCGCGGGGAGGATGAAATTGGAAAAGGGAGAATAAAAAGCCTAGAGCAGGGGAAGAAAGATGTAAGTGAAGTCCCTTCGGGAAGTGAGTGTGGACTTGTGGTAGCAACCGAAGTGAAAATAGAGATTGGCGATAAAGTAAAAATTTCTTAGGTGAAGTGGATTGGCGTTATCGGAAGTAGACTAGCCGAGCCAGAGAGCAAAGCCGAGAGCGATGTGCGAGAAGAAGTGCGAAAAATAATCGCGCGCGGCGACGGAATCGTCTCCGGCGGGGCGTTGGGCATAGATTATTTTGCCATAGATGAAGCGTTGAAAGTAAATCCAACTGGGGAACGAATAATGGTATTCCTTCCGGTTACGCTTCCGCTATATCTAGAACACTACAACAAGCGTAGGGAGGAAGGCGTAATAACACAGCATCAGGCGGAGACCCTGATTACCCAACTAGCAAAGCTTAAGGAAACAAACCCACAATCACTAATCGAGGACACAAGCAATAGATTAGTGAACGAAGAGACATATTACGAAAGAAATACAGAAATAGTAAATGCTTCCGACGAAATTCTGGCATTTCGTGTTACAAACAGCGGTGGCACGCAAGACACCATCAACAAAGCCAGAGAGAATGGAATCCCAGTAAGAGAGTTTAAATATTAGTACTCTACGAGCTCGAGCTCGACATCATCACCGAACCATAAAAGAGCAAGCTCTAAAAATTGAGTTGTTATATCTGTTACAAAGAAATTTCTATTGCCGTTTTTGCTGAGCTTCACGTCTATCTCCGGATGATTATTAAGATACTGACGTAATTTCTCCGGCACCACGTCGGTTTGGCATATAATTTGGACTTCTTCGTCGAGAAATCTCTCAATCTCGCCTCTGATAATTGAGTAGTGTGTACACCCGAGAATAATCGAATCCGCGTTTCTGAGGGGATCTAGGTATTCTTTAAGAATCGGGTTGCTCCACTCCATACCATTGTTCTCAATGAGTGGCACAAGAAGTGGAGCGGCGCTCTGTACTATTTCTACATCCGGATCGATTTTGCGGATTTCTTCAATAAATGCGCCAGATTCAATCGTCCCTATGGTTCCGAGAACCCCTATGCTTCTAGAACGTTTTTCTGCCGCCGCCTCGGCCATCGGAATAAGTACACCCAAAATTTTTCTATCCGGAAAGTGTTTCGGCAAATATTCTCGCTGAAGTTTTCTCAAGGCCAGTGCGGATGCAGTATTACACGCGAGGATAACTAGTTCACAATCGTTCCTAAAAAGGTAATCAACCGCGGCCTCCGTGAGTTCATACACCGCTTCCCTAGATCGGTTGCCATAAGGGAGATTCTTTGTATCCCCCAGGTAAATGTAATCGTACTCGGGGAGCGTCTCCGTAATCGCCTTTGTAAGAAAGAGTCCGCCGAGCCCGGAGTCAAATATGCCTACCTTCATAGGCTCATTGTACAGTAGCTTTATAAATCGTAAACAAAACGTTACAATTTTCGTGTTATGGCCTGGTAGCCAAGTGGTAAGGCAAGGGACTGCAAATCCCTTATACGGGGGTTCAATTCCCCCCCAGGCCTCATCGATTTTGTCCGCGAGCTGTGCGAGCGGCTTCAAAATCGATGCCTCGCCGTAGCCTTGGCGAAGGCGGGCCAAATAAATTTGCCCGGGTGGCGGAATGGTATACGCGAAGGACTTAAAATCCTTTGTCTTTATGGACATGTGGGTTCGACTCCCACCCTGGGCACAAATTCAAAACACCCTCAAGTGAGGGTGTTTTGAATTTTGGTGAGAGCCGAGAAAAAACAACTAGCTCTCCTTAACCTTCACTTTTCTAGATTTGTCTCTGTGTAATTTCGGAAGACGAATCGTCAGAACTCCGTTTTTCAAAACAGAGGTTGCTTCATCTGGATCAATTTCCTGTGGGAGAATAACTGATCTGGAGAATTTCCCCCAGAAACATTCTTGATAATAGTAATCTCCGTCTTGGATAATTTCCTCTCTGCTTCTTTCTCCACGAATAGTCACGCGCTCGCTCGTAACATCAACATCAATATCGTCACCCTTAACGCCGGCGATTGTTGACTCGACGACTATCTCATCAGGAGTTTGATAAACGTCGATAGCCAGCTGGCCCTCGGCCTCTTGCGCCACAATACTTTGGTCGCCAACTGTGTGGGTAATATCCTCGTCTCTGTCGTCAACTTCGAGTTTTACACTTTTCTTTCTGAACACGTTTTAATTATATCAAACCACACGCATATAAAAACCCTATTGATTATTATATTTTACTCTCACAATATGGTTGTAGGAATATCGGACCAAGCTGGTTCGGGAACTCGGACCTTTACACGGGTCCATAAGGAGGGAGGTGAGTGAAATGAAGACCATGAGTGTCGAAGAGGAGCCCATGGTCAAGGCGAGGTCTCTCGAGGGAGCGCTTCGGAATGCCGGAGTAAGCGAGGTGGTTCTTGCGAAGCGGCAAGTGGAAACTGCGATATCGATCGCGAATACCGCCTTCGACGGCTTACTGAAGAGCGCGCCGCACGCAATGCGGATCACCTTTGCCGTAGAGACGATTCTCTGCAAGGGCAGAGTCGTCGGCTTATCGGGGGGTTCTCCGGCGAGACAATGGGAGCTCAAGGAGGAGCTCTGCATAGCCGGGATCCCGATGGAGGACGTTCTCACGGTTGAAGACAAAATCACGAAAGCCCTAGGCCGACGTCGATGAGGGGGAGTGGAGAGATAGAAATGGTGGATACCCATCCATGAGCGGTCTTCTGTCGTTTAGAAGACCGCTCGCTCTATCTAGGCTTCCTACGCAAACTAACGGATCTAAGTTCGTCCCTCTTTTTTAGAGTTTCAAAATCGTGAAAAACTATAATCGCTGCAAAAAGCAGGAAAAGTGACGCGTATACCTCTATCCCTGCCAGTTTTAATATTAGGAGGTTGAAAATCCCGTGTAGAACAGTAGCCCAAAATAACCCCTCTATAACACGCTTTCTCATCCAGTAAAATCCAACAAGCGCGGAAGCAAGGGCGTGAAGAAGTGTTGCTCCAACTCCGCGTATAAGCGTAACCTGAACGATAAAATCAGCGCCTATTAGGTTTAAGGCATTTTCCACAGCAGCAAATCCTAGGGCCGCTGTAATCATGTAAACCATTCCGTCCGTCCACTCGTCAAAAAACTTGCTTCTCCTAACAAGTAAATAAACCGCAATAAATTTCACTAGCTCCTCTATCATCGCGAAGGAGAAAAGAAAAACAGCCGACGATGTGAGAATTCCTCTCTCGGCAAACCAGTTTTGTATTTGGAGCTCCGGGAAAGCTGCGAGAGCGGTAGAGAGACCACCGGCGAGGAACACATACAAAATCATACGTGTCGGCTCCGGCTTCCGTCGATCTTCTGACATGAAAAACACTAACCAGACGAGAGATGGGATAATTCCGAATAAGAGTGGGTTAATTACCATTTTTCAACTATGATCATTTTCTGTTCGCTTTTGGATTTCGGTACCATCTGCCACACTTCCTCAGTTACAAACGGCGTAAATGGGTGAAGCATTTTTAGACATTCTTTAAGAATTGTCATCAGAGTCTCCTGTGCGGCTCGTTTCTCAGCTGGATTGTCTCCATAAAGACGTTTCTTCGAGTCTTCAATAATTTTGTCAGCAAACGTATGCCAGAAATAGTGATAAAGTGTCTCTCCAGCTTGATGAAACTTAAAGTCTTCCAAATCGGCAGTAATTTTCTTTTTCAGTCTCTCTAATTGTGCGAGATGCGCCTTGTCGGACTTGGTATACGAAGGCTTCGCTTTCAATTCTTCGTCGTAGTTCATAAGAACGAAACGCGACGCATTCCAAATTTTGGTGGTGAAATTACGATAACCCCGGATTTTATCTTCAGAAATTTTACTATCACCTCCAGGCATCGTGCCTGCGATAAGGGACATTCGCACTGCGTCAGTACCATAGAGCTCAATCATATCGAGCGGGTCTATATTATTACCTAACGACTTGCTTATTTTTCTTCTTTGCTCGTCACGTACAATGCCATGAAGATATACGGTACGGAACGGAACCTCCCCCAGTAAGTAGCCGCTCATTAAAATCATTCGGGCGACCCAGAAGAATATAATATCGTAGCCCGTTTCTAGTACATCCGTTGGGTGGAACGTCTCCAGGTCTTTGGTCTTTTTGGGCCACCCAAGCGTAGAGAATGTCCATAAGGCTGCGGAGAACCAAGTATCGAGTACATCAGGGTCTTGTTTCCACCCCGGTCCCTTCGGCGGTGTAACGCCGCAATATACATCATCACCGCGGTACCAAACTGGGATTTGATGACCATACCAGAGCTGTCTGGAGATACACCAATCTCGGAGATTATCAATCCAGTGAAAGTAAATCTTATTGAAACGGTGTGGGAGAATTTCGGTATCTTTACTCCTGACCGCTGTCTGCATAATTTTTTTGAGAGTAGTTTTTTGGTTTGCACGGATACCTTTTAGCGTCGAATGCTCAACATTGAAATTTTTGTTTACATCAATGAACCATTGAAGTTTTGGTAATGGTTCTATAACCGCGCCTGTTCGCTGTGAAACAGAAATGTTCTGTGAAATTTTTTCTTCCTTTTCCAGTAAATTATTTTTTCTTATCCATCCCAAAACCGCCTCGCGCGCAACGGCGACTTTTTCGCCCTTAATTCCATCTCCTCCGACTAACATATGAGCCTGCTCATCTATGACCTGCTTGATTGGGATGTTATTTTTTTCTGCGATTTCTGCGTCAATCATACTGTGCGCAGGCGTAACACCCAAAGCGCCAGTTCCAAATTTAGGGTCAATTTTCCGGTCGGAAACAACCTTGATCGTTAACGGTTCGCCCGCAAAACTAATCTCGTAGGTTCTCCCGACATATTTCTTGTATCGTGTATCGTCCGGATGTACGGCGACAGCGGTATCTCCTAATTTTGTTTCTGGCCGAGTTGTGGCGATAGAAATAGGGAAATCTTTACTGTAGCGGAATGTATAGAGAATTGCTTCACGTTCCTCGTGTTCTACTTCATCATCTGAAACTGTTGTATGTCCGCGCGGATCCCAGTTTACGACACGGGTGCCCCTGTAAATTAAACCGTCATCGTACATTCTTTTAAACGCAGTGCGTACCGCAAGATTGCGTGCCTCATCGAGCGTGAATGCAAGCCGTGACCAGTCAAGCGACGCTCCAATTGCACGCATTTGAACTAGCATAGTGTTTCTGTTCTCTTCTACGAATTGATCAATACGTTTTAGGAATGACTCACGGTCTAAATCATGTTTTGATTTATGTTCCTTGTCCCATAAATGTTTTGCCACCTTTGCCTCTGTCGCAATCGCAGCATGGTCTGTTCCTGGGAGCCAAAGCGTTTTTCGGCCGCGCATTCTTTGGAAGCGAATCATGATATCCTCGATTACCAACATAAGAGCGCTTCCCATATGGAGAATTCCAGTCACATTTGGGGGCGGTAGCATGATTGAAAAAGGTTTAGCGTCTTTTTTTATAATCCCTTTCTTAACTAGGTTGTCAGGATTAAAAAAGCCGGATTTCTCCCACTTTTCGTAAATTTTCGGTTCGAGAGTCTTAAAATCGAACCGCGAATTCATTTCGGATCCCATTGCTTAATTATATATACAAGGATTGAAAACGCCCAAATGCGCGCTTACAGATTTAAGTTTGCCTGCATTTTCACATGATAAGCCTTCTTCTTAAGGAGGTTTATATAGGTCGCCGCGGCAATCATCGAGGCGTTGTCTCCAGAGTATTTAAAATCAGACACAAAGAAACTTTTCCCAAGTTTTTTACATTCCTTACCGATTCTAGTTCTCAGTGCTTTATTAGCGGCCACGCCGCCAGCTAAAATTACTGACTTTGCTCCGAATGCCTCAACGGCGCGCATTGTCTTTCTAGCTAAAACATCAACGGCGGCTTCTTGAAACGATGCGGCCAAGTCTGCTTTTTGCTTTCGCGTGAATTTCTTGTTTCGCGTCTCGTAATAAACTGCCGTCTTCAGCCCCGCAAAACTAAAGTCAAAATTTTTGTGATGAATCATAGGGCGCGGAAATTCAATCGCATGTGGGTTACCGGTCTTCGCTAATCTTTCAATTTCCGGCCCGCCGGGATATGGAAGCCCGAGCATCCGCGCAACCTTATCAAACGCTTCGCCTACAGCATCATCGCGCGTCTCGCCTATTTTTTCCCATGATTCCAGTTTATTCATAAGGAGCAAAATGGTGTGCCCCCCGCTCACTATCAAACCAATCGCCGGAAATTCTAACTTTCTCCTTTCTCCTTTTTCCTTTTTACTTTCTTGCGTGAGCAAGAAACTGTATAGGTGCCCCTCTAGGTGATTTGCTCCTACAAGTTTCTTTTTAAACTTCTTCGCCAGATGTTTAGCAAATTCGATCCCGACAAGAAGCGCTGGCTCAAGTCCAGGTCCGACAGTAACCGCGATGATGTCGACGTCGTCAATTTTTACTTTTTCATTTTTACTTTTGCCTTGAACTTGCTTGAGCACGATTGGCAAGTTCCTAATGTGCTCGCGTTTTGCGAGAAGTGGCACGACACCGCCGTAAGGCCTATGCGTTTCAATTTGAGATGAAACAATGTTCTTCAGAACTCTAAATTTTGGATTTTTTAGTCCGTCACTTGCCTCGACAAGAGCGGCAGCAGTCTCGTCGCAGGAAGTTTCGATTGCCAAGATCCTCATAAATTTGTATCTCGCCAAAGGCGGATCTCTACGGCGAGAATCCTCATTTCTCTCGCTTGAGTGCCTTAGATGTTTTTGTAAGGGCCAAAATACCTAGGGTGACTATGTAGGTCGACACAACCGAATCCGGCATCTTGTACCCCATGCCTAAAAATGAATCTGCAATCAAAATCCCGAAGAGAAGTAATGTCCAGAAAATTACATAGAGTTCTCCGGGGTGACGTCCTTCATGATGGTCGTGCCACCTTCTAAATTCTTTCTCCGAGCTGTAGGCCGAGAGAACCGCCACGTAAATGATGAGGATAGACGTCAGGCTCGATTCAATTACGCCGACATTGAGAAAATCAGCTATTACCGCGACAAACGACAAAGCCGTCCAAACAAATAGGAGCTTCCTCCAAAGCACTGGCTGTATGTATTTGTGGTTTTTCTTAGTCTTGCTCGCCATTCCTCTAAATGCTATCCAACTGTGACCCCGCGGGGAATCTCACATAAACACAATTTTTGCCCCGACCCCCTTACTTTAGAAACCCACGGTTTCTAATGTCTTCCTACACGGGGCAAAGGGTTCGATTCCCCATTCAGGGAATCATAGAACAAAATAGGCACACCATAAAGATGTACTTATTTTGTCATGTGACCCCAGGGGGAATCGAACCCCCGTTGCCAGGATGAAAACCTGATGTCCTAACCACTAGACGATAGGGCCCTCCTTCGCTAAAGCTACGCGGGGCAAGCCATCTACGTTAAGACATTGCGTGCAATCCCGCTTGGGTCAATTTACCCCAGCATTAAAGGTAATTCAAGATACGCCCTTCGTAATTCAAAAATTGGAGCGCACGGAAACCCCACTGGATTAAAAGATCCAAGTTGTTGGTTATGAGCAGAAGCCCAAGTACAATTATTAGAACTCCAGCAGCTTTGTTTAGCCGCCCTAGATGTCTTCCAATTTTCTCAAACGCGCGGCTGGCTTGTCCAAGAAAAAGTGCGGTAAGGATAAACGGCGTGCCAAGCCCCACGGAGAAAACCGTAAGCAAGAGAGCGCCTGTCGCGACTGAGCCCTCGGAAGAGGTCAAAAGCAAAACCGTTCCAAGAATCGGCCCTACGCATGGGCTCCATCCCGCGCCAAAAGCCGCGCCGAATGCGAATGATGCTAAGGGTCCACGCTTTTTGATCTTCGCGTTCAATTTAGCCGACACGCTAGGAGAGAAAAAGTTGAGCTTAAATATCCCGAGTAAATAAAGTCCAAAGATAATTACGATAACTCCGCCAATTCTAGCAAGCCAAACTTGAAGCGGCGCTAAGAGAGTGCCCGCAAGACCTGCGAGAACGCCGAAAACTATAAAAACAACACTGAATCCTAGCACGTAGTACAAAGTGTTCGTGACGAGGCGTTTTCTGACATCCGCATTAGTGCCTTCAGTATCACCCGTCGAAACGCCGCTTATAAATCCTAATAAAGCGGGGACAAGAGGAAACGTACAGGGAGCAAGGAACGTCAAAATGCCAGCAACAAAAACCGCAAGAACAAAGAATAAATTAATCTCAACCATCTCTTTCTAGCCAAAGCATACAATATACGAAAGTTTTCATACACATCGCATTGGTATATTCTAATGGTGTCAGAGTATGCAGGATTCTGGATCTAATAGATTGCTGGATGCGGTTCCGGCGGTCCTTACGTGGACAACGCTTATCGGAATGGTTGTGGCATCAAAATTTGCGCCGGTTTGGGCGGCGATTTTCATAATCGTTTTCGACACCTATTGGTTTTTCAAAACCGTCTTTCTCTCATTACATCTGCGATACGCATTTAGAAAGACTCGCGCTAATTTAGAAGTTGATTGGCTAGAGAAGGTCAAAGGACTAAACAAGCCCTGGGAGGAAACATATCACTTAATTGTTATACCTATGGCAACTGAATCCTATGAAGTGATGCGTGATACTTTTATGTCTCTAGGGAATATCGGTTACCCAAAAAACAAAATAATAATTGTGTTGAGCGCCGAGGAAAGGATCGCGGATTGTTTCGAGATAGCTAAACGTATCGAGAGCGAATTCGGCGAGGATTTCTACAAATTTCTAGTAACGGAGCACCCAGCAAATATAAAAGGAGAAATCGTGGGTTCGGGGTCGAACGAGACATGGGGTGCAAAGGAAGTAATAAAGCTTGTGATTGATAGAGAGGGGATTCCGCACGAGAAAATCCTGGTTTCTATCTTTGATGCAGACACACAAGTTCCAAAGGGTTATTTTGCAAGACTGATGTATTGCTATTTAACAGCAGAGAAACCAGATATGTCGAGCTACCAGCCAATTCCTCTCTATAACAACAACATTTTCGAGGCCCCGGCGCTTGGGCGCGTGGTCTCACTTTCGGCAACTTTTTGGCATATGCTCCAGCAGGCGCGCGAAGAGCGCGTTACAACATTCTCGTCCCACTCCATGCCACTCAAGGCGCTCGTAGAAGTCGGTTTCTGGCACACGGATATAGTTTCTGATGATTCGCGAATTTTCTGGCAGTTATATTTGCACTACGACGGCGATTGGAGAGTTGTGCCAATGCTCTATCCGGTATCTATGGACGCAAATGTTGCGCCAGGCTTCTGGGAAACAATGAAGAATATTTATAAACAACAGCGCAGATGGGCATGGGGCGCCGAGAACATAGCGTATTTAATGAAAGGCTTTAGCAAAAACAAAAATATTCCGTTTTGGAAAAAGGTTCATTGGACGTTTCATAAAATAGAGGGGTTCCATTCGTGGGCGACTAACGCGATCCTTATTTTCGCTTTGGGCTGGCTCCCAATCGTACTTGGGGGCGAAAGATTTAACCAAACCCTTTTGTCTTTTAATTTGCCACACATAACTAGGATTATCATGACATTCGCGAGCGTCGGAATTATTTCATCCGCTGTGCTTGGAATGATACTTCTCCCCCCACGACCAGAATGGTTTAAATTCAGACACAAGTTCCTTTATGTGATTCAGTGGGCCCTACTTCCGTTTAGTATGATCGTTTTCGGCGCGTTTCCAGCAATCGAAGCACAAACAAGACTTATGTTAGGCGGAAGGTTCAAATTGGGATTTTGGGTAACTCCAAAAAACAGGAGTAACTCAAAAACAAAAAACTAAAACGAGTGAGTATTCTCTCGTCAGAGACTTGCGAAGTAAGTATAAGAAATAAAGAAGCTCTGTAGGAAAATACAGCTGTCTGAGTTTCGCCGCAGGCTGGACGAGTTCTATATTTTCCGTTAAGCAGAGCTTCTATTATTTCTTACGAATGGAGCACTCGTCTCTGTGAGAGAATGGGAGCGAGCCCTTATTCGAGGTGAATCTCCTCGCTAAACTGCTCAAGGCGTCTCTTAATCGCTAGGTGTTTTTCTAAGTCCGGATCGTCACTCAAGGTTTTCTCTGCAGTATCTTTCGCACTTTTTAGTAACTCTGGATTTTGAATTGCGAGCATTGCTGAATCCGGCATCCCAGATTGCATTTGCCCCAAGAATTCACCGGGTCCGCGGATCTCTAAATCCATCTCCGCAAGCTCAAAACTATTTTGTGCTTTGAGGAGCGCCTCGAGGCGTTGTTTTGAAAAAAGAGAATTCGATTCCGAGAAAAGGAAACAGAATGACTGTTTTTCACTTCTTCCGACCCTCCCGCGGAGCTGATATAGCTGTGCCAAGCCAAATCGTTCGGCTCCTTCGATCATCATTATCGTTGCGTTTGGAACATCCACACCAACTTCGACAACTGTTGTGGAAACAAGGAGGTCTATCTCGCCATTCGCAAACTTTCTCATCACATCGTCTTTCTCGGCACTCTTCAATTTTCCGTGAAGTACCCCGACTCTTAAATCCGGAAAAACTTTTTTGTCGAGTTTTTCATATTCAGCCTTCACGGCTTTAACATCATCCCATGCAGATTTTTCGCCGTTTGGATTTTCTTCGGGTGTCTCAATTCTCGGACAGATTACGTAAACCTGCCTTCCTTTTCTCACCTCACCGCGGATAAACGCATACGCCTTTTCCCTGTTAACTGGATCAACGACCTTCGTGATTATTTTCTTTCTCCCCTTCGGAAGCTCGGTGATTAAAGATACGTCGAGATTTCCAAAAACCGTCATCATGAGAGTTCTGGGAATGGGGGTTGCCGACATAGAGAGAAAGTGCGGAACGAGTTTCATGCCGTGCGAGAGCTCAGCTCTTTGTTTGACCCCAAAGCGGTGTTGCTCGTCTATGACAACAAGTCCAAGTTCTCGAAACTCGACATTTTTCTCTATAAGGGCGTGCGTTCCAACGAGAATAAGTATTTTTCCCGCATAAACATCGTCCAGTAGTTTCGTTTTTGTCGTTTTCTCTTCAAGTCCTTCGCTGTGAAAAGCGCGTGCTTCTTTGGAGAGTAAAAGTCCAATACCTCCGTCAAACTCACCGAAGAGTTTCTGAAACGTTTTGTAGTGCTGGCGTGCCAAGATTTCAGTCGGTGCCATAAAGGCAGACTGGAACCCATTTTCAGCCGTGATAAGAGCGGCGATTCCGGCAACTGCTGTTTTCCCTGAGCCAACGTCTCCTTGAAGAAGACGATTCATTGGATGAGACTTCGAAATATCGCCCAAAACTTCATGTAATGATTTTCTCTGAGAGTCGGTGAGCTCAAACGGAAGGTAGCTAACATATTTCGAAAGAAGCTCGTGGTCCCAATCAATCGCGGGAGCTTCCTGCTCCACAAGAGATCTCCTCTCGTAGGCATTACGAAGTTGGAGGAGAAACAGATCTTGAAAGGCGAATCTTTTTTTCGCGCGGAGCGCTTCGTCGAGTTTCTCCGGAAAGTGGATTGAGTGGAGAGCATCATTTATCTCCGGCAGATCAAACTCGCTAAGAACATCTTCGGGGATAAATTCTTCAAGCCTGGGAAGTTCTCTTAGTAACGGCTCTATCAGAAATCGGATTCCTTTAGACGTAAGTCCCCTTGTCTCAGGATAAACAGGGACTATACGTCCAGTGTGTTTTGTCGGCCCCTTCTTTGTTATAAGTTCGAATCTCGGGTTCGAAAACAACAGTCCATTTTTTTTAAGCGTAACTTTCCCAGCTACACTTATTTCTTTTCCAGGCTGGAGCATCTTGCCTATGTAAGGCTGGTTAAACCAAACCGCTCGGATAGATCCGCTTTCGTCTCCGACTAGAATCTCGGTTATGGTCATTCTTCTTTTCCACGCGCGAGTCTGGTTTGAATTCTGGATAAGACCTCGGATCGTTTTTTCATCACCCGATTTTAAATCGGCGATTCTTGCCACTTCACGCCAGTCCTCATAGCGAGTTGGAAAGTGCATTAATAGATCCAAGGCGGTTCTAATGCCAAGTTTCTTGAGTTTTGCTATAAATCTTTGCTGTATCCCAGGGATTTCCTCTATTGCGCCGTAGAGTCTGACGTTCATATATATAACTTAACCCAATTTATCCAGAAATTCGATTGATGACATCATCACCCTAGTGCAGAATGATATTAGAGAAGCGCGGCCTAGCACTTTGGGGGTAGCTCACATGAGAGAAGAGCACAGGAACGCTTTTGCGAGTGTCGTCGCCGAGGTCGGAGGGTTCACGTTCGACCAAGACTCGTCTACGGCGAGATTGGAGCTCGGTGCGACAGAGGTTGTCGCGTCGGCACATTCCGACGACAAGCACGAGTTCTTCAAGGTCACGACGCGGACGAAATCCGAAATACGCGGTGTCACTGCGGATTCGGAGGACATACTCCACCCGGACAGGTTCCGGAGAGTCCTCGAGGAACGAAAGCGACGAGCACTCGCAACGGCAACGGGCGGGACCTAGGTCCCGCCCGAGCTCGTTTTAGGGCGTAATTAGTTATGCCCAGCATTGAAAATAACTCCAGTTTTGCTATGTTTGTGAGGAATCTGTCCCCGTAGTGAAATGGATATCACGACAGGCTTCGAACCTGTTGTTGGGGGTTCGAATCCCTCCGGGGACACACTTCGACACACAAGCACTCATGGCAAGCACCTTGCCGGCGTTCTATAATTATCACGACCGCCCATAGCTCAGTTGGTAGAGCAGTTGCCTCTTAAGCAAACGGTCCCAGGTTCGAGCCCTGGTGGGCGGACAGAAAATATGAATTTCTCCATACCAAATGAGGTTAAAGATATAACCTCCACACTAATAAAAGCGGGACACAAAGCCCATGTAGTTGGTGGGTCAGTTAGAGACTTGTTGATCGGAAGGACACCGAAAGATTGGGATGTAGCAACAGACGCAAGGCCAGAGGAAATTCAAAAGTTATTTTCCACCTTCGCTGGAGCTACGGCGGACAGGCCAGCCACTGTTTATGAGAATGAATTCGGCACCGTCGGGATAAAGACTCGCTCGGAAAATAAAAAACTGGCAGTTATTGAGGTAACGACTTTTAGAAAAGAAGAAACGTATTCGGATTTACGTCACCCAGATCAAGTTACTTTCACCGGATCTCTAGAGGAGGATCTCGCAAGGCGTGATTTTACGATTAACGCGATAGCAATGTCAGAGAACGGAGAAATCTTTGATCCGTTCGAGGGACGTGATGATTTGGAGAGCAAGCTCGTACGCGCAGTTGGTGATCCAAGAAAAAGATTCAGCGAAGATGCGTTACGTCTTCTTCGCGCAGTACGCTTTGCGGCAGAGCTTGGCTTTAATCTGGAGGAAGAAACCGAGGCGGCCGTCAAAAGTCACTCAAAACTTTTAAGCAAAATCGCGAAAGAGAGAATTCGAGATGAATTTGTAAAAATTTTGATGAGTCCAGACGCTGGGCCTAAATGGGGCCTGGAAGAATTGAATGAGCTGAATCTACTCGAGAATGTAATACCCGAACTACACGAAGGCGTCGGAGTCGGACAGAATAAACATCATATATATACCGTTTGGGAACATAATATTCTCTCGTTGGATTACGCAGCCAAACAAAGTTACGAGCTTGAAATCAGGATGGCGGCACTACTCCACGACCTCGGCAAGCCTCGCACGAAAGAGGGGGATGGATCTGATTCAACTTTCTATAATCACGAAGTTGTAGGAGCAGGCATGGCTAAGGATGCTCTTGAGAGATTACGTTTCCCGAGCGATTTCATAAAGAAAGTCGCGCATCTTATTCGTTACCATATGTTTTATTACAACGTAGACGAAGTTACTAGTGCTGGTGTCAGGCGTTTCATAAACCGAGTCGGACCAGAGAATATTCCAGACTTAGTTAAATTAAGAGAGGCCGATAGAATTGGTTCCGGCGTTCCGAAAGCCGTCCCGTATAAGCTTCGCCATCTGATGTATATGATCGAGAAAGTAAAGCGCGATCCAATCAGTCACAAAATGTTGAAAGTAAAAGGAGACGAACTTATGCATGTCTTAAATCTCAATCCTGGCCCTAGGGTCGGCTGGATCTTGTCTATACTTCTCGAGAGTGTGATTGACGATCCGAGTAAAAACGATACCGACTTGCTATTGAAGCACGCGAAGGAGTTGAATAGGTTGAACGACGAAGAGCTCCAAGCTAAAGCTACTATCGCAAGTGAGACAAAAACCGAGTTTGAGTCTGGGATTGAGGAGGGAATGAAAAAGAAATATTATGTGAGATAGTTACGTACAGTAATGTTTATCGGGGCATAGTATAGTGGTAGTACGCAGGCTTCGGGAGTCTGTAGTCTCGGTTCGATTCCGAGTGCCCCGACCAAGAAAGACGTGCGACGCGCTTCGAGATTCGTGTAGAATTAGTTATTCATTTATTCAAAAATGTACGCAGTCGAATATAAAAGGAGTGGGAATAAAGGGCGGGGTGTATTCGCATTGAAAAATTTTAAGAAAGGTGAGCTTATCGAAGAATGCCCAGTAGTACCACTCACCGTCGAAGAAAGCGTTATTTGCGAGAAAACAATTCTTGAATACTACATATATCCCTGGAGAGGCAAAAAAGACGGAGCCGTTGTGCTAGGATACGGAATGCTATATAACCACTCCGTAGAACCGAACGCACGCTACCATTTGAATTACAGTGGACGCAAGGTGGTTTACAAAGCAGTTCACCCTATTAAAAAAGGGGAAGAAATTTTAGTAAACTATAATGGCGATCCTAAAGACAAAAGCGAGATGGAACTCTTCGATTTTAGGAAGCGTTCCAGACCGCATCGCTGAAGCGGGGGAGGTCTTTATAAATCGGGTCTATATCATATAGAGAATGGTATAGGCGCCTCGCTCGATGAAAATATAAATCTGCGCTAATATTTTCATCTCGCTCGGGCCTATGGTTTAGTGGCATAACGCGGCATTCGCATTGCCGAGACGCGAGTTCGATTCTCGCTAGGTCCACAAGCAAGACAGCTATAATACAGTCATGTATATCTCTATCGACGTCGGTGCAACTAACATCGGAATCGCTGGGTCTGACTCCCTTAAAAAACCAAAACTTGATTTCTTAGCAAAGATTGATATTCAGGATGATTATTCAAAAGATCTAGAAAATATTACGGGCGAGTTTAAGCATATCAGTAATCTACAAGGTGTAACGCTCGGGGTACCAGGCATATTGAACGAGGCAAAAACACAAGCGAGAACGCTAAACCTAAAAAGTTGGTTCGGTAAAAACCTAAAGGAGGATTTTGAAAGTCGGTTAGGCTGTAAGGTTATCCTTGAGAACGATGCCGCTCTGGCTGCTTTGGGGGAGGGTATGTATGGAAACGGCAAGAACAAAGATTTCATTTTCATGATATGGGGGACAGGCGTCGGTGGAACGAGGATTCAACACGAGAGCGGCAGTATTAAATATTTCCCGCTCGAGCCGGGACACGACATCATAATCAAGGAGGGAGGCAGAGAAGGCTCCTGCGGTCACAGAGGAGATTTGGAATCCTATACCGGTGGTGCCTCCGTGAAGAAATATTATGGGAAAACTGCCGATAAATTATCTGACGAGGAATGGGATGAGGTCGTCTCATATTTCGCGAAAGGAATAGGAATGATTTTAGAGACTTATCCATTGGATTTAATTGTCTTCGGTGGCGGAGTTGCTACGAGACAGCCGGACAAAATAGAACGTATACAAAAAGAAGTTCAACGCGAGTTTCCTTCAGTAGGACTTACCATCTCCGCCCTCGGGGAAAATGCCGCGCTCTACGGTGGATTCGGGTTACTTGCATTACAGGAGAACTAGTTTTTATAAAGCCCGCCACGTCAGACGTAGTCCACAAAATAAGGAATCTAATTCTTGACGCAATGACTCTTCCATTGCTATCTTGATAGTCTGATTTGCCCTTCGACAAGTGCATACGAGAGAAAGAGGTGAGAGATGGCCGTTGTGTGTATCGACGTCGTCCTTGACGCCATGAACACCGCGAGGCTGGACATTCTCCATAAGGCGTTTCGAGTGACAGCGGTAACGGAGCCGCAGGGCCTCAATAGCGCGGACGACGTCTTCGGCTGGATCTTCGCGAATGTGAATCGCGATGACCGCGATCGCGCTGACCGCCTCGTCATCGTCATTTCATACGACAGGTTCGGCGAGACCGAACTCGTGAAGCTTCTCGATGGACTTGAGAAGCGCGGATGGGGAGAAGACGCGGTGGTCTGTGGATTCGAGGATGTCCAGAGGGGAGAAACGGCTGCTGAGGGCCTGTCCGAGTATTTCATGGAAGGAGGTCCGTTCGAGCTCAAGCCTTCGGGCAAGACGCTTTCGGTCTGGCCGATTACCGGCGCCTACGCGGCGCGTAACTGACGCAAGGGAGTGTGATGGGAAAACCGTACAGGGTGGTCGTCTCTTTCCCGCGGACGCTTGATCCAGAAGAGGAACAGCTTCTCGTTGCGTATTGCCGCGGGTTGGAACCGGCGGGACTGGACATGCGGAGAATGCAGACGGGTCTACCCGTCAGATCTGCAGCCGATCTCGGCCGCGTGATGAGTGAGTGTGGAGCGAACGCTGTACTCATCGAGAGTGCAGTGTTCCCAAGAGACGAACTGGCAAAAGCGCTCGAGGACGAGGAGCTGTTCAGACATGGACTCTCGTTCTACGAGTGCCGAAACGACGGCCCCACGGGGTTGCGCCTATGCGAGTGGATACTCGATGGCGGAGGCCCGGTTCAAGTGACGCGTCTACTCGGCGAGTCCCCCTCGATCTAGGAGGAGTGGGGGCGGGG
>Ga0209641_10000308_pt1 | contig 44253 bp, 69 predicted proteins | sample RifCSP16_1_FD_184022 | JGI IMG/M metagenome (GOLD analysis project Ga0209641, IMG submission 184022) | Soil microbial communities from Rifle, Colorado - Rifle CSP2_sed 16_1 (SPAdes) (version 2) | ecosystem: Environmental > Terrestrial > Deep subsurface > Rock core/Sediment | place: Rifle... | reverse complement strand
TTAGCTCCTTTCTGTACTAATATACTAGCTATGGTATGTCTAAATAGATGCGGATAAACCCTCTTTTTAATCTTTGCCCGTTTGGATACTACTTTAACTAGCTTTCTTAACGCCCAACTGGTGTATTGTATACCCTTCCTCATTGTCGTGAAAAGCCAATCTTCAGCATTTCGTTTATACTCCCCCAAATACTCGCCAATTGTTCTAATTCCGTCTTTTTGAATATTTACCACCCGATCCTTATTGAATTTTCCACCAAATACCTTAATAGCATTGTTTTCAAAATCTACATCTTTAACTTTCAATGAACACAATTCTTTATTTCTTATCCCAGTATAAGCTAAAAGCGACAAAAGGGCTCTTTCTCTGACATTCTTTGTGGATGCTAAAATCCTAACTACCTCCGCTTCCGATAAGATTTCCTTTATCATTGGTTGTGGCTTTCTTGGTCTGGCAAGTTTAATCGGTCTTTTAAGAAAGGTACAATACCTCTCAACAATAATAATAGTATTTCTTAAATGGGAATACGAGTATCCCTTTTTGTGCATCTCTGCAATATATTTTTCTATTTGTTTTACAGTTGGTCTTTGTGTCCCTAAATCCCTTAAAACCTTACTTAATGTGCGCTTGTAACCCTCAACAGTTATAGTACAAAACCCATGTTTTGCGTAAAGTCCGTTGTAAAAATCTTCGGTACTCATGTCACGCTGCAATCAAGCCCAAACTAACTAATGCAGCGTGAATACCTTCTGCCGTTACTGCAACACCTGTTGGCTTAATAACTGGAGTTGCTAAACCATAGAAACCGAGTTTGTTTCCAAGCACCTGAATACCGATAGTTTGTGTTCTGTCCGCTGTTCCTGTTGCTCCTGCCACACAACCATATATCTTGACACCGCTTTCGCCTGTTCCTGTACTCAATCCACCCTGTATAAGCAAATCCCCGCCGTTTTTATCTGTTGCCGCCGACGTTGCTCCGCCAGCCGTGATTGTAAGCGTATTCCCCGCCGTATCCGCAGTCAATTCTCTCTCCATCCAAAATACTCGTGCCGCCTCACCACTTAACGAAAGCAGATTTGTGGGTGCTGTCGTCCCGATGCCGACGTTGCCCGCTATATTTAATCCATCGTCAGTCTGTAATATATTTGCTGCACCACGGTACAAGTTTGTATCAACAGAAGCATTACCTGGTCCCCAACGCATTGTACCGTCTGCCGTTACATACCATCGATTATTTGAATCACCAGTGACCCAAGTTAAGAAAGCGTTATCTGTAGAACTAGCTCTGACGGACTCTATCATATCATCTGTTCTAAGTTCATTTGCTGCACCTCGGTATAACGTTACATCGCCTCCAAAATCAATTCCACCTGCGGCTGTTGTTGCCGCCGCAAAACCCAACCTCGCCCCCGGTCCCGTCGTCCCGATGCCGACAAACCCACTATTCAATATCGTCATCGCTTCCGTAGCCCCATTGTTGCCAACCAGAAAGTGCATATCGGCTCCAGTGGTTCCAACACCGGAAGTGGTTTGAAGAGATAAATCGGCGGTAGTAGCCGAACCGCCAATAATAGTCAAACCAGATGTGTTACCGATAAGCGAGTCAACAGCAGAGCTCTTCAGCCCAATCTGGGTGCTACTTTTGTAATAAAAAGGAACTGCGGGTGATGCCGGCATATTATGTAAAGTAAGTGTACCTTACTCCCTCACCATTAACTAAAGAATCTATATATATATCAGCCAGATTATCTATTTCTAATTCAAAAATATCCCCAGGATACAAAGCAATTCCTGTTCCCGTTGCGGCGGTAGAGTCTACTCCCATCGCCCCGACTGCTATCAAATTAGTATTATCTGTCTGGGCTTGAATAGTTACTCTTTTACAAGCAATAGAAGCGCCCAACACTACATCTGTTCCTGCTGTAGTTACTGTTGTCACCCCATGTCCTATTCCTGTAATATCATGACCTACTCGTCCTATGGTATTTGTACCTGTTGCAATTGAAGTTACATCAACGTCGCCTATATCCACTCCAGAATTAGCGGCTAATTTACCAATGGTAGCGCTTCCAGCTTGAAGCGTAGCTTGTGTAGCAAACGTACCTGCGTTAGTTACAGCATGGGAAGGAACTGAGGTAAGAGATACTGGTTGGGTTTCGGTTAAGTCGGCTTTTAGTTGGAGTTCTGTTAATAAAGTATCTTGTTTACTTGAAGTAGCATATCCAGTAATTGCGCTTGGTGGTGTTATAGTAGAAACCTGCCCTGGGTCAATTTTTATTCTGACAGCTGTATTACCTTCGCTATCCTCTACAAACTTATCGTGGGTTCTCTGATTAGTAACTTGTGATAGTGTCATATTACCTTACCATTCCATGTTGTTGCATCTCACCAGCCACATGAGTTGCAAAAATTTGCTGAACCTCTGGTGGTGCAGAGGCATACATATCTGTTCTGGTAAAGTCAGAATGGGTTTGAGTGTGAACAATATCCGCACCTTCAGTGGGTGGAATTTGCTCCCCATTCATCATACCCATATTTTCCTTATCTGCCAAGGCTATCATTTTTTGTGGGTCTGTCGTGCCTTGAAATTGCTGACCTCCTTCACTTTGAGCGTGGCCCGCAATAGCCAAATCCATCTGACCTTGTTCCATTCTCTGGTCTCTGGCTTTTTCCGAAAGTTCCTCTACATTAGGAAATTCAAACTGTCTTAAAATCTCCTCCGCTGGCAAAACTCCCATTTCCCCCAGCTTCATCATAGTTTCTCGTTTTGCTTCCAACGTGTGTCCTAACCACGAACCAATCTTTACAATGACTTCGTTATCCTCAGTAATAATCGTAGCTCCCTCTGGTCGTTGCTTTGAACCCTCTCCTATTACCTTAAGATATTCCTGACCTTCCTCTGGTTCTGCAATCTTGGCTATCCTTGAAACCTGATACTTTTTAGCTATAATATTTAAAATTCTTTCTCCAACAACCGACAAAAACGACTCCAAAGACGCTGTTAATCCTGTCAAGTTATTAGAATCTGCCGCTTGAATTGCCTCTAATGTGGCCCCAGACCTAGCTCCTGTGGGCATTCTCCCAAGAGCGGCATCGTGCGCTCCTAAAATATCTTCCAAATAAGCATTCAATTCATCCGTAACTGCGTCATATCCTGCGGGCATTGGGTTCATAGTCATTTGGGCGTAGGTTCTGCCTTTATTTATTTCTAACACCTCGCCCATTTCGTTTGTAACAATCCCCGCACCGTGTCCCTTTTCAGCTATAACTCTATAAACCAACGCTTGGTTCATGTACATAATCTTTTGAGAAAGTGCTCTATCTATAGCTTTATTCAACGGTACGGCATCAGTTACCCACGCTCTTTGATAAACCTTTAGCGGATTCATTTGTATTTGATAAATATAAATTGGATATTCCTTATCTTCTAAATCTTCTTCTTTTAATACTTGGTCTCCAGAATAAGTAAAAAGTTTAATTCTTCCCTTCTTTGAATTCTTCTCGTCATCCCACAGTAAAAACTCCTTTACCGTAGCGGTAGGAATTACCTTTTCCTCATCCGAACCCATTTCCTTTTTTATAATTTTGGCTTTTAATCTTGAAGTAGCCAACTCCTCATCGGGCTTTACTTCTTTTCTTGATTTTTCATCATATGTTGTGTCGGATTTTATTTCATCTACCGATTTAACTACTGTTTTAGCCAAGAATCGTGAAACAAGTCTACCTGCATATAAATACGCTCTTCTATCCCACCATACATCAAAGGGGTCGTGCTGTCTTACCCTAACCTGCCCGATTCCACCTTCCGCATTTTCATCCCAATCAATTTCTATAACACCAACAGAAGTAGAAAGACCCGTATCTACAACGCCCGAAACCATTTGTTCAAGGTGTAATCTTCTGTATAAATAATCCATTGTCTTGCCTATTCTTCTGGCATTTTTTACCGTATCGTCATCAGTATCCCCGGGAATAATCTCCCACTTAGGTTGTGTTCTTGTTACATAATTTTGAATAGCTCTTTTAGTGGAACGAATCTTATTGACCATCATTCTAACTTCTCCTCTTTTCTTTGGAGGATTGGCTTCAAGATTTCCTGTTACAGTATTAACCATCATATAATGGTTTCCACGTTCAAATTGGTAGTTTGTGTACCATTCTAGGTCATTTAGTTCTCTGGAGGTTTTAACACTCTTTAATAAAGACTCACAATAAGCTATCTTTTGCTCGTTGTCTAACTTGTCCCAGGGTTTTTTGTCAACTTCTATCATTATTTTTCCTCAGCTCGTAAAACCTTTTCAACTCCAGCTTCTTCCATTGTTACATAAGGGTCTTCTTCTTCAACTGCCGACTTCTCTGGTTCTTTTTCCACGGCGGATTTGTAATCTGTTAAATCCTTACTCATAAGTTTAAGCTGTAATCTTTCTCTTTCCGCTCTATTTTGAAAATCAGAAAATACTAAATACGCAAATTGAAAGGCAATTACTATAATTAAGAAAATCTCCATTTGTCAATTATACCACTAAAAGTATTCTGTAGAAAAACTACATATATTGTGTATGAACGCTAACATCAGGAAGTCGTATCGTCAATAATTTTCACCAAGGAACTCATCTATGTACTCCGTGGGCTTCTCCTTACCCTTAATTAAAATATCCTGTAAACGACTTCCAGAACCCCTAAAAGGTTCGGAAACCACATCAGCGGGATGGGCTATATCCTCGACATCCGACAAAGCATCAATAATATCGTCCCTCTTACCATGAGGAAAATGCAAAATCTGCTCTTCAAGGTCAAACATCTCCCTTTTAATGAATATCTTTCCCCTCTCAAATCTAGGTTGTAAAACCGAACGAATCCTCTGCTCCTTAGAGGTTTGCCCACGAGCGTTAATTTCTACTAAAGGAAGATAAATCTTTCTCCTGTCTTCCTCGTCATGTATTGGAAGCATAAGTCCCTGGGCTTGACCTATCACCTCTATCGTCATTGTTAACGGATTCCATTGAAGTCTAACTGCAAAGAGCTGTTCAATAAGTTCTCCAGTAGTCCATTGCCCCCCACGGGTTTCCAAAACCCACCAGTTATTGTCCCAATCAACCCCAACAACTGTAATTGAAGATTCATCTGCCTGGGTAGATTGACTAACGGCGGGGTCACAAACAGCAAAAATATTAAGTTCTTTGGGCGGGGATTCGTAGGTTTCCCCTTGTCCGTAATATCTTATCTGCTCATGACTTACAAGGGACGATTTATCGTCAATCGGATTATTTTCGTAAAACGAACTAAAGATGTAGGAACCTTGAAGCATCCGAAGTTCTTTAAGTTTTTCCTCACTTAAAAGTTCAGGGAAATACAAACTACCGTCCTCATTATGTGACCCACGAATATAGATATCTACTTCCCCCTTGTATTTATCCTGAATCCAGGAATATAAATCATAATAACTCCAACGAGTCCCAATAATTAAAAGTTCACCATCATAATCAAGAAGTGAGAAGGCTCTTCTCCACCAATCCACCACCTTGTCTGTCAAATATCTAGTGCTGGAATTTTCAAGATTCATTAAGTCATCACAGATTATTTTCTTATAATGTCTAGAAACTAGATTTCCTCCTACTCCAACCGCCGTAACATTAGCCTCCTTACTACCCAATCCCTTACCTGTTACATCAAATTCGTTTTCATTCCATCTAAGACTAGGGTCGTAAAACTCCCCATACAATCTTTTTAATTCTGGATTCTTTCTGAAATGTTCCTTAATCTCCCCGACAAACTGTTGTGCATTAGCAAGTGTTGCATTGGCAATTAGAACACTATTTTTTCTGTCCTGACAAATAGCTTGAATGGTTCTACCAACAGTAAAGAAAGAACTCTTAAAAGTACCTCTAGGGACTAGAATCATTTTTATTCTCTTAGTTGAATGTCTATACCAGTTATCCCACTCCCCGTGAACACGCTCAACTAAAAGATTTCTGCGTCTTTCCTCTGATTCTATAATAAATTTATTAAAAAAGAATAAATTTCTAAGTCCTTTTTCTTTCTTTTTAATCAGAAGACTTCTATAAAGTTCTTCCTTGGGTGTCATAATCTTCTAAATCTTTCTCCAGGACTGGTCTTTTAGTTCCTGGCTTAAATATCCCTCTGGCTGAAGCTAAGGAAACGAGTTTTCTCCAGGGCATTTCAGGATAGCTCATATCTGTAGCCGTCATTTCTTTATCGTAAGTGGGATTGTATTCCACAAGCCCTACTCTAGCTCTTTCCAGGGCGTGGATTGCTACATGCTCAGGTAGCGTCTTTGATTCCTTTGACTTAAAATATATACGAATCCCTCCATAGGAAAATTCAACATTCTCGTCCTTAGGATTATATAAAATCATTTAGCCCTCCTTACTTCAAATAAATTTTTTCCTGTCTTTTTATTATAAACCACAAAAGGCAAATCCTTTAAATAAATATACATGTTACGATTAAACATTCTCATGTTTATTCTTTTCATCTTTATCCTTTAAACCCTTATAAGCAACTGTTAAAAGCCCGTGTCTTTCACATTTGGGGTTGGGACAGAATGGTATTGAAGGGATAAACTCCTTGTCCCCGTTGTTAAAGAAAGGTAATCCTAATAGCGGTATGTTACATTTAATGCAAAGTTCCACAGGTAAATTATACTCCTGTCATGACATCTATTCAAGTTGTGATTGGAGTTCCTTAATATGCTTATCTAATTCTTCTTCGGTCATGTCTACATTTAAGTTAAGCGTAGCCTTCTTTTCAGGAGCGTAAACTCCTGCGACCTTATTTATTTCCTGAACAAACTTCAACCTGACTTCGTGGTCTACAAAACCGTCCTTGGTTTCAGCGTCCAATCCCTCTAAGAGGACATCCTCCGTCTTAGAATCAGCCCCCAGAATCTTCTTCTCAACTAAGGAAGATACAAGTGCCTCTCTGAAGTTTGTGTTCTTTAGATTATAAGCAACAACCTGAAGGGCGGAACTTCTGTTTTTAGCGTTATAAAACTTCTCGGTGGATTCCAAAATATCCATTTTCTTCCCCTGTTCCACCTTCTCAGTAACGTCTTTGATTACTAAATCCTGCTTATAAGTTAATCCGAAGGGATTCTTTTTCGTTCTATGTGGTGTTCCCATGTACCTCACAAAACCATTTACCATTCTTTTCAACAGTGGCGTTATTCTCACATAAATAATAAATATCTCCCCCAAAGGGTTTAGGAAATAAACACTTCTTCTTATGAACCTCTGATTTAAGGTAGGAATCTATATTATCAGGCATTGGGTCGGGAGCACCTTCATATTTGGTTTCAGAGCCCACCAATACCTCATTGTCCTTTTCTACCCGTAGTCCTTCTTTAACAACCTTCTTTGTAACACTACCAACTCTGGGGTCTTTAAGCATCCTCTCCCCCGTCGTTCTCATCCATTTAGAAAGAGATACTCCTTCACGAGCTAGAATACTTTTAAGCTCTCTATGTAAATCCTCTGGAAGATAAACTACTACTCTTTTATCCATATAAGTAGTATTGCACATATTGCATATACTGTCAAATCTTATCCAATATCTTAGGGTACATGTTGCATATATTGCATACATTACTTCTAAATTTGATGTACGATTTATAGCTCTGTTATACATAAAATATCCAAGCGAACGCACATCGCAGCCATACCCCCCCGTCTGTTCCTGCTGTAGCCACGCTATTTGTGTGCTGTAGCGTAAGTGAGTGCGAGAATTATGCGGGAGTGTTATAGGTAATATAAATTATGTAGGAATACTAGAATACACACACCTACCCTACTAGTACACCTTATATATATCTTGTCCCTTACTCTAGTGGGTTTCATGCTTTTTGAACTCATTGTCCTATATTGATAGCTGTCTATAGCTGGTGGGCTTTGAGGTTTACGTAGAATTCGGGTATTCTTTTAAGTGTTTTTTGATTTGGTTAGTGTAACAGCATAAATAGACTATTGACAATATGTGGATATGAGTTTATCATTCTTATGTATTGATAATAGTTATTTAATAGACTGGTGGTGATTATTATGTTAGACAGTTACGAAGTTAAGAACTTATCTCAAGCGTGGCTAGAAATTGCAGGGGATACAGCATTTAGTTTAAGAGCAAGAAAAGAAGCGAAGAAACAAGCTAGAGAGCTTTCACGTTTGTATGTACTTATTTAATTTGGAGGGACTGATGATTAAAAAAGAATTTGTGGAAAAGTTAGAAGATATCAGACGGGAATATCTTGACTACTATAATGACCATAAACTCATTGTGGCGGACTACACAAAAAGAGATATATGGAAAAACACTGAAGCACTGAACATTGATGTTTTAACGGACATGCAAGAGCAGATTATGGAGCGAACAGTGAGCAATGAATACGAGGATTGCATGTTCATTGGTGGGTTAGTACATGCGATTGACAATCTTATCAAAGAGTTTAAGTAATTATTTAATTTGAAAGGATAATGAAATGAATTACTATAAGAATGAAAAAGAAGCGTTTGGCGCTTTACTTGATTATTACCCGACAGACAATGAATTAATTGAAACACTAAAGGAAGACGAACCGCACGATAATATAACAGAGCTTTCGGACTCATTAGTTGATATTTATACCCACGACCTTTTAGAGTGGCTACCTAAAAACTACTACTTTGTTGAGGATGCAATACAAGAGTTTGGGTTTCCAGAAGATACGGAGGGAAAACCCGATATGATAAAAGCAATAATGCAAGGACAGTATTATGCTATTGAACAAGATTTACAAGGAACATGGGAAACCCTAAAAGAAAAGTTGGAGGAATGGGAGGAACTAACCAAAAAGTCAGCGTCATTTATTGAATGGGTAAATACAACTATTTAATGGGCTTGACCGACTGACACGCTGGGCATATAGAGCAGATATGCCTAGCAGTTAGTTTATCAAAGGGGGTGTTAAATATGACAAAAAATATAACTGAATTTGAGGATGTGAGCGATAGGAAACGTGATGATAGTAGCACGAACATAACAAAATGGACAACCAAGAAGCTAAAAGAAGAAGCCACAGTACTATCTGACATGATTTACAACATAGGTTGCTACGGTACCCGTGATTTTCAACGATGGGGCGTAGTTCTAGACGAATTGAGTAACAGAGGTATTGCAGTACATACACACGAGGAACTACAGTTTAATTAGTTAATCAATCCGAAAGGCGGTGAATAATATGGAAGAAACAAAAAGATTTAAGGGCGATGACGGAATTTACTGGTTTGGAATTGTGTCTATAACTGACGGGGAGTATGAGTATTGGGAAAAAGATGTCTGCGAGGCTCTAACGGAAGCGTCAGCAGTTAAGAAACTAATGCAAAATAGCAAAGAGTGGACAAAAAATGACTATAGAGAGGTAGAACTGGTAAAAGTGTATCAGATTAATCAATGCGACTATGAGGTGCTATGCCAGTTTTTGAACTAACTAGACTGACATTACGACTGACACGGTGGTTTTTGTTTGTTAGTCATCAAGAACCACCGATATAATTATAGATATTTAAGACTAACAGAAAGGAACTAATGAAAAAGTTTGAGGATTATTTAAAAGAAGCACACGCTAAACAGTATCGTGGTACAGATGATTTAATGTCAGATGATTATAATAATTGGTTAGGAACGCTTGATGTAGAAGATATTGTATCTGTCGCTGAAATATGGGGATTATTGATGTTTAATGCAGGAAAGATTGAAGTGAACAAGGAAATGGTAGATATAGAGAAAGCTGAAAGAGATGAAATAGCTAGGGAAGATATCCAACATGATGTAAACGAGGAGAAAAAGAAAGACTTTTTAGAGCAAGAAGGGTACGCAAGTTATAAAGATTATCAGGAAAGTGAAGGTTTAATATGACAAAAAAACTAACAAAAATAAATGAAGTATGTGATAAAACATTTGAAGGGAAAGGAAAATGAAACAAAAGAGTAATTACATAATAAGATTTAACGAATTATCAGAGTCAAAACAATCGGAGATACAAAACAATCTAAAAAAAATAATAATGGAAGATAGGGAAATTATGGATCGTTTGGCCTCTAATGGGGGTGCTGATCCGTTTGATATGGATAGACCTGATTCGGATAGAATGCTTGATAACATTGATGGGGCGGTTGATAGAGCCTGCGATAGATCGTGGGTTGAATGGCAGATAGAGTTAATTATTTAAGGAAACATGGTTATATTTGTTGCCGTTTTGTGGCTCATATTACTAACTTATTTAGGAACAAGGGATTGACAATATTATGAATATAGAGTATATTGAGGTCAAGGAGGATATATGAATTACTGGGATAATCCAAAATGGTTTCAAGAGAGAAATAAACATATAGTAAAAGACAAAGAAAGTGGTATGGGAATGCTGGACTTGTCTATTAAATACAAACTATCAAGCACACGGATATTTGCCATTGTAAGTAGAAATAAATTAGGAAAGGAAAAGAAATGAAGGAAAAAGAAGTAAAAGAACACATTTTAGTGGACAATATGCCCGAAGCCAAAAGCTCGGTAAGTTACAGTTTGGTGTCTAAGGGCGGATATCCTTTGATATTTACTGTTAGGTCGCACGATGAGGCAGAACTGTTAGACACAATGAGGTTATTGGAAACCAAACTTGCCACAGATGGATACACACCTGAAGTTAAGAAAAGCTATGGATTTCCAGCTAAACCCGCTCCTCAAGTTGTAGAGGGTGAAATCTGTCCTAAATGTGGAAGTCCTTTAATTAAGTTTACATCCAAGGATGGAACCAAGTCAGGTGTGAAGTGTAGTACGTCTAAATACGATTTTATGACCAAGACTGCCGGTGGGTGCGACTTTGTACGGTTTAATGATTCTAATTCGTCTGAGGGTGCTACAGGAGCTCAGATGACCCTTCTAAAAGAGAAGGGGTTGTGGGATGAGGGTATGACCAAAGCCCAAGCGTCTAAAGTTATCGGAGAAGTGTTAGGAAAGTAAATGGACAAAGATTTAATCGTAATAGACCCGAAACAGATTGCAATATACGCTGATAAGGCGGGTGCATTCTTATTCAAACCTGAAGCGGAGGAACAGATATTAAAGATACACGAAGCTATACTCATGCTTCAGGGATGGGAAGAAAAGATTAAAGAGAGTATTGGGAGTGCTGGAAAGGCTATAAACCCTAACTTCAAGGGAGTTAAAGGAGATAGGGTTAGTTGTATCTATAAGAAGTTTGGGGCTAAATACTCCTATGATTTTACTAAAAAGAATGCCTGTATGCCGTTCTTAAAAGAGAAGATTTACTATTCAGTAGACTCGGACAAAGTAGACAAGTACATTAAAGAGGTGGGAGAATTACCTGATGGCGTCAATGAAACAGAAAGAGAACAGAAATTAAGTATCGCCTACAGAGATGTTGATTAACGAGAGGTTAGTTGATAACTTATGAGAGAGGCTGACACAGACCTTGAGATAGGATAGGAAAGTTTAAGTCTTCTGGACAGGCATTAGTCTTGTCTCAAGGTTTGTGTTAATTATTTAATTGCTAAGAGGATATTTTATGATAGATAAAAAAGAAGAAGTATACAAAAAGGGTTACATTGATGGTGGACTAGCTACAAAAAGCGTTAGTGGGGAAGTAGAGAAAATATTTAGTAGGTTGGCTGAAGGATATGTTATTTGGAAATATGAGGGCGTGGTTCGTGGCGGACGAGCGAAGTACATGTCGAATATTTATGTGGATGATTATCCTACAAATATTAAGGAGGGAGAAGAACTAAGACAATATATCCAACCCACCAAAGATAGCAGAGAGGTAGAGGAATGATCTATACAGTAACTAGAAAATATGTGGATTATTCCATTTGGGGTAGGGTGGGTGTCAAAGAACTTGGAAGAATGTTAGGTGTCGATAAGAGTTATATATCTAAGTTGAGAAGCGGGAAAGTAACTTGCAGTGAGGACTTACACAACAGAGCGCTATTAGCCCTCAAAACCAAACAAAAGGGGAGGGTATGAGTAACCTGCTTTTTGAAATTCGCATGGGTATGTTTGTTTGGATATTAAGTAAACTTGCATTATGCGTACTGCCTAAAGACGCTATAGAAACACTTTTATGGTTAACATCAATGCCCTTTGAGAAGTCGAAGTCTACCAAACAACCAAAAGTAGAGGAGAGTAAATGACAGCAATGCCCGTATATTTAAGCGAACATCTAGGCAAACAATTTAAAAAAGACATGAAATCTATGCCAGAAATCTATAAACCTATGCAAGAAAGCCATTTTACTAATGTCGGGGAAATGGTGAGTTATTTATTTAAAAGATTTGTACATTGGCATGTTAAACAACTAAATATTCTCTTGAAGTATCGTATATGGGAGAGGGGACATGTACCGGAAGTTTAAAAAACAATTTAGAAAATTATGTGAATTTTGTGAAGGTAGGGGATGTATGAGTTGCGATAAGGGGTTTGTTTATTTGAGTAAGCCCAAGTGGATGCTACCTCCCGGTCGCTCTTAATCCCTCTAATAGCTTAATAATAAACTGGTGAGCAATATCACGATCCCCCTGCTCCAACCAATCATCTATAACTTTTAATCTTTGTATTATTTCTTTTGTTTCCATATATTTATGGTTGACGCTATCCTCAGTATTTGGGAGACTATAATAATATTATAGACGTCTCTCCTCAAGCATGAACCAAAGATAGCGTTACCATTTATTCCTCCAATTCAGCACACCTTTAGGGTGTAATAAACAAGAAGGAGCGTGTTGAAATATGGAAATGAAAGAACAAAGTAAAATACCTGAGCAACTGCATTTACTTTCCCATTTATTTATCATGCTTCCAATTCTACCATTAAATGTAACAACTCATCCAATGACCACTGTTTTATTTCATATTTCTTTTCTTCCAGGTATTTCTTATCCTCCGGCCTGTGTTTTAACAACCAGCAATCTCCTTCCCCCCAAAACCATCCCGCTTCGTTATACTCAACAGTCTTTTTTCCCAAAGTGTGATGAGAGGAACAAACCCACAAACGATTTCTTTTATCCCATCTTGTAGCTTTATGACCTCGTTTTATAATATGGTGGGGATCTAGTTTGGAGTAATTTATTCTTTCTTTTTTTGGCAAGGTTTCACATATCTCACAACGAGCTTTTTCCTTGCCAACCGAACGCCATAATTTATCAAGAACACCATTATTTCTCATTAAAGTTTTTTTTGTATATTTCATATAAGACTTAGTTGGTTTTCATCAATCACAGGAACTTTATTTCCCCAAAGCTTCATGGGTTCATCAGGCCTTTTAAATACCTTCTCCATATATTTTGCCCCGTGTTTCCACTGCTCGTAAGTACAGACAATCCCTCCTTTTGGAGTTTTTATACGAAGCTTGTCTCCTGTGCGCTCAGCTTTATTCAAGTACGAGTCTCTAACATAAACGAAATTGCCATAAATTGGTTTTTCTATGAATACTTCAATCATATTAACCCCTGATCGTCAAAATACTTCCAAATATTATATCCCGTACTATCAATAACATTTCTTGCCTCATCCCTAAGTCTTTGAGAATTATGTATTACACAAAAATCAGATTCTGTTCCATTGTTTCTTATCAGTATTGCTTTATCAATATCAATCTTATCAATTTCCGCTATCAAAAAATAAATAGGAATTTGCCATGTTCTCGCCCATTCAAGAGAATCAGAATTTCCTGTCTTAAATTCAAATAAAGTTCTGTTTAATACATCAAGACAATCAAATACTCCTTTAATATCAAACAATTCGTTATAAGGCACAATTACTTCTTTTTCTGTTTCTGGAATGTTTAAATCATAATTAAAAAACCAATTAGGAAAAGAATTATGTGTGTTTATGTATTCTTCTATTTCTTTGTGAACTCTCTTTCCATTGTCCATTGCCACATTACCTGGTCTGTCTACATGGAAATATGTGTCTATTGCTCCTTGTATGTCTCCACGCTCCCAACAGGAAATTAAACTATACGACAGCCGTAATTTTTTTAAAGATTCCATAAATTAAACCTACTTAAATCAAACCTATCTAAATCCCTAACGTATTTCTTTCTGTTAAATAGATATTTTAAGTATAACTTTAATCTAAATCTCATAACCCCCCATCGAAAACATTTTCAATCTCTTTTGGTGTAATGTATGTTCTAAAATAATTTGTTACACTTCTTGCTATATCCTGACTACTACCTTTTTTAAATATTTCTTTTACTTTTTGTTTATCTAGTTCTCTTTGCATAATACTCCTAAATTAAATACACGAGACAGGAAAATACCCCCACCATTTGCACCACCCCACAGATATCCCTATATCCTAATCCTTCTCAATTAAACTCGGGACGACTGATGTGTTATTAGGAGAAGAGATATACCTAATGGTATTGTTAGATTCTCTGCACTAGTCCACTACATGGGTTAGCTAGTCGTTTACCATCTCTTGCGTTTATCTAACTCATCTCTTGTCCGCAAGGTGTAGGTCGGTATGGCACTCGGTTCATTCTTCAAGACAGCGTGCGTTTCCACTTCGGTTTTATTTAAAGTCGTTTTCCGTTAACGACGGACAGCAGAACTACCGTTTAGGTATCCATCAGGTTTTATCCACCCGACTAGGATTAAATATGTTGTAACTATCTATGTGTTTCTTACGAATTTCGAATGATTCTTCGGTGTATATATTTACTTCGTAGTTTCTGGAATTTCCATTTATATGTTTTTCAAGTACCCAACCCTCCACACTTTTATTTATTCCGTAATCAGGTATATTTTTAAAAAAAGCATCTATTAGAAAATTGTGCCTTTTTCTACTAGCCTCATGTTTTATTTGTTTTTCTTTATTCATATTAAAAAACACACTTTCGTGCGTCTATTGACTAATTGTCCTGTTTAATTGTATAATGTAACAACGATTCAACATTGTGCAATTATGTCCTTTTCTTTGAAAGAAGTCAAGGACATTTTTGTAAGAATAGCCCCTAAATGTTTTGCACCTAAGGGCTATCTTTTTTTAGGAAACGGATCTCTTGGGTGTTCGTACAAATACCTAGAAACACACTGTTGTGCAATCCTAGTAAGTGTAGAATCCCAGTCCGTATTCCAGTACTTCTCCTTTCTATCCGTCGCAACTTCACGGTCTGCAAAAACTTCTTCAAAAGCACTTCTATTGTCCCTATATTGACGGTAGGCTAAGGCGGTGTCCGTGTGAATGACAAAAACTACCTCGTTCTCCCAGTCAAGTGTTCCTTGATAGCCCCAACCCACATGGTGAAATTTACAAATAGCCACAAGGTTTGTAGGATAGTCGGGATTTTTCTTAAGAATCCGTTTCGTCCATCCTTGTGGCTTTACGTGGTTTATTTCAATCTTTATGGTAGAACCACAATAACCCCATCCATGTTTTTCCGTGTAGATGGGAAAGTGACAAAACAAAACTCCTTTCGGTGAGTAGACTCTCCTTGCCCATTCAAGTTGCTTCTTGGTGAGAGCCATCTAGTCCTCCTTATTTATATCCTTCTGGAAAGTTCTGCTTATAAACCACAAAAAACACTATTATCCACAGTATAACCATTATTACTGTTTCCATTTGCTCTCCTTATAGAGTGTACTTCTGTACGATAGGTTTGTCTGAGATAAGTCTTAATGATTTTCCTGTAGCAGCAATTCCTCCTGAAACCGCCCCGACTAGCATGGCTTTTAAGGCAACAAAGGTTAAATCTTCCCCCTGTCCGGTTAATAATTGCATTGCCAATGTACCTAAAAATCCGGCAATAAAAATTCTGCCGTATCTGTATAATATTCTCTTCCATTTTGGATATGATTCTTTCATAAATATCACCTTCCTATCATTTTTAAAAATAATTTATAAAATAATTCCTTCTTTGAGTATCCTGATATTTTCATGGATAGTTTTTCTTTTAGTATTTCTGCTTCTTTTTCAGCTTTTTCTGCTCTTAGGCGTTCTTTCTTAAAATCTTTGTTAATTTGTTCCATTGCGTCCTCGTTTGAGGCTGTTATATCAAGGTATCTTAGCTCTGACGCTCTATTTGCCTCTAGGAGCGACTTTTTTTCTAAAGATGACTGTTTTATCGTCTCGTTCATATTAACTATCTGGCTTGCCTGTTCAGCGACGGTAGATTGAAGATTTTTAATGTGTTCTGTAGAAGATTGACTGTCCGAAACATACTTTTTTGAAAGTTCATCATAAGATGTTTTCCATTTATCACGGGATTGTCTCATAGAAATTAGTTCATCCAGTAATTTGTCGTATTTTTCTTGAAGTTCGTCTAAAGGGTCAGAAGTTGTAAAGTTATCTACCCATTCTATTAAATTATTGTCTAGGGGATTGATGTAACCTGCGTATCCGTTTCCCCTATCTCTTGGTTTTAGAAACACTCCAAAGTGAAGATGTGAGCCAGTGCTATTTCCTGTATTGTTTGATGTTCCTAAAACATCTCCTGCAGTAACCTTGTCATTAACTTTAACAAGTTGTTCTTTCATGTGTGCGTATAAGACACCGCATTCGTCATTTTCTACTTTAACATACTTACCGTAACCTGTGGTGTCATCAAGCACTTCTGTAACTGTGCCATTGATACATGAAAATAACTTTGTACCTGTGGGAATTGGTATATCTAAACCGTTGTGTCCAAGCATTCCAAACTTCTCATATGATGCGGGGTTTTCTCCAAATAATTGAGTATATCCTTTATCCGCTCCTTCGTAGAGATTACGTTGAAGTCTAATCTTCATATTCTAATTATCCCCTAAAACCTTCCTGTTTGCAAATGATATAATATATTTATGGAGATAAATTTCTATAGCCAATATAGATTAAATCTAAACAAAAATCTTGACAGCGACTTCACATTTATAGACTTTTCAATTGAATGGGGAAAAGATTATTTTGGAATTAGTTTCGGACTACTTGGAATTATTATTGAATTATTTAAAACTTATGATTCTTAGGATTGAATTTACAATAGCTAGTATGACTGCACCACCAATAACACCAAGTGCTGCTTTATAAGGTTTAAATTCCTCTTTTGTTACTAGAGTTTCAACTATCTTTCGTTCATCTTCTCTTGCTTCAATGTATTCGGTTCTTGTAACAAATCCTGCTTTAAGTTCTTTTATCTCTGTTTTTATTTCAGTAATATCTGACTTTATATACTCAATATCTGTTTGAATTTTACCGATATTAACTTCGTTTGATTGTTTATTTACCATTTTTGTTTTTCCTACTTTGTTCATAAACTTGTTTTAATGCTTCTTTTAATTCTTGTTCATTCTTTTCCATAATAACTAATATTTTCTGTAATTCCTCTAACTTCCCATAAACCCTATCTAATAACTTGATGATTCTTTGGTCAAAGGTTGGGATATAATTTCCCGACCCACGTCCCCATGCACTCATTTTAAATAATCCTTATAAGCTCCCGATGTATAAGCTACCCACGGCAACCAACCATCTCCGTTTCTTTTTAGAGAATCGTCATAAATCATTCTAGCTATTTTTAAGTTATTATCTGGGTCTCTTAACCACTCTATTTTATCTTGCTCTGTGTTGCCAGGTATTTCATCTTTCCAAGTAGGGAGATTTATCTGTGCAACTCCATAATCTGGACTACCCTCTAAGTTTTGAAAGAACTTACCGAGTTGAGATTCCTGAGTAAATATGGCTTTAGCTGTCTTGGGGTCTTCTGGAAAGTATTTATTTATACCAGCCTGTATTGGGTCTTCTTGTGGAAGCTGTACTTGAGGTTCTTGTTGAATGATGGGGGATACAGACCTTTGCATTTCTTCTTGCTTGGATTTTATACCGCTCTCCCTACCTTGAAATAGTCTTGACCAGTCGTCAATGTTACTGTTAGGGTTTTCGTTCCCCCTTATATTACCAATCATTTGTTTTAGAAAATCTGGAATTCCCATAAGTATATTATATCATTGTGTTATTTGTTTAGACTTGCTATACAATGAGAACTCGTAAGCCTTTCCTTTACCCCTAAGAAATTCAAATAGCTTTTTCTCGGTTTCCTTATCATACATTGCCTTTACTTCTTCACCTCTACTCTTGGGGACTATGCCAGTAATAGCGTTTGCTAAAGCGTACATATCATTAAGGTCTTGATTTTTAACTCTTTCCCACGCAGACGGAGAATTCATTACTCTGGCAAATACATTTCTTAGCGTGTTCCATAAAGCTGGATTGGATGTAGTGTAATAAGTGTTCCCGCTTTTATCTTTTAACTTCTGAAGCCCAAACTTATCACTAAGCCCCGCATTGTCTATTTTATCTCCCCATATCTTTTCCACTCCCCTAACTTCTGATAATGGACGGCCTTGATATAAACTTCTATCTGTAGCAGTCTCTAAAGGAACTTTTAATAGTGGTCCAAGACTCTTTGATAAAGTCTTTTCTAATGACCTAGCTGGGGTCTCTCCTATCATCTCCAAAGGCTCAAATGCTGGTATTCCCAGAACTCCCCCAGATAAAAACTTCTCCCCAACCTTAAACGATGGTTGTTCCCTCATATAGGTAGGGACACCTTCCTGATTAGGGTCATATCCCGCAACCCTCATACCCTTTGCCAAAGTAGAGAACTTACCAGGATTGGTCATTAACGCCTCAAGTTCCATTGGAAGGTTTTTCCGAGTGAAAGTGTTTCCTGTGATAGTGATTAACTTACCTTGTTTCATTACCCATGTTTCATTTTCTGTTTTTGGACACCACACCTTACCAAAGTAAGGTTCCTCTGAGAACTTTCCATCCTTTATTCCTAAAGTTTGTGTGTCGCTGATATAAAACCCCCTATCGTTTTTTACGATACGGTAACCAAGCAGTGTAGCCAGAACTTCAAAGGTTTTTCCAACCCCATCCAACTGACAAGCAAAGAATCTCTGTTTTCCCTTAACCGTTCCATCTCCCTTATACATAGCGTCATACATGGCCTCTAAGGACTCTTTAGACATTTCCGTAACTACATTTACCCAATCATCTTTTTGTTTATTTCTTTTTAATAAATGCTCTATTGGTTTAAGATTTTCTTTTATAACGGGAACTGCTACCACCCTACTCTGCGGATGGGGTTTTCTAGGGACACCTCCAGACACCTCTATTACTTCCCTTAGAAACTTCTTCGGGTGTTGGTATATTAACGCCCCGCAGTATCCGCCTCTCCATCTGAAGTACCCATCAGTTAAGAGCCAACCAAGAAGTCTCGCACTTTTAACGTCCAACCCGTCTCCACCTCCGCTGTACTTGGAAGAAACCTTTATGTAATCTTGTTTGGTAAGTTCTGTAGATTCCTTTATTCCGATTGTTTCTGGGTATTTGTATATACCATAAGGTCTTATTGTTGTTCCTTTATTTCTTTTATAAACCCACCTATGATTCGGAGTAAAATACAGCTTGTGTCTTTTATTTTCCCAGGTTCTTATATTTTGGTCATAATCAAAAACAGCAACCTCCAAGACAGGCTTCCATTCAAGGCAGTCTTTTTCTACGTTGTAGGTTATTACCTCTTCCCCTACTATTAAGTCTTGGTGTGTCTTAAACCCAAACTTTGTGAGTATTTCCGATGTATCTGGAACACAGTAAAAGGGACTTATTCTTTTGAATATATATTTTTCTGTATCGGAAAGGTCTGTATAGTCGAATAGGTACTTTCTTACTGATGCCGCCGCATCAACCGAAGAATAACCCTTATTTATCTTATCCATAAAGTGTGCTAGTTTTCCCAAGTCTTCTACTGCATTACCCAAAGCCTTACCACCAGTTTCAGGTAATTTTAAGAGTTTCTTTATTTGTCCTTTGGTAGTTAATTCTTCAAGACCCCCTTTTGGTAAGTCCCCGCCAAAGAATCCATAACCACTTAACGCATTATCCAAAAAGGATTGGTATAGCTTTTCCTGTTTTTCCGATAAAACCCCCCCAGTCTTTTTTATGTATAATATTTCCAAGGCATCTGTGTAGACTTGCGGATTATTTACATCTCCAAGCCAGTTCTGCCATATATTTGATACAAAGTTTCTAGTATGAAACGCAGGCCATACAGAAGTTACGGAGGTTTTCCAAATGTTTTGCACCTTATCAAAAATATTTAAGACATCATTTAATGCTTCATCTGAGAAATATGCTTTATAGGTGTTGTCTATCTGTTTTGCTATCTCTGGACGAAAAACTATATCCCTACCCTTGAAAAATGGAGCTGTAGATTTTACCCAACCCTCTGGAGCACCAGAAGTGGCTCTACCAAGACCAGTAGCGAGGTTTAAATAATCTGACCCAGCAGCCTTCTTTCCTATTCTCTTACCCATAAGGTAAGTTGTGTAAAACAAATCAGTAGAAAACTTTTCAAATCCTAATGTGTCGTTTATTTCCTTAACAGTAGCATTTTTGAATTGGTAAATCTCTCTTTTTAATGCACTGGGAACGACTAAATCTTCGTCAGTAAAATCCATACCCCTTTTAAAGTAGAATTTATCTGTCTTATTAAAGTCAACTTTAGCTAATATATCGTCTATTTCTTTTAACTTATCATCTCTTAAGGACTTAAAATCTTTTATGGTATCTCTTATAGTCCCGATTTTCCCTCTGGTAATACCAGCCTTCTTGACTACTACCTGTCCCTGTTCAAAAGCCTGTTTAGGTGTAAGTCTTCTTACCCCCCCGTGTCCTAAAGCTTTTAATTCTATTTCTTCTATTTTCTTTTCTATTTTTAGGTCTTCTAGTTCTTTTAAGATTTTTTCTATTAGGTCGTCTGAGATATTAAATTCAGCAGTTCTTCCGCTGGCAAGAGGTATATTAGCAATATCTTCTTTTAACTTATTTGCATCAAACATCCTTACACTGGCCTCTCTTATAGATTTCATAATCTTATTGGTTACGACTTGTTCTGCTTGTTCCTTTGTTATTGGGTATCTAAGTCCCTTAAGTGTTTGTTCTTCCAACCATTTTATTCTATCGTCTATCTTTGATATTATGTTCAAGGAATTTGCTGTCCTTTTTTCTATTAAAGATTCTCCTTTTGTTTTTCCTTTAAGAAATCTTCCTATTTGAGCTTTTCCCAATGTACTTTCTTGGGTTTCTAGCTTGGAAATCTTATTATTATAGGCACTCTTTATTTTACCTGCTCTCCTAGTTAGATTTCCTATGTATGAGTCGGCACTTTCAAGACCATGCTCTCTTTCCAATGTCTTAATATGTCCAACGAACTCCTCCCCATTTTCCCCGACAACCTTGCCATAGTTTCTTACATAGTCGGAAGCTACCTTATCCGTGAACTCTCTGGCACTAAATCCTGCGCCTTTTGCTACTTTTCCGAACTCATCGAGTGTTAGAGCATGGATCCAGTAGGATACTTCATCATCAGTTAAATTCCCCCCTCCAACCTCGGTATACATCTTATTCACATAGTCTCTAAAACCTCTAACTTCCTCTGCCAACGGTCTAATATCCTCTCTAACATACGCCAGGGATTCTCCAGGCTTGGTGTGTTCCATAATATCCTCTACTTCTGCCATTACGGATTTGACTTTAACTATGTCTTTACCGCCAACCTTAAATGCCTCTTTCTCTATTCTCTTTAAGGAGGCATTTGTGTAGTTGTCTACTTGAGCCAACTTATTTTTAGCAAGTCTTTTGATTGCAAATGTTTCTGTCAACTCGGTTTCTAATGGGGTTCCCTTTGCCGCAAGAGGTACTAGGTCGTCTTTGAATATTTTTCTAAAAGAATCTATGGTTTTCCCAACCTGCGTTTCCCCAAGTTTGCGCAGTAATGTATCACTTGTTTCATATACTGCTTTACTAACTCCCCTTGGCAGTAAGGACTTGCCGAATACATTTATCAATCCTCTTTGTCCTAAAGCAGCCTGTTCTGTTGCAGTACCTCCTAACTTTTCAACAGTTCGTTTTCCAGCAAATTGAGTTCCCTTCTCTACAATATCTCTGGCAACATTAGTTGTTGCCTTCTTTGCTAATGCTTCAAGGGTTTCTTTGCCTGCGGTCTTGGCAGCCTGTTTTCCAAGCTTGGTTAGACCACCAGTAAGATAAGTTGATGGGTCAAGAAATATATCTCCAGCAAATCCAGCAATCCCAGCGACAGAAGGTTTTATAGGACCAAGCTCAAATAATGGCTGGTCTGATACTCCCGCTCTGGTAAGGACCTCTTTATATCCCTCTACGCCGCTTAGATCCTCTTTTGTAAGTCCCTGTCCTGTCAAACCCTTACCAAGTCTTTGTCCATAATTTCCAAGAGATTCCATCAGTCCCTTGCCAGATTGTATATCAGCCGCAATACCAGAAGTCTCTGCCGATCTTAATAGTCCTATTATTCTTTCTAACGCTGTGGGTTGTGGTTTTGGGGGTTCTAATCCCGATTCGCTCGCTATTTCTAGTAGTTGTTTAAGTCTATCCGAATCAGTTTTCTTTTTTGTAGCATATAGTGGCATTTCATTATTGCGAAACTACATTTCCTTCTTAATCAACCCAACGTACTTTGGTTCCCCTTTTACCGTATCTCTCTTTTTTATATCCTTTTGCAATCATATCTTCTTCCTTTGCTTTTCTACTTACGAACTCATTTAATTTGTTTCTGGCTTTTTCTGCACTTTTTTCTTCCTCAGTTGGAACCACATTTAAACCTTCCATTGGTTTAAATCTATTATATATTCTTCTAGAAGCATCCTCTGCGGTTATATTACCTGAGTTCACCTCCTCATATAAATCATTTGTAAATTCTTTATAATCTTCAGGGTCATCAATCGCTCCCATTTTTTCAAGATTTGCTCTTATGACCCTTTCATTACTTGTGAATTTATCAACATTACTATTCTTTTCTTCAGCTGTTATTTTCAAATCTCCTATATTTTTATCTTTGTTATATAACGACTCATATCTATAAGCTTCATCTGCTTCAAATTGTCTTTCTTTGAACATCCTATCCCACTCACCCTGTAGAGCGTCAGCATTAGCAGCATCCTGTTGGGCCTGTGCGTAAAGTTGAGTAGCTCTAGCTTTTAATTGGTTTGCACCTGCCTGTATCACCTCATCTATAGATGCTTGGTTTAATTTAGTCTGAGCTGTGATTGTACCCATAGTTTGAAGGTTTTGAGCACGGGCATTTGCAGTTAATTTATTCACTTCAAATGGGTCTACCATTCCTCTTGTTCTATCCCTAATTCCTTGTGGGTCTGAAACCATCTGTCCCATGACATTTCCCGTATCTGTGGCTAATTTAGAGACCCCCCTGGACACTCTATCAGCTCTGACAGCCTCCATAACCTTATCTCCTAAGATATTAGAAGATGCCTCTATTCCCTTACCTTGAGTCATTGTAGCTGCGGCTTGTTCTTGTAACTTTTTTATGTTTGTAAAATCTTGTTGCATCACGGGCATTTTTAATATCCTCTCAAAGCAGCCACTTGGGATGCTTTCTTAGCCTTCTCTGTTAAAATTTGGTCTCTTAAAGTTTGGTCTCTGGTCATTCCATACTGTGCTTCTCTTACACCCAACTCTCCTGCCTGTAGTTCCTGTGCTGTTGTTTCCCTAGATTTCAGTTTCTCTGCTTCTAATGCTGTTAGTTTTGTGGCGTCTGTTTCGGAAACTATGCCACTTTCCGCCCTTAATCGAGCTAATTCTGCGGTGGATTTTAACTGACTTGGGTCTGTAATTCCAGCAGTTTGCATAGCTTGTTGTTTAGTATAATCCACCTCTGCGGGAGTTCCTATTGCCCTTACTCTGGCTTGTTCAGCAGCTTGTCTGGCAAGTTGAATTTGCTCTATATTATATTTCTGTGTGGTTTCAGCCGTTGTAGTTTGAGCCTGAGCACCCCTTTCAATCTGGGATAGTTGCATTTGTTTTTGAGCGTCTTGTTCGGCCCTAGTCTTAGCTCCAATTCCCGAAGTTAATACCCCCTTTTGAATCTGGTCAAACTTCAAAATTTCCATTCTCTGTCTATAATCTTCTGTCTTAGCAGCAATGTCCTCTCCTTTAGTTGAGGTTATATCCGCTATTCTGTTTATAAACTCTTCTTCATTTTGGGCTGATTCCAAGTTGTATTTAGAAAGCAATGATGTAGTTTCTTCTTCTGTGGTTCTTATATAGTTTAGAATATCCTCTGCCGTTCGTACCTTTCCTGCTTGTAAACTAGCATTTAGCTCGGCTGTTTTTCTATCGTAATATGGAGTTATTTCTTGTAAGGCTTTATCTAAAAATGCTTGTTTTTCCTCTGCGGATAAGGACAAATAAGGAGCTAACTCCTCAATCTGTCTGTCCATATCAACCATTTGCTTAGAAATAGCCTCTATGAGTGGTGCGGATGCTCCACCTATAAAATTCCAGTATTCTTCTGTACTGGAAAACCCAGCCTTTTTAGCCCGTCTTTTAAACTCATCTGGAGTAATGCCCAGACTTGCTGCCATTTTAGATTTTGAATAGTTTTCTGTTGCCATATTCTTGTTAATTATACCTGTTTTTCAATCTCTTTAGTAGGGACTGTCTTTTTTATAACTTTTCCGCCTTCTACCTTATAACCTTTATATGCCCATGTGTCGGTTTCCAGTAACTTAAAAATCTCAGGTTGAGTGGTAGGTTCCCAGATAGCAATAGCTTTTCTGCCTACTTTTCTTAATCTTCTAGCCCTGTCTCTACTTATAACTTCCCCTCTGGCATCTTCATATCTATCATGTTTCCATTGGCATACTATTCTATCTGTGGTATCTTTATTGCCAATCCACATATTGAGTTCTGGTTCTGGATGAACACGTCCATGAATAACTCCAACTATCTCACCTTTTATTTTCTCGTAAAATATAATCATATATTTGGACTCCTTGTAAAAATAACTACTAAAAAATTATAATCTACTGTCGTATCTTCTATCTCTATAACTATAGTCGTACTGGTAATGTAGTAATCTATAGACTCTCCGCTATTCGACCTATCTAAAGGTATTCTTCTATAATACTCCGCCCCATCATTTAAAAGAATAAATATCCACACCTTAGGAACATATCCGAGATTGTGAGTATAAGTTACACTCGCACTCCCTGTGGCTATACCTAAACTTGGTGTATTAAAAATAGAGTGAGTTGCCAAATCACTACTAAAACTTAGATTAACATTAGCAGTAGTATTGACATCAAATCCTGATTTAGAAATCTTTGCTATATATCCCATTAAACCTCATCCTTAAAAATATAATAAAACCCATCTATACCTCCAGCTATGGTAGTAAAATTAGTGTTACCCACCACTATATCTATTCTATCAGAATATATTTTTGTGTATCCGTAGAAGGTTATGGTCGCTCCAACCTGTTCCCAATCGTGTTGATAAAATTCGTTGGTAAGAACAATATCCGGGTCGACCCAGTTTACATATTGAGAAAACACTAATACAAAAGGTTTGTATCCTAAATTGTGGGTTACAGTAAGTGTGCCATCATTTAGAGTAGTAAACGTCCCATAAGAATGAATCTTAAGAAGGGGATAGCTGGAGTGTAGATAAAAATCATCCATTGAGGTAGAACTAATGTCTTTACCTGGCTTAGATATCTTCATAACGTAAGCTGAGGATGGGCTAGGGCTCACACTAGCACTTCTAGATGGGCTTATACTAACAGAGGGCGAAATACTAGGCGATAAACTTGGTGAAAAACTAGGACTTATACTAGGGGATAGAGATGGGGACGGAGAACTGCCTGGGGTATAGGTTATTTCAAGTAAAGCACATTTGGTAGAGTTTCCATCTTTAGAATAAAAACTTCCAGCCCCCGCACTTGTATCATCTAGGAATGTAAATCCCATTGCATTTCCGCTACTCCATCCCGCCCTATCTATTATTTCCTGTACTATGATAGTTAAATCTACTGTTGTATAATTTATATTACCCAAGTTAGAAACAGTAAAATCCCAATTCTTTTTAGCAGTGGTTTTAGTTCTTCCCATCGGGTCGCTGCTAAGGTCTGCTGTATTGTCCTCATCAATTCCATATATATCTATTTTTAAGGCAACATCCCCCGTTTCTGGAGAAAGACCGTCGGTTCTTAATGTTATACGAGCATCTGTTATTGTTGAATTACCTCCTATTGTTACATTTGTGAATCTAAAGGCCGCATCCCAATTATCAGTTGACTGTCCTATCCATGTATTAGCTCCCCCATAAGACCAAGTGCTTCCGCCCTTGTCCCCGTCGTTTTCAGAAGCATTTAATCTTTGTGAAAATGAAGCCATTAGGCATCTCCTTCATAAAATATCTCGTATTTAACATCTATAGTTCCAGCGTTTCCTGTTACATTAAAATATACATTTGTAGCATCTACATAAACTGACACATTGCACGGAGCAGAAAATCTGGCAGGACTAACACTTGGAGCACCACTCATACTTATATACCATCTCGTATTGTTTGTTACAGTATCTCTAAAATAACAAATAACTAAAGGTTGATAACCTAATCCATGTGCTACGGTTTGTGTCCCATCGCCTGTTTTCTGAAAAGAACTGGAAGTGGATGTCTTGAGGTGATTTAGTTCGCTGCTTAAAGCCAGTTGTTTGTCTGTTGCGGTATTAACATTGAATCCGGGCTTTGACAGTTTTATTACATATGTCATGCAGAGTTTCCTATAAACAACCTGTCAAAAGACCCGTCGTTCATAACAAACTTATCGTTATCTAAATCAAAGTAGGTTTTACCATCTGAGGATTGAATCTTCCCTGTTACTACCCTATCCCCATCAATAGTGGAACTATTAGAGTTTAATACATCTATAATACATCCCGAACCAGAGGTTCCAAGTTGTGCTATAGCCACTAGAACCTTAGTAGCTCCTATAGATGAAGAATAAGTTGTTGTTGTTAAAAGAATACCTGGTTTATTTCGGTCGTAATATACATAAGTGGTGGCTGCCATGTTTCCTGTGTTTCCCGCCGCTATAAGACCAGATGTTGAACCGTCTGCAAAATATATAGTCCCCGCCGCCCACGCTGCGGTATCAAAGTCAGTAGAAGAAAATACTATATTAGTAACAGGATTTAACATTAAGTTCAGAGTTGAAATATCGTTTCTGACATCTTGCGCATAATTTGTATAAGGACTTATTATGGTTCTTTGCATCAGGGAATTAAATCCCAAATCGCTATAATTCATTCTTTCTCCTCTTTACTCTCTGGGAATTTAGGCATAAATCCAACTTCCAAACTATGTACTTCGTACATATTGTTTTTACTCATTTCCTCTAAAAGAAACTTAATTCTCTTACCAGAGGCGTTAAATTTAACTAAATCGGAAAATCCATTTAATTCTCCTACGGGTTTCCAATCCATAGAATCTACTTTGTATTTTACTTTAAGACCACTCAGTTTCTCTCCGTGTGCCCATAATTCTCTAAAATCATCTATTTCCTTTGGTCCAGAGCCATAAAACCAAGCAGTTTCAATAAAAGAGGAGAATACTGTATCGTTCTGCGCTCCTGATGTAAACATCTGATATATCTCTCCATCATCGTTTCCGATAAATAGTTCCTTGCCTGTAGATTCAGTGAAAATGTGCATATCCATTACATTCTCTCCTAAAGTCATTCTTGTCCAGTTATTTTGTAAAATGTTGTAATCTAAAACTACGTTCACTAAATCTCTACCGTCAACGGTTACATCTCCGATATAAATATATAAATGGTCTTTACGCACCTTAGCTTGAATTGAGGACAGATTTGCGTTAGGAATGGCGTCCCAATAATCTTGAACCGCCAAACTTACCTTCATGTCCTTAGACCCGTCAAAGACATACATTCCGTCATGGGAAGGAAAAAACAACCATGTACCATATTCCGATATTCCATCATGAGAAACACACCCATGTCCAGAAACCTGGTAACGGGCGTCTGCTAACGTAAATACCCAACAGGAGTTCTGACATCCAACAAACATATTCTCCCCAGACTTTCCTACCCCTGTAATGACATCATCAAAAGTAATCCAATCGTTGGTTATATCCCACGTTATTGAGCCAGAATCTACAGTAGAGGAACGATAAGCACGGCTAATATAAGAAGTTGCACCAACTACACAGTTTAGAACGTAAATTCTCTGTCCAAAGTTTATTATATATTTGGCTTTGGGGGCAGAAGTTACGTTAGTGGATGTTGACCATGAGGAACCGTTATACGACCTTGTAGCATCTGAATAATTGCAGGCAAATAGAGTATCTAATGCAGGTGAATAGGCAAATCTTACCTTGCTTCCTGCTGTAAGAGATTGAGATTGAGTAGTCCATGTTCCATTTACGTCTTTATAAATCCCAGCGTTAGAAGCCCCGTCTATTGCTACAATATGCTCATGGGTCCCATTTACTCTTTGAAAATCAAATCCCCCTAATATATTCTTAGAAGATATTATTTGTGCATTCTTTAGTTCGTAATCACCTGTCTTTTTTAAAACTCCTATCTTTGTAGTGGTAAAGTTTTGAATATCTGAGGACTCCCCATCTTCAATAAGAAATGGTGATGTGTTTCTATTTATTCCTCCTGAGAGGTATATTGTTGAATATTCCATAGTTTACTCATACATATCGTCGCCAAATCTCACCTCTATATGCTCCTTAGTCATTTGCTGTCTTGATTGGGCAACGAAATCTATATATTCGGACAAAGAATCTTTATACAAGGTCTTAAATGAGGTAGCTCTTACTGTATCTTTTGATAACCAAGTCTTATAAAGAGTGTAATTTACCAACACATCTCTTGCCCCGTAAGGAAGTCCATGTTCAGAGGATTCTGTGGTCATGGAAGTAGGATAATCCCAATACCAAATATAGGCATTAGCAATATCATCGGGAAGTACATAAAAACTAGAACCTCTTATACTGACCTTAGGTTCGTAGGAAGAATAAGTAGTTCCAGGAGACAAAGCTCCCTCACTTGTGTAAGTACATTTGTACGCTGTATCTGCCGTAGGACCTGCGTCTATCCTTATAAATCCCAAGAACCTGTCTGGTAAAGTAGCAGTTCCACTACTGAGTGTCTTCACAACGTAATTTTTTCTGTAATCTGGAAATGACTTTATTAGTTCCTGAGTTACTTTTCTTACGCCGCCTCTTAGATAATTATAAACCTGACTTCTTTTTAGGTCTTTGCCGTTAGTATCTCCAAAATCCTCTAAAACCTCATCTCCCATAGACCTTAGTGAATCTTCGGTATACCCAGTTCCCTGTACTGCTACAGAAAAGGAGGATAGCTTGGTAGTAGTTTCATTGTAATACTTTATTTTGTACCAAGTGGATTCTGTTCCATCTGAATCTGAATAAACGGTACTGTCTTGGTCTAAAGTCAAATCTGTCGTACCAACTAAACTGTATGTTCCAGATTCCGAAGTTGCACTGTAAACTTTAACCTGATTGTATCTTATCTGGGAAATTGAAGTTCTAGCCGAGTGAGCAAATACTGGTCCTGTGGAATGACTTAACGTAGTAGTACCTGAAACCCCCGTTAATTTAACAATTTCTGTAGTTTCCTCTCCCAAAGCACCAAACACTACATAATCGTTTGTAGCAAAGGATTTATTATTCTCTACTGTACAAGAGGTCGCTGCTGCTGCTACGTCTGTGGCAAGTCTTGTTTCTTGTCCGTCTAAATCTGGGTGCTTAACAAAAATTTCCATAAAACAATTATATCACTTTAACTGACTTTAGTAATGACTGGAGGATTATCAATCACCGATATTATTACATCTCCTAAGACGGGCGGACTGGGACTGGGGGATTCAGAAGGACTTATTGACACACTTGGAGAAACGCTGGGGCTTAAGGAAGGACTATACGACGGGCTTAAGCTAGGGGAAATACTTGGACTAATGGAAGGAGACAGAGACGGACTGAGCGATGGCGAGATTGACGGAGATAAGCTGGGGCTTATAGAGGGCGAGATAGAGGGACTAACACTAGGAGAAATGCTAGGAGAAATACTCACAGACGGAGAGACCGAGGGGCTGACGCTAGGACTTATTGAGGGACTAAGAGAAGGACTTAAACTAGGAGAGATGCTGGGAGAAAGCGATGGACTTATACTAGGACTTACGGAAGCACTAGGACTTAAAGACGGAGAGACGCTTACACCCGTATAATTAACAACAAGTTTTGGGTCTGTAGTAGTGCCCGCAGTATCCGCCAATATAAAAGTTATATTCATATACTTATTGGTAGTACCAGAAGGATTATATTCAGTATTAGAAATATCTGCTAAAAATCTATATGAGAACTTAGTTATACTTGTTTTGGATATACCAGCTAAACCATCTGCATTTAGTGTTATATTATTATATGTGGATGAATCGGCAGTTAAGGAAGCCACAGTTATACTACCAAAACTGGTAGAGCCGTGATTTGCTATATTATAATCAGTGGCTGTAAGAGATGTATTACTAGCAGGAGTAACAGAGGCTATAGCAATGGAATCCGAGAAATCATCATTTTTTGAACTAGTAACAAAACTACAAGTAGCGGAAGATATAACAGCACTAGAAGTCAAAGAGGATGTATCATACAAATGTATTATTCTCCAAAAAAAACTCCATGAATCTTCAACAGCAGTAGCGGATATATAAGTCCTACCGGTAGCACTACTATCGTCTGCTGAAACCCCCGAACCACCGAGCATATTTGCCCATGTGTCCGGACCCGCCGGGCCTCTAACTTCTCCATCCACTGAAGTACTTTCTACATTAGGGTCAGGGTACGCAGTAAGGGTATCAAACCCTAAATTCCATGCGGGCTTGAAATTATTTGCAAATAGGATATCCCAAGCGTGCATTAACACCCAAATAGGATATAAACTGTAGTAAATTCTTTTAGTATATTTATTGTGGGTTCTAAACTCTCTTTTATAACAAGTTCCAATCTTAGGTTCCCATGCCAACCATTCAATAAAGTTAGGGGCTATCTTTATAATCTTACTTTCACCTACATCGCTACGTTTTCCATGTATTCTAAAAAACCACTTACCTAATTTAGTATTAACGAATTTTAATAAAAGGTCGTGGTGGTCTTCAAAGAACTCTTTTCCGAATAGATATTTGCCTCTGTTTAACATACCTGTATATTATACCTCAAATTAAGTATTATTTAGAGTGTGATTCAATTTCCTTGAGTTTGTTTAGACTTTCTTCGTCCCAACCAGTAACTGGGGCAAATTTCTCAACAAGCCAGGAAACTGGATAAATCTGTTTAGGATGCTTCTTGTGCCAGAATAGGTCTCTGACGTTACTCTTAGTTCTTTGTGTTTCCCTGCCTGATAGTTCATAAGGGAATCCGAAATCAAGACCCTGTGTTCTAAACATATGAGCATACCAAGTCCTGTGGTTTACCAGTACACGTCCTCCTGAAAGCCATGTAGCACACGCTACCTGTAGTCCCTGATTACCCCAATTTCCCAACTCCTCGCCCCCTAAATCAAGTTCCCAGAACTTCTCTCTGGTACACATGAAGGAACTGCCTTGTAATGACATTGTTTCAGTTAAACCATTGTCATAAACGGGTGTTAGTGCTACACTTCCATTATGGAAACTACTTGTTTTCTCATTGTAGACAAACTCTCCCCCGAGTACGCTGTTAAATTTGTTAATAACATCGGAATTGATAGTACTTCTGGATGTTGGAATTGGAAAGGGCGGATAGATAAGGGGGGTTATGGTAGGTGTACTCATCTCCGAAAGGAAACCCTTGCACACAGAGTTGCTTACGCCTGGTTCGTCGGTCCCGTTCCCAGAGGTAGAGGAAAGAACATTCCTGTTATTGACCATATCTGTAAGAATAGGAGATGTTGTAATCCTGTCCACTTGAGACTCGTTTCCGACACTGACAATCTCCTCAACTCCGACGCCCCCGCTACTGTCAACAGAAGAAAGACCCACTGTATTCACGGACATGTTCTCCCCGAACCTAAAAAAATTGGAACTACTGGTAAATTGATGAGAACTTGTAAGGTCTGCAAGAAGGTTTACGATGCTAGAAATAAGAGATGGTTGCGTCCCGATTTGCGTAGTAGAGCCACTATCCTTCAAAGAATCCGACGCAATAAAGTCAATTGACAGGTTATACCCAATAATTATACCCTTGTCGTAACCCTTTCTTTTCGTAAGTTCGTTATTATAGGCAAAATGAGGTTCCGAATCAAAAGAGAACGAACTGCTGTTTGGTCTTGGTTTACCTATCCACATCATTTTTCTTCTCATAAACCTTGAATCATTGCACCCACCACATCTTTGGGGAGTTGGACCTTGATACTTCCTCCAGCCACATCTATGGCAACGCCAATCAAAAGCATGTAGATTTTTCATCGTAGGAACCATAGTTACATTGTCCCCACTTATCTTAAATGCCTCTAACATCTTACGGTCAAAACCTTTATCAAAGGAACAGTGGGCGTCAACTTTCATGATATATTTTGACTTACTTAGCTTACAGGCAAGATTGGCTCCAGCCCGTTGTCCAATAGGTTTACTAACATATATTATATTTACTCTATCATGTTGAATAATGGGGGGTTCAGACCACTTTCCGTCTAACAAAACTATAATATCTGTGTCGGCTTCAATGTTTTTAAGGGCATCTTCAATAGTATCTTTGAGAAATATTTCCGACCTTGCGGGGATAATAAGACTTAATTCCATTTAAATATCTCCTTCAAATTCCAACCAGAAATCCAACTTATAGGCACTTCCTGCCAGTTTACAGGAACATGCTTGAAGCTGTCCAGTGTGCATTTAGGACCACTAAAGGTTCCGTTGTGCCTTATATCAATAACAGGATACTCTGACTGCCAGATTTCAAAGTCATCATCAGTTAAACCGCCACGTTTCTTCTTCTTAGTTCCAGGTTCATACCCCCACTTTCTGGCAAGAGATGGTTCACGACTCTTAAAAGCGTCTATATTCTCATCTATTTTCTCCATTCGCAGTCTATAGTGGGTGAGTGCTAATTCTCTATTGGAACACAGACAGGATAGAGGAAGCATCCTATCATAAGTAATAGCCGTATTTGAACCAAACTCCCACCTCCATACGTTGCTGTTATAATAAAATATGTCATTTCTTGTGGGTACAAATTTAAAATGTGATTCAGGATAAAGGACGTCATGTTCCGTAAAGAATACATAATCTGCCGAGCTTTTCTCAAGTGCTGTAATTATCTGTTTCACATATGTAACATAACCCCTTTCACCCTCAACCACAGTATTTTGTCCAAAATCCATAGGTTTAAGAGATACTGAAACTATAGGTAATTCAGAGTCTAATATGTATCTTTCAACCACGGATTTAATTGGTTCTCCTATCTTATTATCTGTGTAAAAGACCACTCCGCCGTTCACAGATAATTCTCCTTAAAGTCTTCCGCAGTTCCCCAATAAGGCAACTCTTTAAACTCCTCTTCAAAAGTATTGGTGTGTTGCCTCATTCCCTTTCCTGTCTTAAATGAAACACAGGGAAACTCGGTTTCAAAGGTTTCATAGGAATTAAACAATTTCTTACCCCTTTCCTTTGGGAAGTTCTTTTCCTCCTTACTCCACTGTGGGGCACCCTCAAAGAGTTCGTTTAGTCTTTTAAGATAGTATTCTCTATTTATTACCTGAGAGAAAGTAGACATAGTTTTCTTATTAAAGAAATCTCTTTTATACTTTAGAATGTAAATATTGGTGTTACGATAACAGGCATTACTTGGGGGCGTAAAGTAAAAGTAATCAGGAGAGTAAAGACAGTCTGCTTCGGCCGATATAACAAAGTCCGTAGTTGCCCTCTCACAAGCTATCTGAACCTGTCTGCACATGTTAAAACCCGAAGCTCCGACATTTCCCACACAAATGTTTTCTCCGAAATCCATCGGTTTCTGAGATACGCTAATAATAGGTAAAATCCCACTTTTACTTAATAGGTCATCTTGTATCTTCTTCTCAAATTCTGGGGCTTCTCTGTTACTTGTGTAATAAATAATACTTGTGGTCATGTTTTCCTTACAATAATGCTTTTATAATCCAGAGTCTTCATCATGCAATATCTGTGGTTTCCGTCAAGAATAAGGTTTTCGGAATTTACTATCAAGGGTCTTTTCAATCCATTTTCCTTTAAGTCTTCATAAACTTCCATTCTTTCCAACATATAATTATTTAACATTTCTTCGGACCATTTCTTTCTATATGGCTTAAGAATCCTGTAATAACGAGTTTTATTATATTCAGTACCTCTGTCTAATTCCTCGTAAAATCTATCCTGAATGTGGTTTCCACAATCCAAACTATCTATGGAAACCCTCTCTATATAAGGACTCTTAAAACATAATCCCCAAAGTTTCCTAGCCCCAACCTCTCCCTCAATAGGAAGTTCGTTCACAAATCCTGTTTCATACCAATCCTTGAAATAGGCTCTAATATCGGTTAAGTCTGCCGAAGCCCAACAACGATTCGTGTGCCTTTTCTCTGCGGTAACGATTATGCAATAACGAGTTTTGTATCGTAGTTTATCCAAATAATCCAACCAATCATCTATCTTAAAATAATAGTGGGCGTTAGCCAACACGGTGTAATCAGCTACAGGAAGCTCGTCTATGCTTTTTTCCATCGGTAGGTTCAGTATTTTGTAGATATCCCAGTTCTTATCTCTCCAAGCAATACCCCTCTCCACCGCTCTCTTGTCTGAATCCACCCCCACTACATGTAAAAATCCCTTATCCTGAGCCAGTCTCAGGAATAAGCCAGAATTGCACCCCATATCCACTAAGGTCTGTTCACTACAATCTTCAGGTAAAAATGGTAAAACGAAATTATCCCACTTTCCCTTATTCCAGAACTTACTTTCAACCTCCATTTTGTCCCTTTCGGTCATAGGTTCTCCAGGCAACGCCTGATAAGTGGAGAAGGACTTCACGTTTCCTCCAAACATTCAGTAGCAAAAACCCACTCTGTATCTAGGGGAAGTCTTAGCAGACTATCAATACATCTGCCAACGTCATTTTTAGTACCGTATATGTGCCCGTGAAGTTTTAGCAACTCTAAGTTAGACTCATAAAAAGGTTCGTTCAAGAGAAAATTGTATTTATAGAACTTCTTTGTATAAGGCATATTCTTATCCCTATCTACCGCTCCCCACCAACCAGAATCATCTAAAGCTCTGACTATCTCTTTATTCCACCTCCAATGAGGAGCACAAAACCCATTAACAAAAGGTAAACTGTTACAAAATATTGTCTTTATCGTAGGTAGTACAATATCTTTTGTATATTTATAATTCCAGTTTTTAACATCGGAACCCTCGTGTCTTAAACCGTGAGTTATTATCTGCATCCAACCCAAATGTTCCCTAATCTTTTCAAGGAGTTCGCCACGAATAAGATAGGGACCCCAATCCATCTTTTCATCTATGGGAATAGTGAAAAGGGAAACCTTAAAGTTCGGGAAGTGTTCTTTCAGTTTTAATAGAATATCCAACCTGTTATGCACCACACTAAAGTCATGTAACGCTAAACAAACCTTCACTTATAAACCTCCAAATAACTGGAACCTCTTTTATGTCTGCTGTCTACTTGAACAAACTCTGGTATCACTGTCTCTCTAAATTTACAAAGTTTAATGCTGGAATAACCTATCCTATCCACTAAAATATTCTTTAATAGGTCAAAGCTAAATAGATTTATATTATCACCGTACAACACCCTTGTTAAAGGGTAATTGGTTTCCACAAGATTCACGCCCATTCTCATTACTCCTACCTTTTTCAATACCCTATAAGTCTCTCTAAAAGTAAACATTAGTTCCTTCCAAGTAAGACATTGAAAGACTTGCATTGAAACAATCCCATCAACGCTTTCAGCACCATATAGCCATGTTTTTCTTATATCCATATCTTCCTTATCGATATTTACAAGACCTTCAAACCTGCAATTTTTGCACCCTATATGAAGAAATATCATTTTATTAACCCCCAAGTGCTGGGCTTTAGTACAAAGAAGTTAGGTAGTTTATTTCCTACTACAAACTCATCCACCGCCTCCACAACTCCAAATTTAATAGTTCCTGCTGAAGTAGGTACAGACCGATGTACATAGTCATGTCCGCAAAATACTCCACCTTTTTTAACCTTAGGATACCAATCTATCAAATCTCTTTTAACCCCGTCATAAGTATGGTCTGCATCTATAAATATAAAGTCAAAATACTCATCTGGAAACTCTTTAACTACATTAAAGGAATATCCCCTATAAATCTTAACAAATTTCTTATCCGACATGGAGTTCTTAAAATTCTCATATTGCTTATCTAATTCCTCTTGGGTATGCCTAGTATCGTTTCTGCCTATAACTCCATCTTCTATCCAGCAGTCTATTGCCACGGCAAGTCTTGGATTATGCTCTATCATATTATTAAAATTCATTCCCATTCTTACGCCAATCTCGCATGTAGTGTCGCATTTGTATCTCTCCATATATTCCAACCATTTCCTAAACCACTTTTTTACATATAAAGATTTTAGTAATGCTATCTTTTCTTCAGCTAATTCCATTGTTCCTTAAAATAATAATCCCGTCATGTGCCAGTCTTTCTTCATTTGGAAGCAGATTTGGGATAAAAGATTCATATTGAGGAAACATCTTTCTTATCGTTCTAGTACGCCTGCAGTCCTCAATTATATAAATTACTTTCTTATCAAGAAGAGGCATGAGTGTTTCTAACAAGAATATCTGGTTGGCTACATGGTGGCAGGCGTCATCTATTACTAAATCTATATCGGTACCAGTTTGTTTAACCAGATTCTCTATATCCTCTTTAACGGTTTCGTCGCAGTAAAATGTCTTTATTCTCTCATCCTCAAATATAGACTCTTTAGCCTTATCTGCCCCATAAATCATAGCGTTAGGAAAGAAGTCCCTCCACATACGAATACTAGCCCCAATATAAGCCCCAGGAATGTATTTTATCTGTCTATTGTTTCCAACCCCAACCTCTAAGACCTTCTTAATGGAGTGCTTTTTGTCCTTTAAGTATTCGTAGTAAAATGGAGTATACATATGCCATATGTTCGGACATTTGTCCGCCCCATATTTCATAGCCAGTTCACAAAGTTCAGTTGATTTATACATGAGACTCCTTTAAATCAACTAAATTACTCAGTACCGTAGTGCTGGATTCTACATCTTTAAATCTGAATGCGGGAATAACAACACTCAACATATTACAAACCCCACTTAGTAACTATTTCCTTATTAAAATATAATATCCAATTCTGCCTATTGAAGTTTGTTTTAGTATGGCAACTGGTACATAAAGTGATAAGATTTTCTGGATTACAGTTCTTTTTGTTATAGTCTATGTGATGAACATGACTTCCGTACTGACTACAAACCCGACAGATATAATTATCTCTCTCACGAATACTTCTTTTATTAGTTTGACTTATTCTCCTTTTCATATCTTCCGACCACCTTTTACCCTTATTCCACGGAGTAAAACCTTTCTTAAAAGTAGTCTTTTCGGCAAGTGTTCTTCTTACCTTTTCAGAAATAGGGTGACCCATTAATGTTTTACTAATTTTATCCTTAATTTCCTGGGTTCTAGGTTGACCTTTCATAAATCCTTCCACTTAGGTATTAAAACCTCATTATAGTATCTCTCCCAAACCTCTAAAGAGTATTTCCAACTAGCCTCTCTATTAGATGGGTTCTCTGGTGAACCCTCCTGATGAGTCCTGGGGAAACTCCTATGTTTATGGGCGAACCAAGTGTTTTTATTAACTATCAACCTACCTCCCGCTTGCCAAGTCTTCATGCACACCTCAACTGAATCCTGATAAGTGGGGCCGTATCCTTTATTTTGTAATTCACCGATAATATTATCCCACCACTTACGCCCTATTATCCACATACTACCTTGAACAGCCTCGGTTTCCGATACCATAACATCTTTTTGCTCCTCATCACGACTTTTCCAACGCACACCGGCGAACTTTCTAACCCCCTCACTGACATTTTGAATAACCAACTTTTCATGCTCCACTGGGGGTATGTCCATTATTTTCCACTCAACAGGGTCAAGAAAGTATCTTTTAGCCGTCATAATCCAACCCTCCTTTTCTTTCGCTATTTTAAAGTTTTCCATACGTTCTTGCTTTACTTTTATATGTGTCAGTTGTTGCGTGACATTTTATGCAAAGCGTCCTTCCATTATCTAGTGCGAATCTTAATTCTGGGAATAGAGAAAATGGTTTTATATGGTCAGCGTGAAGTGTCCCTCCTCGTTGTCCACACCAAATACACGTATAATTATCTCTTTCAAAAACAGACCTTCTCCATATTTTATACTCTAAAGAACATCTTATCGCCTTATTTATAGGATATATACCACCTTTCCATGCCGAACCATTAGCTCCTCTATTTTTATAAATTGGCTTACCTAATCTCCATTGTCTAGGACCTTTATGAGACTCGCTTAGCTTTTCCTTATGTTCTTCGGTAAGCTTTTTGCCTAAATGAGCTACTCGAAGTTTCTCCCTAGTCTCTTTTGATGGTGTCTTTCCTTTAGTCCATGGGATATGCCCTTTTTTATATGTCATATTATTGGTATGCCTCAGCCATTTTTCTATCCCAACCTTGGTCAAAACAACAGTGTTCATCAAGTCTGCAAATAAGCTCTCCTCTGGATACTGACACTCCCGCATTTATCGCCCCCCGCATACCACGATTCTTACCTAGATGTACTATTCGTACTCTTTCGTCATCTACAATGGGGGTTTCGGGCCAGTAACCATCTAGTACGGGAATAATCTCCAGACCAGCTCCAAGACCAGAATGTGTTAAAAGAGACTCTATTGTCTTATGTAACAGGGGGTCTCGGTAACTAGGAATAACCACAGATAAAACTATATTGTTCACGATTTACCTTTCAAGAAAAACATCTTTCGCCCTATTGTTCTTGCCAAGAACTTAGAGATTTCATGTATTTCATTATCTGCTCGGTCGTTATTTTTTCTTTCCACTTCGTTATTTATAAAATCTACCATGTTCGTGATGTCGGAAACTCTATTAAACTTATTCATGTCTATCTTTCTATTTTCTTTTATGTATTCTTTCTGTTCCTTGAAATCCATCAAAATCCTCCCTCTTTACTGATCACAGCTTTTCCTGTTACTGCCGCTTCCTGTATGGCCTTTATAACTTCCAATAGAGAAACCTCCTTTATGTGGTCGCATATAACATTCCAATCAGCATATACTTCCACTCCCAAACTCATACATTTAAGACAAAAAGCCATATCGTCATTTGTAATTAAAACCCCAACTTTGTCAAACATATCCTCAAACGGAGCCCAACCTTTCTCTATCATCTTTATTAGAACATGTCTTTTAATATAAATACAACCTGTGGCTACAGCGTCCACTTTCTGCAATCCTTCTCTTTTCTCTGGGGGTACGAACTTAAAAGAAATTTCTTTTGGATATTTATCTTTATCCAGATAGTAGACATGGAAATGAAATCCCTTGCTGTTTCTTCCCGGATAGCACCCACCGCATACATCTTTATCGTGTTCCAGCATTGAAAAAGGATTTCTTAAAGGAATGTTGTCGTCGTCAAACATAAAAAGTATGTCCCAGTCTCCCGCAAGAAAATCCCTAACTATTTTATTTCTATTATTTGGTATTGGTCTTCCTGTGGGAAAGAAAATCTTGAAATCATACTTTTCTTTGTATTCATACATCCAGTTTATTAACGAAGTTTCAAGTCCTGCCTGAATTGTTCCTTGATTAAGTAACGCCACATAAACCTTAGTTCGTGTCATGACATCATTCTACACCATCTCTTCGTATATTTCAACGAAGAGATTTGGTGTGTGCTTACTACTCCTCGCTTGGAGATAAAGAAGGACTGACTGAAGGCGATAGCGAAGGAGATTTGCTCGGCGAGAGAGAGGCCGACGGACTTACACTCGGAGATAACGACGGACTCAAACTCGGGCTCAAACTTGGGCTCAAGCTGGGACTCGCACTCGGAGATAAACTTGGAGACAAGCTCGGAGAAAAACTTGGACTCAAAGAAACCGATGGCGATACCGAAGGTGATAAACTCGGCGACAAACTCACACTCGGTGAAACGCTTGGCGAAAGAGACGGCGACAAACTCACTGAAGGTGAGACCGATGGGCTTAAACTCGGACTTAAACTCGGTGATAAGCTTGGACTTAGAGATGGCGATAAGCTTGGACTCAAACTCGGTGATAGTGAAACACTAGGACTTACGCTTGGTGATAAGCTAGGCGACAAACTCACACTTGGAGAGACGCTAGGAGACAAGCTAGGTGATAAACTCGGAGAAGCACTCGGAGAAAGACTTGAAGACGAAGAAGGACTTGCTGAATTGCTAAATAAGTATACATCATCTACCTTTCTAAAAGTTAGAATAACAGTCATTCCTGCAAGAGAAGTTGGGGTTTCACTGAAATCCAAACCTATCCTATCCCCTGCATGAAACAAAGTTACAAACGGTTGAAGTGTTTTATTCTGTGCTACAGCAATCAACGCACCTGTTTGAACTGTTGCTGATGCCGCAGTTAAGTCTATAGCCGCTGAAAGTAAATCATTCCCACTTCCCACAGTTTCTGTATGTCTTAGTTTCTCTACCATTAAAGTTCCAACGGAAGCCGCCGTAGTGTGTACTTCCTGAACTTTTACTAATTCGCAATTAACGGGAACTATACCGACTGTCCTATCGGTGAAAGAAGTTGCCCCGTAATATTGAATTGTAAACGTATCTCTGCTATCTGCTTTAATATTTCTTGTTTTAATCATATTCTACACCCCCATTCCAAAAAATTAACCTTAATTACGCATCAACTGGTCTAAACTGCAAGGATACAACCATATTAGCAAGGTCTGTAGTAGTTCCTGTTGCGTTCGTTCCTACTCTATTTCCAGCCTCGAATATGTGAATATTACTTGTAGTTACAATCGTTCCTTCCTGAACCGTGTTAGCTGTTCCTTTTAGGTTTATTGTTGCATCCACTACAGCATCTCCGTTTCCAGAGGTTTCTGTACCCTGCAATCTCTCAATAGAAAGAGTTACGGCACTACCGTCGGTTCCAGCAGTTCCATGAACCTCATAAACCTTCACAAGTTGAGACCTGACTGGGCAAATGCCTACAACTCTATCAGCCACAGTAGAGGATTGAATACTTATTATTACATAAGTATCTCTTGACTCGGGACTTATCTGTTTTCTTGTTATCATTTTATTTCCACCACCTTTCAAATAAATAGAGGCACCCGAAAAGGATGCCTCTGTTAAATAGGTTACCCTCTTGCGAGATACTCATTTTACGTTTGAACAACGTTAAGGATTACTGAACGTCCCTTAAAAACGAGTGAGCTCTAGGTTTATCTGTCGTTAAGTCAGAGTACCAATAAAGTACTGCTTCATAAGCGTCAGAGCCAGAAACTCTTGAGAGAACTGCGCCGTCCCTATCCATCCAGTTCCAATCACTCATCTGCATTATCTGCAAATGGTCAGTGTCAACGAAATAGACATTATTTGGTGAACAATCCCCATCAGCTACCCAAGGAATCTCATTGTACGCAAGAGCCATAAAGCCCCCGTCCAACTTAAGAGTATTCACAAATCTTTTATCAGCAACCACAAGAGCTGCATAAGCATCTCTCATAGCGTGGTCTGAAATTATAAGATTTGTTTTACCCCCATTTGCTTCAACCGCAGTTATCTGTGTTTGAATCAATGCGAGTGTCATATCTCTTAATGTACCCCCGTTACTATCAGTGGTACTTGTAGAACAATTCCAATAAGGATTTGTGGTTCTTGAGATATTGTGCAACGTATCAACGTAAGTGTTGTCGTCTATAATACCTTTTAGACCCATAATTTCCAAAGAAGGATTTGCCGTAAGTGAACCTCCACCAACAGTTCTAGCTCCAGTTCTAATTACCCAATCATTATCAGCTACATCAGCATTTGCCGCTGCCGACAACTTAGCCGCTGTAGAAGATGAAATTGTGGATAATGTCAAACTAGCTCCAGATGTCGTTATATCTCCAGTTGCTGGGTCTAGGATAGACACCAACATACCTTCTGATAACCAACGTGTACCTGGAGTGTCAAGAGTTAAGGTAACCTCAGTTCCTGGGTCTCCGTTAATCAAAGCTCTCACAGCTGTACCGTCATTGAAGAATTGATAGTTAATATCTTTCTTCAAATCCTCTGTAACTCCTTTAATTTCGGACTCCAGAACTCTAACAATTGCTCCTTTGTCGTCCTTAGATGCCTCAATAGAAGGTCCAGATACTTGGATTCTTCCTCGGTTGTATTTAACAACTCCGTAAGGATTCGCATATTCTTGGTTTCCTGCTGTTGGAAGCCCAGTTTCAGTACCCGCACCGATACCAGAGTTTCTAGTAATGTGTGTGGTAATCTGCCACTGTTTTCCTGTTACATCCCTTTCATTTCGTTCTATCTTTGAAGATAGAATACGAGTGTTATTCAACTGAGTTCTTACCACTGGTAAGTAATCAATCTTTAGTGCCTCGTCGAAATTCGCTAAATTTTGTGCCATATATATTCACCTCCTCCAATAGTAAATACTATTTCTCGAATTACTTATTCTTTTATAAATTTAGGAATTTAGATACGGCTAAAAGCGTTCTTTGAGGCTTCTCCCCAGGTCGTTGGGGTTTTCGTTTCCCCAGGTTTCCTTGGAGCTTCGGTTGAGGTACTCTCCGTAGATGAACCTCCCGATTTGCCTTTCATTGCTTGCTTTAGCTGAGTGTCAAGATAGCTGTCCCAATGTAATCTCTGATACAAAACCTCCGGGTCATAAATTTCATTTCCAAGTGCTTGCATCTCTCTTAGAATTTCTAACTTGTCAAACTTTTTCATTCCATCCCCGCCAGGGTACTTTTTCTCAAGTTCAATCAATCTTTTGTCAAATGCTTCCTGAGACCTTTTCTGTTCCTCTGCTTTATCTCTCTGACCTAAAGCCTCCTGTATTACTGGGGATACTATCTTTACAATGGCATCCCGAACAGTTGGGTCAACATCTTCTAAGAGTTTGTTTTGAGACACCGACTCCTCAGCCGTTCTCTTATTCCTCTCCTGAGTCTCTGTATCCCGCCTTTTGAATTCAGCGAGTTCCTGAGACCTTCTTGTGAATTCTGGACCTATCTTTTGATAGTGGTCGTAAAGTTCGTCTGATGTCATTTCTCTTTCCCCATCTGGGAGAGATACTTTGTACTTCTTGGACTCTACTTCTGTCCCCTTCACACTTTCTGTTGACTGTTCTTTGGGAGTTTGGTCCTTTTTAATGGTCTTAGGGCCTGTAGACTCTACTACCACTGGACTTTCCGTTGTAACTTGGTCTTTAATTTCTTCCATAATTTGACTGCTTTCGCTTGGTCTATACTATTATATAATTATCACATTCTAAATGCAACTATTTCTTTTTTCTCTTTTTGACTCTACTAAATGTGCCACCCGAAGCATGATAAGCAATTACTTGCTTCTTTGTCCATTTTCTACCGCTAGAGCTTACATATTTATTCGTTCCGATTTTCTTGAAAGGCGTTTTATCTCGCCCCCCCTCTCGTACGATTTATAATAGTAATGGGATTTTCCACTCCAGAACGACGAGAAACCTCTTTTCTTGCTTCCACAATATCTTTATAAAGACTACTATTGGATATCTTGATAAGTAGATCACGAATATCTAAGAGTAGGTCTATTTGAATTCGGGTAGCCTGAGCCTCTCCAGCTAAAATAAAGGTCTTATCACAGATGTCCTCGTATTCTTTTCTAGTTTTCATCATATAATTATACCACCTCTTCTCTTTTTGGAAGTTTCCCCACCTGATATTGGAGTTGCATTGAGAACGTACTATCGTCCCTTGCCAACCATACAGGGGCTACTACTAGTCTCCATCTCATCTTCTCACATAATTCACTATAACTTTTGGCAAACTCCTCCGCCGTGAAGGTCTTTTGCTCTTCCTTTTTATCCTCAATCTTTTGATTGTCTGACATAAATACTCACCTCATTTCTATACTGCCGCTTTTAGATCAGCCTTAAACGCTTCTAGTTCGGCAAGTTCAATCTTTTTATTAGCGATCGCCTCGTCCACTTCGGTCAGCGTCACTCCCACGACTTGAGAGGGGAGTTCGCTACCATCTACGGCACTA
>Ga0209641_10000304_pt1 | contig 44666 bp, 49 predicted proteins | sample RifCSP16_1_FD_184022 | JGI IMG/M metagenome (GOLD analysis project Ga0209641, IMG submission 184022) | Soil microbial communities from Rifle, Colorado - Rifle CSP2_sed 16_1 (SPAdes) (version 2) | ecosystem: Environmental > Terrestrial > Deep subsurface > Rock core/Sediment | place: Rifle... | reverse complement strand
GCCGAGGATCTGGGCAACCTGGGATGAGGGGATCTTGAGCGCCTGGAGGACCGTGATCTGCGCATCGAAGATGTCCTTGCGCCAGCCTCGGGGGAAAAAGCTGGAATCCGTTCCAAAGAGGATCCGGTCCGGCCCGAGAATGTCGAGGGCCTTCGCGAAGAGGGTGGACAGGTCGAGAGGGTAGGGCGACAAGCGCACCCAGTCGTTCGAGCTCGACGTATCCGCGTAGATGTTCGCGCACTGGTCGGCGACGAGCAAAAGCTCCCGGAAGTAACCGCACCCGAAGTGGGGAATGACAAAGGGGAGGTCGGGGAAGGCCTTGGCGACGCCATGGAGGTCCACCGGGTTGGCGAAGCGCATGTCGAACCGGCTGGGAAGACCGAGCTTGTCCCGGACGCCAACCTTCAGGTGGCCGCAGTGGACAAAGACGATGCCGCCATGCGCGGCGACGATCTCGTAGATGGGGAGGAGCCGCGCCTCCCAGAGATGAAAGCGGTGCATGGCCGGAAAGAGGCAGGCGCCTTTGACGCCCAGCTCGGCGAACGCCCGCTTGGTTCGGGCGGGTGCTTCATCGCTTGTGGGGTTCAGCATGAAGTAGGGGATGATCCGTTCGGGGTAGGCCCGGGCTGCCGCCGCGACCGAGTCCTCGTCGCCCGGGACGCTGGCGATCAGCACGATACGGCTGATCCCGTGTCGGTCCATCTCGGCCACCCAGCGGTCTGCGAGGTGGACTGGATCGGCCTGGGGAAACTCCCAGGGGAGGCGTTTTCGCAGCGTCGGGTAGACATCGGACTCCGACGGGGATTCGGGGAGCTCTTTGGCCAAGGTGGCGAAGAACCGGTGGGAGAAGAAATGGGCGTGCGCGTCGATCACCGGAATCTGGCCGAACGGAGTCTGCATCGTCTCCCTCCGACGATGTGGGCGCTCCCACGAAGGCGTCTGGATTATATCGGTCGCCCTTGCCCTTTGCAACGAAGTCTGTCCGGCCGAGGAGGACTCGGGGAACGGAACTATGAAAAGCACGCACGTTCGGCCCCTCCCTCTCAGCCTCCCGCGGCGACTTCCGTGGCCAACGGGTCCTGTCGTCGGCCACCCCAGCCGTCCTCGGAGACTTCACGCACCATTATTCCATCAGGCAGGAAACAGCGGTGGCGAAATTCTCCTCCGGGCGGCTGGGCGCCCGGCCTCCGCCACCCGTTGGCCGAAGTCCGATCGTCCGCCGTCCTGCAGATTCGGCGTTCCTCGCGAACTCGTCTCTCCCTTGGCTTCCCCCTGAGCGGTACGTGTAGGCCACGAGCGACATTGCCGGAAGCGGCGGGGCCCCTCGGCGGGCGGCGGCCTGGGAAACCGAGGCGCGATCCGTGCGGTGCTTGCTTGCACGGATCGTGAACACGGAGGGACCCAGGCCGTAAGCCGGCGATCAGGGTCGCCGCGAGAGGCCTGGAGCGAGAGGCCAAACGTGCCGCGTCGCTCATCTCTCGGCAATGTCGCTCGGAGCCTGCAGGTGCTGCCCAATCGGAAGCCGGGGGAGGGATAGATCCGCGAGGAAGGCCGATCTGGTTTGCGGCTCCGAAGGCATTCGGAGAGGGAAGCGCAGGTGTTGTCCTCCTTCTGTCTCTCGGTTATGATGAACGGCGATGAAAGAGACCGACATTGACGCGATTGTGCGCGCCCTGAAACGGACAGTGCGGCAGTGGAACCCTACCGCTGTGGGACAGGTAGCCGCAGAATCCCGCGACCCCTTCCGCATCCTAATCTCGTGCCTCCTGAGCCTTCGGACCAAGGACGCGGTGACCGGCGGTGCCTCGGCCCGTCTCTTCCGACGCGCCGACACGCCGGCCACGATCCTCGCCCTTCGCGAAGCCACAATCGCCAGGCTGATCTATCCGGTCGGCTTCTACCGCACCAAGGCCAAAGTGATCCGCGGGGTCTGCCGGACCCTCATCGCAGAATACAGTGGCCGGGTGCCCGATGACCTTGATGAGCTCTTGAAGTTCAAAGGGGTCGGGCGGAAGACGGCCAATCTGGTGGTCTCGATCGGCTACGGCAAGCCGGGGATCTGCGTGGACACCCATGTCCATCGGATCTCGAACCGCTGGGGATATGTGAAAACCCGCACGCCCGAAGAGACGGAGCAGGCGCTGCGACGGAAGCTCCCCCGGCGACACTGGATCGTCTTCAACGATCTCCTGGTCAGCTTCGGCCAGAACATCTGCAAGCCGATCTCGCCCTTCTGTAGCCGCTGCCCCGTCGAGCGGTACTGCGCCAAGGTGGGGGTCACGAAGCACCGATGACCGATAGAGAGTGACGAGGACTGAGGGCCGAGATGTGACGATGAGGAGGTATATGCGGCGAGGAGCGATCATACTCGCTCTGCTCGTGCCGCTACTGGCGGCGGCAACGAGGGGCGAGGAGGTCATTACGGCGGACGCTCTGCTCGGTCAGGTCCGGATCGTGGCGTCGCCGGCAATGGCCGGCCGCGGGGTCGGAACGCCTGGAATCGAGAAGGCAGCGGAGCATATTTCCAGAGAGTTTCAACAGGCGGGGCTGAAACCCGGTGGAACGCAAGGATACCGGCAGACCTTCGAGGTGATCACCGGCGTCCGGGTGGGGCCCGAAACCCGAATGCGTGTGATCCCGGAGGGACCTGACCCGGAGAAATCGGAGACCCTCGCCAGGACCCTGTTTACCCCCTTTGGCTTCTCCGAAGATGGTGCCGTTGAAGGGGAGGTCGTCTTTGCGGGATACGGCATCACGGCGCCGGAACTGAACTACGATGACTACGCTGGCATCGATATAACGGACAAGATCGTCCTCGTCATAACCCATGAGCCACGGGAGAAGGATGAGAAGAGCCCCTTCCGACATCCCGACGCCTATCGGTATACCGAGGTGCGTTACAAGGCCATCAATGCCAGGGAACACGGGGCCAGGGCCATCATCGTTGTGGAAGACCCGTTAGGTCATACGGATCAGCCGGAAGAGCTGTTCGGTATCCGAGGCGTAGCGGGGGGGAGCCGGGCCGGGATTATCGCGGTGAATGCCAAACGGTCTGTGGCTGAGACCCTGCTCAAGCGAACCGGCAAGACCTTGGTCCAGTTACAGCAAACCATTGATCGAGCTTTGACCCCTCAAAGCTTCGTGATCCCACGCTCCCGGGTGGCGATCCAGGTCAGGCTCATTGAAGAGCGAGGGACCGCCGCCAATATCATCGGCATCCTCCCAGGAAGTGATCCGGTCCTGCGAGAGACCACCCTTGTCGTGGGCGCGCACTACGACCACCTGGGTCTCGGAGGAGAATACTCTCTGGCACCCTCGCAGTACGGCGAGATTCACCCCGGCGCCGACGACAATGCCTCGGGGACGGCGGCCCTCATCCTCCTCGCCAGGGCCTTCGCGAAATCCGGCGGAGCCAAGCGGACCCTGATCTTTGCCGCCTTCTCCGCCGAGGAGATGGGGATCGTGGGCTCCTCCCATTACACCAAGCATCCCCGGATCCCCCTGGAGAAGACTGTGGCCATGATCAACCTCGACATGATCGGCCGCCTCAAGGACCGGACCCTCTATGTTTTCGGGGTCAAGACGGGGAAGGAGTTCGCCGACCTGCTGGAAAAGGTGAATCGCGACCGTAACCTGATCCTGAAGTTCGGTGGAGGCGGGTATGGTCCTTCGGATCATACCAGTTTCTATACGCGAAAGATTCCGGTCCTCTTCTTCTTCACCGGGCCTCACGGCGACTATCACAGGCCTTCAGACACGGCGGACAAGATCGATGCAGACGGGCTCGCCGAGGTCAGCCGCTTCGTGTATCGGATCATCGAGCACCTGGCCAATCGCGCCGACCCGGTCACGTATGTGCGGGTGGAAGAGCCTCCAGGGGGAGGAGGGAGTGGGGGATACGGGGCCTACTTTGGGTCGATCCCCGACTTCGGCTCGCCGGACGAGGAGGGCGTCCGGCTGACCGGGATCCGTCCGGGAAGCCCGGCGGAGAAGGCGGGTCTTCGAGAAGGGGATGTCATCGTAAGAATGGCTGGGGTGCGCATCAAGAATCTCCACGACCTCGTCTATGTCCTGCGCTCCAAGCGGGCCGGCGACACCGCGGAGGTCGTCTTCCTGCGGAGCGGCCACGAGTTCAATGCGACCGCCACCCTCGAACAGCGCCGCTAACCGTGCTTGACGTGATGCCCGGTCCGTTCTGCGCATCCTGTCTTCCGTTTGGGGACGACGATCCGAAAGTTGCACAAACATCGACACGACGCGATAGTTACACGGCGGCTCTGGTGTCACTTGCCCTCGCCGTATGTGCTCCGTGAACGGCTTAACGCTCACGCTTCGTAAAAGCCTTCGGGTTCCGGGAGGCTGGCGAGGCGGAAGGCCCGTTGGCGGGCGAGGCATTGGGCACAGGCCCCGCAGTGCCGTTCCCCTCCCAGGAGGCAGCTATAGGTCTTCGAGAAATCGACGCCGAGATCCGTCCCGAGCAGCACGACTTCGTGTTTTCGGAGGGTGATGAGCGGTGTCGCGATCTCAAACCTCTTGTCGAGGGTCACCGCCATCGCCCGGAACGATTCGATGAATCCCTGCGTGGAGGCGGGGTGATCTTCGGTATCGTCACGGTTGATTGAGAGGCAGATGCGCGTGCAGAGGCGCTCGTGCGCGTACGAGAGCGCGATCGCCAGGATCACGAGGTTTCGGTGGGGAAAGGGCACATCGCGGTCTTTTCTCGCCCGTTGCCTAAAACCCTCGCCCAGCGAGGACGCATCGAGTGTCTCCAGAGTCAGGCCCCGGGCCTTCGCTTGCGCCTCGCAACTCAAGCGCTCCATCCGCGCGCCGCGCTGGCCATAATCGATGTGCACCGGGACAACGGTGAAGCCCTCCTTGACCTCCCGGGCTAGCAGCGTGGAGCTGTCGACACCCCCGCTGAAGAGGACAAGACTTCGCTCTGCCGTCATGCCCTGCTGTCCCAGGTAACGTCCGGCGTTCCCCGCCGCGTATTTTCGTAGCGAGCCATCACGAAAAGCGCATCCGAGAGTCGGTTGAGGTACTTGATGGCGAAGGGGCCCACGGCCTCCTTTCGACTCAGGGCGATCACCAGTCGCTCTGCGCGGCGGCACACGGTGCGCGCGACATGCAGGTGGGCGGCGCCCGGTGAGCCGCCCGGCAGGACGAAGTTTTCCAGAGGGCTGAGTTCCGCCGACAGGCGATCCATCGACTGCTCCAGCGCATCGACGTGGCGCTGCTCGATCTGCGGCACCTTGAAGCGTGCTTTGTCCTCTTCCGGAATGCACAGGTCGGAGCCCAGGTGGAACAAGTCGTTTTGGATCCGCGCCAGCTCGCCTTGGAGAATCGGATCGAGACCGGTGGCCACCGCGGCGCCGATATGGGAGTTCAACTCATCGACCGTTCCGTAGGCCTCGATGCGCGGCGAGTCCTTCGGGACCCGCCTCCGGGTGCCCAGGCCGGTCGTGCCGTCGTCCCCGGTGCGGGTATAGACCTTTGTAATTCGTGGCATCACCGCATCTCCTTCTCACGCGCGTCTTTTGGTCTCGGGGGCTACCGCGGCTTTATTCTAGCAGTAAAGACAATCCTGCCCCTCAGTTTTTCCGATCCCGCCCTGGCGCTAGAGATCATCCTTTCTCTGGTGGAGGTTTTCGAGGGGCGTGTGAGGCACAGAGGAAGGCCGGTTGTAAGGAAGAAGACCGTGTGGCTCGTACCCGCCTTTAGATTTCTAAGTCCGCTCCTCGCGTCCACACCCGGCCATTGCCGAAAAAGAATCGCAGGAGCTTGCCGATGCGGCCCTCTTCCCCCTCTTCGAGCTCAAAGATCGCCGTCCCAAGGTAGTGGTGGTCGTCGCCCTGATCACGGGCTTCTCGGGAGTCGTAGAACACGACCATGGCGATCTGATCCTTGGACGAGCAGACCACTCGCCTTTCATGGCACGTGACGACCATCGTGGTGTACAGGCCTCCAAACTGATGGAGGTATTCACCGACGATCGGGGGAATTCCGAGGTGAGCCGGGGCTTTGTCGTGGCCAGCATATGCGGGAGAAGCCAGAAAGATCGTGAATGCGAACAGCAATATCTTTTTCACCGTGTCTCCATCCTCTATGTCGGGCTTCGCGTCTTCATTGGGTGCCCAAACTTCGTTATTGCAAATTCGATACCATAGGCTTCAAGCTAAGCAATTTCCTATAGTTCCCAAATTTTTGCACGGCACCGCATACCCGTGCCCGTCCGGATTTCAGTCGTATCGTGCCGTGTACAAGCGTGGTCGGCCTGATTCGGCCAGCTCGGTCTGGAGGGGGTAGCCGCTCGTCGGGAGCAAGAGAACACTCTGTCCTTGGCCTACTCGTCGCTATTTGATTCTCCAGGCCAGCTTTGATAGACAGGAGGAGTGGATCTGGCGATGGTGCAGCGGCGGCTCGTCTCTGGCGCTTTGGGCGCTACGCAACCCTTCCGGCTGCCCATGGTGCTGCGACTCATCCTCAGCCTGCCGATCCTCCGCAACCTCCCCGGACGCCTTATCGGCCTCGGTGTCTGGCGCGTGCACGTAGAGACTGGCCCTTCCCCCTCAAGACCCTAGATTGGACATCCCACATTTAGTGCTTGACAAGAAATGTGGCTCCATTTATGTTTAACCATATGGTTAAATATACTAGCCATCTCGACGCCACGTTCTCAGCCCTCGCCGATCCGACTCGTCGGGCGATCGTCGCGCGCCTAAGTCGGGGGGAGTGCTCGGTCACCAACCTGGCGCAGCCGTTCGACGTGTCCCTGCCCGCCATTTCCAAGCACCTGCGAGTCCTAGAGAAGGCGGGTCTTCTTGCCCGCCGAAGGGAGGGCCGGGTGCACCGGTGCCGCCTGGTGACCCGCCCACTGAAGAACGCCGAAGAGTGGATCGCCCGCTACCGGCAATTCTGGGAACAGCGCCTGGACGCCCTTGCGGAATACCTGGAGGAATCGCGAAAAAAGAAGGAGGGACGGTGATGCCGAGTGCAAGAGCAAAACAGGAGACGACCTTGCGTCTTACCCGAACCCTCAAGGCCGCCCGGGAGAAGGTCTTTCGCGCCTGGACGGACCCGGCAGCGCTCAAGAAGTGGTTTGCCCCCGGGGACGACTATGCCACGCCGATCGCCGAGGTGGACCTGCGCGTCGGTGGCCGATACCGCATCCAGATCCGGTCTCCTCAGGGGAAGCTTCATACGGTTGTGGGCGCGTACCGGGAGGTCAAACCACCGGAAAAGCTCGTCTTCACGTGGTCCTGGCAGGAAGGGGGCATGGATGTCGGCGAGACGTTGGTGACGGTCGAATTCCGCGATCGGGGGAATAGCACCGAGCTGATTCTGACGCATGAGTTGTTCCCGACCGCCGAAACGCGGGACGAGCACACCAAGGGTTGGACCGGATGTCTCGACCGACTCCCCACAGCCCTGTAATGGCGGAGGCGAAACAGGGAACGTTCAAAGGAGAAGGAGGAGATCCCAATGACGCGGATGACGGATCCGATTCTCGCAGAACTTGATCAGGAAGCGGCGACCACCCGGCGAGTGTTGGAGCGGGTCCCGGGGGATAAACTGGGATGGAGGCCTCACCCGAAGTCCATGTCGCTCGGGCAGCTGGCGCTGCACGTGGCGACCACGCCAGGGCAGGTCGCTGCTTTACTCTCCCAGGGCGAGCTGGAATTGCCGGAGTTCGGCAATGCGCCGGCGGCCACCACGAGTGCCGAGCTTCTCCCCGCGCTCGAAGAGAGCGTCGGTCGCGCCAGGGCGTTCCTCAACAGCCAGACCGACGACAGCGTCATGTCCACCTGGAAGCTGATGAAAAACGGGAAGCTCCTGTTCGCCGTACCCCGAATTGGCGCTGTCCGTTCCATCATGCTGAACCACTGGTACCATCATCGGGGCCAGCTCTCGGTCTATCTCCGGCTGCTGAACATCCCGGTCCCCTCGATCTACGGGCCGAGCGCGGACGAGAACCCCTTCGTGTAGGCGCCGGGCGACCCCCCTCAGGCTCAGGGTGACCGGTTCTTGATCTGAGGCTCTGTCCCGCGACCCGCGATATCGAAGTCCCTGGCTTCCTTCTGTTCCTCTTCTTCTATCAATGCCTTACTGACCCCTCTTGAGGCCCGAGGCGCAGTCGAAAATTCTTTGCTCGGCGAACCGCTAGCTCTGCTGTTGGGATTCGCCTACGCCTTTAATGCGTCGATTGTGCCCACCAACTCCGTGCAGTCGATGACCGCCCGATCCGTCCGCCTGCACGCGCAGTCGATACAACATTGCAGCTCTCGCACATTTCCCGGCCAGTCATGCTTCAGGAGGACGCGGTGGGCCGGAAGCGTTATGCCCCGAATATCCCGGCAATACTGCACGTTGAAGCAGTGGATGAAGTGTGCAACGAGCCAGGGGATGTCCGCCTTCCGCTTGCGGAGGGGGGGCACAGTGATGCTGATGCCAGGCAGGCGACGGAAGAGGTCCGCACGGAATTGTCCTTGCGGCATCGGGGAGAGCAACTCCCTAGTCGTCGTTGCAATCACACGGACCCCGGTATGAGAGGCTGCCTGGTGCTTGATAGCGTGAAGGAGCGCGGTCTGCGAGAGCGCCGAGAGCGCGGCTACTTGCTTCAGAACCACCGTCCCACCGCGGGCGACCTGAGAGGCGCCGTCAAAGAGGTCAACTATCTTGTCCCCGTTCCGGGAATCTGCGGGTAGTGTCGCGCAGTGTATCAGGACGAGAGGACGGCCCGCCCGGTGCGGGTCTCGGGCATGAATGGCCTGAGCGATCAGGGTCTTTCCTGTCCCCCCCTCCCCGAATACGCAGACAGTTCCTCCTGATGTCGCGAGTGCGCTCACTGAGTGATCAATCTGCCGGATGGCGTTCGACTGGCCCACGATCAGTTTCATGGATTCCTCTCCATAGAAGGGATGTCCTCCGCGGGATGAGATACCTCGGTTTACTCAACCCTCGCCTGCTTGGATTCGAGAGACGGTGGGGTTTCGCCAACGAAATGGACCGCCTCCTTTCCCTTCACGACGTCCGGAGTGATCACCCAGGTCCCTCGACAAGAGGCGCTGGCCACCTTGTCGGCCGTTTCGGGCCCGGCCGCGAGGAGGGTGAAGCCGCTGCCGATTCCTCCCAGGATGCAGAAAGCCGCCTTGAAGGGGAAGTAAACCGCGGACCCGACCACGCTGCCGACCCCGGTGCCGATTTGAGTCACGGTGCTCTCTTCGGCCTCTGGCTCTGCCCAACTCGGGGTGGTAAGGGCGAGTAAGCCCAATGTGACCATCACTGCAAGAGCCTGTCTCATTTGCCTGCTCCTTGTCATTTGAAAGCTAGCCCTGTTCATCTTGCGCTGCCTGCGGCCGTACCGTCACTTGGACCCGCAGCCGATTACTCGCCTGGCCCTGTCGGTCCACGACAAAGACTTCATAGACCCGGATACCGCCAACGGCCCCCTGACGGACCTCTGGCTCCGCCACACTGCCGTCAAATCTGCGCATGGGGAGGGGGCCAGGAGCTGGGCGCATGGTGACCTTGATAGTCTCCTCCGCCGTCCCCTCCCGGAGGCCCAGGTAGCGGCCGCGACTGATGACGGCAGGGCCAAGCCCCGTGGCAAGGGTGAAGTCCTTGATCTCCGCGGTGACCCCGAGATAGACGTCAATGATATCGCCCTCCATGTCTCGAAAATCAAAACGCAAAGCCACCTGCGCCCCGTTTTCCGCATGGGTCGGCTCGATGCGGAGATTGCTGATCCGAGGTACGCCCGGACCGGGGATAGAGGACTCAAAGCTTGTCGCAGCGCAGCCACTGGTCAATGCGAGAACAATCGCACATCCCCCAATGGCCAGTGCCCTTTCCTGTTTTCTCATATTCACCCCCCACCCTCTACGACGGAGCCCAAGATCAACGAAAACCGAGAGTCGGAAAGCTCCCCGGGAGGGGGCCGGATGAGGCCCCCTCCCGGAAGCCGAGGGACTGTTGTCACTACTTGAACTTCGTCAGTCCCTCCTGTATCGCCTTGATCCCTTCCTCCTGCTTGCCCTCCCGGTGGAGCCTCATGCCCTCCTCGCAGAGCTCCTTGGCCTCCTCATTCTTGGGATCCTTCTTCAACCGATCCTGACACTGCTGGTAGAGCTTCGGGGCCTGCGGGTTCTGCAGGGGCCGCTGCTGCTGAGCCCAGCTTGCAGGAACTGCCAGGAAATACAGGCCCAAGACCAGCAGGAGTGACAGTGCAACCTTCTTCATTGTGACCTCCTTGGATAAACATCGGTGACGGTTTACCTGCTTTCATCCTTGAGTTCGATAACCTGCCTCCGCGTCCTCACCTCCTTTCTCCGGCTCTTCCATCCCCCGAGCCCCGGCGTTTTCGGTTGGTATTCCGCGGTTCTGTCGGAAGGATAGGGAACCGAGCAAGGAACCACAATCGGGGTGAAACCTGATATCGCTGAGGGAAAAACCTGAAAGGAGGGGAGGGTGGAGGCCGAGAAGTGAATGGTGATGGGTATTGTGGCGCGTGTTTCTCTCACCGCAATATGATGATGGCGTTGGCCGTGAGAGCTGCTGCCAAAGCTGCCGCCAAGGTTGCCAGAATGAGTATGCAGAGGACTACGCCTATGACTGTGGGGACGAGAATGGCAGCCATGATGCATTCCTCGATTATCTTCAAAACCTTCATCAGTCCGACTCCGTGTGGCAAAAGGGATATCGCGACTCTGTTGAAGAGAATCGGCAGTGAGACGAGATGAGACAATCGGGTGAGCACCGGATATTTGGCGAGGGAAAATCCCGAAGGGAGGGGAAGGACACCCCCGAGGGGGCCTCCAGAATTTCAGGGCTGGATCAGCCCGCGGCGGATGGCGTAGCGCACCAGGCCGGCCGTCTGACGGATGTCGAGCTTCTCCATGAGCCGGGTGCGGTGGGATTCGATCGTCTTGACGCTCAACCCCAGCAGCCCAGCAATGTCCTTCGTCGTCTTCCCCTCGGCGATGAGCTGGAGGACTTCCCGCTCCCGCGGGGTCAGGGGATCGGCGGGGAGGTCGGTCTTGGCCAGATAAGCTTGCACGACGGCCTCGGAGATCCCGGGGCTCAGGTAGCGGCCCCCGCGCATGACCTCCTGGATGGCCTGAACGAGTTCGGCGATCGCCTGACTCTTCAACACGTAACCACGGACACCGGCCTGGAGGGCCGCGAGGACGTACTGGTCCGCCGTGTGCACGGTTACCACGATCGTTTTCGTGCGGCGGGACGCCCGGGTGATCTCACGGGCGGCGTCGAGGCCATTCAGGAGGGGCATGGCAAGATCGAGGACGGCCACATCGGGCTCGAGTTCCTGGGCAAGTTGAGTGGCTTCGCGGCCGTCTGCAGCCTCACCGATGACGGTGAACCCGTGCTGTTCCAAAAGGGTTCTCAGTCCCTGGCGGATCAGCGGGTGATCATCCGCAATGAGGACTTGGCCCGACATTGTCGCTCCCTACGGTGAAGGCCACGTGGTGGCGCTGAACAGGGCTCAGCGTTCACGCTAATGTAGCCTGCTTGCCCGGGCCGCCTTCCAAGACCTGCCGGATCGTGGTCAGGAGCTCCGGCACCCGAGTTCCTTTCGCCAGGAAGGCGTCGGCGCCGCTCTGAGCCGCCGCTTGACGGTAGGCGTCCTCGTGATATCGGGTAATGATGATAACCTTTGTTTCGGGCCGCTCGGCCTTGATCCTTCGGGTGGCCTCCAGCCCGTCGACCCGGGGCATCGCAAGGTCCATGAGGATGAGATCGGGCGACAGCGTCCGAGCAAGCTCGAGGGCCTCCGAGCCGTCCCCCGCCTCGCCTACCACCCTGAACCCCCGATCCTTTTCGAGAATTCGCATGAGGCTGTTGCGAACTCCTTCATTGTCGTCGACGATCAGGATTGTCGTGGGCATATAGCAGTCGACTCTCATGCTGGTAGTCCAGATCGTCTCACAGATCAAACGCCTCTTGCTGATATTAAGCCAATCGGATGGGCCTTGGGGAATCGGGTAAAACCCGGATTCGGATGGGGGAAATCCCGCAAAAGCCACGCGGGACACCGTGGTTCCACGGTGGCAGCGCGGTCCCGCATGCGGCTGTCAGCCTAGGATGGTTACGAGTGATCCGGGTCCGCCACGACATCCTCGTCCTGCAAGGGGATCGTCAGCCGTAGTTCTGTTCCCTGGCCGGGGGCAGAAGTGATTGTGGCTCTGCCGCCCACCTCGGCCACCCGCTCTTGGATGCTAAGCAGGCCGATGCCCCGCCTGCCCCACTTGGCGAGGGCGGCCCGCACCTCAAAGCCGATCCCGTCATCGCGGACGGTGCAACGGATTTGCTGGGGCTGTCGCTCGAGCTCGATCCACACCCGGCTGGCCCTCGCATGCTTCGCCACGTTCGTGAGCCCTTCCTGGACGCCTCGGTAAATGACCGTCTCGATCTCTCGCGAGGGACGCGGCCCGAGGGAGCCCTCCACTGTGATGTGAAGCCCTGTCCGGGTTGCCACTCCCTGGCCGAGAGAGTCCAGAGCGGGTTTGAGTCCCAGGTCGTCCAGGATCGGGGAGCGGAGTTCGTGGGAGAGGCGCCGGAGGTGCTCCTCGGCCTGGTGGAGCTGGCCGCGAACCGCTTCGAGGTGCTCCTGTGCTTGCAGGGGGAGCGCCTCGGCCAGCTCCTCCAGCTTGAAGTGGATCGCGGCGAGGAGTTGCCCCGCGATATCGTGGAGGTCGCGGGCGATCCGTCTCGCCTCCACCTCCCGGGTCTGCTGCACTGCGGCCGCGAGCGCGCGGAGCTGGTCCCGATGGGAGACCAGATCTTCGTATAGCTTGGCGTTCTCGATGGCAACCCCGATGATGCTGCCGATGGCCCGGAGCGTATGCAGCTCGAGCGGGGAGAACGGCACATCGCTGCGCCGGGCGATGAGGGCCACACCCAGAGGCTCGGCCTTCGAAAGGAGGGGAACGCAGGCGACGATGCGGAAGCCTTCCCCATCCAGGCCGGCCCGAATGGCCGGATGCTTGATGGCCTCGACCGGCCATATACTCACCTTCTTCGAGGTAATCGACTCGTCAATGATCAGTGACTCGTTGGGCTTGATGGTTGCCGCATAGATCGGTGAGAATTCCTCATGAGGGCCGGCAGTCAGGATCCCGCTCGACAGGTCACGGAGGTACAGCCCTGCAATCCGCACCCCGAATGCGAGCCGGATTTCGGCAGCCGCGGTCTGGATGACCTCCTCTACTTTATGGGCGCGGCCCACGGCAACGGCAAGGTCGTGGAGGACCTGTCCATGGGCATCCGTAGGAGGGGGGCTGTGTTGTTCGCTCATGATCGGTCCGCAGAACACTCTGGTGTTCAGGATCCACTCCCGGGCATTCGCTCGGCAGGTTCAAGCGGATGGTGCCTGGGGGGAGTACGCCCGTGAAGGGGATTGCCCGAGATACGCCCTAATTGTTCATTGTGTTGATGTTATCGGGTTGTTGTGGATGGCTCCTTCCAAACCGCGCAGAGGCTATTATGCTTGGTCGGACTGATGCGTTTGAAGTTTTCAAAGGGGCAACCTCCATGCCAACATCGGACGGGATCCGTGCCTTTGGGAGCAGTCGCTTAATGTTCAAGGTCTTGTGCTTGTACCCCTTAACCCCTGTATCAGGGTTGAACGGCCCTTGGAGGTCGAGCGAGGAGGTAAGATTTACACACTCGCAAGAGAGCTCACCCCCCCGGGGGGGCTCATTGGGGCCGAGGTGGTGGATGGGCAGTGGCGGCCGGCGATTAGAGGCGCAGGCGCATGCCGTCGTATGCGACCTCGTCTTCGAAGTCCTGGAGCCGGGCCAGGGCATCAGCGTGGAGGTGGGTGAGGAGCAGGCGTTTGCACTTGAGTGCCGATCGGTGCGCCCGGATATCCTCGTAGCTCATGTGAAAGCGGATTTTTCGATCATAGCGGTAGGACTCGCAGATGAAGAGGTCGCAGCCCTCGGCGAGGTCGATGAGGTTATCCGTCCACTCGGTGTCACCGGAGTACCCAAGAACCTTTCCTCCCGCCTTCACCTTGTACCCGTAAGGGATATCCCGCAGGTGATGGACCACCTCGAGTGGGAAGGCCTCTATCGGGCCGATCCGTGTCCATTTCTTCGGCTCGAGCTCGAGGTACTGGACCGTGAATCGCCGTGGCATCATCTCTCGCGTCTCTTTGTACATCAGTCCCCATAGGCCTTCGATGCACTGCTCGGTTCCGGGGGGGCCGGCGATGATCAGGGGCTCGTCACGCTGGGTGAGAAACTGATACTGTAGGAAGAGGAATGGAATGCCCGACATGTGATCCCCGTGCAGGTGGCTAATTAGGATGGCCCCGATGGCCCCCGGATCCAGGTTGAGCCGCTTCAACATGATGAGGGTCGTGGCCCCACAGTCGAGGAGAAAGCCCCAGGAGGGGAGATGTACCAGGAAGGCGGTGTGATTTCGTCCGCCGCTCCCGAACGCATCACCCGATCCGAGGACGATGAGTTCTACCGGTCCCTCGGGCACCCCCCCGCCGCTCTCCCCTTTCTCTTTCTTCTGTGCCGTCATTTCTCCCCCCGTTCCAACACCACGGCCTCTATGCGGTTCCCCTTCAGGGACGGGGACTGATGATCATCCACGTGCCGAGGCCGCGGGCGACGCGCCTCCCGTCGTGATCGAGGACATCGCCTTCCCCGACGACAAGGTGCTTCCCTTGCCGGATCACCCGCCCGTGGGCGGTGAGAGTGCCGCTCGTTGCCGCTTCGAGGAAATTGATCTTGAGTTCGGCGGTGACCAACTGTGCTCCTTCCCCCAGGCTGTTGTAGGCCGCCCAGCCAATCGCCTCATCCATCAGGGTACAAAGCACCCCGCCATGCACCACGCCACTCCGGTTTAACAGGAAGGGCCTCGCCGTGATCCGGGCCTCGGTCTCGCCGCTTTCCCGTCGCACGACCTCCTCTCCGATCAGGTCCCGATAGTGAGGGTGCTTTTGCTTCTTCCGGGCGGCCGCCAGCCTCTCACTCAGGGACAAGAGCTCTTCCCGCGCCTGCTCCCCGAGGGATCGAAACCGCTCCACGAGATCCCTTTCCTCGCTTGTCAGGTCCACCGGCGACTCCTTTCAGATCCGCTGGTTGAATTTTCCCGCGTACCCGGTCAGCTCCACATACCCGTGGCCGGTGACGGGGTTTCCCTCGTACGTCCCCGTCACGTTGACACTCCCCTCCCAGTAGATGACCTGGGTGCTCTTTCGCGTATCGAGCTCCTGGTCGGGAAGGCTCGGCCTCACCGTGAGGGCGAGGCGATGATGCGGAATCCGGATCTCCCAACCCATCGGGTAGGTCGCCTGGCTCCGTGGGCTCCTCCAGGTCTCCGTCGCCCGGAGCTCTACCTGCGAGAGGGTCAGGTGACGCGAGCTGCCGTCAGGCAGGATCAGGGTCCCACTGGAATGGGTGTCGGGCCGCCCCCTCTTCTGGCGCATGAGATAGAACATCAGTTCCACGCGATTGTCGAGCTGAAGCCCAAACCAATCCCATCCCTCGTGCTCCTCATGGAGCTGGCTGCTCCCGAACTCGTGATCCATCCAACTCCATCCCGCAACCCGCTCCGTCCTCCCCTGTACCGTCATCGTCCCGGCGGTCTCAAGCCGGGGGAGGGAATAGTAGTGCGAGGCGTAGCCTGCGCCCTCCCCCTTCTGGCTCACCCCATCCGTGCCGTGGACCACGGGCGGCTTGACCGGGGTCAGGGTCAGGTCCACGACGTACTGTTCGTCCTTGGCCCGGAGGCGATGAACATCTCCTTGTGCCTCAAGACGCCAGTCACCATTCCAGACCTTCAGGGCGGTGGTGCTTGCGCCGGCGGCCTCGAGCGCAGCGCGATTGAGGCGATCCGTGAAGTGGAAGTGCCCTCGGTCGAGATCCGAGACGGCGAAATGGGCCAGAAAGAGGTCTCGCACCGTCCACCGGGACGGATTGGCCGTGTCCCGTCCTTCTTCAGTCCCGACCCGGAAGAAGGTGACCTGGTACCCGTACCGCCTTCCGTCGGTCGTCCGAAGGTGCCCGGTGTAGTACCACCACTCCGTCCTGAAATCCGGATGACTGAAATGATCCCGGGGGAACTCGAATCGGTAGCCGGGAAGGGCCCGGCGATACTCCCGGGCCTCGGCGCTCACACACAGACCGAGCAACAGCAGCAAGGGCCACCAGCGGGCTTTGCCGAAAAGAATCATCCTGGGCCGACTCTAGAGGATGCGGCACCAGGTGTCAAGGCAACGGCCGCGATCCCGTCGTGCAGGCCGATCCGCGTTCTATTGACCGGCAATTGCCTGGGTGTTAGGGTAGGCCGTGCGTGCCACCATCGCCGGGCGGGTAGAGGGCGGGGGAAACTTTTCTGCCGCGGAGTTGTCGAATTCAGTAGAGATGGCCACACGTGCCGTCATCTCCGGGGGTCGGGATCCGGACCACGACTTGGTGGATCGGGTGTTGGGTGGGGACCGGGAAGCGTTTGCGAGCCTCCTGACGCGGCATCAGAAGAAGGTCTTCAATTTTATGTATCGAATGGTCGGGGAGAGAGGGGTGGCAGAGGATCTCACCCAAGAGGTCTTTCTCAAGGTGTACGAGGCGTTGCCCGGGTTTCGAAAGGCGGCGACGTTCTCGACCTGGCTGTACCGTATCGCCCATAACCACTGCCTCAATGCGCTCAAAGGGAGAGGACGTGAGATCGCCGTGAGCGCTCTGACGAAAGAGCCGGCGCATGGCAATCCCGTGACGGCGTTTGTGGACCCCTCCGCCTCTCCCGAAGAGAGACTCGAGCAGCAGGAATTGCAAGCCGTGGTTCAAATGAAGCTGGCGGAGCTGACGCCGGAGCACCGAGCGGTCCTGGTCCTCAGAGATATCCAGGGGCTTTCCTACGACGAGATCGCGGTGACCCTTGAGCTAGAAGGCGGTACGGTGCGGTCCCGGCTGCACCGGGCCCGGATGGAGCTAAAAGAAAAACTGCGGAGCTATCTGGAGCTGTGATGCAGTGCCAAGATATTCGAAGCCAACTTTCAGCCTATCTCGAGGGCGAGCTTGGGGGGGCGCCGCGGCGCGTGGTTGAAGACCACCTCCGGGAGTGCGTGCGATGTCAGGGGGAGCTGGTACTGCTCCAGCGGACCATCGCCCTCCTGCGAGGGCTGGACGAGCTCGAGGTGCCAGCGCGGCTCGCGGACGCCGTCGAGGCCCGCATTGCCCCTCGCAAGACGTTTGGTTGGGGGCGCCTGGCCTCGTGGCTCTTCTTCCCCATCCATGTCAAGCTCCCGATCCAGGCTGTCGCCCTGTTGCTCGTAAGCCTCGGCGCCGTGTATCTCTATCGTTCCGCTCCGGAGCTCTCACAAGCACCGCAGCCTCCTGTTGCCACTGAATCGGCCCCTCGGGGGGAGGTGGTCCCTTCGACGGCGGCAGGGAGAGCCGATCGGCTCGATCGGCCCACCCGCCAGGAAGCCGCTGAGAAGTCCTCCGGGCAGAGAGAGCCCCAGAAGGAGCGCAAGGTGCCTGAGCAAGAGGATGCCGCCGCCCGCGCCCTGCGGAAGTCGGCCCCGGAGTCGGCCGTCTCGGCCAAGCCCGCAGAGGAGGCCGAGGCGCTCCGGGAACGAGATATCGGCGCCCGGGTACTGCGCAAAGAGGCTCCGGCAGGAGCCACGATTGCGGCTCCTTTGCAGGACGTGATGCTTGAGACCTCTGATCCCGCTCGTGCAATCGTGCGGATCACAGAGATTGTCAGCGCGCTGGAGGGGAAAGTTGAAGTGAAGGAGGAACGTCACCTCATTCTCATGATCCCTGCCAAGGCCTACTCGCACTTTTTGACCGCTCTCAAGGATTCGGGTTATGCCGTGTCCACGCCCACGGAGTCTCCCGCGGCACCCTCTCCCGAGGGTACGGTGACTTTCTCGCTGCGCCTGACCCCGTAGAGATCACCCCGGGAACTTTTTTCGTGCCTCCTTGTCCAAAGGGTTGACGGCAAATTGACACCCTTTCACAAGGAGGTTTCCATGCGACCGTATCTGCACGCGGGTGTTTTCGGGACGTTGCTCCTCTCCCTGGCGGCCCTGGGTGGGACGATCGAGGCCGGGGCCGGCAAGGGCACGGCGCCCGCAACGGAGGAGCATCAACAGGCCGTGGCGGTGACCATCTACAACGGCAACCTCGGGCTCGTGAAGGACATCCGAAAGATCCAGTTGGCCTCGGGGATCCATGACCTACAGTTCATGGATGTGGCCGCGCAGATCAATCCAACCACAGTCCATTTGAAATCCCTGACCGATCCGAGGGGGCTGCGAATTCTCGAACAGAACTACGAGTACGACCTCCTCAATCCCCAGAAACTACTTGAAAAGTACGTTGGAAAGAAGATCCGGTTGTGGGAGAAGAACCCGTACACGGGGACGGAGCAGCAGGTCGAGGCTCTTCTCTTGAGCGTGAACGGCGGTCCTATCTATCAGATCGATGGGGCGATCCATCTCGGTCATCCGGGCCGGCCGATCCTCCCCTCGATCCCGGACAATCTCATCGCCCGGCCGACCCTGATTTGGCGCCTGGAAAACTCGACCCCCCGGTCCCAGATGATCGAGGCGACGTATCTCACGGGCGGTATCACCTGGCGCGCCGACTACGTCCTCACGCTGAACGCGGAGGACAATCGGGGCGACCTGGGCGGGTGGGTGACCATCGATAATCGCAGCGGGGCGACCTACAAAGACGCCACGCTGAAGCTGGTTGCGGGCGATATCCACCAGGCCGTGGGCGAGCGCGAGATGGCTGATGCCATGGGAAAGATGGCCGCCAGGGCCGAAGCCCCGAAGCCAGCATTTCAGGAAGAGGGGTTCTTCGAGTATCACCTCTACTCCCTCGACGGCAAGACGACCGTCAAGCAGAACCAGTCCAAGCAGATTAGCCTCCTCAGCGCCTCCGAGATTCCCATTCGGAAGGAGCTGATCTACTATGGGGCGCAGCACTACTACCGGAATCGGTACGGGGAGCCGATCTCGAACCAGAAGGTCGGCGTCTATCTGGAGGTCGCCAACAAGAAGGAGAACCGTCTGGGGATCCCGCTGCCCAAGGGGGTGGTCCGGGTTTATAAGGCGGACCGCTCCGGCGCTGCGCAATTCATCGGCGAGGACCGGATCGACCACACGCCCAAAGATGAGAAGGTCAAGATCAAGATGGGCGAGGCGTTTGATGTCGTGGGGCAACGCATCCAGAAGGATTGGCGCAAGATCGCCCCGCAGGTGTATGAGGTCGAGTGGGAGATCTCCCTGCGAAACCACAAAGACGAGGCCGTGGAGGTGCGGGTGGTTGAGCCGATCCCCGGGGACTGGCAGGTGCTCCATTCGAGTCACGCGTACGAGAAGGTGGAGGCCCACACCCTCGCCTTCCCCGTGAAGATCCCCAAGGAGAGCGGGGTCAAGATCTCATACCGGGTGCGCCTCACCTGGTAATGTCGCTTTGTCAGCCTGGGGAGGGCCGGCCCGCTCGGCTGCGGGTCCGCCCCTCCCTCGGCTTCCCGCCCCACAACCGTACTTCCCAGGCGGCGCCTGCAAGCCCCGAGCGACATTGCCGAGAGCGGCGGGGCCCCTCGGCGTGCGGCGGCCTGGGAAACCGAGGCGCGATCCATGCGGGCCGGTCTTGCACGGAGCGTGAACACGGAGGGACCCAGGCCGCAAGCGGCCGATCAGGGTCGCCGCGGAAGGCCTGGAGGGAGGGGCGAAGGCGCCGCTTCTTCTCCCGGCGCACTTGACTTTGTTGCGAAGGGACGGATAGCCTGGAGCGGGATAGGTGAGGGACATTTTGGAGTGGGAGGGATGCCATGTGTCTTGCAGCCACATTGGAGATGTTCCGGTCTCAGCGCCTTTCGCCCGAGCCGCTGAGCTGGATGGCGATGGGCCCCACCGCCGTTGCTGGTGGGTCCCCCGCCAATCGCAAGACGAGGCCCCTGAGGCTCTCGCATGTGGTTGATCTCACTCAGACCCTCAGCCCGAAATTTCCGAGCTGGCCGGGGTACCCGTCCATCGAGGTGCGCAACACCCACAACTACGCGCGCGACGGTTTCCTTGCCAATGCCTGGCACGTCCATGAGCACAGTGGGACCCATGTGGACGCCCCTCTTCATTTCAGCGCGCAGGGCTGGTCGGCCGCCGAGATCCCCCAGGAAAGCCTGGTGGTCCCCGCAGTTGTCATCGACATCCGGGGCCGGGTGCGGCGGGACCCGGATACCCAGGTGCGGATGGAGGATATCAGGGCGTGGGAAAAGAAACATGGACGGGTTCCCCGAGGGGCGGCGGTGCTGATGTGGAGCGGATGGGAGCGTCGAGCGGGCGATCAGGCAGCCTACCGAAACATGGACAATCAGGGGATCATGCACTTCCCCGGCTTCAGCCGGGAGGCGGCCGAATTCCTGGTGAAAGAACGCACCGCTGGCGGGGTCGGCGTGGACACCCTCAGCCTCGATTACGGCCCATCCACAAACTTCGGCGCGCATTTTGCAGTCTTGCCCGCCAACCGGTGGGGGATCGAAAACCTGGCGAATCTGGGTCGGATCCCGCCCAAGGGTGCGACTCTCTTTGTTGGTGTGCCGCGCGTACAGGGGGCCTCGGGAGGCCCCAGCAGAATCCTCGCCGTGTGGTAGATCCGGCCGCGCCAGACGACTTGACGTGTCCTTTAGTCGTATGCTAGATTTATTGGTGATGGAGATTGTCGCAGGGTGAGAATGACTGAGGCCCCGAGCGGTGACGAGCCGACGGGGCTTTCTTCTTGCGTAGGGGAGGCAGATGAACGACGAACGCAAACTGGCCCTCTTCATTGATTTTGAGAATATCGCCCTGGGCGCCCGCGAGGCCAAGTATAAAACGTTTGAGGTTGGCCTGGTCCTCGAACGACTGGTGGAGAAGGGCAAGATCATGGTGAAGCGGGCGTACGCCGACTGGGAGAAATATACCGAGTACAAGCGGGGTTTCCACGAGGCCGCCATCGAACTTATCGAGATCCCGCGGCGATCGTACAGTGGCAAGAATTCTGCGGATATTCGCATGGTCGTTGATGCCATGGACCTGTCGTACTCCAAGGAGCACATCGACACCTTCGTGATAGCCTCGGGGGACAGCGACTTCTCCCCCCTGGTCTCCAAGCTCCGGGAGAACAACAAGTTTGTCATTGGGGTTGGGGTCAAGAACTCCTCCTCCGAACTGCTGGTGGCGAACTGTGATGAGTTCATCTACTACGAGGACCTGGTTCGGGGGATCAAGAAGCCGCGCATGGAGAGTCTTCCTGAAAAGAAAGCGGAGGTCTTCGAACTCCTGGTCGATTCCATCCTGGCCCTCATGCGCGAGAATAAGGACGTCCTCTGGGCCTCGATGATCAAGCAGACCATGATGCGCAAGCGTCCCGCCTTCAATGAGTCATACTACGGGTACAGCACCTTCTCCAAGCTCCTTGAGGACGCCGCCAAACACAGGATCGTCGAGCTGAAGAAGGAGGAGAAAAGCCGGACCTACATCATCATGGGCCTCGGGGAAGGGCACTAGCGGCCAGCGGCTAGGACGCTAGCACGCTAGGACGCGCGAATGCTCAGATCATCGGGGAACTTTTGCGTTCCAGCCTGCCAGCGTTCCAGCATTCCAGCCGCCAAAGGCGAGGGCGATGGAGCAGGGACTCAAAGAGGCGATCAAGTGGATCAATGCCGAGCTTCAGGATAACCCCCAGGCCAGGGTCGGGCTCCTGATTGACCAGGCGTCTCGACAGTTCAACCTGACCCCTCTCCAAACCGATTTCCTCTACCGCGAATATCAGCGAAAGGGCAATCCGGCGAAGCCCGCGTAGCCATCCGAGCAGTGAAGGAATCGCAAGTATCTTTGGCGATCTCCGCTATTCGTACTTCACCGCGTCGGCGATATTGACGCGGGAAGCGTACAGCGCGGGGAGGAAGCCGGCGAGGAGCGACGTCAACAGGACGAGCCCGGCCGAGGTGACGAGGATGGTCGGGGGAAACGCAAAGAGGATCGACCAGCCGAAGGACTGCTTATTGATGACGTGGATCAGGACGAGGGCCAGGAAGAGACCGATGATGACACCGAGGATCTCCGCCAGAAGGCCCAAGAGCCCCGCCTCCTGAAGGACCACCCGGAATACCTGCCCGCGAGACGCTCCGACTGATCGCAGGATGCCGATCTCGCGCTGTCGCTCCAACACCGACGCCCAGAGCACATTCAGGATCCCGAGGGCAGCCACGATCACCGCGATGATCCTCAGGGCATGCGTCACGGCGAATGTCTGGTCGAAGATCTCCAAGACCCGTCTCTTGAGGTCCTGATTTCGCATCACCAGGATGGCTGCCCCCTCGCCCGCCCTCTTGATCCGCTCCGTCATGACATCCGGATCCGCGTCCGACGTCAGGTAGACCGCCAACACATTGATCCCCTGCTCCCCCCAATGCCGCCGGAAGAGGCTGCGGTCCATGGCGATCTTCCCCCCATCGGTCGTGTAGTCGTAGAAAATGCCGGCCACAGGAAAGGATGCGGCGCCGTTCGGAGTGTGAATGAGAACCTGGTCTCCCGAGTGAATGCCGTGCGTCAGAGCGACGGTCTCAGAGATGATGATCCCTTCTTGAGCTTTGGCGCCCCGCAGGATTGCTGAGGAGTCGCCCCGGAGGAAGAGCAGCCTGCCACGGGCTGCCACGACCTCGAAATCGCCGGCGGCGAGGAGAAGCTCACGTCCACGAAAGGCGATCTTAAGTCCCGTGAAGGGATCCACGGCCGCGATCCCTGCGATCGCGCGAACGCGGTCCGACAGTTCCGAGGGCAGGATCGCACGGACGCCCTTGGTGAAGCGGGAAGCGGGGGTCACGACGAGATCCGCCCGGATCGTCTCCTGCACCCAGACCTCCACCGTGCCGCGGAAGCTGCCGATCATGATCGCCAACCCGATCAGCATGCCGAGGGCGGTCATCATCGCTGCCACGGCCACCGCGTGCCTTCCTCGATACCCGCTGAGATGCGAGGCGAGGAGGAGCCCCGTCCCTCCGGGGACTCTCTGTCCGAGGTTGCGGATCGCCCAGGAAAATCCCAGGAGTGCCGACGGGGTGAGCAGGGCGCCGCCCAGAACGAGCAGGACCAGCGCGACGTACCCGAAGAGCGGGGTGCTGCCGACGGCCCCCTGCCGCGACGCCCAGTAGGCCCCGCTGAGAAGCAAGAGGCCGAGGAGCGAGAGGAGGGCGGGCCGCCGGCTGTGTGGACTGGCCAGCCCTGGATCAAGGGCTTCTCGCACGGTGAGCCTCCCTGCATGAAGACTGGGGTGCAGCGCGGCGAGAAGGGAAGAGGAGAGGCCCAGACCGAAGGCCGTCAGGACCGTGAAGGGGTCGAACTCCACGGCCGTGACCCGGATGAAGCCATACAGATGCGAGATCGTCCGGGAGACAGTGTTGAGAACTTGGCCGGCCAAGAGGTAGCCGAGACCGAGGCCCATGAGCGACCCGATCCCTCCTAAGACCAGGGCCTCGCCGATGAAGAGGGCCGCGACCTCGCCCCCCGTGACTCCCAGGGATCGGAGGATGCCGATCTGCCGCCGCCGCTGGATGACCGAGAGGGAGAGGGTGTTGTAAATGACGAAGGCCGCCACCACCAGCGAGATGGCGCTCAGGGCATTGAGATTCAGTCGGAAGGCCGCCAGCATCTTTTCGACTTGTTGATTGCGCCCCTCCGGCCGTTCAATGGTCAGATGGTGTGGGAGGACCTGTGCCAGCTCGGTGGCTGTCGTGTCAATTCCTGCGGTTTCCTCGAGGACCAGGTCGATCCGGTCGAGCCTTCCAATCCTGTCAAAGCTCTCCTGCGCAGTCGCGATGTCCATCAGGGCCAGATGGCCCTCCAGTGCTCGGGCAGGCCCTCGGGGTTCCAGGAGGCCCCGGATCGTGAACGAACGGCGGCGGCTCCCGGTGAGCAGGGTGATGTGATCGCCCACCGCAAGACCGTGAGTCGTGGCGAACGGCCGGGAGAGAAAAAGGGTCTCCGGCTGCAGGAGGATCTTGAGATCAACTGCCTCATCCTGTCCCGCGAGCAGGTACTCACGGAAGGCCTCCTCGGCCAAGAGGTCCACCCCGAGAACGAGGAGGACTTCTCCAGGACGTCCGTCCACCGGCGCGACATTCAGGACGAGGGGGGCCGCAGACTGTACCCCCTTTGCCGCTCGCACCGTGAGGAGAAGAGTTTCGTCAAACCCGACCTCTCCGGCCGTGACGGTCAGGGCGCTGCGGCCGGCGACCGCATCGATGGTCCGATGGAAAGAAGCCAGAACGCTTCGGTTCGCCAACTGGATGGCGGCGAAGGCCGCGACCCCGATGCCAATGCCGAAGATGGTGAGGGTTGTTCGGACGGGAGAATGTTCTACCCCACGACCGAGGAGGAGGAGCAGGGCCCGGACCCGGCTGATCACTCCAGGATCCGCCCGTCACGGAGGTGGACAATCCGCTGAGCGTAGGAGGCCGCCTGCTGACTGTGGGTGGCGAGGACTACGGTGTATCCCTCCTGCCGGTTCAGGGTCTGCAAAAGCGTGAGGACCGCCTCGCCTGCCTTCGAATCGAGGTTCCCGGTCGGTTCGTCAGCAAGAAGGAGCGATGGTCGGGTGATGACGGCCCGCGCCACGGCGGCCCGCTGCATCTCACCGCCTGAGAGTTGATGCGGCCAATGGTTTATTCGCTCTGTCAGGTCCAGTCCCTGGATCGCCTCAGCCACCCGTTGCTGGACATCGCGGAGAGGGCTGCCCGCCAGGAGGAGGGGCAAGGCGACATTCTCCCCCAGGGTCAGGTGCGGCAGGAGGTTATACAGCTGATAGACGATCCCCACCCTTTCCCTGCGCAGACGCGTGAGTTGTGTTTCGTCCATCGCGCTGAACGGCTTTCCTTCAAACCCTATCTCCCCGCTCGTCGGCCGGTCAATCCCCGCCATCAGATGAAGCATCGTGCTCTTGCCGCAGCCGCTCGGACCCATCACGGCCACAAACTCTCCCCGACGGATCTCCAGGCTCACCCCCTGGAGCGCCAGGATCGGCTGCGGTCCCTTGTCATAGCTCTTGGTGACCTGTTCCAGGTGGATGATGGGGGGCGTCCTCATTGCTGTCGTCCCCCGCTCACTTAGGCCTTGCGGGAGGTCACAATGCCTATGACCCAGTCCGCCAGCGTCGGGGAGAGGGCGTTCAGCACGACGAGGAGCCTGGCGGGGGGATAGACTATCACCTCCGGACGGGGAGATCTGGCGCAGCGGATAATGGCCCTCGCCACATGGGACGGGGTCTGCACGGGCGGCTTGGGACCGGGCTTTCGTCCCCGGGGATCTTTGGCAGCGTCGAAGAACTCCGTGGCGGTCCCCACCGGGCAGATGACGCTCACCCTGATTCCGCTCCCCTTCAGCTCTAGGCGGAGCGACTCGGAAAGCCCGATGAGGGCAAACTTGCTGGCACAGTACGCTCCGGAGAGGGGGATGCCTCGTTTCCCGACGATGGACGAGACATTGATGATATGCCCGCTTCCCTGCCTCCGCATGATCGGCAGCGCTGCCCGGATCCCGTAAAATGCCCCGAGGAAGTTGACCCGAAGGATCATCTCCATATCCTCGGGGCTGGTCTCCTCTACCAGGGCAACGAGGCCGACGCCGGCATTGTTGACCAGGATGTCCACCCGGCCGAAGCGTTCGAGCGCGCGCTCGACCATGGCCTCGACCTGGTCCTGCTGGGCCACATCGGTGGGGAGGCTCAGCACCTCCGTCCCAAGGGCCTCGATCTCATGCTCGAGCCCCTGAAGGCGTTGCTGACGACGCGCGGCCAGGACCAGGCGGGCCCTCTCGCGGGCAAAATGGAGGGCCGTCTCCCGCCCGATACCACTCGACGCGCCGGTCACGATCACGACCTGCCCGGCGAGGCCTGTGCCCAACACGCGCCTCCGTCGGCTGGTATTCCTGGTGGTGAGTCAACCGCTCTCGGGCGCGGCCGTCGTGGCCAAGCGGAGCGGGGAAGCGCTATTCCTGCGGGTAGGCGATGATCACGGCGTCCAGATGGAGGACCCGGTACTCGGCATCTCCCATGTAGAAATAATGCCCCTCCACCCCTTCGGGGCTCTCCTCGAAGGCCACGAAGGCGCCCACTTGAGGCATCTCCCGGAAGGTGTTGGCCCCGGCGTCGAAGCCGTCTCCAGTCGCGACCACGCGGCCGTACCGGATTGGGGAACCCCGTGGGCAGTGGATCGTCACGCCTGCTGGTGGCTGCGAGAGGACCTGAATCAGGAAATTGACCCCGTACACCTTATATGGCATCATGACTCCTCCCCTCCAGACGTGGACGTCGAAGATCATCATAGCACATTATCGTCCAGGCGGTGAGGCCGGAGAAATACCTGCCACCCCTGGCGTCACACCCTTGAGAGGGGTTGGTAGTTTCTGCCGGACGGGATACACTCGCAGGGGCATCTCGGGGGATGATGGAGAGGGTGCAGGCCGTTCGAGGGGCTCGGAGCAGAGATGTGAGAAGCGACAAGGGGACAAGTCCCGAGGCGGTCCTGGAAGGGATGATCCAGCGGAGGCTGCTGGTGGTTATCCGGACAAAGACCCCGGAGCAAGCCCTGGCGGCTGCGGAGGCGGTGGCGGCGGGAGGTATCTTGAGCCTCGAGGTCTCCGTGACCATGCCCGATGCGGACCAGGTAATCAAGGCCTTGGCACCCCGACACGGCCTTACCGTCGGCGCCGGGGGTGTGCTGAGTAAGGAGCAGGCAGAGCTGGCCCTTCAGGCCGAGGCCCGGTTCCTGGTCTCGCCTGTCGGCGATATCAGCCTGGTCCCCCTGTGCCGGGAGGCGGGGGCGGTGAGCGTCATCGGTGCCCTGACCCCGACTGAGATCCTCGCCGTCCATCGGGCCGGGGCGGACGTGGTGAAGATCTTTCCCGTGGACCCCCTCGGCGGTCCGCGCTATCTCCGAGCGGTCCTCGACCCGTTGCCCCCCCTCCCCCTGATGGTCGAGGGGGGTGTCACCCTGGAAAATCTGCCGGACTATTTGGGACTTCCAATTCGGCTTATCGCTCTCGGTGAGCATGTGGTCGTTCCTCGACTGGTGGCCAAGGGGGTGTATGCCCCCATCACGGCGCGGGCCAGAGATCTTGTCCTGCTGGTGGAAAAGCGGCAAGGGAAGAGATAGAGGGGGCCATTTCTCCAGTTGGCGTTGCGCCGTCGTTGTGCCATAATTGACGACACAGAGACATCCGGTCAGGCCTGAGGCAAGGGGCGGGGAGAGAGGGGCAAAGGAGCGCGGCCATGGGGAAACAGACGGTGACCATCACGGATAACCGCACCGGCAAGACCTACGAGATCCCGATTGAGCACGGGGCCATTCGGGCCATGGATCTCCGCCAGATCAAGGTCTCCGAGGACGACTTTGGCCTGATGAGCTATGACCCCGCCTTCATGAACACGGCCTCATGCAAGAGTACGATCACCTTCATCGATGGGGAGAAGGGGATCCTGCAGTATCGGGGCTACCCCATCGAGCAGCTGGCCGAGCGGAGCACGTTTCTGGAGACCGCATATCTCATCCTCCACGGCGAACTCCCCACGCGCGCGCAGCTCGACGAGTGGACCTACCACATCACCCACCACACCATGATCCACGAGAACATCAAGAAGTTCATGGATGGCTTCCATTACGACGCGCATCCGATGGGGATCCTGGTCGGGACGGTGGGGGCGCTCTCCACTTTTTACCCCGACGCCAAGAACATCATGGATCCCGCCAACCGGAAAAGGCAGATCTACCGCCTGATCGCCAAGATGCCCACCATGGCAGCCTTCGCCTACCGGCATAGCCTGGGGATGCCCTATGCCTATCCGGACAACGATCTCACCTTTGCCGGTAACTTCCTCAACATGCTCTTCAAGATGACCGAGATGAAATACAAACCCAATCCGGTGCTGGAGAGGGCCCTGGACGTCCTGTTCATCCTCCACGCGGACCACGAGCAGAACTGCAGTGCCAATGCCATGCGCAGCGTCGGGAGCTCCCACGTCGATCCCTACTCTGCAGTGGCGGCGGCCACCGCGGCGCTCTATGGGCCGCTGCACGGCGGGGCCAACGAGGCGGTCCTCCGGATGCTCCGCGAGATCGGCTCCAAGGACAAGGTCCCGGAGTTCGTCAAGAAGGTCAAGGCGCGCGAGGCGCTCCTCATGGGCTTTGGCCACCGGGTCTACAAGAGCTATGACCCCCGGGCCAAGGTCATCAAGAATCTGGCGTATCAGATCTTTCAGGAGAGGGGGACGAATCCTCTCCTGGAGATCGCCATCGAGTTGGAGCGGATCGCCCTGCAGGATGAGTTCTTCGTCAAGCGGAAGCTGTATCCGAACGTGGACTACTACACCGGAATGATCTACGAGGCCATGGGCTTTCCGGTGGAGGTCTTTCCGGTCCTCTTTGCTATCGGGCGGACACCCGGCTGGATCGCCCAGTGGCAGGAGATGCTCCTCGATTCCGAGCAGAAGATCGCGCGTCCGCGCCAGCTCTATGTCGGGTCCGGGAAGCGCGACTACGTTCCCATCGAGCAGCGCCGGTAAGTGCCGCGGCAGACGGCTCCCCCGGGGATCGTTCGCGAGGTGTGCTCCGCGTCATCACAAGATGCCCTTGATCTCCTCCAGGCGTTTCACGATGTGATCCGGGGGCGGGATCGCCTCGTCGAGGCCGTCTCCCTTCCGATCCAGCCAAATGGCTCCCATACCGACTCCCTTCGCCCCCGCGATGTCAATGCTAGGGCTGTCCCCGATGAAGATCGCCTCGGAAGGCGTGATCCGAAGGGCCTGACAGGCCACCTCGAAGATGGCGGCATGAGGCTTGCGCTGGCCTATCTCTTCGGAGATAAGGATTAACTCGAAGGACGAGGTCATCCCGGCCCGGTCCAGGATCTGTCGGGCGGTGGGACCGTGATCGAAGTTGGAGATGAGGGCGAGTCGATATCTGGGCCTCAGCCAGTCGAGCAGCTCTCTGTGTTCGGGCGGGGCATGGACGGCGTCGGCGATGCACGCCATGTGAACGTCCAGCAGGCTCGCCAGAAAGGACTCACTGTCCTGGGTGAGCGGGACCTGGAGCATCTGAAAGAACAGGTGGAACCGCTCGCGGGCTGAGACCTCGCGCTCCTCCACCTCACGCAGACGAGCCGCCTCATCGAAGCTCTTCCGGAAGGCTTGATAGAACGCCTCCATGGAAATATGGCCGTGCCGGGCGGCGAAGATGGGGTAGATTACGGCGCTCGTCGAGCGGATGGCTTCTCCGTTGATGTGGATGAGGGGGAGGCGCTCCCGGACAAAGTCGGCCAGGGTGTCGAAGAGATCAAAGATGACGACCCGGTAGCTCATGAGTCCCTCGACGAAGCTGGTTTATGGTAGCGGAATCGGGGATGAAGATCAACTGACCCATGGCCACAGGAGCCGCCCGACGACGGCACCCCCGAGCACGAGCCAGGTCGCGTTCACCCGCCAGCGCAGGCCGGCCCCCGCCGCCGCCAGCGCGATGACCCAGGCGGGCCAGCTGGTGAGCGTCGAGACCGAGAGTTTCACCGTGACGGCCGCCATCAATGCCAGCGAGCTTACGTTCACCGCGTCGAGGAAGGCCGCCATCCATCGCGATCGTCGCAGCCGGGGCAACACGAGACCGAGCGCGGCGACGAAGATGAAGGACGGGAGAAAGATACCCACCGTCGCCACCGCCGCGCCGGGCAGTCCCCCGAGGATGTAGCCGATGAAGGTAGCCGTGCTGAGCACCGGGCCCGGCGTGAGCTGGCCGATGGCGATCGCATCGAGAAGCTGCGCCTCGTTGAGCCAACCGTAATCCCGGACGAGCCCGCCCTCGAGGAACGCCACCAAGACGTAGCCGCTCCCGTACAGCACCGCCCCGACCTTCAGGAAAAACAACCCGAGTTTTACGAGCGAGACGCTCGCCGCCGCTGCACTTCCACCCCCCGCGGCCGCAACGATGCCCGTCGCGGGTGCGGAGATCCACGCAAGGAGCGCAAGGCTGCCGGCTCGCCCGAGCCACAGCATGCCGATCACGCCCCCGAGGAGCAGGAGGACAATCTCGTCCCACCCGACGAGCGACGCGACCGCCACGGCGCATCCGAGACTCAGAAGCGGCATCCCCTTGGCGGCGCTTCGGCCCAGCCGCCACACGGCGGCGAGGATGATGGCGATCAGCGCCGGCTTGATCCCGAACAGGAAAGGGACAACCCGGGGCAGCGTGCCGAACGTGACGTAGGCCCAGGCGAAGCCGGTCGTGATCAGCACGGCAGGGATGATGAAGCAGAGACCTGCGATGAGGAGGCCGGCCCATCCGGCCCGGAGGTACCCGACGTGGATGGCCATTTCGGTCGAGTTTGGCCCGGGGATCAGGTTGGTCGCGCCCACGAGGTCCAGAAAGTGCTCGCGGGTGAGCCAGCGGCGGCGCTCGACCACCTCCTCTTCCATCATGGCGATGTGCGCCGCGGGGCCGCCGAAGCCGATCAGGCCGAGCTTCAGGAATAGGCGTGCCAGCTCCGCGAGTCGCCCAGGTGGTGTCTCCATCCGTCCCGTGTCCTGGGATCAGCTTCCGTGAGGAATGGGGTGGGCTGATTGCCGAACCTCGGTCGGACGCCGCTCGGGAAGTGTCTCGTACATGCGGAGGGCCACGATAAGCCCCGACAGGAGCGTCAGGGCGGCCACGACATGAATGGCGGCGGCCATCCCGAGGAGATCGGCAATCAGACCGGCCAATAGCGCCCCTATAGCATATCCCAGATCGCGCCAGAAGCGATAGACCCCCATGGAGGTGGCCCGCCAGCCCGCATGGGCAACATCGCTGATAGCTGCCAGCAGGACCGGGTACACCATCGCCGTCCCCAGGCCCTGCAAAACCGCGGCAAGAATCCACCACGAATACGTGGGAACAAGCACTGTTAACCAGATGCCGACGGCCTGCACTCCCATCCCCCCCGCAATGAGCCACTTCCGGCCGAGGCGATCGCTCAGTGGGCCCGTGATGGGTTGGAGCAGTCCCCACACCGCGGGATAGACCGCCTTGATGATCCCGATGGCAGCCACGCCCAGGCCATGCGAGGAGAAGAAGAGCGGGTAAATTCCCCAAGACATCCCATCATTGAGGTTGTTGACCAGACCAGCTTGACTACAGGATGAAAGCGCCCGTTCCTTCCAGGAGGTCAGCGCAAAAATCTCCTTAACCGAGGGGTGCCTCGCCCCAGGATTGTCAGAACTCGCTGATGTAAGGGCGGGCGCGTGAGATGTATGCTGCCGTGCCTCGAACCGAGCATAATCGATGGTCTCCCGGACAAACAACACAGAGCAGACCAGGCCTAACGCGGCGATGCCGATGCCCAGGTAGAAGGGCTCCGGGCGGAGGGAGTAGGCGGCGGCGATCTCACCCGTGACGTATGCCATGGTGCCGACGGCAAGATAACCTGCGAACTCGTTCAGGCCGAGGGCAAGTCCGCGCCGCTTGGGGCCCACCAGGTCCACCTTCATAATCACCGTCATGGACCAGGTCAGGGCCTGGTTGATGCCGAGCACGATGTTGGCAACATCGAACCAGATCCAGCGGTTGGCGTAAATGATAATGAAAGGGACCGGCAGTCCGATGATCCAGCCCAGGACTAGCACGCGCTTGCGTCCCCAGGATTCGGAGATCCGGGCGGCGAAGAAGTTGCAGATGGCCTTGACGATGCCGAAGCTGATGATGAAGGAGACGATGGCGGTCTTCGAGGCGAGGCCGAACTCCTGCTCACCGATCAACGGCACGACGGTCCGCTCGAGCCCGACCATAGATCCCACGAAGGCCGTGATCAGGACCAAGAGCGAGAACTGGCCTATGTTCTCCCGGAGGCCGAGGCGTAGCTCGGCTGCAGGACGCTTCACATCGGCATTCCCACTCACGGCTCAGGTCTCGCCGCGATTCTTGCACCGAATGGTGGCAAACTCGGGGGGCTGCGAGGGCAAGTTCTCGAGCATGAATCGCACGAACTCGGCCTTTGGCCGGGGCTTCAGCGCCGGATTGAACCGCCGCTCGAATCCCAGCGTGGAGCTAGGATTGCCGCTCATCGCGCGACCGCAGGCCGAGCCGGCGAAGTGGGTCGGATAGAGCGCCAGCGCGTCATCAAGTGGAGCGAGCTTGATGAAGAGGCTGTCGTAGAGCTGTTCAGCGAGCACCCGGGACTCTTCGGGGCCATGGAGGTCTGGGCGGCCGGCGTCCCCGACGAAGAGGGTGTCCCCGGTCAAGAGGAGCCAAGGTTCGGGACCTCTGGTCTTGTCGGTCACGAGCAGGCAGATGCTGTCAGAGGAATGACCCGGCGTGTGGAGGACCCGCACCTTGACGTTGCCCAGCTCAAGCTGGTCCCCATCTTTCAACGGTTGGAAGGGAAAATGCGCCTGCGCAGCCCCGTGGAGGTAAATAGGGGCGCCCGTCTTCGCCGCCAGCTCGCGGCAGCCGGAGAGGTGATCCGCGTGAATGTGGGTCTCGATGATATGCGTGATCCGCATTCGGCTTCTCTCGCTGGCCTCGAGATACTGATCGATCTCCTGCTGTGGATCCACCACAGCTGCAGAGGCTCTTCCGCCTCACCCGAAGAGATATGAGGCACAGCCGGTCTCTGGTCTGAGGAATTGCCTGAAAATCATTGTGGCCTCCTGTGCCGTCTGCCTCGGGGCCACTGAAATTCAGTGTCCCTTCTGTCGTCATTTTCAACAGCCACATACTATTGGTCAAATCAATAATATAAACATTTCTGATTGCTTTTACGAATACATATTTAACTATTTGGAATAAAAGATTTTTATTATCATAAAGGCTCTGTTGCAGAAGGAATTTTGGCGAGCCTGGCATGGTGGAGGAGGGGAAAGTAAGGAGCAAGGGACCGAGAGCGACGCGAAGAGTGCTTATAAACCACTTACCGAAAGCATTGTCGTTTTAGCGGCGTGGTTTGCGGGAAAGGGGCGATTCACGCATCCCTCGGGTTAAAAGAGGGGAATCATACATCAGTTGTCGTCCGTCTAATACGGTGAGGCACAATTGGACCCAAGAACCTTCGGTTGGCACGCCGCTTGCTAACTTGGCATGATGAAGCGTGGCACAAGGAGGCTGACGGAAATGCTATTCTGCGCTTCATGCAAAATCTGGGTTCAGCCGATCCAATGGGTCGCCTACATGCTGAATGGCTTGTTGGATATACACCAGGCGTGCCCTTGCTGCCACGATAAACTCCAGCAGCGCGAACCCGCCACTGTATAAACCACCTACGTCTGTCCTCCACACCGTCCTGTATCATTCCCAGCCACTGCAGCCTTTTTGAGCATCCTGCACCAACGGTGCTCCGGATTGTAGCGAGGCTCTTGCACCGAACGATGGCGGAGAGAGGGCGGTATGCCCTGTATCAGCGGATCTTGGAGCCGGGGGGAATATCCTTGTCCGGGGTGAGCAGGACAATGCGCCCTTCGGCGTCCTCGGCGGCCAGGAGCATCCCCTGGGATTGGATTCCCTGGATGCGCGCGGCCTGGAGGTTGGCAACGACGGCCACCTTTTTGCCGATCAGCGCCTCTGGGGCGTACTGCCCCTGCAGCCCCGCGACCAAGGTTCGTTCCTCCTCGCCGAGACGCACGGTGAGTTTGAGGAGCTTTTTCGAACCGGCGACCGGCTCGGCGCGCACGATTTCGGCCACCCTGAGGTCAAGGCGCTGAAACTCCGCGAGGCTTACCTGGGAGTTAGCGGGATCGGCCTCTTCCTGGGCCCGGATCGCCGCAAAGCCCCCCTCCACGCGGGGGAAGAGGGGTGGCCCCTTGCGGATCATGCCGGACGTGGGACCGCTTCCCCAAGCGGCCTGACCGATCCGCATCGCCTCAACGTTTCCGTGGATCCCTAATTGGTCGGTGATGGCCTGCCCCGTCTCGGGCAGGAAAGGCGAGACGAGGAGCCCCACGATCCGCAAGGCCTCCCAGGCATGGTACAGGACCCGCTCCAGGGCGTGAGGGTCCTTCTTGCTGAGCTCCCAGGGCTTGGTGCTGTCGATATACTTGTTGACCGCATTCACCAGCTCCCACAGAGCCTCCAGGGCACGATTGAAGGCGAGCTCATCCACTGCGCCCGTGACGGTCGTCGGGGTAACTTCGGCCTGCTGTATCAGCTCGCGGTCCTGGAGACTTTCGGGGTTCATCCGCTGGGGGATCCTGCCGCTGACATACTTTTCGATCATAGTCAAGACGCGGCTCAGCAGATTGCCGAGATCATTGGCCAGGTCGGAGTTCAGCCGGCTGACCAAGGCGTCTTCACTGAAGCTGGCATCCAGTCCGAAGACCATCTCTCTCAGGAGGAAGTAGCGCAGGGCGTCCCGGCCGTATTTCTGGGTGAGATCGAGCGGCCGAACCACATTGCCGAGACTCTTGGACATCTTGCCCCACTCCACCTTCCAGTACCCGTGCACGTGCAGGTGGCGGTAAAGTGGGATCTCGGCCGCCCAAAGCATGGTGGGCCAGTAAATGCCGTGCGGTTTGACGATGTCCTTGGCGATCAGGTGATTGGCCTGGGGCCAGAAGGTCCGGTATTCGTCGCTGTCCGGATAGCCGAGGCCACTCAAGTAATTGATTAGGGCGTCAAACCAGACGTACGTAACATAGTCGCGATCAAAAGGGAGCGGGATCCCCCATCTCAGGCGGCTCACCGGCCGCGAGATGCACAGGTCTTCGAGGGGCTCGCGAAGAAAGGCCAGCACTTCATTTCGGTACCGCTCGGGACGGATGAAGTCGGGGTGTTCCTCGAGGTGCTTGATCAGCCTGTCCTGGTACCTGCTCATGCGAAAGAAGTAATTTCGCTCCTTGATGAAGGTGGGCTCGACCCGATGGTCGGGGCATTTGCCGTCCTCGAGCTCGCGCTCGGCATAAAAGCGCTCGCAGCCGAAGCAGTACCGGCCGCCGTACTCCCCGAGGTAGATCTCCCCACGGTCGTAGATCCGTTGCAGGAGGGCCTGAACCACTCGCTGGTGGGAGGGCTCGGTGGTGCGGATAAAGCGGGTATAGGTGATCTTCAAGGCCTGCCAAGTGTCGCGGAAGGCACCGCTGATCCGGTCGGCGTACGCCTGCGGTTCATCACCGGCCTTGGCAGCCGCCTGGGCAATCTTGTCCCCGTGCTCGTCGGTCCCCGTAAGAAAGAAGACGCGATGCCCCGTGAATCGCTTGAACCGCGCCAGGGCATCGGCCAGGATGGTCGTGTAGGCGTGGCCGAGGTGCGGGACGTCGTTGACGTAATAGATCGGGGTGGTGATGTAGATGATCCGCTCACTCATCGAAATCGAGATGGATGGCGCTCCACGCGGGGTGATCCGCCTAGGCGGCTTGAAGGTCGCGGAGCATGAGGAACATCACCTCCAAGCTGAGTCGCGGGTTCGCGTACCGGCCGAGTCCGTCCAACGTCTGCTTCACCGTGCGATACATCGCCAGAAGCTGCCTGAGCGCGAGGTCCTTACTCTGGCCTCGCAGGGCCGCTTCGCGGTTTCGATAAACCAGGAGGTCCTGGCGACCCGTCACCTTTGAGACCATGAGGTCCCGGCACCAGGCGAGGAGCGCCTCGAGGAAGAGAGGGACGGTCTCCTTCTGGCGGAGGATCTGCTCTGTCAGCTCGAGCACGGGGACCGTCCTTCCGGGGGGAAGGGCAAAGACCTGCCCCACCAGATCCCAGACCTCTGAGAGCGGGCTCTTGCGCAGCTCTTGCGCCCGGCCGAGGCTGCCGCCAGCGAGGCTGGCCAGGAGGGTGGCCTCCCCCTCTTCACACCCCTGCTCCCGGAGCCGGGTGGCGATAACCCCTTCGGGCAGGGGGGCGAATCGGATCTGACTACAGCGGGAAGCGATCGGGGGAAGAAGCGCCGAGGCCTCTGGGGCGATGAGGATCAGGAAGGTAGCTCGTGGGGGCTCTTCCAAGGTCTTGAGGAGCGCATTCTGGGCCTGCTCCGTCATCGTCTCGGCCTGATCCAGGATGAAAACCTTTCCTCGTCCCTCGTAAGGCGTGAGGGGTGCCTCGCGGGTCAGGGTGCGGATCTGATCGATCTTGACCGTGGCGCCTTCCGGGATGACCAGATGGACATCGGGGTGAATTTTCTTGGCGATCTTGCTACAGGCGGGACATCGGTCACAGCAATCGCCGTTGACCCTGTCCAGGCAGTTCAGCGCTTTGGCAACCGTGATGGCCGTCAGAAACCGCCCGACCCCTTTCGGTCCGGTGAAGAGGAGCGCATGCGGCAGGCGATCGATCCCGATCGCCCGCTTGAGCAGCGAGACCGCGCGTTCCTGGCCGAGGATGCCGGCAAAGCCCACTACCGTTTTTCCCCTTGAACAGCCCAGCTCGCGATCAGCGGCTCGACCCGCTGCCAGATCTCTCTGGCGATTGTCTCTTCCTGGCGCGTGGCATCGACGACGAGGAATCGATGAGGTTCCTCCCGAGCGAGGTGGAGATACCCCTCCCGCACCCGGTCGTGGAACTCGAGGGCCTCCGACTCCAGGCGATCCAGGAAGGGCTCGGGCAGTGAGACCTGGCCGCGCGCCCTCACCCGGTGGAGCCCCTCGCGAGGGTCGAGATCGAGGAGGATGGTGAGGTCCGGCGTGAGGCCCCCGGTGGCGACCTGATTCATTGTGCCGATGCGCCTCAGGTCCAGGCGTCGCCCGTGTCCCTGGTAAGCGACGGTTGCATCGGCGAATCGATCACACACAACGATGATCCCCGCCTCAAGGGACGGGCGGATGCACTCGCGACTGAGTTGGGCACGCGAGGCCAGATAGAGAAAGAGTTCGGCCTCGGCCGCCATCTCCTGATCGCGGGTCGTGAGCAGCATGGACCGAATCGCATCGCCGAGGGATGTCCCTCCGGGCTCTCGGGTCTCCGTCACGGGCTGCCCGGCGTGCCGCAGGCTGGTGGCCAAGCGTCGGAGTTGCGTGGTCTTGCCCGAGCCCTCGACGCCTTCAAATGTGAGAAGCAGACCGCGCATCTTCCCCTAATCTTTTTTTGGCGCTGGACCCTTCGCCCGGCGGTCCAGGACCTGCTTGGCGGCCCGGGAGACCGCGGCAGGGATGTTGCGATCGCTGGCCAAGAACTTGAGTTCCCTGTCGGTGAGATTGGGAAGCCCGAGAGCCAACGAGACCCCCACGGGAGTTTTCGGATTGTGGAGGAGGCCGGTGATCACCAATTTGTTGGCCCGGAAGCGCCGGATGTTGGCGATGGCCCTGAGGACTTTATCGGAGATATCCCGCATTTGCGCGATAATGGCAATCTCCTCGTCGCTGATGCGCGGGCTGTTCACCACCTCGAGGGCGATCATGTCGTTGGGGTCCTTGATCAGGATCATCCGCGCGTCCTTATTCCCCTTCTTCGCCAGGGCCAGCTTCTGCCCCGTGTTCATCTCCCGGATCAACTGCACGAGGGTCTTCTTGCGCTCGCGCTCTTCTTTCGTGGTTTCGTGCAGGATCCATTGCACTCTGCGGCGGTCCGTCTCGGTCAGGCCGGGGTTCTTGAGGAGGGCATGGCCCACGACGGGGTTGTGAAAGATGAAGACCCGATCCTCCAGCAGTTGGGCCGCCACCGAAGCCGGCGCCCGTTCCGCCATATAGATAATGGCGGGGAGGGGGGTCAGGGGATTCGCGACGAGGAGCTTCCAGAGTTCTTCATCATCGGGGAATTGGGCGGGCAACTCCTCGAGGAGCTGGGGCTCTATCTCTTGCGATTGGGCGAGGCGGGTAGCCTCATCGCGGGTGAGCGCGGACGGAGTCGGAGTGGCGCTCGGATCGCTCATGAGCTCAGCTCATCTGCAAGTATTGGACCGACGGCGCCGATCAAAAGCCCCACCTCGTCCTCGCGGACAGTTCGCATATCGAGGAGAACCTTTTCCCCTTTGATGCGCGCCACCACAGCCGGCTCTGCTTCCCTGAGCAGGGCCTCCAGTCGATGCGGGGACACCTCGGACCTCTGAAGCGCGACGCAATACGTGGGGAGGCCCTGGGCAGGAAGCGCCCCCCCTCCCACCTCAGACCACTGCTCCTCGACGGTCACGCGGACCGAGGGATGTGCCCGCGCCTGCAAGCCCGCGCGCACCCGCTCGGCGCGCTGCTCGATCTCGTGGAGCGGGCAGGCGATCATGGCCAGGGCGGGAATGGCACCGAGACCCTTCTCCCCTTCTAGGTAGGCCCGGAGGGTAGCCTCGAGGGCCGCGAGGGAGAGTTTGTCGATGCGCACCGCTCGCGCCAGCGGGTTTTTCCGGAGGCGCTCGATCATCAGCTTTTTCCCTACGATGAGCCCCGCCTGGGGCCCTCCGAGGAGCTTGTCTCCGCTGAACGCGATCAGATCCACCTCACTCCGAAGGGTCTCCTGGACGGTGGGCTCCCCCTTGAGGCCGAATGGGGCGAGATCGGCGATGGCGCCGCTGCCCATGTCGATCATCACCGGGAGGGCCCGGCGCCGGCCCAGCGCCACCAGGTCCGCGAGGGGGACGTCGCTGGTAAAGCCGAGAATCCGAAAGTTGCTGGGGTGCACCTTCAGGAGCAGGGCTGTCCTCTCCCCGATCGCATCTTCGTAGTCTTTGAGGCGGGTCCGGTTCGTGGTGCCCACCTCCCTGAGAACCGCCCCCGCCTTTCGCATGACGTCCGGGATTCGGAAGGAGTCTCCGATCTCGATCAACTCCCCTCGGGAGACCACCACCTCGCGGCCTTCGGCGAGCGTATTGATGCTCAGCAGGACGGCGGCAGCGTTGTTGTTTACCGCAAGGGCCCCCTCGGCTCCCGTGAGGCGGGTGAGAAGGCCCTGTATATGCCCTTGCCGAGAGCCTCTGGCGCCTCTGGGGAGATCGAATTCTAAGGTCGAGTAGTGCTGCGCGACCTCGTGGAGGCGGGCCAGCGCCTCAGGAGACAGAGGGGCCCGGCCGAGGTTCGTATGGAGGATGACCCCGGTGGCGTTGATCACCCGGCGCAGGCTTGGGCGGGCCAGGTGCAGGGTCTTGCGGCACACCTGCGCGAGGAGTGTGGAAAGATCGGGGACGAAAGTCTCGATCCCCTCGCGGAGGAGGGCTAGAATCTTTTGTCGGCGCTCCTCGAGGGTCTCCCGGACCGCCTCGATCACCGTCCACCGGGGATACGCCTCGAGGAGTTTCTGGATGACCGGCTCCTGGAGGAGTTCGTCGACCGACGGAATCTGGCGGAGGAGGAGGCCCGCCTGGTGCTCTGGAATAGCCATGTGCGGCCTCGTGTGCTCTTTGTATCATACCCTCCGAGCCCCGCGCAACGCAAATTGGCGCGGGGACCGGAAAACCAAAAGCCACCCGGAGGTGGCTCTTGGTCGGTGCTTCTTCCGCCTAGCGCCGTTCCAACTTTTCTCACCCAATACACGGGTGTGCGATGCCAAGGCCCAAGCCTGCTGGCCGCCTTGGCCCGTTCCCTGGCTGGAACGGGCGCAATAACCTGGAACGGCACTAGGAGAGTTCGTGGACCGCCCCTGCCCGTCTGGCCTGATAGCACGGCTTGCAATAGACCGGGCGGTCCGGCATAGGTCTGAAAGGGACGGTCGTCCGTTGGCCACACTGGGAGCAGACCGCTTCGAAGATCTCCCTGGGACCGGCGCTGACCCCGCCCCCCTTTCTCATCGCCTTACAACTCTTGCACCGTTTGGGTTCGTTGGTGAATCCCTTCTGGGCGAAGAACTCCTGCTCACCCGCCGTAAAGGCGAATTCTTTGCCGCAATCTACACATACCAAAATCTTATCTTGCAAGGCCATGGGTTTCCTCCTCGATAGGCATCCATCGTCCTGGTCCTTCGAGCCCTGCGAAACCTTCAAGGTCCCATCCACCCCTCCTTTGTCTGCTCACCTTCGAACCCCCAAGCGGGGAAAGACCAGCTCCTGAACGCGGCCCACCTGGGTTCGTGCATAGTGCCATGCCTCCTCCTTCCGCGGCCCTTCGGTCCGGTACGGGGCGTCGGCGAGGGAGGTCTCTGTGCATCCCTCGGCCCGAAACTGGGGGAGAAAGGCGGCCGGAAGTTCGGGACCGACCTCGATTCCCGCCATGAGGGCCCAGACCGCAGTCCAGGCGCGGGGAACGTTCCCCAGGTGGTAGCCTCCACCTCCGAGGGCGAGCCAGCGGGGGGCACTCTCGGCGAGGATCGCGACGGCCCTGAGGAAGCCCTGCATCGTCAGTCGCAGATGGGACAAGGGGTCACTCCGGTGGGCGTCGATCCCCAACTGGGTGACGACCACATCCGGACGAAACGTCTCGAGAAGAGGAGGGACGGTCTCCTCGAATGCCCAGATGAAGATCTCGTCATCGGTCTCGGGGGCGAGGGGCACATTGACCGAAAATCCCTCGCCCTTCCCGGTCCCGATCTCCTCCGGGAAGCCGGTGCCAGGAAAGAGGGTGAGACCGGTCTCATGCAGCGAGATGGTCAGCACCTGATCCGTGTCGTAGAAGGCGTCTTGGACTCCGTCTCCATGGTGCGCATCGATGTCCACATAGGCTACCCGCAGCCCGTGGTCGATCAACAAGCGGATGGCCACGGCGGCGTCGTTGATATAGCAGAAGCCCGAGGCGCGACCGGATGCGGCGTGGTGGAGGCCTCCCGCGATGTTGAAGGCGCGCGGGGTCTCGCCGGCCGCGAGCAGCCGGGCCGCTTCGAGCGACGCCCCGGTAAGGAGGGTGGACCAGGCGTACACGCCCTCAAAGATGGGATTATCGCTGGTGCCGAGGCCGAAGTGCCAGGAGCGGGGGACCGAGACCCCTGCACTCGCCGCCCGGAGGACGTCCAGGTACTCTTTCGTGTGGATGCGGCGGAGCTCATCTTCGGTGGCGGTCGGGACGTCGGCCAATCGGGTATGGGCAGAATGAAAGAGGCCGTAGGCGTGGATGAGATCATGGGTGTGCGTCAGGCGGCGGATCTTCATGGGGTGGCTGGGACCGTAGTCAAACTCCCGGTACTTCTGGGTGTAGAAGAAAACGGCCTGGGTCGCGTTGGTCATCTCCGGTTGCCTTCTGGAGCGAGGAACCTTAACGCACAGAGGGTCAATCCTTTTCGCCCGGGCGGCGATACGTGCCACTCCTTCCCCCACGCTTGGAAACGAGTCGGATGTTCTCGATGGTCATCTCTTTGTCTCGAGCCTTGCACATGTCATAGATCGTGAGGGCTGCCACCGAGACGGCCGTGAGCGCCTCCATTTCGGCTCCGGTCTTGCCATGCACCTTCACCCGGGACTCGATCTCGATCGTTCCCCGGTCTGCGTCGGGGCTAAAGGTGACCTCGGCGGAGGTGATCAGGAGGGGATGGCAGAGTGGGATGAGGCGATCGACTCCCTTGGCGGCCATGATCCCGGCCACGCGGGCCACAGCCAACACATCCCCCTTGGGGATCGATTTGTCGAGAATCATCCGAAGGGTTTCAGGTTTTAGACGGATGGTGCCTCGGGCCGTCGCGTCTCGGGTGGCGTCAGCCTTTTCGCTGATATCCACCATCCGGGCTCTGCCCAGGGGATCCAGATGGGATAACGGTTGCATCTTGGGCCTGCGTATGACGCCGCATGATGGCGTACATTTCGTCCTTGATCTTGAGTTTGAGTTTCTGCAGCTCTTTGCGCTTGCGCTCTTGATCGCTGGTCAGGTAATAGATCCGATCGAACTCCATGATCTTGCGATCAAACTCTCTATGCTTTTCGGCGAGGCGGCGGAATTCGGTATCTTCCTCCTTCAGCCGCGCAAAGAGCTGCGCCTCGGTTTCATTCATATGTAACCTCCTTTCGCAGAGCAGAGATTCTTCCCGGTAAGGGCAAGCGCTTTTGGATAGAGGGGGACGAAGGCTGGGTGGGCACGTAGACCCTGCATCGGCAGGCTAAAGCGTCCGACCTGAGTCATATCCCCTACGGCGTGTGTCACGTACAGACCAGGGCAGTAGGCTAGTGAAAACCGCCGGGAAAGTCAAGAAGAAAAATGGGGGTTAGAGGGGTTTGACCGCCGTACTCTTGAATGTGATGTAAACCCGGGCGCCGATGGCAAGGCCAAGCTCCTGGAACGACTGCTGCGTCACGCGGACGGTGAAGGGCTCCCCCGCCTCCACGGCGACGTCGAGCACCCCTTCTGCGTGTTCTTCAATCCGGGTCACGCGTCCTTTAAACGCGTTACGGGCGCTCGACTGGAGCGGCTCCTGGGAGAGCAGGATCTCATCGGGACCGATGGAGATATGCCCGGTCGTGGACAAGCCGGGAGGGACGGCGATGCGCACCTTGCCGGTGTCGAACAAGGCGGTCTCCCCATTGGTGAGGAGCCGCCCGGTAAAGAGGTTTTCGTACGGGGACGGCGAGGGGCGGCCATCTCTCAGGACCACGACGTCGCGGGCCAGCCGGTGGGCCAGGCGCCCGTCATGGGTACTGAATATCAGGGTCTGTCCCCGTTCCTCCCTCGCTCGGAATACCTCCTCCAACGCCTTGGCCGTTATCTGATCCACGTTGGCAAGGGGTTCGTCGAGGAGAAGGACCTCCGGGTCCAGGACTAACGCCCTGGCAATGGCCACCCGCTTTTCTTCGCCCCCCGAAAGCTCTCGAGCCCTCCGCTTCTGAATATCGGCGCACCCCACCAGGGTCAAGGCTTGCCCAACCCGTTGCTGAATCTTCGCCCTAGGGACGCCGCGAGCTCTGAGGCCGAAAGCGACGTTCTCCAGCACCGTCGTGTCAAAAAGGAGGGGGTTCTGGTGAAGCAGGCAGACCTTTTGGCGATGGCGCGCGAGATGCTCCGAAGTTATCGGCTCGCCCTCGTAGGTCACCGTGCCGCGGACGGGATCCATCAGTCCTGCAAGCACTCTGAGAAGCGTGGTCTTCCCCGCCCCATTGGGACCCATGACGGCGGTGCTTGAGCCTGCCCTGATAGCGAGGCTCTCGATCGACAGCGCCATTCGGGCACCGTATCTCACTTCGATGTTGCGGAGCATGAAGGGCATGAGGGACGCCTATCGTCTCCGGACTAGCAGCCTAACGACAACGTTGGTCACGAGGGAAAAAAGGATGAGGATCACGCCGAGGGCGATGGCAAAGGCGAACTCGCCTTTCCCCGTCTCCAAGACTATCGCGGTGGCCAAGGTCCGGGTGTATCCCCGGATGTTCCCGCCGACCATGAGGGCGGATCCCACTTCCGCCACCACTCGGGCGAAGCCGGCCAGGACCGCGGCGGCGACCGCGTATCGGGCCTCCAGGATCACCATGAGCGCGGCTCGCGGGCGGGAGGCTCCCAGGGTGAGTCCGGTCTCCCGAACCCTTGGATCCACGCCCGTGAGGGCGGCGACGGCCAGGGCGATCACAATGGGGATGGCGAGGATGAACTCGCCGATGACAATAGCGGTCGGGGTGAAGAGGAGTTGGAGATCACCGAGCGGGCCTTGGCGAGAGAGGAAGGCGAAGACCGAGAGCCCCACCACCACGGTGGGCAGGGCCATCAGAGTGTTGATCAGGGTGATCAGGCCCTCCTTGCCTCGGAAGTTTCCCTCCACGAGGAGGACCGCGCAGGGGATCCCAGCGGCCGAGGCCAGAAGGGTCGCGCCGAGGGACACCTGAAGAGTGAGCCAGGTGATCTGATACACCTCGGGGTTAAGGGTGGCGATGAGGGTGCCCGCTTGCAGCAGACCTTCCAGTAGAAAATCCATGGCCGCCTCACGGTTTCGGAATGGCCGTCGGAATGAAAAGGGGTTGGCCAAATTCCTTTGTCCCGAAATTGGCGATGATCTTTTGACCTTCAGGCGAGGTGAGCCAGCCGATCAAGAGCATTGCCCCGAGGTAGTTGACGTGCGCGTGTCTGGCCGGGTTGACGGCGATGACATGATAGGGATTGAAGAGGACGGGATCCCCCTCCATGAGAATCGGCAGGTCGAGCTTCTGTCGAAAGGCCAGATAGGTCCCCCGATCCGTGAGGGTGTAAGCCCGCTTCTGGTCAGCGATGACCAGTATCGCTCCCATCCCGCGCCCCGCCTCGAGGTACCAGGGAAGCGACGGGGTCAACCTCGCCTTCTCCCACAGACTCAGCTCCTTCGCGTGCGTTCCGGACCGGTCTCCCCGCGAGATGAAGAGGGCCTTCGTTTCCGCAATTCGTTGAAAGGCCTGCTGAGCTTCTGAAGCCCCTTTGATCCCCGCTGGATCATGGGCAGGGCCCACGATGACAAAATCGTTATACATGACGGGGCGGCGGTTGACTCCAAAGCCCTGCTTCACAAACTCCTCTTCGAGCTCCGGCGCATGCACCAGCGCAACATCTACATCCCCCCGCTCGGCCAGTTTCAGGGCCTTTCCCGTCCCCACCGGGATCACGTCCACCTGAAGCCGAGATCGTGTCTCGAAGGGGGGGATCAGGACGGCCAGGAGGCCGGAGTTTTCGGTGCTGGTCGTCGTCGAGAGGCGCAGTCGCCCCTCGGCCGCCTCTGCTGGAAAGCTCGCGACGAGAAGGAGGGCGAGGATCGCGTAAATCATACGGTCTCCGCTCGAGGCGAAGGATCGGTGGCGAGGATGCGGCCGGATTCGGTCGTATCGTAGCCACCCAGTGCGTCCACCCGGGTCCGGAATTCTCGCGAGCCGGCAACCTCCAAGAGGACCTGGATGCCGCGGGAGAAGAAACGCTCCTTCG
>Ga0209641_10000300_pt1 | contig 44728 bp, 44 predicted proteins | sample RifCSP16_1_FD_184022 | JGI IMG/M metagenome (GOLD analysis project Ga0209641, IMG submission 184022) | Soil microbial communities from Rifle, Colorado - Rifle CSP2_sed 16_1 (SPAdes) (version 2) | ecosystem: Environmental > Terrestrial > Deep subsurface > Rock core/Sediment | place: Rifle... | reverse complement strand
GCGTCGGAGCGCTTCTTCTGGCCGCGCCCGAGGAAGCCGCTCACCGCCACCGCCGCGGCGACGACGCTCCGGCGCCGCGGGACCTCGCTCTTGGGGATCAGCCTCCGGCGGCCCGAGCTCACGGAGGACGTGCTCTACCCGCAGGTGCACAAGGCGCATCGGGCCCTCGTGGACCTCTTCGACCGCCACGGGTTCACGGTGCAGGCATCGCGTTCCGAGGCCCTGGAGGGCGAGGTCCTCTTCCTGTTCGAGTTCGAGGTCGCGCTGCTCCCCGCGGTGGAGCGCCATCTGGGCCCGCCCGCAGGCGTGCCGAACGCGGAGGACTTCCTCGCGAAGTGGCGGGGGAACCGCCTCGCCGCGACGCCGCCGTTCCTTGAGGGGGACCGCTGGGCCGTGCTCGTGCGGCGGGTGCTCACGACCCCGGAGAAGCTGGCGAAGGCGAAGGTCGCCACCCTCAGCCTGGGGAAGAACCTCGATGAGTCGGCGCGGCGGGGCGTGCGCGTGGCCGCGGGGAGGCAGGCGCTTCGCGCCGCGTGGATGGGAGAGGTGACGGAGCTCCTCGAGCCCCGGTTCCCCTGGGCGCGCTAATAGGGGACGATCATGAACGTGACCCGGACCGAGGCCCCGGTCCGGTCGACGCCGGTGACCGTGGCCTCGCGCTGGGCGGCAGAACCGAGGTCCACGTAGAGCCACCAGCGGGCCCCTCCCGAGGAGTTCATGAGCGTCGGGGGGACGGCGCCGGGGATCTCGAGGGTGACCGACTCCAGCGCGACGTTGTCCCCGGCGGTGACGTTCACCATGACCCAGGTCGACGCCGAGACGTTCACCCGCACCGAGTTGTCGACCAGCGAGACGCCGTTCACCGTGATCGCGCTGATGTCCGGAGGGGTGAAGTCGCTGAAGGGCGGGTTCATCAGGAGGATCCAGAACGCGAGGAACGACATGAAGAACATCCCGCCGTGCCCGAGCCAGTCTTTGGTCTTGAAGGCCTTCGTCGCCACGCGCAGGGCCGGGAGGATGTAGCGGAGGCCGAAGAGGAACGCGACGCCGACCGCCAGGGCGACGACGGGGGCGCCGAAGAGGAAGGTGATCCCGAAGGCCACCAAGGCGGCGGGGACGGACCAGAGGATCGACCAGACCGAGGCCTTCGTGGCTTCGATGTCCTTGCGCATGAAGTCGGCCTCGTCGAACTCCGGCAGATCGACGTCCGACTCCGACTCGTCCCGCCGCTTCTTGTGGGCCACCGGGGCGCCGAACCCCGGCGCCGGATAAAGCCTTTGGCCGCCTCAGCGGGGCTGCGCCGCCTGGGCGGACCGCGACGCGCGGAACTCCAGCTCGAGCTGCTTCATCGAGGTGAGCATGACCCCGACGAGGAGCCCGCTGCCCCACCCGGTGAACGCCCCGGTCAGCACCCGGAGGACGTTCGTGCTCTCGCGCAGACCGAAGAGCTGCGTGAACCCGTCCACGGCCACGGGCAGGAGGCTCCCGAGGATGATCAGGAACGCGGCGAGGTCGACGCGGAAGTGGTCGCCGACCCACCGCCGGGCCCGCGCGGGGAGGACATTGACGATGCCCTGCGAGAGCGTCGACGCCGGGGCGATCACGGCGGCGGTGAGGAGGCCGAGGTTCAGGAAGAAGTAGATCGACGTCATCCGTGCGTCCATGGGCATCTGGTTCCCGTTGAGGAACATCGACCGGTACGGGAGCTGATGGCACTGGATGTCGGAGAGGTAGTACACGGCCTGGGCGAAGGGGTTCAGCTCGGCATAGCTGGCGGCGTTGTCGAGGGTGTTCGCGCCGCCCTCGTAGGAGAGGGCGAGGCTCCCCGGCTCGAGGGTGTACGGCGCGAGGAACAGGCTCAACGTCCACACCATGGAGACGACGAAGGTCGCCGCCAGCGCGCGGGACCAGGTCATGCCGGAGATCAGGCGGACCGGGACGGTGGACAGGCCCACGCGGCGGACTAGGTCTTCTCCGTATTCAAGGTTGCGGCGGACGCATCCGAGGGTGCGGTGCCGACTTCTGCGCTCAGCCGGGGCGCGCGGCCGCCGGCCTGGGCCCGCCAGACCTGACGGACCGCAGGATGGTCCGTGTTGAGCATGAGGACGGAGAACTCGGTCCCGTCCTGGCCCTGGCGCCGCTCCACGCGCACGCAGCCGAGCTCCCTCAGGTGGTCGATGAGCCCCTTCCGCTCCTCGTTCGTCATCCTCGGGAACTCCGCGTTCATGCGGCGCTTCATGAACGGGCCGAGGTAGACCTCGCCGCGGATGAACCGCCGGCCCTCCTCGACGCACACCTCGAGGGTCCGGTGCACGATGTCCGAGGACGCGTAGGGCATCGGGGGGAGGACGATCGGAGGGCCTTCGGGCTCGGGCCGGTACTCGGGCCGCGGCGCCCGGGGCCGCCAGACCCGGAAGTGCTCGGTGAGCCGAGCGCGCTCCCGGCCGCGGTACTCGCCGACCTCGACCAGGCCCCCGTCCGCGAGGTGGCGGAGGGCCTCCTCCACGAGTTGCGGCGGGAAACGCCGCATCATCTTCTGGAGGCGCTCCAGGCTCGCCCCGTTCCCGGCGTCGGCGAGCGCCGCAAGGATCGCCTGCTGTATGCGCATCCGGTTCGTCGTCCCCACCGTCTGGTCCTCCGTTGCCGCTCGAAGGCGGCTTGGCCGCGAGCCTAGGCGGCCCAGCGCGCGGGATTCTTCTGGAACTCCCGCTGGCATCCCGGGCTGCAGAAGTAGAAGGTCTTCCCGCCGTGGGTGGCGGTGAAGCGTGCCCGCTTCTCGTCGACGGTCATCTTGCAGATGGGGTCGATTGCCACGGTCCGTTCACTCCTCAGCCGCGAGGCCCGAGTACGCACCCTGCGGGGGTATTTCCCGCTTTGCTCTGGTCGCGCGCGACAAGAACAAGTCGATAGGAAAACCGGTTATAGGCTTGCCGATGATGAGCCCGGGGCGCCATGGCGGTCGATCCGGTCTGCGGCATGTACGTGGACGAGTCCACGGACCTGAAGGGGATGGTCCGGGGCCGGATGTACTACTTCTGCGCCACCTCCTGCCAGGAGACCTTCCTCATGCCGGAGCAGGAGATGCGCCGCCTCAAGCGCGACACCGCCGTCGCCCTGCTCCTCGCCTCGCCCCTCGTCGTGATCGCCATGATCATCCCGCTGATCGGCCCGCCCCTTGGCTGGGTCTGGGTGATGGAGCCGTGGTACGAGGGGCTCATGGTCTACGGGGGGTTCCTGCTCGCCACGCCGGTCCAGTTCGCCGTGGGCTGGCGTTTCTACCGCGGCACCTGGGACAGCATCCGCAACCGGATGGCCAACATGGACGTGCTCATCGCCCTGGGGACCACGACGGCCTGGGCCTACAGCACGGTCGTCACGTTCCTCCCCATGGACACCCTGATGGCCTGGTTCGGGACGATGGAGAGGCTGACCTACTTCGAGGCGTCCGCCTTCATCATCGCCCTCATCCTCCTCGGGAAGTACATGGAGGAGCTGGCCAAGGGCCGGGCCTCCGACGCGCTGCGGAAGCTCATGGACCTGCAGCCGCGCACCGCCACGGTGCTGCGCGACGGCAAGGAGGAGTCCGTCCCGGTCGAGCTCGTCGGTGTGGACGAGATCCTGCTGGTCCGGCCGGGGGAACGCCTGCCCGTCGACGGCGTCGTCGTCGAGGGCATGTCGAGCGTGGACGAGTCCATGGTCACCGGGGAGTCGCTCCCGGTGGACCGCGGTCCGGGGTCGGCGGTGATCGGGGCGACGATGAACAAGTCGGGCCTGCTCAAGGTGCGGGCGACCAAGGTCGGGCAGGACACCGCCCTCGCGCAGATCATCAAGCTCGTCGAGGACGCGCAGCAGTCCCGCGCCCCGATCCAGCGCCTCGCGGACAAGGCCGCGGCCTACTTCGTCCCGGCGGTGATCACCACCGCGCTCGTCTCCTTCGCCCTCTGGTATTTCGTCGGCGGCCAGTCCTTCGCCTGGTCGCTCTCCATCCTCATCGCGGTGATCGTCATCGCCTGCCCCTGTTCCCTCGGCATAGCCACCCCCGCGGCGATCATGGTCGGGACGGGCAAGGGCGCGGAGAACGGCCTCCTGATCAAGAGCGCGGAGTACCTCGAGAAGGCGCGCAAGGTGACCACGGTGGTGTTCGACAAGACCGGGACGCTGACGAAGGGGAAGCCCGCCGTGACCGACGTCGTCGGCCTGGGGATGAGTGAGGCCGAGGTCCTCCGGATCGCCGCGACGGCGGAGCGCGGCTCGGAGCACCCGATCGGGCAGTCGGTCGTGCGGGCGGCGGCGGAGCGGGGCATCGCCCTCGGGGAGCCGAAGGGCTTCACCGCCGTCGCCGGACAGGGGATCCGGGCCCTCGTGGACGGCCGTCCGGTCCTCCTCGGCAACCGCGTGCTCTTCGAGCAGGAAGGGGTCCCCTTCGCCCCCGCGGTCTCCGTGGTCGAGGTCCTCCAGGGCGCGGGGAAGACCGCGATGGTCCTGGCCGTCGACGGGAAGGTCTCCGGCGTCCTCGCGGTCGCGGACACGCCGAAGGAGACGGCCCGCCAGGCGCTCACCGCGCTCCGGGCCATGGGGATCGAGGTCGCGATGCTCACCGGGGACAACGCGCGGACCGCCCACGCGATCGCCCGCGACCTGGGCATCGAAAACGTGATCGCCGAGGTGCTCCCCGGGCAGAAGGCGGATCGGGTCAAGGCCCTCCAGGCGCAGGGGAAGATCGTCGCCATGGTCGGGGACGGGATCAACGACGCCCCGGCCCTGGCCCAGGCGGACGTGGGGATCGCGCTGGGGAGCGGGACCGACGTCGCGCTCGAGGCGGGGGGCATCGTCCTCATCAAGGACGACCTGCGTGACGTCGTCGCCTCCATCCAGCTCTCGCGACGCACGGTGGGGAAGATCCGGCAGAACCTCTTCTGGGCGTTCTTCTACAACACCGCCCTCATCCCCGTCGCCGCCGGGGTGTTCTTCGCCGCCGGGTTCAACATCCTCCTCCATCCGGTCTTCGCCGGCGCGGCGATGGGCTTCAGCTCGGTCACCGTGGTCACGAACTCGCTCCTCCTCAAACGGTTCAAGCCGAGCCTGGGCTAGCCGTACATCCGATCGGGGGTCGGCGAGCCCTTCACGACCGGCTTCGCCTGCGACTGCAGGTTCTGGAGCTGGCCCTCGAGGATCTTGGACTGCTCCAGGAGAGGGGCGAGGTCGACCTCGACCTGCGGCAGGAGGAGGTCCATGCCCTCGACCAGCTTGGCGGCGGCGTACGCGTCGGGGATCTCCCCTCGGGCCTCCGCGAGAAGGGCGACCACATCGAAGTTCATCCACCGGCCCTCGTTGAGCAGCACCCCGGTGACCCCGGCGATCATCCCCGAGTCGAGCTGCTGGATGCCCGCCTTCGCCAGGGACTCGCGGGCGACGTCCGTGCTCCCGACGCCCCAGAGCTGCACCTGCTCGCGCCCGGCGCCCTTCGGCAACGGCAGGCCCTCCAGGCCGATGATCTGCGACGCCTGGTGCTCGTCGGACCAGGAGAGGATCGCGCGGGCCAGGGGGCGGTGGACCTCCGGGGGGAGCGGGACCTCGCACACGAAGACGGCGAGCTTCTTCTCCTCGCTCGCGTAGATGCGCGCGGGGAACTTCGGCTTCGTCCCGTAGATCATGGAGAGCGGCGGGAAGTCATCGGAGTCGACGGCGGCGACCTGGTCGAGCCCGAGGGAGGAGATGAGGTACGTGGAGGCGATGGTGCTCACGAGGCCGACGCTCGGGAACGCCTCGATGACCCAGCCGCCGTCCAGCTTGACGTCGCGGAACTGGCGGATGCTGACCTCGCTGGGCACGCCGGGGGGAGTTTCTGACGGCCCTATAAGGTTGCCCTAGGCGTGCTTCCTCAGGGCCGCGGCAATCTCCGGCGCCACGGAGAACCGGGTCTGCGGCCCGGGCAGGGTGTCGGAGCAGGCGAGGTCGTCGCAGGCCTTCAGCTTCTCCAAGGCGTTGGCGGCGAACACCCCGTGGAGGCAGGCGACCGGGACGAAGCGCGCCCCCTGCGCCTTGAGCTCGTTCACCGCCGCGGCGATCGTCCCCCCCGTGGAGATGACCTCGTCGACGACGCCGACGCGCTTCCCCATCACGGAGAGCTGCCGGGGGGCGACCTTCACGGTGTAGGCGTCGATCCGCGTCTTCTCCATCGCGTCCCAGGGGATCTTGAGCGTCGACGCCACCGCCTCGGCGTGGTGCGCCGCGCCGTCGTCGGGGGCCACGATCAGGTCCAACCGCATCGCCCCGAAGTGCCGCGCGACCGCGGGCATGCCGGAGACGTCCTCGGCGGGGCACGGGAAGTGCCGCAGGCTCTCCGGGTTGTGGATCCCCATCGTGAGCACGCGGTCCGCCCCGGAGCCGATGGCCTTCGCGATGCCGCGGACGGACAGCGCCTCCCCCGGCTCGAACACCTTGTCCTGGCGCCCGTAGGCGAAGTACGGGATGAACGTCAGCACCTTCGCAGCGCCCGCCTCGCGCGCGGCGTCCTGGAGGAGGAGGAGCTCGACGAGGCGGCGGTCGCCCAGCGTCGACTGGATCACCGCCACGGTCTCCCCGCGGAGATCGCCCTGGATCCGCACGTACGCCTCGCCGTCGGGGAAGCCGCCCGGGACCTTCTCGAAGCTGGCGGTGACGAGAGGGGCGCCGAGCTCCTTCGCGACCGGGGCCGCGAGGGCGGCGTGGGAACCGGCGAGGATGCGCATCCGGAGGCGGCAACGTCCCCGGCGATATAGCCTTGCGGTCGCCGCGAACGCAGCGGGGAGGCTTTTTATACCACCCGCCTCCCATGGAGACCCCGTTCCGGAATGGACACCTCCCGTGTGCGCGCCTGGGCCCTAGGGCACCGGTCCCCCCTGGTCCTCTTCAGCGCCGTCCTGTTCTTCATCGGCGCCGAGCTCATCCTGTTCCCGCCGAAGGGGCACGCGTGGGAGGTCTTCGGCATCCCCTTCCTCGCCGCGGGCGGGCTCCTCCTCGCCTACCTGTATCTCCCGACGGGCGAGGTCGCCGCGCCAAAGGAAGCCACGCTAGCCACCCGCCTCCTCGACAGGCTTACCCTGGGAGGACGGCTCCGGCCCTTCCTCCCCCTCCTCGGCCTGATGCTCATCGCGGTGGACATCGGATACAACGTGTTCCTCTCGGCGCAGCCCGCCCTCCTGGACCAGGACCTCCTCGTCCTCCTCCTCGCGGGATACCTGATCATCTTCCGGTTCGTCCCCGCCTCCTACTCCGTCGCGCGGGACACCGTGTTCGTCTTCGTCCTCACGCTCAACATCATCCTCACCGTGCCGTTGCTCGCCTTCCGCGCCGCCCGTCTGGACTTCGGGGCCAGCGTGGACGCGTACGCCTGGGCCATGCTCGCGCCGCAGACGAGCGCGGTGATGAACCTCTTCGGGGCCGGCTCCTGGGTCGGCAGTTGCGATGCCATCCGGCTGGGATACCCTCAGTACCCCGGGTGGTCGTCGGCCTTCAGCTGCGCCGGGGTCGCTTCGCCCGGGATCGCGTTCATCCCCCAGCACGGGCAATACCCCGCCGCGATCTTCATCACCACCGCGTGCAGCGGGATCTACTCCTTCGGCCTCTTCACGTCGATCTTCGTCGCCTACGTGACGACGGAGTACCGGCAGGTCACGCGGCGCATCGTTCTCTTCTTGGTCGTGGGTGCCCTTGCCTCCTATGCCGCCAACATCCTGCGCATGGCGATCATCGGGCTCGTCGGATACTACACCCAGACCCCGGGCGAGGATGTGCAGAACATGCTCCTGGCGCACTCCAACGCGGGGCTGCTGATCTTCCTCGGCTGGATCTCGCTCTTCATGGGGCTGATGTTCAAGTTCCTCAAGCCCCCGCCCGACGATGCGCCCCAGCAGGCGCCGGCCCCAGAGGCCCCGCGGCCGCGGGGGTCCCGGTGCCCGATCTGCGGCGAGGCCCTCTCCCCGACCATCACCGGCCGGCGGTGCGCCTGCGGGCGCCTCTACCACGAGCACTGCCTTGCGGCGCTCGGCGACTGCCCGTCGTGCCACACCCTGTACCGATCTCCGGCCGGTCTCCCCGCGGCCCCGGTCACCCGAGAGGGGGCGAGCGTTTCCGGGGATCCTCCGCCCCTGGCGTCCGCAGAGCCGCGTGAATAGGCTCCGGCTCGATCTCGAACCGCGACCGGAGCGGCCGGGTCCTCCCCTACCCCTCCGGCGGGGCCCCGGCCCCCGGAGGACTGGGACGCTCCGGAGATGGAACCGCCGCTCCGCCCGCTCCGGATCCGTCCGAGAGGACAGGGCTCCTTGATGGGCTTAGGGGAGGTCGAGGTGAGGAGAGGTGAGGGCCGGGTCCTCGGCCCACGGAGCCCGCAGGGCGGACAGGAGCACGTCCCGCTCCGACTCGAAGAGCGCGCGCACGAGTCGGGTCCGCCCGTAGCCGTCCGGCGGATCGCCGATGCCTCGGAATCTCGGCACGCTCGCCAACAGGAACTTCGGCGGCATCTCCCCACCGAGGATCAGGCGGTGGGCGGCCTCGATCACGGGGTGGTACGCCGCGCGCGAGCCCACGACCCACCCATGGATGCCGGCCTGGAAGAGCATCAGCTCGAAGAGGACGATGTCGGGGGAGAAGCGGTCCTCGAAGTCGGCGAGCGTTCCCTCGGCGGTCTGACCGCACCCCGGGCACTTGAAGCGCACGGCCGTCGTCGACAGGCTCTCCGTCCGCGCGCGGTTCCCGCAACGAGGGCAGGCGAGCCAGCCGGAGCTGACCGGAAGGGCCGCATACGGCTTCTCGCCGCGCTCCCGCTGCCCCTGCGAAACGGAGGCCTTGAGGCGGATCGTGTCGGGTTCGCGCGCCATCACCGCCGCGAGCTCCCTCCGCAAGGGGACGTGCAGGTCGCCGAAGGGGGCGAAGAGCGTGGAGGGGAGGGACCGCCCCGCGTCGAGGAGGTCGTGCTGAACGCGGATCAGCCAGTCCCCGAAACTGCCGACCTCGCCGGCGGTGCTGCGGAGGACGTGAAACGTCGCCGCCATCCGCGCCTCGACGGCCCCGAGGTCCCTCACCTCGGTCCCCCGGGAGCGCTCGTGGGCGGCATTGTTCGTGAGGTAGTCGGCCGCGCGCGCCTCGAGGTCCCCGAGCTGCTCCTTCGACGGGGCCGGGAGGAGCTTGAACGGGACGTCCTCGCTCGCCCCGCCGACGGACACGCGGAGGGGGGACTTCGTCTTCTCCGGCGCCACCCCCCTCAACGGCATGCCGAGGTGCAGGTTCCGGGGCTTCATCGCGGAGGTGTAGTGGTTCCCGATCAGGTAGAGGCAGACCCCGCCGGTCGCGGCGGCGATCTCATCGGCCTTCAGGACGCTGCGGACGATGCCCAGATGGGGCAACTGTCCGTCGTGCGCCATCTCGATGACCGGCAGCGAGGGGTCTGCGAGGCGATCGGCCAGTCCGGCGGGGACGGCGATGCGGATCCGCGCGTAGAACGACGTGATGAAATCGGCGAGGCGGCGGCGGGCGCCGGAGGGCTCGCCCGCGGGGCGGTAGGCCTTCGCGGCGGCGATGTGAGCGCGTTCTGTCTCGCCGATCATCGGGCGACCGCCGACCACGCCCGCCATGGCGTCAAGTTGTCGCTGAGCGCCTTGGAGGGCGAGAACACCGGCGGAAGGACCATCAAACGAAGGGCCGCATGGCCCGCGGACGCGCCGCCCAGGAGGGCGGCGCCCTTCCCCGCGGTCGTCCCGATCCGTCCCGCCCCCTCGCGCTCGTGACCGGCCGGACGCCGACGGGCTTCCGCGGACCTTCCGGGAGCGCGATCGGCGAGCGCCTCCGCCTCGTGCGTTCGCTCGTGCTCGCCCCGCATGACCTACCGCCGCCCCGGCTCCGCCGGGGTCTTCGGCGAGAACAACGGCTGCCCGTTCCGGGGGCGCAGGAACTGGAGGAGGTGGCGCAGGTGCACCCGGTCCTCCTGACGGAGAAGGCGGAATCCGATCCCGAAGAGCGCGAGGATGGTCCCCGCGGCGAGCGGCGCGTAGTACGGCTTTCCGAGGAACCACACGAGGACGAGGGCCGCCCCCCCGAAGGCGAAGACGCTGAAGCCGAGCATCTCCCCGAGGGAGCGCAGGTCGACCTCGCCGCGCCGGCCGACGTAGACCACCGCGAAGACGAGGGTCGCGCACGCGTTCACCAGGGTGGCGAGCGCCGCACCGACGAGCCCGAGGCCGGGGGTGATCAGCGTCAAGGTGAGCGAGACGATGAGGACCGCCTGGAGCGCGTCGAGCCCGAAGGCCTGCTTCGTCCGCCCCGTGCCCTGGAGGAGGCTGATGATGACGAGGGCGAGCGACTCGAAGAAGGCCGCGGCGGACAGGAGGAAGGTGGCCTGCACGCTCCCGTTGGTGAGGTAGGTCTGCCCGAAGAGGAAGTCGATGAGGTACTGCGCCCCGAGGCCCGCGACCAGGCTAGCGGGCAGTGCGACGACAATCGTCATGCGGAGGATCTGGGTGACCTTCGCGCGGCGCTCCCGGGGCGGCTCCGTCGCGTACATCTCGCTCATGGCGGGGAGCATGGGGATGGCGAGGGCGAGGGGAAGGAACAGGAGGACGCGGTAGAACGCGCTGGTGATCTTCCAGACCCCGGTGGCGGTGTCCCCGAGGACGAGGAAGATGACGCTCGCCTGGTACAGGATGGCAGGACGGAGGAGCACGGTCCCGGCGAAGACGGGCATCGACAGCCCGAGCAGGGCGCGCACCCGCGGGCGATCCGGGCGGAGCCCGAGGCGCACGCCTTCCGCCCGGGAGGATCGCTTCGCCAGGTAGATGACACCCGCGGCCTGGAGCGCGATCGTCAGGAGCGAGGCCGCCGCGGCGCCGATGAGCGCGGTGGGCAGGCCGACGGCGGCGTGGTGGATCACGAGCAGCCAGGTGAGCGGGACGGACAGGATGCTGAACGCCATCGCGGCCAAGGAGTATTCGCGGATCCGCTGGAAGCCCTGGAGGATCGAGAGCGACGACAGCCCCAGGGCGGTGAACACGACCACGGGCGCGGAGATCCAGAGCAGCACGGTGAGGGCCTCGTCCCTGTAGATGTGGCCCGCGACCCAGTCCCCCAGGACCAGGTAGACGACCGCCACCACCGCGGCGGAGAGGAGGGTCATCGACAGCGCGCTCCCCACGAGGCGCTCCAGGAGGGCCGGGCGGGTCACGCGGTACTCGGCGAGGAGCTTCGGCAGCGCCGCGTTCAGACCGAGGACGGCGACCTGCGCGAGGACCGTCCCCACCGTGGTGAAGATGAAGTACTTCCCGAGCAGGCTCGCGGACTCCTGCGCGGTGGCCCCGAGGTAGCGGGCCAGGATCACCGTCACAAGGACGGACATGGCCTGCACGACGAGCTGGGACAGGAGGACCCAGAGGCTGCCGTGGGCGAGCCGGTCTCGGAGGGTCACCGCGCCCCTCCCGGGTCTTGGAGGACGAGGTAGTCCGTCGGGTAGGCGGAGGGGGGCCGGGCGCCGCGGATCATCCCGAGCAGAAAACCCCCATGTCGGATAAGGCTATAGGGGATGGCGTGGAGCTCGAAGAGGAGGTTCCTCCAGGGGAGCCGGGTGCGCGCCTTCGCCGCGACGAAGGCCCCCGGGAGCGCCGCCGCGGCGATCACGCTCATGGGCCAGTACGGCGGCGAGGCCAGGAACGCGAAGAGCGCCGCCGTCCCCGCCAGGAGACCGGCGGCCCACCCATAGGCCTGGATGTGCCGCAGGTCGACGTAGCGCCAGAGGACCGCATTGCGGTCCTTCCCGCGCAGGACCACGCGCGCGACCTGGCCGTCGCCGTAGCTCCAGGTGAGCACGGACCGGAGATACGTCACCAGGGGCATGGGACCGCCGTCGGACCAGTGGTGCTCCCCCATCGGGACGGGGATCCGGAAGACGCGGAACCCGAGGGAACGCATCCGGCGCGCCGTCTCGCGGTCCTCGCCTCCGCGGAGGAAGGGGTGGAAGCCCCCGGCCCGCTCGAGGGCCTCCCGGGAGTACAGGCCGATCGGCACCCCCTCCGGTTCCCGTTCCGCAAGGCGGCCCACCGCGGACACGAGGAGGCTCATGAGGGGCGACGCGTCCGACCGGTGCTCGCGGTCGACGCCGCACACCGCGCCGGCGCCCGCGCGCACATGGGGAAGGGCGCCCCGGAGGAAGCCGGCGTCGAGGACGAAGTCCCCGTCGACGAACAGGAGGAACCGGCCGCGCGAGACGCGGTGTCCGATGAACCGCGCGGCGGGCGCGGACAGGGGCCAGTGTGGCCGGAGCTGGACGATCTTGACCGGGTGGCGTCGCGCGATCTCGACGGTCCGGTCCGTCGAGGCGGAGTCGACGAGGAGGACCTCGCCCTCCCCGCAGTCCCCGGAGGCCTGGGCGTCTCGGAGGTTCCCCAGGACGGACTCCAGCACGGCCCCGATGTGGGCCTGCTCGTTGCGCGCGATCACCACGGCGCTCACGTCGATGCCGGAGACGCGCTCACCATCCCGCGGAAGCATCGGCGGGGGCTACAGAAGGCTTTCGATGGCCCTCACCAGGGCGGCCTCGCGGCGTTCCAGGCCGAAGCGCTCGACCACCCGTCGCCGCGCCGCGCGCCCGAGGTCCGATTCCAGGGCCTTCTCGACGCCCGCGATCGTCGCGGGCCCGTCCCCGTAGGGGACGATGATGCCGGCAGGGCCGACGACCTCCGGGAGCGCGTACCGGTCCGACACGACCGGGACGCACTCGCACGCCATCGCCTCCGCCACGGAGAGCCCGAAGGACTCGTGCGCGGACGGCTGCAGGTACACCTTCGACTGGCGGTAGAGGCGCACCATGCCCCGCTCGTCCCGCTCGCCGAGCACCCCGAGGTTGTCCGGCGCGGAGGCCCGCAGCCGCTCCGACCACTCAGCGGAGTTCTTCCCGGCCAGGTAGAACTGGATCGCGCGCATGTCGCGCGCCACGTCGAGGACGATGTCGACGCGCTTCACCTTGAACCGGCCCGCCCAGTCCACGCCGGCCACCGTGAGCACCTGGCGGCGCTTCTGCCCCCCCGGCTTGAACTGGTTCGTGTCGACGGCGTTGTGCACGACCCGGACCTCCCGGTCAGTCAGCTCGGCGACCTGGCGCCTCGTGGACTCGGACACGGCGAGGACGAGGTCGGCGCCCTGGAGGGTGGCCTTGGCCCGCTTCGCCCCCTTCGCACCCAGGAGCGCCCCGTAGCCGACGTCGGGGACCTTCGCGACGTCGTAGCCGGCGGCGATCACGATGGTCCTGCAGCGGACGCGCGGCGCGATCGTCACCGCCGCGCGTGCGTGCCCGAGGGCGAACCAGCTGAGGCCCACGTTGCTCCGCGCGAGGGCCACTGAGAGCCGCGGGAGGTCCCTCCGGCCCCGGTAGAGGAACGGGCGGACCTCGAAGTGACGCCGGAGCAGCTCGACGTCCTGAAGCACGAACGTGCTCGGCTGGTCGTAGATCACGCAGACCTTCGGCAGCATCGGGGAAGCCCCTTCGGAACCGGGCCGGTGGCCGCGGTTTTCCCAATCCGGGCAAGGCGGTCCGCGGGATAATCCCGCCGGTCCGATGGGTCGTGACGCATGCGTTAAGAGGGGCCTGGGGATGCCAGGGCGTGCGCGTGTGCTTCGTCTCCCCCTATCCCCTGGGGATGGTGTCGGGGATCTCCACGCTCCTCCTCGACCTCTCGGACGAGCTCCGGCGGAAAGGCCACGCCGGCACCTTCCTCGGACCCGCCGGGGACGTGCGCGACCCGCCGATGGCCCTGATGGACATCCGCCTGGGGCCGAAGGAGGGGACGGTCGCCCTCGCGCGCCGGACGGCGCGGGCCCTCCGCGACGCGGCAGGCCGGTTCGACCTTGTCCACGTCCAGCAGCCCCACCCCCAGACCTGGGCCGCCGCGCGCGTGGCGCGGTCCCTCGGCTCGCGGACCGCATCGCGGAGCGGAACCTCCTCCAGCGGACGAGGATGGTCTTCGTCAGCGAGCACACCCGGAAGGACTTCGGGGCCCCCTCCGGGACCGTGATCCCCAACGGAGTCGGGCGTGCGGTGATGGAGGCCGCCGACCTCTCGAAGGCGTCGGCCCGGGCCGCCCTCGGCATCGGTGGCAAGGAGTTCGTCTTCCTCTTCGCCGGGCGCCAGACCCGGAACAAGGGCTACGGGGAACTCCTTCGGGCGATGGCCGGGCTGAAGGGGCGGACGTTCCTGTGCCTCGCGACCGGGGAGGCCCCACCCGCGGAGGCCGCCGGGTATCGCGCGCTCGAGGCAGGGCTCCCTCGGTTCCGGAACCTCGGGCGCCTGGATCGGAGCGACTGGATCCAAGCCGCCCTGGCCTCCGACGCGTTCCTCCTCCCCTCCCACATCGAGGGCATGCCCATGGTGCTGCTGGAGGCCATGGCCTTCCGGCTCGCCCCCATCGTCACCGCGGTCGGCGGTGTCCCGGAGGTCGTCGGGCGGGACGAGGCGGTCTTCGTCGAGGCCGGGGACGCGGACGGCCTGGCACGCGCCATGGGTTCGCTCCTGGACAGGCCGGAGGAGGCGTCGGCCCTGGGAAAGCGGGCGCGCCGTCGACTCGAACAAGGGTTCACCATGGAGACGTGCGCGCGGCGGTACGAGGCCGTCTACGCGGACGCCCTCAACCCCGGGACGACGTGAACCCGGCCAGCTCCTGGTCGAAGGTGGTGAACGTGTGCGCCTTCGCGAGCCCCGTAAGAAACCGGTCGAGGGGAGCGGGGTCGGGGGAGCATCCGGTCCTCATCCACGCGGGGATCTTCCCCTCCGGGGGCTCGACCAGCTCCCAGGGATGAATGAGGAAGACGCAGGGGTCCCCGGCGGAGGCCGCCACGGCGTCCAGCGCCTTCTCGACCCCGAACGCATGCAGGAACCCGAGCCCGATCGGTCCTCCGAGCGCGTGGGGGTTCTCCGTGACGGGGAACTCGAGGAGGCCCGTGCGGCCGGGTAGGGTGGGATCGTCCTCCGCGGGGACGTAGGGGTCGCGCGGGGCGACACGGTGGTCGAGGACGGTGATCGCGCGGCGCTTCCGGACCACGCGCCCGGGAAGGATGGAGGAGTCGTAGGCGTATCCCAGCTGCCGCAGGGTCCGCAGCGTCGCGGCGTTCGCGGAGAAGTTGGGGGCGCGGAAGCCGCGGGGGCGTGCCCCCAGCAGGTCCGTGAGGGACTGCGTGGCCTTGCCCAGCGACCGCGCCTGCCATGCGGCGGACTTCGCGGAGAGGTACGGGATGTCGTGGCTCTCCCCGTGGCAGCCGAGGATGTGCCCGGCCTTCTTCGTGCGGATCAGCGCGTCGGGATACCGCTCGCACAGGTCTGCCGTGGCGAAGCACTCGGCGGTGATGCGGTGGCGCGCGAAGACCTCGAGCAGTTTCGGGAGGGCCTCCTCCACGCCGCGGAACCGGACGGTGGCGGTGTGGTAGTCTTTCTCCAGGTCCACGCTGACGACGATCCGTCGGGACGAGCGCCCTCCGTACAACGGGAGGAACCGCCGGGTCGCACCGACCCAGTTCCACCGGATGGCCACGTCCCGGGAGGCCTGCATGCCGAGGCGTCGCGACGCCTCCGGCGAGGCGAGGAGGGAGGCGAGGCGGTCGGCGAGCTCGGGGACCTCCCCCGTGGTGAGCAGGCCGTTCCGGCCCTCGACCAGCACCTCGGGGATGCCCCCGACCGAGGAGGCGACGATGGGGCGGGCGCAGGCCATGGCCTCGAGCAGGGCCAGGGGGAGGCCCTCCTGGAACGAGATGTGGGCGACGACATCGGCCGCGGTCAGGAAGGGATTCGGGTCCGCAAGCGCCCCGAGGAAGCGGCATCCGGGACCGAGCTCGCGGCGCGCCAGCCCCTCCACGCGGTCCCGGAGCTCCCCGTCCCCGCCGATGACGAGCCCGACCTCGGGGAACCGTTCCCGGACGAGCCGCATCGCCTTGATCAGGTGCTCGAGGCCACGCACCTTCTCGCGGTGGACCAACGGCCCCAGCCAGGCCACGTACTTGCCGGGCAGCTGATGCTCTTCACGGAATGCCTCGATGGCCTCCACGGAGGCTGGACCGCCCGTCACCCCGGGGGGGGTCACGCGGGTACGGGTCCGGACGCCCAGGTCCCGCAAGGTCCGACCCAGGAGGTCCAGGCTGACGGCGGTCAGGAAGTCGGCCCGGGAGAGGAGCCGGCCGAGGGCGAGACGGCGCACGAGGGACTCTCGACGGAACTCCGTGTACGCCGTGAAGACGACCCGCGTGGACCGGTGACGGGATCGGTACCGGAGGGCCGCCTGCAGGGCGTACCAGTGGCCGTGGGCGTGGACGACATCAGGGCCGAACCGTTCCAAGGCGGCGGCCGCGCGTGCCGCGAACTCGCGGGCGCTTCCGCCGAGCGTGATCGCTCCGGGTGCCCCCCCCTCCCGTGCAATCACGAGCAGCTCGAGGCCGGCGGTCTGGCGCAGCTCCTCGGCGAGCCGTACGACGTAGGTGGTCACGCCCCCGACGACCGGCCGCCAGTAGGGGGTCACGAAGGCGACCTTCATTCTCGGGGCGGAGGCTGGACCAGCCTATTTGGACTTGTCGCCCTCTCCAGGAGTCGCACCGGTGACCTCCCTTCCGTTTCCACCTGTGCCAGGACACGGTCGGCCCCACCCTCCGGGGGCAGGGCCGCTCCGCTCCCTCCGTCGCACGCCCAAGAAGGCGCCCCAGCGGCGTCTCGCGGCTGCCCTCGCGTTCCCTCTATACCGCCCCGCGAATGTCGGCGTCCAGAACCAGCGGGCGAGGACGAAGATCGCGCGGGCCCACCGGGCGAACGGGAAGCCGTGCGTGTAGCCGATCTCTTCGGCGATGAGCAGTGCGCGCATGTCCGCGAGCGACCGCCTGGAGTGACCGCCGCCGTCGAGGATGGCGTCGGCCCGTCCGAGGAGGACTCAGCGCTCCTGGGCTAAGAGCCGCCACGGCTTGGCGCACGCTTCATGCCGAGTCCGTCTCCTGCGCCTTCGCCGAATGCACATACCGTCGAAGGCCCTCCTCGAATCCGACCTTCGGCGTCCACCCGAGGGAGCGCGCCATGCGGTTGTCGCACAGGAGTTCCTGGACCTCGCCGGCGCGCGGGCTTCCGTGAATGCAGTCCTTCTCGATCCCCACCAACCCGGCCACCGTCTCGAGGAGGGTGTTGACCGAGTGCGAGGAACCCGTCCCGAAGTTCACGGGGCCGGGGAACGGTCGATCCAGGGCGAGGAGGTAGGCATCGACGGCGTCGTCGATCCACATCCAGTCCCGCTTCTGGGTTCCATCGCCGAAGATCGTTGCGGGCCTGCCTGCGAGGGCGCATCTCACGAACTTCGCGATGACGCCGCCGTAGCCGTCGTCCGACTGTCCGGGACCGAAGGTGTTGAACGACCGGAGGGCGCTGACTCGAAGCCCGTAGGTCTTCGCCCAAGCGTGGCACATGCGGTCGCCGGCGATCTTGCTCGCTGCATAAGGGGATTGCCCGTCCAGGGTGTGTGCCTCGGAGATTCCATCGGGATACTGCCCGGACTGCCAGGTCCCATAGACCTCGCTCGAGGAGGCGAACACCACGGGGAGGTCCAGCCGCCTGGACACCTCCAGGACGTTCATGGTGCCGCGGACGTTGATGTCCCAGCCGACCTCGGGGAGTACATTGACCATGTCGATGTTGATCGCCGCGGCGAGGTGGACGATGGCATCGCACCCCTTCGCGCGGGTCAGGAGGAACTCGGGCTGGCGGACATCGCCGGACCGCGCGTTCAGCGTAACCTGCCGCGTCTTATGCGGACTGAGATAGTTGTCGATGCCGACGACCTCATCCCCCAGCTGGAGGAGGCGCGCTTCGAGGGCCGATCCGATGAAGCCGGCCACGCCGGTGATGAAGATGCGGCGGCCGGTCATGGGGGCGCCTCGATCGGTGCGAGGATCGTCTTGCGCGCGACGGCGGGGGCTGTCGCCGTGGAGATGTCGGTCTGCTTCGCCTGATCGGTCACCCACGGCCCGGCGCCCGCCAGAAGGTCGACGTGGTAGGGCGACGCCTCCTTGTGGAGTCCGTGCTCGACCCCCTCGGACCCGAGCGTTCGCTCCGTGGGTCGGAGGGCCGGCACGGAGGCGGGTATTCACGGGAGAGTTAAAAACCTCGCCCACCCGCAAGCGACGTTCGGAACCGGTGCCCTCGCAGAAAGCCCTTTACGGCGCCGTGATATCCGGGGGACGATGACCGCGCGCGGCTTCTTCCAGGAGCGGTTCCGCCGCCACGGTGCGACCCGTGACGCCCTGGAGTGGAGCGCGCGGGGCCAGCGCGTGCGCTTCGAGGTGATCGCCGAGCTCGCGGACTTCCACGGGAAGCGGGTCCTCGATCTCGGATGCGGCCTCGGGGATCTCTACCCTTTCCTGCGCCAGCGCGCCGGGGAGTTCGACTACACGGGGTGGGACTTCCTCGAGGAGTTCGTCGCGCATGCCAGACAGGCCCATCCTGGCGCCCGTTTCGAGGTGCGTGACGCGCTGCAGGAGGTTCCCGAGGGCCGCTACGATCTGGTCGTGGCGTCCGGGCTGCACAGCGTGGAGTCGGGGACGAACGACGCGGACATGGAGTACCTGCTCCGGCGACTCTGGGACGCCGCCGGGGAGGCCGTGGCGGTGAACATGCTCTCCATCCACGCCGATCGCCGCGACGAGGGGCTCCATTATTACGACCCCGACCGGATGCTGCGCGCCGCGTTCGGGCTGACCCGGTTCTCCGTGCTCCGCCACGATTACATGCCCCACGACTTCACGCTGTACCTCTACCGCCGCCCCCGCGAGTTCGCGCCGGTCCCCCCGCCCGCTCCGTGATCACGGGCGCGCGCCCGGTTCCAGGCGCCGGACGACGCGCGCCGGGACCCCCGCCACGACGGCGTAGGGTGGGACGTCCGCGGTGACGACCGCGCCCGCACCGACGACCGAGAACTCCCCGACGGTCACGTTCGGGAGGATCACCGCGCGGGCGCCGATCCAGGCGTCGTTCCGGATCACCACGCGGCCCTGGACCTCGAGGAACGGGTACGCGCCCTTGAGCTCCCGGAGACGGGAGAAGTTCGGGTGCGATGTCACCACGAGGGTGACGCCGGGGGCCAAGGCGACGCGGTCCCCGATTTCGATGTCGCCCTCCGAGCCCAGGTCGCAGGCGAGGTGGAGGCCCTCCGCGATGTACACCTCCTCCCCGATCCGCAGCCCCGCCCGACGGAGGAGCCAGACGCGAAGGCTGTTCGGATGCGCATGCGAGGCCAGGACACGGAGGAGCTTGCGCGCAGCCTTGCCCATGCTAGCGCCCCCGCACGCGCTTCCGGATCTTCAGGCCGCCCAAGGCCGCCCGCAGCAGCACCGGGTGGTGCTCCTTCCGGTGCCGCCCGAAGTCCACCTCGCGGCCGCCGAACCGCCGCTTGAACTCCCGGACACCGTACTTCTCGTCCGGCCTGCCGGCGCCGCCGAAGTCGAAGACCCGGAAGCCCTTGGAGGCGCCCCACTCGATGAGGTGCCACACCGCGAGGTCGCTCGGGCTGATCCCCTGCTGTTCGCGGGCCCCGCAGAGGTACCAGAGATAGACCGTGTCCCGGAAGAGCAGAGCCACGGCGCCGCCGATGCACTCCCGGCCCTGCGTCACCGCGATGAACTTGAGACGGCGGGGGCCGAGGACGCGGAACGCGCTCTCGAACAGGCTCCGGTCCGCGAGCGGGACGCCCGCGCGATTGTACGTCGCCTCGAGGACAGAATAGAACGCCGGGATGTCCGAAGCTCCCACATCGGCCACCCGGGCCCCTCGCTTCCGGCTGTTCGTGACGGCCTGGCGCTTCGTCTTCGTCAGGGCCGTCCACAACGCCTCCGCCCCCGGGGAGAGGTCGAGGAGGTAGTTGAGGTGGGCCTCGGACTTGAACCCCGCTTCGGCGAAGACCGCGTCGCGCGCGGCGACGTCGTGGAGGTTCCGGATCTCCGTGTAGAGGATCCCTCGGCCCACCCGCCCCGGGTACGACTTCAGGATGGCGGCCGCGGCGGCCGCGCCTTGCACGGACTCGTCGCACAGGGGTCCTCCCGGGACGACGCACCGCGACAGCACCTTGCCCACCACGCCGTCGAGCTCGCGGATGACCTGGGCCAGCGAGAGCCCGCGGACCTCCCCGTTTGTGTCAAGCGCCGCGAGGAGCGACGGTACATAGCGCCGGGTCTCCCGGTAGACCTGGGCCATCTCCGGCGTCTGGAAGATGTTCCCGTGGGGGTGCGACTCGACATAGGAAGACCACGTCGCGCGGTCGATTGCGTCGACGACCCGCAGGTCACCCATCGGCACCCCATCGCATCGCGGCGTAGTCCCACAGGCTCATCGCGTCGATGTCCCCCGTCACCGCCACGGCGCTCGGGTGCCCATCCGGCCACCGGCCCTCGTGGCGGCTCCACCAGCGTGCGATCTCCATCAGGGGGGCGACCCAGGCCCCGCGCGCCTTCGCCTCGCGGAGGAGGCGGACGAGGGCCTGGTCCGCGAAGGGGATGCGCTCGGGGTGCAGCTGGAGGACGAAGAGCTCGCCCCGATGGACGGTCCGCTGGAGGATCGCGTTCCAGATCGAGAAGATCCGGCCCTGGTCACGCAGGCCGAGGCGTTCGATCAGCATCTCGTCGTCCGGAAGGGACACGGGGAGGTCCACCAAGCCGTCCTCGAGGCGGGGCAGGCAGGGAGACTCACCGCCGGCGCGGGGGCGGTAGTGCTCCAGAGCGAGCGCGTAGGCGCCGTTCTGTTCGGCGGGGGGGAGGACGGGCCAGTGGACCGTCCGGGAGCTGTTGTAGGGGAAGCCGAGGGAGCCGAGGAGGCCATCCCCGTCCTCGGGCCAACTCAGGTAGGGGGCCCGGAACCCCGGCGGCGGGAGCCCCGCTTCCCGGAAGGCGCCCAAGCCCTTCACCAGGTGGTCGCGGCGCCGCTGGGAAGACGCCGAGGCATAGTCGCAGTGGATGTAGCCATGGAGCGCGAGCTCGATCCCCTGGTCCGACAGGTCACGCAGGAAGGCGGCGTGCCGCCGAAGCGGGACGGCCGTGACCGGGAGCGTGCCCCGAACCCCCTGGGCGGCAAGGAGCGCCGCGAGCCGACGGAGGTTCCGTTCCATCGGGCCCGAGGTGACCCCGTACCGGGCGGCCAGGGTCAAGGCCCTTCGCGCGGTCTTGCGGAGGCCCTTGGTGCGGACCGCGTGGGCGAGGGAGGGCACGGGGGATCACCTGTAGGCGCGGTGCGGGTAGACCATCCAGAGCGTCCCCGGGCCGAAGTCCACCATCTGGTAACGCGCCTCATGCCGCGTCCCGGCCTCGAGGAACCCGTCCTTCACCGACCGCGCGAAGATGCTCGCGTAGATGTTGTCATAGGCGGTGAAGTTCTCCCCGAGGAACTCGTCCTCCAGGTAGTAGGTCAGCCGGTAGCGGTTCTGATCCAGGATGCTCACCCGCGGGTAGTTGAAGTCCTGGAGGATGACGGCCCAGTCCTCCTCCGCCTGGATGCCATACAGGTAGAAGGGGGAGTCGTCCTCCGGGGTCAGGTTCTGGAGCGGGATCCGGACCGTGTTGTTGTAGACGTCCTGGGCGGTGAAGTAGGAGAACGCGAGCAGCTCCGGGCTCTGGAACGCGGTGCCGTTCCCCCCGACGGGGAGGTACGGTTTTCCCGAGATGGAGGCCACCTGCACCCCATAGAGGCCATGGTTCGATATCGGCGTGCCGGACCCGGGCAGGTGACGCAGGTAGAGCCCCGCGCTGTAGGCGTCCGGCTCCATGTACGGCGTCAGGCGGAGCTCGAAGTCGCGCGCGACGAGCGCGACGGCGCCCATCGCCACAAGGCAACCTGCCACGGCCACCGCGGCGAGCTGTCGCCGGGTCCGAAGGAGGCGCACGAGGTAGAGGACGCCCAGTCCGGCGAACAGGGCGATCAGCGGGGTGATGTAGATGCCCGTGTACCGCCGAAGGAAGAGCGTCGGGATGAGGACGATCAGCGTGAAGAGGACGAGGGCCTCCGGCAGCGCCTTGTTCCGGAGGAAAGGGAGATAGGCGACGCCGACGAGGGCGAACGGAAGCGCGAGCCCGACGCTGCGCCCGATGCTCCCCCCAAGCGCGACGAACTGGGAGAGGGTGGACCCGCCTCCGGTGATCGACGACCCCTCGTACTCCTTCAGCACGTCCGTCCCCAGGAGCATCGTCAGAGCGACCGCGACGAGGACGAGAAGGGAGAGGAACGACGCGTACCTGCGCAGGCGGGGGCTGAGCATCGTCCTCGGGGAGACCCGGCGGAGGATGCTGAGCGCGAGGAGGACGATGTAGGTGAGGACCAGGGCGAAGAGGACGAGCAGGATGAGCACCGCGAGGCGATGGGTCACCGCCGCGAGGCCCAGCATGAGAAGGAGCAGGGAGATCGTGGTGACCGTCGGCCGGCGGTAGGCGGCCAGGAGTGCCCACAGGAAACCGACGAAGAAGAACATGAAGATGCCGCGCGTCGCCCCCGTCCACATGGTGAAGGTGAGGAACCGCGGGGCGATGGAGAAGGCGAGGGCGACGACGAGGCCGAGCACCGGGTCGCGCCGCAGCGCGCGGGCCATCATGAAGGACAGGGGCACGCTCGTCGCCCCGAGGAGGATGCCCAGCGCCAGGATGGCGGTCTCGATCGAGAGCCCGAGCGTCTGGGACATCCCGGAGTACAGGAACGGCCCCGCGCTCGGATAGGACAGGGGGTACAGGCCGAAGTAGGAGAGCGGGTTCAGGATCCAGGGGGCGCGGTGGTTGTGGTTGATCGACTCGGAGATGGTGTGGATGAAGAACGAGTCGACGCCGAACTCGTGCGGCACCGACGGGAGGCGCATGAGGACGTTCAGGCAGGTGAACGCGGCGAGGACGGCGGTGACCACCCGCGGGCTCAGCTTCGTGGGTTCGCGCCCCCCTTCTCCGCGATGAGGATGAGATGCGCCGCCAGGTTGGGGCGCCAGCCCACGACGATCGAGACGAGCGGCTTCGCGCGGTAGTCCTGCCAGTACTCCTCGACGGGGCGGAAGCCGTGGCGGGCGAGGAGCTGCTCCAGGGTGACGAAGTCGTACCAGCAGGTGTGCTCCGGGTTCACGCCGGGTTCACGCCCCAGCCAGTACTTGACGGTGTTGTTGAGCGACCAGGCGTTGGGCGTGACCAGGCACAGGCGGCCGCCGTCGCGGAGGTGCTCGGCGGCCCGGTCGAGGAACGCCCCGGGGTTCGCGAGGTGCTCGATGAGGTCCGCGGCGACGATGACGTCGAACTGGCGCCCCAGCGACATGGTCTCGACGCTCCCGTGGAGGATGTCCAGGCCCATGCGCTGCTGGGGATCGACCTCCTCCTTCCAGATGTCGATCCCCAGGCAGTACCGCGCGTGCTTCGAGATCAGCGCGTGGCTCGTCGCCTCGTAGTCCGCCTGGGACTCGGCCTCGCTGCCCACGCAACCGCAGTCGAGCACGTCCCGGCCCTCGCACAGCTCGACGATGCGCGCGAACTTGCCGGGGACGAGGGGGCGCCTCCGGAGACGCCCGCCGCCGCGGAAGAGGCTCACGGGCGGCCCCCTGCGGCCTCCGCGTAGACGGTGAGGATGCGCGCCGCGAGCTCGGGCCACGCGAACCGGCGGGCCCGGTCGGCGATCCCCGCGGCGTCCCAGCTCCTGGAGAGCGCGGACTCCAGCCCGGCGGCGAGCGCGGCCTCATCGCCCGGCTCGAGGAGGATCCCGCCGTCCTCCGAGACCACCTCGGGCACCCCGCCGACGCGCGTGGCCACCACGGGCCGCCCGCAGCCCATCGCCTCGACGAGGACGGTGGGGCTGCCTTCGTCCCGGCTCGAAAGGACCACGAGGTCGGAGGCGCGCATGTGCTCCGCGACCAGGGCGTGCGGCACCTCCCCCGCGAACGTCACCCGGTCGTCGATGCGCGCATCGGAGGCGAGCCGCCTCAGGCGCTCGCGTTCCGGGCCGGAACCCACGAGGACGAGCCGAGGCGTCCCCGGGAGGCGGGCGAACGCCCGGAGCAGGACGTCGAACCCCTTCACCCGGGTGAGGCTCCCCACCGCCACCAGGAGAGGGCCCTCCTTTGGAAGGCCCAGGGACCGTCGCGCCTCCGCCCGGTCGCCCGGACGGAACACCTCCGGATCGAAACCGTTCCCGATCAGGCGCACGGACGCCGCGGGCGCGCCGAGGTCGCGCAGGATCTTCGCGTTGCGCTCGCTCACGGTGATGATCCGCGTCGCGCGAGCGAGGACCTCCCCGATGCGCCTCCGCCATCGAGCGTTGCGGAAGGGCAGGCTGTACACGTCGAACCCGTGGGCGGTGACCACGCAGGGGAGCCCGCAGGAGGTCGCGGCGGCCCCGGAGGGATAGAGGAAGTGCGCGTGGACGAGGTCGGCGCGCGCGGCGCGCGCGGCGTCCCGCACCGCGCGTCCGGCGCCGGAGAGGCCATCCAAGGGGGACCTCCACCGCGCGGCCAGCAGGACGCTCCGGTAGAGACGCACGGGGATCCCGTCCTCCGTCGCCGCACCCTGCCCCGCGTCCCCGAGCGGATCGAAGGAGGCCCACCGCGGGCGGAGGACCAGCGCCTCCAGCCCTTCGAGGTGGGGCCGGACCACGGCGGCCTGATCGCGGATGAACGACTGGAGGTGCGGGGCGACGACCAGGACCCTCATCGGGGCCCCGCTCCCGGCACCGCGGCCCCGGGCGGGGAGGCCTGGACCGCGCGGGCGTACAGGGCGAGGAGGCGCCCCTCGGTCCGCTCCCACGACAGCTCGTCCGCGAGCCGCGAGGCGCGCTGGACCATGGCGTCGACCTCGGGTCCTCCCCGGAGGGCGTGCCGGAGGGCAGTTGCCAGGCCGGTGGCGTCGCCCGGAGTGTAGAACAGCGCGGCCCCGTCGAACTGCTCGCGCATCGCCGGCAGGTCCGCGATCACGAGGGGGCGCCGCAGGAGGGCGAACTCGAACGCTTTCGTGGGGAGGGCGACCACGGTGCTCGGGTTCCGTGCATAGGTGGCCACGCCGACCGGGCTGGCGGCCAGGTCCCCGAGGATCTCGTCGAGCGGCCGGAAGCCGTGGAACTCGACCGCGTCGGTCATCCCCAGATGCGCCGCCAGGGACCTGAGCCGCTCACGGTACTCCGGATCCGCGGGGCCGTAGAAGGCGATGCGGAGCGGCCGCTCCCGCCGGATCTCCGCGAGAGCGGTCAGGAGCGTCTCGAGGTCGCGCTCCGCGTTGACCCCGCCGGCGACGACCAGGCGGTCCCCCGCGGGGGGCCGCGGGCGGTCCCTCGGGAGCGAGGGCGCGTTCGGCACGACGACGATCTTCTCTCGAGGGGTCCCGCGGGAGGTCAGGAGGCCGGCGACGGTCTCGTTGACCGTGACCACCGCATGGGCGACCCCGGTCGAGAGGAGGGTCAGGGCGCGCGCGAGGCGCACGAGGGGCGCTCCAGGAGGCAGGTCCCGGCGGGCAGAAACCACCTCGGCCATGGACTCGTGCAGGTCGAGGACGACGCGGCGCCCGAGGAGGCGGGCCGGCAGGGCCGCGAGGACGAGGAAGTCCGGCAGCGAGTGGACGTGGACCGCGTCGATGCGGGGGCCACGCCGCCACGCCAGCGCCCAGGCGGCGAGGAGCCCGAAGCTGCCGTACTGGAACACGTACCGTGCGATCCCGCCTCGCCTAGCCTGGAGCGGGACGCGCACGATGTCGACCCCGGAGAGCGACTCGCGCGGCGACTGGCCTTCGCCCCGGAGGGCGACCACGGTCACCTGGAGGCCGGCCCTCGCCAAGGACTCGGCCTCGCGCCGCACGCGGGGGTCGTGAGGGTAGAGCGCGTACGCGACCATGCCGACGGTGCGGGTCTCGGGGCGCATCCTCTCACCTCACAGAAGAGCGAGCGCGATGGCCGCGAGGCCGCTGATCGCATAGAGCGCGAGGATCGATCGGACCAGCCGCTTCTCGGTCATCGGGCGTCGGGAGAGGAGGAAGTAGGCGAGGGTATAATGCTCCGCGCCCTCCGGCGGGGAGAGACGGCCGTCGGAGCGGATGACGGGGTTGCGGCACGCCCTCCGCCGGTCCGGGGTGGGACGGATGAAGGTGTAATAGAAAGTCGCGGCGGCCTCGTAGTAGGCCGGCGCGATCGCGATGAGGCCGTACACCTCGATACCGCCCATGATGACGCCGGCCGCCAGCGCCGCCCCGAGCCCGAGCGTCCCGATGTCCCCGACGAAGATGCGCGCGGGGTAGCGGTTGAACTGGTACAGGCCGACGGAGGACCCCGCCACCGCGGCGAGGACGAGCGACGACACCGTCGCCCCGACCGGATCCGTGCCCGCCGCGAAGAGGACCCCGATCGCCGAGGCGGAGACGACGGCCATCTGGCCGCTCTCCAGGCCGTTGTAGCCCGCGCTCATGTTCATCGCGTTGGCGACGCCGGTGACCCCGAGGGGGACGACCGCGATCCAGAAGAGAAGGTACACCGAGGTCAGGTCGATTGGGGCGATTCCGAAGGGTAGGTACTGGACGGTGACGTCCGAGATCCACGTGGTGCCGTCCCGGAAGTGCACGAGGAGCAGCGGGAGGGCCGCGAAGAGCACGGAGAGGGCCTTGACGCGCTGCTTCACGTTGGAGATGTCGTCGATGAGGCCGATCATGGCGGCGATGAAGAACACGGCGATGGCGGCGAGGTACGGAGGCTCCTCCGGTCCCGGGGGGGCCTCGAAGAGCTTCTTGATCCCGATGACGAGGGAGAGCGAGATGGCGAACGCGAACAGCGCGGCGATGCCCCCGAGCTCGGGGACGCGCGGGCGCATCCGCTTGTTCACGTCGCGCCCCACCATCTTCCCCTCGCGCATCTTGGAGATGAGCGGGGGCAGGATGACGAAGGCGATGACGTACGAGAGGACGGCGACGAAGAGGATGGACAGTAGATCCATCAGTTCCGGCGGCGCGTATGCTGACGCGCCGTATTTAAAGGAATCTTGGGGCACGCGGCCTTCGGATGCCGGACGCCGCGATATCAAGGCTGGCGTCTCGTTTTCGGCGGTGAGAACGTCCGCGGGAAGGCTTATGGCCCTCTGCCCCTCTGGGCGGTGCCATGGCCGTCACGATCCACCCGACCGCCGACGTGTCGGCGAAGGCGGTCCTCGGGGACGGCACGATGGTCTGGCACCAGGCCCAGGTCCGCGAAGGGGCCCGGGTCGGGCGGAACTGCCGCCTCGGCAAGGGGGCCTACGTGGACCGCAACGTCGTGATCGGCGACGACTGCAAGCTGCAGAACAACGCCACGCTGTACGACGGGGTGACATGCGGCAGCGGGGTCTTCATCGGACCGCACGCGGTGTTCACCAACGACCTCTACCCGCGCGCGGTGTCGCCGGACTGGAAGGTCGTGCCCACCGTGGTCGAGGACGGGGTGTCCGTCGGCGCGAACGCGACGATCGTCTGCGGGGTGCGCCTCGGTCGGTACGCGATGATCGCCGCCGGCGCGGTGGTGACCCGGGACGTCCCACCGTACGCGCTCGTCGTCGGGGTGCCCGGGCGCGTGGTCGGGTACGTCTGCGACAAGGGGCACAGGCTCGACGCGAAGCACCGGTGCCGGACCTGCGGGAAGACCGTGGCGGTGAGGCCGCCGCGGCGAACTGCGCGGGAAGGTTAATCCGTCGGTCGCGGTTCGGCGCCTCCCGTGATCCCCGTCGCGAGGCCGAACGTCGGCGAGGAGGAGCGCCGGGCGCTCATTGAGGTCCTTGACTCCGGGATGTTTGCCCAGGGCGCCCGGGTGAAGGCCTTCGAGGACGCGTTCGCGGCGAGCGTGGGCCGCCGGCACGGCATCGCCGCCTGCAACGGGACGGCGGCCCTCCACGTCGCGCTCCTGGCGCACGGGATCGGCAAGGGGGACGAGGTCATCGTCCCGCCCCTCACCTTCATGGCCTCCGCCGCCACCGTCGTCCTGTGCGGGGCCCGGCCCCGCTTCGCCGACATCGAGGAGGACACGTACACCTTGGACCCCGAGAAGGTCCGCAAGGCGGTCGGGAAGCGTACGAAGGCGATCATGCCCGTGCACCTCTTTGGGCAGAGCGCGACGATGGACCCGATTCTGGAGATTGCGCGCGAGCATCATCTGGCGGTGATCGGGGATGCGTGCCAGGCCCACGGAGCGACCTACCAGGGGAAGTCCGTCGGGGCCCTCGGGGAGTCGGCCTGCTACTCGTTCTACCCGACGAAGAACATGACGACCGGCGAGGGCGGGATGGTCGTCACGGACGACGACGCGCTGGCGACCCGGTGCCGTCGACTCCGCGACCAGGGGCAGTCCTCGAAGTACGTGCACGAGCTCGCCGGGTACAACCTGCGGATGACGGAGTTCGCTGCGGCGGTGGGGCTGGCGCAGCTCGCGAAGCTCCCGGCCTTCGTGGAGGCGCGGCGGAGGAACGCGCGCTTCCTCGGCGAGGCGCTGGCGGGGAAGACCCTGATCCCCCCGGTGGAACGCCCCGACCGCCTGCACTCCTTCTACCAGTACATCGTCCGCGTGGGGAAGCGGTCGAAGAGGACACGGGACGAGTACGTCGCGCACTTCACCGCCAACGGCGTCGGCTCCCGGCCCAGCTATCCCATGGCGCTCTACCGCCAGAAGGCGCTCACCGACCTCGGCATCAGGGGGCGCTGCGGCGTCACGGAACGGGTCCTGCCCGAGCTCTTCGAGCTCCCGGTCCACCCGCTCGTGTCGGAGGCGGACCTGCAGTCCATCGCGAAGGCGATCGCGGGGGCATGAGGGTGACCTCCCTCGCGGAGGTCGAACAAGCCCTGGAACGCGGCATCGAGCTGGAGAACAGGCTGGACTGGGGGGGAGCGCTCGCATTCTACTCCGAGCAGATCCGATTGCTGGCGGGGTTCCCGGACGGGCCGGACCTGTGGCGCGTCCGGTCCTATGCGCGCCTTCGGGAGGCGAACGCCCTCATGGCCCTCGAGCGGAACGACGAGGCACGCGGCGCCTTCGACGCCGCACTGGAGGACGCCAAGCGTTCCGAGGACCGCCTCGCGCTGGCCCGTGCGCTCATCGGCGCCGGCGTGTTCGCCGCGAACACGGGCGACCTCGAACGAGGGGAAGCGTTCCTGCTCAGCGCCTGCGGTGCGGCGGAGGCGGCCGCGGGACCGGATGGGGATCAGGCGCTCGGATGGGCCCTCCTCAACCTCGGGGGCCTGCTCGGGAAGCGCGGGAAGCTGGACCTCGCCTTCCTCACGCTGCACAAGGCGCGCGAACGACTCTTCGCCCTGGAGAACTGGGTCGGGGTGGCGGCCTCGTGGGAGGTCGAGGCGAAGCTGCGCGAGCGGCTGGGCGACCCGGAGCGCGCGCGGGAGCACCTCGCGGAGGCGCTCGCCATGTACCGCAAGGAGGGCATGGCCGAGAAAGTCGAGGAACTGCAGGCCCGGATCGGGAACAAGGCGGTCTGAGCGGCGAGGGTTTTTATCTGCTCCCCCGTCCGGGAGGCGTCCCCCATGGCGAAGAAGAAAGGCGTGTTCGGCGCCATCGCCTCGCTCGTCCTGCGCCACCACAAGGCCATCGTCGTCGCGTGGATCGTGGCTGCCTTGGGCGCCGGGTACCTGAACGCGGTGTACCCGCTCTCCGACGTCGTGACGTTCTCGCAGCAGGACGCGCTGCCGCACGACACCCCCTCCTACATCGCGCAGGAGATCGCCGCGGAGCAGTTCCCCGGACGCATCCCGCCGTCGGGGATCACCGTGGTGGTCGTGGGGACGAACGTGACGGAGGCGGACGCCCGGGACCTTGTGCTCGACCTCGACGACGCCGTCACCGCCGCGGCCGGGCTCGCCCAAGGCGAGTCGTCATCGTTCACCCTCCGGACCGGCGGCCAGGCGCCCTTGCGCCCGGTCCGCTACCTCCACGACCCCGGCAACGCCACGATCTACCGCGTGCACGAGGGGTTCGCGCGCGAGCTCGCCGCCAACCTCACGCCCCTCGTCCACCAGCAGGTCCAGTTCACGTACGGCGCGCTCGGCGTCTACTACGGGGTGCCGACCGCCTTCCTGAGCGGGTACGGCGCCTCCTCCAACAACACGACCGCCGACATCGCGGCGCGCGGGGCCATCGCCGCCCTGCCGCCGGAACTCCAGCCCATGGCTCAAGGGTACTATGCGACCTGGTCGCCGCTCTGGTCCCTCTCCTTCCTGAACGGGAGCCTGGACAGTGCGCCTCCCGTCGTCCGCGCTGGGGCCGTGATCGCGCAGGCGATCCCCGCGTTCGTCTCCGTCGGCGGGTTCCCGCCGGAACTGGCGGCGTTCCAGCAAGGCTTCCCGGCCGTGTTCACCCTCGGCAACTTCCAGGACCCGGCACTCGCCGAGGCCTACGTGTTCGACTCCTTGGCGCAGCTCCCGGTCGCCGACCGGGCGTTCTATGAGGCCCTCTACCGCGACCTGCCCGCGAACCCCAGCGCATCGGAGGTCGCCAGCTTCGCGCGCGGGGTGGTCGCCACGCACACGCTCGACACGATGCCCGTGCACTTCCCGTTCGATGTGTCGGGGTTCTACGTCAGCGCGGACCGCACGGTCCTCCTCGCAAACTACGAGTTCACCCGGCCTTCACGGTATGCGGAGCCGGACGGGAGCGAGCCGGTCATCGCCAACGTCGTGCACTTCCGGGGGATCGCCCGGGCCCTGGAGGCGGCGTACCCGGGGTACGCCGTGTACATCACCGGGACCGCGGCCGCCGACCTCGACAACGAGGAGCTCTTCTCCGGGAGTTCCGAGTTCGTCGTCACCATCGTGCTCGCCATCGTCCTCACGTGCCTGTTCTTCCGCTCCGCGGTGACGTGGCTCTTCCCCATCACCGCCATCGGGATCGGCATCTCGATCTCCCTCACCTTCGTCTACTTCGTGGCGGTGTACCTGCTCACGGTGGACTCGACGGTCACCATCCTCCTCCAGGTCGTCCTCCTGGCCACCGGCGTCGACTACTCGATCTTCCTTCTCTCCCGCTACCGCGACGAGCGCCTCGACGGGCACGGCGTGCGGCGCTCCGTGCGGACGGCGATCACCTGGGCGGGCGAGAGCATCGCCACGTCCGGCGGCGCCGTGATCATCAGCTTCGCGGCGCTCTCGCTCGGGAGCTTCCCGTTCATCCGTGCGCTCGGGATCACGATCGGGGCCGCGGTGACCATCGCGATCCTCCTGGCGCTCACGTTCGTCCCCAGCGTCGTCCTCCTCGCGAAGGACCGTGTCTTCTGGCCCTTCGACCGCGTCATGGGCCGGGCGCGGGTCCGGCGGAAGCGGGGCTCGCTCTCCGCTGTGGAGCGCTACTTCGAGGGGTCCGCGAGGTTCTCCATGCGGAACGCGAAGGCCATCATGGCGGTGGCCCTCCTGGTGACCCTGCCGGCCGGATACATCGCGCTCACGGCGACACCCAGTTTCGACCTCACGGCGGGGGCGGCGCCGACGGAGAGCTCTCGCGGCCTTGACGCGCTCTCGGAGTCCTTCGGAGCCGGGCTGTTCATCCGCTCCTTCGTCATCGTCCGGTTCGAGGACCCCGTCCTCTCCGGCGGGACCCTCTCCGTGGCCAAGCTGGACGCGATCGAATCCATCCGCGATGCGCTGGTCACCCGACATCCGGCCATCGAGAGCGTCACCGGACCGACGAACCCCCAGGGCGACCCCGTCGACTATCGCAACCTCTCGGCCCTCCCGGAACCCGAACGGTCCCAGCTCCACGCCGCCATCGCTCCCTACATCGGGATCGACAACCGCACCGTGCGCCTCTTCGTCGTCTTCGTCGCTGACCCCTTCTCGCACACCGCCGTCGCGTCGATCGACGGGATCGAGGCCACGCTGGCGGCGGTGCGAGGCGGGGAGCCGGAGCTCCAGAACGCGGAGCTCTACCTCGGCGGGTTCACCGCCATCCTCCACGACGTGAACGAGAACACCACGCGGGACCTACAGCTCATGGCCGTGATCGTGTTCGTCGGGCTCTTCCTCGTCCTGCTCTTCGTCCTCGGCTCCGTCCTCGTGCCGCTGCGCTCCATCCTCACGATCCTGCTGAGCATCGTGTGGACGCTCGCCGTCTCATCGGTCTTCTTCCAGCTCTGGAAGGGGCTCGACCTGATCTTCGTCCTCCCGCTGATCCTGTTCGTCCTGGCCATGGGGCTCGGGATGGACTATGATATCTTCATCATCACGCGCGTGCGCGAGGAAGTGGTGCGAGGCCGCAGCGACGAGGAGGCGATCTACACCGCGATGAAGCGCACAGGCGCGATCATCTCTGCCGCCGGCGCGATCATGGCGGGGAGCTTCTTCACCCTGCTCCTCAGCCCCTCCCCTGTCGTGTTCCAGATCGGCTTCGCCCTCGCGGTGGTGATCCTGATCGACGCCATGATCGTCCGCATCTACCTGGTGCCCGCCATCCTGGTCCTCGCGGGGAAGTACAATTGGTGGGCGCCGGGACCGCTGAAACGTCTGCAGCGCCTGGGGGACCGTCACGCGGGGGCGTCCGGCCCCGGGGCAGGACCCTCGACGCCCCACAAGGACCCCACGAAGAGGTAGCGCTCACCGCGCGTCGACGTAGTACTTCCGCGGGTCGCGGTCGAACGCGGTCTTGCACTTGAGGGAGCAGAAGTAGAAGGGCACGCCCTCGTACCAGATCATCCCGTTCCGCATCGCGTTGTGCGGCTGCACCGGGTCCTTGCAGACCGGGTCGATGGCCATCGACGGCGCGAGGCGGCGGGAGGCCTTAGCCTTTTCGAACGGGCGCGGGACAGCTTTTATCCCCCCGCCGCATGCGGCCCCCGTGGCTCGCCTGCGCGTGGGCGTGATCGGCGTCGGGAGCATGGGGCAGAACCACGCCCGCGTCTACTCCGAGATCGCGGAGCTCGTCGGCGTCGCCGACCCGGACCCGAAGGCCGGCATGAAGGTCGCCGACCGGTTCCAGGTGAACTACTCCACGGACTTCCGCCACCTCGTCGAGGAGGGGGTGGACGCCGTGAGCGTGTGCACCCCGACGGTCCACCACTTCGAGGTCGCGAAGGCGGTGATCGAGGCGGGCGTGCACGTCCTCGTCGAGAAGCCGCTCTGCGCCACGCTCGTCGAGGCGGAGGCCCTCGCGAAGCTCTCGGAGGACGCGGGGGTCGTGCTCGCCGTGGGGCACATCGAGCGGCACAACCCGACGGTGGCGTTCGCGAAGAAGGCCCTGGTGGCAGGGACCTGGGGGGACCTGATCACGGCGAGCGCCCGCCGCGTCTCCTCCTTCCCCGAGCGGATCCGGGACATCGGCGTGATCCTCGACCTCGCCGTGCACGAGGTCGATGTCCTGCGCTACCTGGCGGGGAGCCCCGTGCGCACCGTGTACGCCCTCGGCGGGAAGCGGAAGCACGAGCACTTCGAGGACCACGCGAACATCCTGCTTGAGTTCCAGAACGGGGTGAGCGGCTTCATCGAGGTGAACTGGCTCACGCCGATGAAGGTGCGGAAGCTCGCGCTCACCTGCGAGAGGAACTTCGTCGAGATCGACTACACGACGCAGTCCGCCGTGATCTCGTCGGCGACGGTGCTGCCCCACGACGCCTCCAACCTCTACCAGATCCCCTTCGAGTACTACTTCAACAGCGTCTCCCTGAAGAAGGAGGAGCCCCTGAAGAAGGAGCTCGAGGACTTCCTCGACGCGGTGCGGACGAAGCGGGCGCCCCTCGTCACCGGGCGGGACGCCGTGGAGACGCTGCGGGTCGCCGAGGCGGCGATGCGCTCGCATCGCGGCGGCGGGCGCATCGAGATCTGAGGGCTTTCGCCCACCTCTCCCTGGAGGGTTCATCCCTTCCGGCCGGTTACCTTGGTGTCAGGGTAACCATGCAGCCCGGGTGCGGCCTCCGGGTCCGCAAGATCAGCGGCCACTGGTACGTCTACCTCTGGCACTTCAACGGGCCGGAGCGCGGACGTCAAGTGGAGATCTATGGAGGGCCGGCAGGACACCCGAGGACGGCAGAGCGGGCGCTCCGGTTCCTCCTCGAACACGAGGAACGGGCCCGGGCGGCGCTGGACCGCCGGATCGAGCGATACCGGGCCGCGCTGCAGCGGCGGAGCCTCTCGAAGTGAGCCCCCGGCGTCACCCTGGAATCAAGGTGACCCGACGACGTTACCTTGGAATCAAGGTAACTGGCGGGGTGAGCCGCGAACGGCAGACCGCCGGGTCACGAGGCAGGCATGGCGATGAGAGCCGTCGGACCGATGATCCGATGGTTACCCTGGAATCAAGGTAACTGGCGCCGGCGATGGCACGACCCGCACCTCAGTACTGCCCCTTGCCCAGCGCCCGGAGCACGAACCCCTCGTCGACGATGCTCCCGGGCACGAGGTCCCGGCCGTCGACGACGGCCTTCGTGCGCATGAGCTTCCCGATCCGGGCGAAGTCGAGCTCGCGGTAGGCGTCGTGGTCGGCGAGGATCGCCAGGCAGTCCGCGCCCTTCACCACCGCCTCCAGGTCCCGCTCCACGGTGTACCCGCGCTCCCCGCGGGCGTACGGGTCGTGGAGGAAGACGTCCGCCCCGAGCTTCCTCAGCGCGCGCACGAAGGGGATCGCCGGCGTGTTCCGCGTGTCCCCCGTGTTCCCGCGGTAGGCGAAGCCCAGCGCGGCCACGCGCGCGCCCTTCACCCGACGCCCCGAGGCGCGGAGGGCCTCGACCACGAGCTGCGCCGTGCGCACGGGCATGAACTCGTTGACCTCGCGGGCCGTGGGCAGGAGGTAGACCTTCATCGGCGCCAGGTTGGTCATGAGCAGCCAGGGATCCTTGGGGATGCACGCACCGCCGACGCCGGTGCCGGGGAGGAGCACCGTGCGCCCGGGGCAGGAGTTCACCAGGCGTCGGACCTCGTGCACGTCCGCGCCGAACTGCTCGCAGATGAGGGCGAGCTCGTTGGCGAAGGCGATCTGGACGTCCTGGTACGCGTTCTCGGCGGTCTTCGCGATCTCCGCGTCGACCCAGGTCGACTCCAGGAGCTCTCCTTTCACGAAGCGCGCATAGACCTTCGAGGTCATCGTCCGCGTCTTCTCGTCCGGACCGCCGATGATCCGCGGGAGGAGGAGGAGGTTGTGGAGGAGCTTGCCCGGGGTCACGCGCTCCGGGGCGTGGGCGAGGTAGAACCCCTTCGAGGCCTTGAGCCCGCTCGAGCGCTCGAGCGCGGGCCGCACGACGCGCTCCATCGTGGTCGGCGCCAGCGTCGACTCGACCACCACCAGCGTCCCCCGCCGGAGGTTCCGGCCGACGGTCCCCAGGGCGGACTTCAGCGCCTTGAGCTCGGGGTCCTTTGTGATGGCGTCGACGGGCGTCTCGACGCAGACGAACACCGCGCGCGCGGTGCCGACGACCGCGGGGTCGAGCGTGGCGGTGAGCCGGCCCTTCGCGACCCCCTTGGCGACGAGCGCCTCCAGTCCGGGCTCGTCCCCCTCCAACGGGTTCAGGCCCTTGTTGATCAGGGCGACACGGTCCGCGTCGATGTCCAGCCCGATGACGCTGTGCCCCTTCGAGGCGAGCACCGCCGCGAGCGGCACGCCGACGTAGCCGAGCCCGACGACGACCGCGCGCAATCCGCGCGACGAACGTGGTGCGCCTCTTAAACGTGTCCCTCCCGCTCCGCGCACACCTTAAGCGACGCCGCGGTTCCCTGGGACGATGAAGGTCGCCTCCATCGTCGGCGCGCGCCCCCAGTTCATCAAGGCCGCCCCGGTCTCCCTCGAGCTGCGGAAGCGGGCCCGCGAGGTGCTCATCCACACGGGCCAGCACTACGACGAGCGCATGAGCGACGTGTTCTTCGAGTCCCTCCGCATCCCCGAGCCCGACTACCAGCTGGCCATCGGGTCGGGCCCCCATGGCCGGCAGACGGGCGAGATCCTCGCCCGGGTGGAGGAGGTCCTCGAGCAGGAGGCGCCCGACCGCGTCCTGGTCTACGGCGACACGAACTCCACGATCGCCGGCGCGCTCGCGGCGGCGAAGCTCCAGATCCCTGTCGGCCACGTGGAGGCCGGCCTCCGCTCCCACAACCGCACCATGCCGGAGGAGCTGAACCGCGTCGTCACCGACCACCTCTCCACCCTCCTGTTCTGCCCGACGCGCAACGCCGTGGAGAACCTGGCGTCCGAGGGCATCGCCCGAGGCGTCCACCTCGTCGGCGACGTGATGTACGACCTCGCCCTCGTCTCCGCCCAGGCCGCCGCCAAGCGCCCCATCCGTCGCGAGCTCGGGCTGGAGGCCAAGGGCTACGTCCTCGCCACGCTGCACCGCGCCGCCAATGTGGACCACGCCGAACCGCTCACCGCGATCCTCCGCGCGCTCTCCACCTGTGGCCGGCCCGTCGTGCTCCCCCTCCACCCGCGGACGCGCAAGAGCATGACTGCGCTCGGGCTCGAGGCGGGGCCCTCCGTGCGGATCATCGAGCCGACGGACTACCTCGACTTCCTCGCGCTCCTCATCGACGCGGCGAAGGTGGCCACCGACAGCGGCGGCGTGCAGAAGGAGGCCTACTTCTTCGGCGTGCCCTGCGTCACGATGCGCGACGAGACGGAGTGGGTGGAGACGGTGGAGGACGGATGGAACCACCTGGCCGGCTCCGACGAGGCCGAGGTCCGCCGCGCGCTCCAGACGTTCGCGCCGTCAGGGACGAAGGGGGTCAGCTTCGGGGACGGCCACGCCGCCGAGCGCATCGCGGAGCTCATCACGGGGACGTAAGCGGTAGGCGAGGAGCTCCTCGAAGAAGAGGCGCCGGGAGGTCCGGGCGAGCACCTCGTACGCGCGGTCGATCACCGCCATCGAGGCGGCATCCGTCGCAGCCAGGACCAGGTGGACCTCGCCGCCGGGGAGGAGCCAGGCCGGGGCCTCGCGGAGGAACCGGGCCGCGGTCCCGTCGTCGGCCCAGGCCCTCTCGATCCACGCCTCGCCGCGTCCCCCGCGCACGTACGGCGGGTTGAACGCGATGTGCCGGAACCTCCGCCGGACCCCGCGGAGGAGGTCCGCGCGGACCACCGCCACGGGCACCCCGTGCGCCGCCGCGTTCTCCCGGGCCAGCCGGAGGGCGTGCGGGTTCACGTCGGTGGCGAGCACCTCCCCGCCGGAGCCCGCCATCGCGCAGGCGAGGAACCCGCTCCCCGTGCCCACGTCCGCGCACGGCCCGGTGACCTCCGGCATCGACGCCGCGAGGAGCCGGGAGTCCTCGCCCGGAGGGTAGACCTGATCGTGGGAGGCGAGGGGGAGGGGGGGGATGCGCATCCGGCCGCAGCAGCGCGGGCCGGGTTTAAGCGCGTGCCGCGGTTGCCTCGGGCGTGCTCCTCCCCCTCGGCGCCGCGGCGGCCATCGCCGGCTCCCTCGGGTACGCGTTCTGGCGCAAGGCGCCGCTCTCGATGACCACGACGATCGCGGTCATCGCCGTGTTCGCCCTGACCCTGATCCCGGGCACCTCCGGGGACCGGGACCTCGTCGGGTACGCCCACGTGCCCGGGGGGACGGACTCCCCGCCGTGGACCCTCCTCACCTCGATGTACTTCCACCTGGACCTCCGCCACCTCCTCTTCAATGTCATGGGCCTCCTTCTCCTGGCGCCTGCCTTCGAGCAGCGCGTCGGCACCCCGCGCTTCGCGATCCTCTACCTCGCGACGGGGCTCGTGGCCACCGCCGGGTTCGTCCTCCTCCGCTGGGGGGACAGCTTCCTCCTCCTCGGGGCCAGCGGGGCGATCAGCGGCGTCTTCGGCGCCTTCGCGCGCCTCTACCCGAGGGAGCGCGTCAGCCTCTGGCTCCTCTTCTTCCCGCTGCCGCCGACGCCGGTGATCATCCTCGCCTTCGGCTATGTCGTCGTCTCCGCGATCCTCGGCCTCGCCGGGTTCTTCGCGAACATCGCCTGGGAGGCGCACATCCTCGGGCTCCTCGCCGGGTACGCCCTCGCGCGCCGGGTCGCGGCGCTCGACCTGCCGATGCCCGCGCAGAGGAGGCCCGCGGCCCTGGACCTCCGCCCCCTGGAGCCCCTGGCGGTGAGGGAGGACCTGCGCCAGATCCTGGAGCGGATCCGGGCCGAGACCGTGCCCGACGTCCGCGATGCCTGGATCGAGGAGTTCGCGGCGAAGGCGCCCTGCCCCCAGTGCGGCCGCGCGCTCCTGTTCAAGGGCCGGACGCTCCTCTCCCAGTGCGGCTGGCGCACCCGGCTCTGAGTGTTCGCAAGGGTTGGAATCAGGGCGGAGACTGGCGGGAATCGCATTATGCCGCACCCGGCGGCTGGTCCCAGGGCGTGGCGGCCCATCCCCATCATCTCCTCCTCCGATACAGGAACCACGGCGACCTCATGGACCGGGCGGTCCCGCTCCTCGAGAAGGCGAGCGCCGAGGGCCGCCCCGTCGTCATCGTGATCCCCGACACGGAGGGCCGCATCTGGGTGCAGCACCTCGACGGCCTCGATGTCCTTCAGGAGAGCGGCTCGATCCGGCTCATGGTGTACCCGGTGAACCTCCGGGGCTGGGCCTGGGGGATGCGCGCCGCTTTCGTGGCGGCGCAGCGCGCCCTCGAGGAGCGCCTGGAGGTCGGCGGGAAGGAGGTCCTCCTCCTCGTCCGGCTTCCTGACGTGCTGCTGCTCACGGGGGAGGTCCAGGGCGTCCAGGAGGTCGAGGACGTGCTCGACAACGCCTCGCTCCTCGGCACCGTGGTGTGCGCCTACCACGAGACCCTCTCGCTCCCGGCCGCGATCAAGTCGCGGCACAGCGCGCTCCCGAAAGGGGCAACGCCTAAGGGGAAGGCCGTGTTGGCGGCCGCGTGAGCCTGCCCGCCGCCTTCGTCCTGAAGTGCCCCACCTGCGGTGAGACGACGCACCGCCTCCTCCATGGCCGGCTCGGGAAGGATGGACGGTCGTTCCAGGGCACGGTCAAGTGCACGGAGTGCGGCACGGTGCGCCCCGAGAGCTACCGCGAGCCCGGCACCGTGTCCGTGGCCCTCATGGTGTCCTGGATGGCCAAGACGGAGCACCTCGCCCTGCAGCTCCCGGAGGGGACGGTCCTCTCCGTCGGCGACCGGCACGAGGCCGCGGGCGGGAACGTCGAGATCACCAGCCTGGAGTGCGGCGGACGGCGCCCGCAGAGGGCCGACGTGTCGACGGTCGACGTCGCCTGGGCGCGGCGGGTCGACAACGTGCGGATCCGGGTCGCCGTGGTCCGCGGGGCACGCACGACCTCCAGCAACCTGTTCGCCGCCCCGGGCGAGGAGTTCGAGGTCGGGGAGGTGCTCGAGATCGGCGCCTTCCGCGTCCTCGTCGCGCGCATCCAGCTTCAGGGGCGCACCTTGACGGAGGGGACCGCGCCGGCGGAACGCATCGTCAAGCTGCATTGCAAGCCCATGCGCCCGACGCCTACCGGGGAGCGCCCCGGCGGCGGAGGCCGAGGGCGACCGTGGCAACGAGGAACGTCACGATCGCGAGGCCCACCGCGAGGACGGCCTCGAGGCTCGGCCCCAGGGCGCCGAGGCGGATCCCGGCCGCGCTGAGGTCGTCTAGGACGAGGACCTCGACCGCCTGGGCGTCCGCGTGCACCACGAACCCGGAACCCGCCGCCTCGAGCTCCTCGACGGTGCCGTGCCTCGTGAGGCGGGTGGTCCCGTCCACCGCCAGGCGCGCGGGGTCGAGGAGGCCCCGAGGCGCCGTGATCGCGACCATCTGCCCGCGCGTGGCGCCGGAGACGCGCACGCTCGCGAAGCCCGCGGCCAGGGAGGCCTCGACGGACGCGGCCGTGTAGGTGATCGTGTCGACCTCCGCGCCGAGATGGACATCGGCGACGACGCGGCCGTCCGCGATCAGGGGCGCCAGATCGCCCCCGCCGACGGTGGCGCGGAACACCGCGCGCTCCCCGCTGCCGAGCTCGGCGGTGACGCGGTCCCCGGACTTGGTCCACGAGCGCGTCCCGAGGAGGACCAGGGCCCCCTGGGTGTCCTCGTCGCCGACGGAGGCCCAGCGTCCGCGGGGGATCGCCCCGACGTCCGGGGCCAAGGTGAACGTGACCGCGTTGGGGACGTTGGAGGTCACGACGAGGAGGGCGTGCGGGTTGTCATGGACCGCGAGCGAGGCGTCCGCGCCCTCGGCGATGGTGCGGAGGCCCTGGACCTGGAGCGTCGCCGTGCCGAACGCCGACATCGCGATCGATTCGAAGAGACGGTTCGCCGAGCCGGCGGGCCCGACCTCGAAGGCGGCGAGAGACGCCGAGCCGTCCGGCTGCACCGCGAACGGACCGTACTGGGAGTACCCGTCGGCCCGCGCCGCGGGCACGAGGAGGAGCGCCGCCACCGCGGCCACCGGAATCCAGGGGAGTCGCATGGTCCACCTTGGGAAAGAGAGGCTCCCCCCCTTGCGGGAGGGTCCAATACGTGGGCAGGTACTGGAGTGAGCCTCGGCCCTCGAACGGGGCCGGGGGGAATAGCGGATTTGGTACAAGGCTCGAACGCGTTCGAAAGCCTTTATCGTCCCCCGGGGATGCGGCAGCGTGCTCCTCGAGGGGGCCCTCGCGGCGGTGATGCTGGGGCTGGCCCTTGTCCTCGCCGTCGTCGCGCTCGTCGCCTACCGGCGGACCGGGCAACGCCGCCTCCTCCTGGTCGGCTTGGCCTTCGTCGCCTTCGCCGCCAAGGGCGGGGCCTTCGTGGCGGGGCTCTTCCTCCCGGCGCTCTGGGCCGCGCTGCAGCCGGCCGCCCCGGTGCTCGCGCTCGACCTCGGGATCCTGCTCGTCCTCTACGGTGCCGTCGCCTCGCCGTGATGCCATGACCGGGGCGCTGGAGCTCGAGTCGCGCCGGCGGATCTTCGAGCATGTCCGCCGCTTCCCCGGGGCCTATTTCCGGGAGATCCAGCGGGCCCTGGGCCTCCAGCCCGGGGAGCTGGAATACCACCTGCGCACCCTGGGCAAGGCCGGGCTCCTCGGCGACCAGGAGGAGGGCGGGAGGAAGCGGTACTTCGTCGCCGCCGACGTGCCCCACCCGGACAAGCCCCTCCTCGGCCTCCTCCGACAGGCGGCCGTGCGGCGTCTCCTCCTCGCCCTCCTCGACCGGCCCGGCATCTCCTTCCAGGGGCTCCTCGCCGTGGCGGGGGGCGCGAAGTCCACCCTCTCGTTCCACCTCCACAAGGTCCAGGACCAGGGCCTTCTCAAGGTGGAGCGCAGCGGCCGCGAGCGGACGTACCGCCTCCGCGACCCGGAGCGGGTGGCGGGGCTCCTCGTCACCTACCGCGCGACCTTCCTCGACGAGGCCGTCGACCGGTTCGTCGAGGTGTGGCTGGGCCTCACCCCCGAGCGGTGAAGGTTGAAGCCCTCCCGGGACATCGATGCCCTGTGATCACCCTCCTGGGCGTGGGGCACGTGTTCGACATCGGGCCCTCGGTGCGGCGGCACATCCTCCAGCGCGGACCCTCCGTCGTCGGCCTCGAGCTCGACCCGGCGCGGTACTACGCGCTCACCCACCGCGACGAGGCGCGGGAGGCCCCCTTCCTCCTGCAGGTCATGGCCTCCTTCCAGGAGCGGATCGCGCGCGAGTACGGCGGGCAGGTGGGGGACGAGATGCTCGCCGCCGCGGCGGCGGCGCGCGAGGTCGGCGCCGGCGTGGCGCTGATCGACGTCGACTCCCGCCAGATGCTCCCCCGGCTCTGGCGCGCCCTCCCCTTCGAGGAGCGCGTGCGCGCCGTCGTCGCGATCGCCATGGGCCTGTTCGTCCGGAAGCGCACGGTGGAGCGCGAGCTCGAGCGGTACGAGCAGGACCAGACCGCGTACCTGGACGAGTTCTCCCGCCAGTTCCCGACGATCCAGCGCATCCTCCTCCACGAGCGCGACGTGCACATGGCGACGCGGCTGCGCTCCCTGGACGAGTCCCACGGGCGCGTCGTGGCGGTGATCGGGGACGGGCATGTGGAGGGTGTCCACGCACGCCTCGCCGACCGCGAGGTCGAGGTCGTCCGGCTCAAGGACCTGCGCGCCCCGCCGCCGACCGCCGAGTTCACGTTCTCCTTCACCGCCAAGGCCTGAAATACGCCGCCGGCCCTCCGGCGCGGGATGCCGCCGCCCGCGAAGGGGCCGGACGAGAGGACCGCCCGGTTCCTCCGAGAGGTCTTCCAGCGGCACTACCGGTCCGCCGCGCTCAAGGCGCCGGACCGCCTGCGCAAGCGCGAGCTCGCCTTCCTCCCCTTCTCCGGCGGGATGATGCAGCGCCACCTCGGGTTCACTAGCCTCAACGACCTCCGCACGCACCTCGTGGCCCGCGTCCCTGGCCACGCGTACTACTCGAGCGCCTACTACGAGCGGCCCGGCGCGCCGACGATGGAGGAGAAGGGCTGGCTCGGGGCGGACTTGGTCTTCGATCTCGACGCGGACCATCTCCCCGGAGCGAAGGGGATGACCTATCCGCAGATGCTCGCCGAGGTGAAGCGCCTCTTCGTCCGCCTCCTCGACGAGTTCCTGCTCGGGGACCTAGGGGTCCGCGAGAGCGCGCTCCTCGTCGTGTTCTCCGGCGGGCGCGGCTACCATGCCCACGTGCGGGACCCCCGGGTCCTCTCCCTCGGCAGCCACGAGCGCCGGGAGATCGTGGACTACATCACGGGGAAGGGCATCGACATGGAGGACCTCATCCGGGAGAAGCCCATCGACGCGAAGGAGGTCCGAGGGGCCGTGCGCGTCACGAAGACGATCCGCCTACCCCGGTCGGACGAGCCCGGTTGGCGGGGGAGGATAACCCTAGCGCTGGAGGACTGGTTCCTGGAGCTGTGGAAGAAGGGGCGCGAGGATGCGGTCGCGGAGATCGCGGCCGCCACCGGGGCGAGCCCCCGCAGCGTGGCCAGCTTCTACCGCAGGCTCTTCAACGACCGGGACCTTCCCCGCGAGCGCCTCCTGGAGAAGCTCCGCGAGGGGATCGTCGAGTTCCTGCCTACGGACTCCAAGGAGGGCCTGGCGGCGCTGCGCTCCATCGCGGAACGCCGCGGCGTCCCGCTGAAGAAGGGGGAGACCGACGAGCCCGTGACGAGCGACGTGAAGCGCCTCATCCGCCTCCCCACCTCCCTCCACGGCAAGACCGGCTTGGAGGTCATCGCCATGTCCCGCAAGGCCCTCGACGGGTTCGACCCCCTCCGGGACGCCGTCCCCGCGGCGTTCTCCGACGCCCCGGTAAAAGTGGCCGTCCAGCAGCCTATCGAGGTCGCCATCAAGTCCGAAAGATTTAACTTGGCATCGGGGGTCACCGAGGTCCCCGAGTACGCGGCCGCGTTCCTCGCCTGTCGGGGCGTCGCTCGGGTCGCCTAGAGGCCCTCTGATGATGTCGTACCGGGAACAGCTCGAGGGCGGATACCGGTTCCTCAAGGTCCGGCGCATCAAGAGCTTCGCGCTGGCCCTGATGGCGATCGTGATCGTCCTCGTCAGCGCGATCCTCCTGTTCCTCGCGGGCCCGAGGCTCAACCCGTTCTACCTGCCCCTCACCGCGTTCCTGCTCTTCGTGGTGGCGTTGCTCCTCCTCGCCACCGTGATGAACTTCGGGTTCCGGACGATGGAGATCCGGGCCGCGCGGATGGACAGCCAGCGCTACCTCGTGGCCCAGAGCTCGCGGGCCAACGCCTGGTGGGTCGTCGGGATCGCGATGTTCTGCCTCGTCGTGCTCGTCGTCCTCACCCAGTCGGGCTTCGTCACCGCCACGCTCTCCCAGTCCGAGTCGTCGCGGTCGATTGCCCCCTTTGGCCTGTACTCCGTGACCGGGGACTCCGGGAACGGATGGCCGACCCGGGACGCGCTCGGGTTCACCGAGGCCACCGAGCTCCGCGTCCGCGTGTTCAACGGGACCGTGCGCGTGGACGTCAGCGACCTCACTGATCCGAGGTCGCCCCTGAGGGAGACGCAGCTGCTCACCGGGGACATGTACCATAACTTCACTCTCGGCCCCGGGTACCAGAGGATCATCCTGAACTTCACGAACGTGCTCAACGGGAACGCCCGGGTCTCCTGGACGCTGGTCGTCCGGCCGATGCCCGACCTGGCGGTGAACATCCCGGCCCTCCTCCTCGGGTTCGTCGTCTCGAACATCGCCTGGGCGTTCTACCTCGAACCGATCCGCAAGAAGTACCAGGGATCGTCGATCTACAGCCTGGACTACAAGGAGGCCACGGCCGCGGGCGAGGAGTCGTACCAGGACTACCAGACCCGGACCGCACCGGTCAAGCCCGCGGCGGGGGCGGAGGTGAGGCCAGGGGTGTTCGCGACCGACAGGCCCTGTCCCTCCTGCGGCAAGGCCCTGGTCTTCGTGCAGAAGTGGGGGAAGCACTACTGCCTCCACGAGAAGAAGTACCCCGACGCCCCGAAGCCGCGGCCCGGGGGCCCGGCCCCGGCCCCCACGCCGGCCCGGGTCCTCCCCCTCGCACCGCCGACGGCCCCTGCGGTGCCGGCCCCGAAACCGGTCGTCCGGAACCCGTGTCCCACCTGCGGACGGGAATTGAAGTGGGTGGAGAAGTACGCGCGGTTCTATTGCGCCATCGAACAGAAGTACGCGGCCAAGGACTACGCGGCCCCCTCTGCCGCGCCCCTCGAGCCGGCCCCGGCACCCCCGCCCGAGCCGGCGCCCCCCGTGCCAGCGCCCCCCGTGCCCGTCTCCCAGACCCCCGTCATCGTCGCCGACATCCGACCCGTCCCCATCGCCCCCAGGGCGGACGCCCCCATGGAGACGGTGCTCCGCGAGGCCTCCGACGCCTACCC